>JAABUN010003512.1_pt1 | contig 24044 bp, 19 predicted proteins | sample 5559311 | NCBI WGS metagenome assembly JAABUN01 (sample SAMN10711877, study PRJNA513370) | rock metagenome | isolation source: Antarctica rocks | place: Antarctica: Victoria Land, Siegfried Peak sud
CACGAGATCTGGTGGGCCACCGTCCCCGCCTCGCGCCCGGTGCTGCGTGCCATCGGCGAGCGCAACGACGTGCTGACCTACCTCGGCGAGTACTGCCGGAACCGGATCGGCGCCGCGCTCAGCCCGGCGGCCCAGGCCCGGATGCACCAGCTCACGCCGGGGGTGGACTCCACGGTGTTCCGGCCCGGCGCCGGTGGGGACGCCATCAGAGAACGGCACGGCCTCGGGGACGCACCCGTGGTGGTGTGCGTGTCCCGGATGGTGGCACGCAAGGGGCAGGACGTGCTGGTTCAGGCGCTGCCGCGCATCCGTGCCGCGGTGCCCGGCGCCCGGCTGCTGCTGGTCGGGGACGGGCCGCACCGGGCAGCGGTCGAGAAGCTGGCGCGCAGCACGGGGATGTCCGAGCACGTCGTCTTCGCCGGGCGGGTCCCCTGGCACGAGACGCCCGCCTACTACGACGCGGGGGACGTGTTCGCGATGCCGACCAGGACGCGGCTGGCCGGCCTGGAGCCCGAGGCGCTGGGCATCTGCTACCTCGAGGCGGCAGCCACCGGCATCCCCGTGGTGGCCGGGAGCTCCGGCGGAGCCCCGGACGCGGTGCTGGACGGGGAGAACGGGTTCGTGGTCGACGGACGGTCCGTGGACCAGGTGGCCCGCCGGGTGTCCGAGCTGCTGGACGACACCGACCTCGCACGACGCTTCGGCGTCCGGGGCCGCGAGTGGGTCACCCAGCGGTGGGGCTGGCAGGAGCAGGCAGAGACACTGCGCCGGTTGCTGGAGCCACGCTGACGGAGCGGGTCCGGCCAGGCTCAGCCGCGCGAGACGGCCTGCACCACGCGCGCCCGCACCACGGGGTCGTCCCAGCGGCGCAGGCTCGCCGCGATGCTGCGGGCACTGAGCAGCAGCGAGGGCGTGACCACCAGCAGCACGAGCAGGGGCTGGTTCAACCTGGCTGCGATGGAGAGCAGGATGCCCAGGCCGATCGTCGCGAGCACCAGCTGGGCGGAGTACGAGGCCATCTGGCCGGGAGAGGCTGGCGAGTCACGGATGGTCCGCAGCTCGGCGCGGTGCGGGGAGGCCATCGACCAGCGCAGGCAGCGCGCCGTGACCTGGCCGGTCATCGCGACCAGCCCGGCCAGTGCGGCGCACGCGGAGGTCCAGTCCAGCCGCGCGGCTCCCGGCACGGCTGCGGCGAGCGTGGCGAGCAGTGCCGTGCCGGCGATGAGCTCGGCCAGCACCAGCGCCCTGGCGACCACCCACGTGCGCGCAGGGATCGGCAGGCTCTCCCGCCACGGCGCGCCCTCCCCGTCCAGGCAGAAGGCGTTGACCCCGAAGAGCAGGCCGGAGCCCGAGGCGACCACCGCGGTGAGCAGCACCAGGTCCGTCGGTTCCACCCTGGCGAGCAGACCTCCTCCCACCGGAGCTACCACGAGCACGATCAGCCCTCGCCGCAGCGGAGGCGAGCGCCATACCCCGGCCCAGTCGTTGCGGCACCACGACTGCACGTCGCTGCCCCACTGCCCCGGTGGTGGCAGTCGGTGCGGTCGGTGGTGGTGGGTCTCCTGGCGGGCCTGGTCGCGGCTCGGCCGGTGCGTCATGGCCACGTAGATCCAGCCGCCCACCAGGACGAGAACCACCGCGGCGGCGCACAGGCCGAGCAGGGTCAGCACCGCCGGGGCCCAGGTACCGCCGGCTGCCTGCAGGCCGGCCCCGCTGACCAGCGCCGTGGGGGTGCGGTCCAGGACCTGCACCAGGGTCTCCTCGTCCGTGGTGCTCCACACTGCGAGGACGCCGAGCACGCAGAGGCCGCGCAGCCACCAGCGCCCGGACCGGTGCGCCCGGACCAGCTCCACCGTCCATGCCGCTGCCTGTGCCAGTGCGGTGGCGGCCAGCACCCAGCCGGCGGTCACCGCTCCAGCCAGCAGTACTCCCCACCACGAGCCGGCGGCCGCTGGCTCAGCAACCCTGCTGGAGGTGACGCCCGCCGCGACCCCGGTGACCAGCGAGAGGCCCAGCACCTGCAGCAACCAGGCCAGGCTCAACGGTGTCAGCACCAGGGCGCCGAGGTGGTCGGTGAACGGCGAGAAGGGGTAGGCGACCAGCTGCTGGCGCGGGAACAGCTCGCGGCCCCCAGATGCCGCGATCGCCGCGACCACGAGCCCCAGCAGAAGGACGAGGTAGGAGCCAGCCAGCAGCTCGGTCGCCTGCGACTGCTGCTCAGGAGGAAGCCTCGGAGCCGCCCAGGCGCCGAGCAGCAGCGTGGCCGGCCCGAGCAGGGCTCCGAGAGCGAGTACGAGCAGCGACAGCCGTTGGGCGACCGGTCCCAGCAGCGAGTGGCGTAGCCGGAGCAGGGCTGCCAGCTGGGCGAACGGCGAGCGCGCCCCGAGAGCGTTGCGCGCGCGAGCCTGTGCACGGGCGCGGGCGGGTGGCGCCGCTAGCGTCACCGCAGCAGGTCCCGGTAGCGCAGGGCGCCGGCAGCACCGGAGAGCTCCTGCGTGCTGGACGAGGCCACCAGCTGCCCACCCCGCAGCACCACGGCGTCCGTGCAGCACCTGACGGCCAGGTCGAGCAGGTGCGTCGAGACGAGCACCGCCGAGCCCCGCTCCCGTGCGCGGGAGACCAGGTCCATGGTGGCGTCCACACCCAACGGGTCGACGCCGTCGAACGGCTCGTCGAGCAGCAGCACCTGGGGCTCGTGGAACCCGGCCAGCAGCACGGACAGGCGCCTGCCCATGCCGTGGCTGAAGCCTGCGCTGACCCGGTGGGCTGCACCGCCGAGCTCGAACTGCTCCAGCAGGTCGCGGGCGCGCTGCTGCCAGGACGGGCCCATCCCGCGCATGCGCGCAGCGAGCTGCAGGTGCTCCCACGGGGTCGCGCGCGGGATCAGTCCCCCCACGTCGGGGCAGTAGCCCGTGGCCCGCTTCGCAGCCAGCGGGTCGCGCCGGGCATCGATCCCCGCCAGCAGGACCGAGCCTGCGGACGCAGGCAGCACGCCCGCCAGCACCTTCAGCGTCGTGGACTTACCGGCTCCGTTGCGCCCGACCAGGGCCAGGGACTGGCCCGCAGCCACGTCGAGGTCGAGGCCTCGTACCGCCTCGATGTCGCCGAACGTCACGCCCAGCCCACGCACCCGCACACCCGCGTCAGAGGACTGCCCGTCGCCACCCGGCGGGGGCACGGCCGTGCCAGGGGAGGCCGGGGCGGAGGTCACCTCTCCAGTCTCGCCTCGACGGGGGCTGCTGTCAGGCGTACAGCCGATCCACCCGCTCGCTGAAGTCACCCAGCACCAGGTTCCGCTTCAGCTTCAGGCTGGGCGTGAGGTGCCCGGACTCGACGGTGAAGTCGATGTCCAGCACCTCGAACTTGCGGATCGACTCCGCCTTGGACACGGCCTTGTTGGCCTCGTCCACGGCCGACTGCAGGGCCTGCAGCACCGCCTCGTGCTGGGCGGCCTCGGCCACCGGCAGGTCGGGCAGTCCGTTGTTGGACAGCCACGCCGGCAGCATCTCCTCGTCCAGCGTGAGCAGCGCGGCGATGAACGGCTTCGCGTCACCGACCACGATGCACTGGCTGACCAGCGGGTGGGCGCGGAGCCGGTCCTCCAGCACCGCAGGTGCCACGTTCTTGCCGCCGGCGGTGACCAGGATCTCCTTCTTGCGGCCGGTGATGCGCAGGAACCCGTCCTCGTCCAGCTCGCCGAGGTCGCCCGTGCAGAACCAGCCGTCGACGATCGCCTCCGCGCTCGCCTCGGGGTTCCTCCAGTAGCCCCGGAACACTTGAGGGCCCTGCAGCAGGATCTCGCCGTCGTCCGCGATCCGCACCGAGCCACCGGGAAGCATCGGCCCCACGCTGCCGATCTTGGTCTTCTCCGGCAGGTTGACGCTGACAGGAGCCGTGGTCTCGGTCAGGCCGTACCCCTCCAGGACCGTCAGGCCGACGCCGCGGAAGAAGTGCCCCAGACGCTCTCCCAGGGGTCCGCCGCCGGAGACCGCGTACTGCGCCCTGCCCCCCAGCGCGGCGCGCACCTTGGGGTACACGAGCCTGTTGAACAGCGTGTAGCGGACGCGCAGCCCCAGACCGGCGCTGCCGTCGTCCATCGAGCGGCTGTGCTGGATGGCGGTGTCGGCGGCGTTGCGGAAGATGCTGCCCCGGCCCTGGGCCTCAGCCTTCTGCTCCGCCGAGTTGTAGATCTTCTCGAACACCCGCGGAACCGCCAGCAGGAAGCTGGGCTGGAAGGTTGCCAGGTCGGGCAGCAGGGTCTTGATGTCTGAGCTGTGCCCCAGCGTCGCGCCGCTGGAGATGCACAGGACCTGGATGAAGCGTGCGAAGACGTGGGCCAGCGGCAGGAACAGCAGGGTGCTGGCGCCCTCGGCCGAGACCACCTCCTGGATGCGCTGGGTGGTGTTCTCGGTGAGCAGCACGAAGTTGCCGTGCGTGAGCTCGCAGCCCTTGGGCCGTCCGGTGGTGCCGGAGGTGTAGATGATCGTCGCCAGGTCGGCCAGGCCGGCTGCCGAGCGCCGCTCCTCCAGGGTCGCCTCGCTCACACCTGCCGTCGTGCCGCGCTCGACCAGGGTCTCGACAGCACCCTCGTCGAGGACCCAGACGTCCTGCAGGCCCGGTAGTCCGGCACGCGCTTCCTGCACCGCGGCAGACATGTCCTGGGACTCCACCAGCACCGCGACGGCGCCGGAGTCCTCGAGGATCCACGCCAGCTGCTCCGGCGAGGAGGTCTCGTAGACGGGAACCGTCACAGCACCCGCGAACCAGATCGCCACGTCGAACAGCGTCCACTCGTAGCGCGTGCAGGACATCAGTCCGACCCGGTCCCCGGGGCCCACCCCGGCGGCGAGAAGACCCTTGGCCAGCGCCTGCACCTCGGCCAGGAAGTCGGCGGCGGTCACGTCCTGCCAGGAACCGTTCGAGCTGCGGCGGTAGGCGACCATGGCCGGCTTGTCGATCGCGTTGCGCACGACCAGATCGGTGATGTTGGTCGACGGGTCGATCTCGACCAGGGCGGGGGTGTGGCTCTCGCGCACGGGTGCTCCTGCGGTCCTGGGGGCGTCGGGTGCCGAGCACCCTACTCGCCGGTAAACAGGTGGGGCAGGTGCCGTGCTCTGCCATCCTGGGCCGGTGCCTGCCCTCGATCTCGTGGACGACACCTTCGTCGCGGCCACGCCTGCGTCGATCGCTGCAGCAGTGCACGACCGGCGCCGATGGGCCCGGTGGTGGCCGGGGCTGGAGCTGACCGTCAGCCGCGACCGGGGGCTCAAGGGAGTGCAGTGGGTGGTGTGCTCCCGGGCTGACGAGGACCGTTCCAGGGGGCGGCGGGTCAGGTGGCTCGGGTCGATGGAGATATGGCTGGAGCCCTGGGGTGACGGAACCCTGCTGCACCACTACCTGCGCCTGGACCCGCGCCAGCCGCTCGCGCCGCGGACCGCACGCAGGTTCGCGGCCAACCGTGCGCGCGCGTGGAAGCACTCCGTCCACCGCCTCAAGGATGAGCTCGAAGGGACGCGGATCTGCGGTGAGGGGGTCAAGTCGGGCGCCGGAGCGACCGACACAGCAGGTGATGGATGAGATGACCGCACTGCCCGTGGCCGCCGAGACCGTGCCGCAGCGTTGCGCTGCCTGCGGGGCGCTGCGCTCGCCGACGATCTCCTGGTGCCCGCAGTGCTACGCGCGGTTCGAGGCGCCCGGCACCGCGCAGGAGCCGGCGCTGGGCGAAGAGCCGAGAGCCGTGGCCGATGATGGCGTGCAGGGGCAAGTCGCTGAGAACGGGCTGGCCCCAGACGTCGAGGCGCGGGTGCAGGATCTGTTCGCGCAGCTGCAGGCTGGGGAGCCACGCGGCGGACGGTTGCAATCCCTGTCCTCCCAGCTCTCGGGCACAGGCACGAAGTACCTCGTCATCGTGGTCGGGATGCTGACGCTCGGGGCCGTCGGGTTCGGGTTGATGAGCGTGCTGGGGAGCCTGCTGTGACCTGGCGCTGCGGCGCTGCGTGACCGGAGCGGCCGGGGGTCCTCCCGCGGAGTAGCCTGCGGCCAGCGCCGGCGCACCAGCGCGGGAACCACCAAGGAGGGCCTGATGGCCGAGAGCACCCAGTCCAGCGCCCACGTCGACGCGCCTGCCGCCGCTGTGCTCGCGGTCATCGCCGACCTGGATCGCTACCCGCAGTGGGCCGGCGGCGTGAAGGAGGTCCAGGTGCTCGCGCACGAGGCCGGCCGACCCTCCCAGGCCCGCTTCGTCGTGGACAACGGGCCGATCAAGGACACCTACGTGCTGGACTACACCTGGAGGGTGACGAAGGCAGGAACCGGCACCGTCTCGTGGACGCTGGTCTCGGCCGACATCATCTCCCGGCTGGACGGCTCCTACGAGCTGGTGCAGGACGGGGACGGCACCGAGGTGACCTACCGGCTCAGCGTGGACGTGCGCATCCCGATGCTCGGCATGCTCAAGCGCAAGGCCGAGAAGGTCATCATCGCCACCGCCCTGAAGGACCTCACGGCGCAGGTCGGGGCTGAGCGCACGCTGTCGTGACTCGCACCCCCCGCCCGTCCGGACCGACAGCGACTCCAGCACCGACCGGCACCGCACCGACCAGCCCCGCGACGGTCGGCCGCGCCGCGCGCACCCTGCTGTTCACGGGCAAGGGCGGCGTCGGCAAGACGACCGTCGCTGCTGCCACGGCCGTGCTCAGCGCGCGGCGTGGGCTCAAGACGCTGGTCCTGTCCACGGACGCTGCCCACTCGCTGGGTGACGCGCTGGACGTGCCGCTGGGCTGCGAGCCCGGCGAGATCGAGCCAGGCCTGTTCGCCATGCAGGTCGATCCGCGGGCGCGGCTGGAGCGGCACTGGCGCCATCTGCAGGACCAGCTCGTCACCGTCCTGGACGAGCTGGGCATGGACGCCGCTGCCGCGGAGGAAATGACGGTGCTGCCCGCAGCCGAGGAGGTGCTGGCGCTGCTCGAGCTGCGCGACCAGGTCCGGGCAGACCGCTGGGACCTGGTGGTCGTGGACTGCGCTCCCACGGCCGAGACGCTGCGGCTGCTGGCACTGCCGGAGGCTCTGTCGCTGTACCTCTCCCGCGCGATGCCCGTCGGGCGCCGCGTGGCCAGGGCGGTGCGGACAGGCCTGGCTGGACAACGGGCCGATCCTGTCCTCGGCGCGCTCCAGCAGCTGGCCGCCGAGCTGGCCGACGTCCGCGCGGTGCTCACCGACCCGGGAACCGGTGTGCGGCTGGTGCTGACACCTGAGGCGGTGGTCCTGGCCGAGGCCCGGCGCGCCTTGACCGCCCTGGCTCTGTACGGGTACCCGGTCGATGCCGCGGTGCTGAACCGGCTGGTCCCAGACGGGGACGACCCCTGGCGCGCGGCGCGGGCGCGCGGTGAGCGCGAGGTGGTTCGCGCGGCCGAGAAGGCGTTCGAGGGCTTGACCTTGTTCAAGAGCGCGCACGTGGTGGTCGAACCGATCGGCCCGGACGCCCTCGCTGCCCTGGCAGCGGAGCTGTACGACCAGCAGGACCCGCTGCTGCTCCAGCCCGCTGAGCCGGCGCTGCGGGTCGAGCGCAGCGGCCGCGAGCTGGTGCTGGTGCTACGCCTGCCGCTGGCCGAGCGCGGCGACGTGGATCTGTCCAGGCAGGGTGACGACATGGTCGTCTCGGTGGGCGGCAGCCGCCGGGCGCTGACCCTGCCGAGCGCGCTGCGCCGGTGCGTCGTGGTGGGAGCCTCGCTGCGGCAGGGATGCCTGAGGGTGCGCTTCGAACCGGACCCCGAGCTGTGGCGGCCGCTGTGAGCTCCGGACCCCGCGGCGCCGCGGGTGACGAGGCGACCCGGCTGTTCGAGGCCTTGGAGCGTGCCGCTGCCGCATGGTCGCGCGGGCGCTCGGCCACCCCTTCCGGGTGCGCCGACAGACCGGCGACGGACGACGCAGAGACTGCCGGTGCGGCGGGTGGCGAAGCGTCGCACGGCCTGCACGCGGCGACGTGCGAGGTGTGTCCGCTGTGCCGCGCACTGGGTCGACTCTCAGAAGGCAGGCCGGAGGTGGTCTCGCACCTGGCTGACGCGACGACCGCACTGGCAGCAGCGATCTCGGCGCTCGTGGCGGACAGGCAGCCTCCCCCGCCGGCGCAGCAGCGCCCCGCGCGCCGCAGCGAGCACATCGACATCGGTGAGTGAGCCCTGCCAGGGCCGCTAGGCTCACACGCTCCGCAGCAGAGGGGACGGCGATGATCACGGTCGGGGTCGACATCGGTGGCACCAAGATCTCTGCCGTAGCTGTCGACGAGGACGGTCAGGTGCTCACCAGGGCCAGACGCGAGACCCCCTCCCAGGACGCCGGCGCGATCAGGTCAGAGGTGGCCGACATGGTCGCGGAGCTGGCCGCGGTGCACCAGGTCGCGGCGGTCGGGGTCGCTGCTGCGGGATTCATCGATCTCACCCGCTCCACGGTCGTCTTCGCGCCGAACCTGGCCTGGCGCGACGAGCCGCTGCGCGAGAACCTGCAGCGCGACACGGGGCTGCCCGTGGTGGTGGAGAACGACGCGAACGCAGCCGCCTGGGGCGAGTTCCGCTTCGGCGCAGGGCGTGAGGTCGACGACATGGTCCTGGTCACGATCGGTACCGGCGTGGGCGGCGGCGTGGTCAGCGACGGTCAGCTGGTCCGCGGTGGCTACGGGATGGCTGCGGAGGTCGGTCACCTCAGGGTGGTCCCGGACGGATTGCTCTGCGGCTGCGGCAACTACGGCTGCTGGGAGCAGTACGGGTCCGGAACGGCACTGACGCGACAGGCCCGTGAGCTGGTCGCCGCCGACCCCGTCGCCGGCGCCGGCCTGCTCGAGCTGGCGCAGGGGAGCGTGGACGCCGTCACCGGCACGATGGTGACCCGGGCCGCTCAAGCCGGTGACCGGGCTGCACTGGGTCTGCTGGGCTCGTTCGGAACTGCCTTCGGGGAGACGTTGGCCAGCCTGGTGGCTGTGCTGGACCCGGCAGTGATCGTGCTGGGCGGCGGGGCCAGCCAGGCGGGGGACCTGCTGCTGGACCCGATCCGGGAGTCGTTCGCTGCCAACGTCATGGGCAGAGGACACCGCCCGATCGCTCCCGTCGTCGTCGCCCGGCTGGGCAACGGCGCCGGAGCCATCGGGGCGGCCGACCTGGCCCGGTCGTTCGTCGGCGGGTGAGCTCGGAGGGCGTGCGGGCGCCGAGCCGAGGCACGGTGCCGACCGGGCCCGGCACGGGTGCCCTCGCCATCGGCGTCGACGTCGGCGGCACCAAGGTGGTGGCGGGACTGGTGAACGCGGACGGTGCCGTCCTGGTGACCAGCCGCCGCGACACCCCCGGGCGCGACGTCGTTGCCGTGGAGGACACGATCGCGGCTCTGGTGGAGGAGCTGGTCGAGCAGGCCGGGTCTCGGCACGTGCTGGCGGTGGGCGTGGGTGCCGCCGGCTTCGTCTCGGCCGATGGTGAGCTGGTGCTGTTCTCCCCGCACCTGGCCTGGCGCCGGGAGCGGCTGAGAGCGGGACTGGAGCGGCGCCTCGCGAGGCCGGTCCTGGTCGAGAACGATGCGAACGGGGCGGCCTGGGCCGAGTGGCGGTTCGGGGCCGGGCGGGGTGAGACCCGGCTGCTGTGCGTGACCCTCGGCACCGGCATCGGTGGTGGGTTGGTCCTGGACGGTCGGCTCGAGCGTGGGCGCCACGGCCTGGCAGGGGAGTTCGGCCACATGGTCCTGGTGCCCGGGGGGCACCGCTGCGAGTGCGGCAACCGGGGGTGCTGGGAGCAGTACGCGTCCGGTAACGCGCTGGGCCGGCGGGCGCGCGAGCTGGTGGCGGCCGGCGCCCCGGCGGCCGGCGTGATGCTCGACCTGGCCGGTGGCGAACCGGCGGACGTGGTGGGGACGCTGGTCACCCGGGCCGCACGCGACGGCAACGGCGCGGCGCGCACGCTGCTCGCGGAGGTCGGCAGCTGGCTCGGCCTCGGGCTGGCCAACCTCGCCGCTGCCCTGGACCCTGGCACCGTGGTCGTCGGCGGTGGGGTCAGCGCTGCCGGCGAGCTGCTGCTGGGTCCGGCGCGACAGGCTCTCTCCCGCAACCTGACCGGGCGGGGCTATCGGCCTCAGATGTCCGTGGTGGCCGCGGGTCTGGGGCCACTGGCTGGCGTGGTCGGTGTCGCCGACCTGGCTCGGCGGAACGCCACGACCGTCAAGAGGGAGGTGGACGGAAAGTCGTAGAAACCTGTAATTTCCACGGCCTGTCCTATTCCTCAACGTCACCCCCCATGGTTATGGTCACCGCATGACAAAGCCCCGGAGCTCATCTGCCGCTCGACGGATCGGCGTCAACAACCTCTGCCTCGCGTCCGCGGTCGCTGCGGCCCTCGCGATGCCCGTCGCGTTTCCGGCCGTCGCGTTCGCCGACACCGGGGTCGGCGGCATCGACCTGAACGATCTGGACGCCCTCACCATCCCCGAGGCGCAGCAGCGGATGGACGACGGCTCGCTCACCTCGGTCGAGCTCCTCGAGGCCTACCTGCAACGCATCGAGCTGCTGGATCCGAAGCTCAACTCGATCATCCACCTCGACGACGAGGCTCTGGACCAGGCGCGGGCGAGCGACGAGCGGCGCGCGAACGAGGGGGCCCGCAGCCCGCTCGAGGGTGTCCCGGTGCTGCTCAAGGACAACATCGACGCAGACGGCTTCGCGACGACCGCAGGGTCCCTGGCCCTGCTCAGCACCCGGCCCGATGATGCCGAGCTGGTCAGCCGTCTGCGCGAGTCCGGTGCGATCATCCTGGGCAAGACCAACCTGTCTGAGTGGGCCAACTTCCGCGGGCTGGAGTCCACCAGCGGCTGGAGCGGCGTCGGTGGGCAGACCAACAACCCTTACGTCCTGGACCGCAACCCTTGCGGCTCGTCGTCAGGGTCAGGCGCGGCTGCGGCTGCTGCCCTGGCCCAGTTCACCATCGGTACCGAGACCGACGGCTCGGTCGTGTGCCCCGCGGCGGCGACCGGTGTCGTCGGGCTGAAGCCCACGCTCGGCCTCATCAGCCGGGACGGCATCGCCCCGATCTCGGCGGATCAGGACACCGCCGGCCCGATCGCCCGTCACGTCGTGGACGTCGCCATCGCCACCGCCGTCCTGCAGGGCGAGGACGAACGCGACGCCGCGACGGCGGAGATCCCCGACACCCAGCCAGGAGACTACGCCGCGCTGCTCGACGAGGAGTCGCTGGAGGGTGCCCGGATCGGCCTCTGGCGGCCCTACGTCCTCGGCCGGCTGGACGGCAACGAGCCCGCTGAGGGCTGGACCAGGGAGAGCGAGGCCGGGCTCGAGGCTGTCGAGAAGGTCTTCGTCTCTTCCCGCGAGGCCTTGGAGGACGCCGGTGCCACCGTGGTCGAGGTCGAGCTTCCTTACCAGGACGAGGTCGGCGAGGCGGAGTTCCCGCTGCTCATCAGCGAGTTCGCGCGGGACCTGCCGGCGTACCTGGAGGCGACGCCGGGCGAGCACCCGACGACCATCGACGGTCTGATCGAGTTCAACAAAGCCGATCCGGTCGAGCTGTCGCTGTTCGACCAGGGCATCTTCGAGCTCACCGCGGAGGAGCCGCAGACGCCGACGCAGGAGACCCTGGACCTGCGTGCGGAGACCCAGCGTCTCGCCCGTGCCTCGATCGACGAGGTGCTCGCTGAGCACGACCTGGATGCGATCGTGGCACCGACGAACTCCGCGGCCTGGGTGACGCGCTACGCCGAGACCGATGGTGAGGCGGACCGGTTCCTCTTCGGGTCCTCCTCGCCGGCTGCCGTCGCGGGCTACCCGAACATCACGGTCCCCGCCGGGTACGCGGGACCGCTGCCGATCGGGCTCTCCTTCTTCGGCACCCGGTGGGACGAGGCGGATCTGCTCTCCTACGCCTACGACTTCGAGGACGAGACGCAGGCACGTCGGCAGCCGCAGTTCCTGGCTTCCGTCGACCAGTTCGAGGTGACAGGGATGATCGCGCCTGAGGGCGGTGTGGACACCGGTGCCGGTGCTACCGCAGGTACCGAGAACGCCGGCATGGTCGCGCTCGGTGGGCTCGCCTTCTCTGTCGGTGCGCTCGGGCTGGTCCTGACCCGTCGCCGCAGAGAGGTGCAGAGCTAGAGCGCCTCGGCTTCGCTGACGTGCAGGACGGCTACCGATGGCAGCCGTCCTGCACGCACGCGAGTTTCGGGTGCTGTCCTGGAACGTGCACGACCTCCTCGGGAACCCCGTGGCGCTCACCAGGGTGCTGCGCGGTGCGCAGCCGGACGTGGTGTGCTTGCAGGAGGGCCCGCGCTGGCCGGGGTCGCGGCAGCGGCTGGCGTCCCTGGCCCGCAGCGCCGGCCTGTTCTACCTGGCTGGCGGCCGCAGGTCGGCCGGGACTGCGGTGCTGGTCAGCGTTCGCGCCCAGGCGACCGGAGCCAGGGCGTGGCCCCTGCCGGTGGTCGGCTGGCGCACCCGTCCGCGGGGCTTCGTCCGGGCCCTGGTCGGGCTGCCCGGCAGCATCGCCGTCTCGGTGACCTGTCTGCACCTGGGGTTGCAGGAGCACGAGCGCGCCGCGCACGTCGCGGAGCTGCTCTGCGGGCTGGAGCCGACCGGCCCGCCGGTCGTCCTGGCCGGTGACCTCAACGAGCTGCCCGACGGCCCCTCCTGGCGCACCCTGGCCACCCGTGCGCGCGACCCCGGAGCCGTCGCGCCCGCCACCTTCCGCGCCGCCGCGCCACGGGCCCGGATCGACGCGGTGCTCGTCGATCCCCGCGTGGAGGTGCTGTCCTACGGCTTCCCCGACGGTGTGGACGAGGCGGACGTCGTCGCCGCGAGCGACCACCGCCCGGTGCTGGCGGTGCTGGCGCTGCCCCCCGCCCGACCCGCACTTTCGGGGCAGAGCGCCGCTGACGGGGCGTCCGAGGGCGACTTTCGGGGGAAAGTGCCCGGGGGAGGCGGGGCGGTCAGTGCACCCGGTCGGGCACCAGCTCGTCCGCCAGCTGCTCCAGGAACAGGCCGATGTCGGTGACCATGCCCCGGGCCTGGGAAGAGCCGCGGTCGGCGAGCTTGACGACCGTCGCCGGGTTGATGTCGACGCAGACCAGCGGCACGGAGGCCGGCAGCAGGTTGCCGGTGGCGACGCTGTGCAGCATGGTCGCCACCATGATGGCGAAGCCCACGTCGTACAGCTGGGCCCGCATCGCGCGCTGCCCCTCGATCACGTCGGTCAGCACGTCCGGCAGCGGACCGTCGTCGCGCACCGAGCCGACCAGGACGAAGTCCTTCTGGTGCGTCACCAGGGCGTGCATGACGCCGGAGGTGATGACGCCCTGCTCGACGGCCGCGGCGATGGACCCGGCTCTACGTACCTCGTTGATGGCCCGGATGTGGTGCTCGTGCCCGTGCTCGACGCCCTGGCCACGGGAGAGGTCGACCCCGAGGGAGGTGCCGTAGATGGATGACTCGATGTCGTGGGTGGCGATGGCGTTGCCCCCGAACAGCACGTCCACGTAGCCCGCCTCGACCAGGGCGACCATCGCTGGAGCCGCACCGGTGTGCACCACTGCAGGGCCGCCCACCCACAGGATGCGTTGTCCCGCAGCCTTGGTCGCGCGCATCTCCTCGGCGATCTGACGTACCAGCAGCGCCTGCGGCTTCTCCGAGGAGACCTCGGAGTTCATGAACTCGAACACCTGGTCGTCGGGGGTCGGCGCGGAGATCGTCCGGACCACCCGCACGCCGGAGGGACCGCAGACGATGCGGTCGCCCACGCTCACGTCGCTGACGGGAATCGTACGGACGCCTAGATCGTCGGGGGCCGTCCCGGTGACGAGCAGGCCGCAGTCCATCTCGGGCTGGGCGACGTCGAACCACTGCCCGCCCAGCCGCACCTGGGTGGCAAGGTTGGTGGTCGAGTAGAAGTCGGCCGGGAACACCCCGTCGGCGTCGACCTCACGGACGACGGCCTCGCCGGGCTCGACCATGTTGATGCCGTAGGTGTTCAGCCGCATCAGGATCGATGCCAGCTGTGCCTGATCGTCGCAGTGCAGCCGGATGCGGGCGTAGGACTCGTCAGCGGAGTCCTTGCCCACGTCCAGGCGCTCGATCATGTAGTCCCCACCCAGGGCACGCACGTCGCTGGCGCAGCGGCTCAGGACGCCCGAGTCCAGCAGGTGGCCACGGATCTCGACGGTTTCGGTGGACGCCATCTGGGTCTCCTCACAGCATCAGGGCGACGACGGTGTCGCCAGGACGGAACGAGCGCAGGCTAGCGGCCGGGCACGAAGGACCCTGCCCTCGCCCCACCTGCGCGCCGACCTCAGACGACGGCGCCGTCGTCCCCGTCGTCGGTCCGGTCGGGCATCCGCACCATCAGGGTCACGAAACCGGCTGCAAAGGCGACGACGGCCGCACCGATCAGCAGCGAGGGGGCCGCTCGCCAGCCGAGGGCGGCGACCAGCAGGAACAAGGGTGCCCCCAAGGCCCCGACCCAAGCCAGGGTGCTGATCAGATCACCCCGTGGCAGTGGCGGCGGCTCGTCAGGGATGTAGCGGTCGTCATCCTCGTCCGACGTGCGGCGAGCGGCCGCCCTGACGGGTTCTGCGCCGACGAGAGGACTGGCAGCCCACGGGCCGGGCCGGTCATCCTCCGGCCGCACCACGGGAACGCCGTCGTCGTCCAGCTCGGCCACCTCGTCCGGACGTGGGCTGCGCCCCCGCGGCCGGGCGATCGGCACCGGGGTGCCCGGACCGGGGACCGGACCAGGTCCAGCCGTCGTACCGAGGTCGATCACCGCGTTCTCGCCGTCCTCGGGCGGATGGCCCGGGGCGTGCTCTGCCTGCGACGCGGTGGCGGCTGCCGAGTCCGTCAGGTCGATGGTGGTGCCAGTGGGCTCGGGGGCTCCCTCACCCCAGCGAGCCACGATCTCGGCCCACGCGGCGTCGACGTCGACCTCGCCGTCGCCTCCCGGTCGCTCGGTCATCGCGACACCGGAACCGCGACACGCGCGACGAACTCTGCGCTGCGGGCGAAGATCAGGGGCGCGTCCTCGTCCTGGGTGGCGACGTGGAAGCTGTCGTGCAGCCGCACGTCGGTCACGTCGGTGCTGGACACCCGGTCCAGCACCAGCTGTCCGCTGGAGACCGGCACGACGTGGTCCACGGTGGAGCGCATCACGAGCAACGGCGCACTCACCTGGGGCAGCGCCCGCAGGACGAGGCCGTTCAGCAGGATCGAGGAGTGCAACGCGTGCAGCGGGACCCGGTCGTACGCGAGCTCCTTGACCCCGGCACGCTTGATGTCGCTGGCGATTCCGGGCAGGGACGGCAGAAGGTGCCGCAGCACCGGCACCGCGAGCAGCCGAGGGTCCGTGAGCTTGACGGAGGGGTTAACCAGCATCAGCCCGTCCACCTTGCCGGGGTGCATCGCGGCCAGCCGCAATGCCAGCGCCCCGCCCATCGACAGGCCGCCGACGACGACCGTGCGGTGGGTGCGGGAGAGGTCCATGAGCTCGCGCTCCACCGCGGCGTACCAGTCCGGCCAGCGGGTCCTGTTCATCTCCTGCCACGTCGTGCCGTGGCCGGGCAGGCGCGGCACAGAGACCGCGTGGCCCGCCTCGGCCAGGTGCGCAGCCCACTCCGCCAGGCTCGCCGGGGTACCGGTGAAGCCGTGGCAGAGCAGCACCCCGACTGGCCCTCCGTCGTAGCGGATGGGCTCGGCTCCTGGCATCAACGGCACAGGCTCATGGTCGCACGCCCTGACCTGCCGGTCGAGAGAACCAGCGGTCACTGGCCCGTTCGGCGGAGCAGCCCCTCTGGCCGAGCAGCATGTAGATGCGCCGCGACCCGCGGAGTCCGTACAGTCGGGGCGACGTCATCGGCGGAAGGTGCTCGATTGTTCTACTGGGTTCTCAAATCGATCGTGCTGGGGCCCGTCCTGCGTGCCGTGTTCCGACCCTGGGTCAGGGGCCAGGAGCATCTGCCCGAGCACGGCCCCGCCATCCTGGTCAGCAACCACCTCTCGTTCTCGGACTCCTTCTTCCTGCCCCTGGTGGTGCCGCGCCGGGTCACCTTCCTGGCCAAGTCCGACTACTTCAACGGGCGCGGCCTCAAGGGCCGGCTGACGGCAGGCTTCTTCCGCAGCGCCGGGCAGGTCCCGGTGGACCGCTCGGGAGGCTCAGCCAGCGAGGCGGCCCTGGCCACCGGCCTGAAGGTGCTCGCCGGCGGTGACCTGCTCGGCATCTACCCCGAGGGCACCCGCAGCCCTGACGGCAGGCTCTACCGGGGCAAGACGGGGGTGGCGCGGATGGCCCTGGTCGGGCACGTGCCGGTCATCCCGGTGGCGATGGTCGGTACCGACAGGGTGCAGCCCATCGGCCAGAAGGTGCCCAACATCGAACGGGTGGGCGTGGTCTTCGGGGCCCCGCTGGACTTCTCCCGCTACGAGGGGATGGAGTCGGACCGGCTGGTGCTGCGCTCCATCACCGACGAGATCATGTACGAGCTCATGCGCCTGTCCGAGCAGGAGTACGTGGACGAGTACGCCGCCACGGTGAAGGAGCAGCTGGCAGAGGCCATGCGCGAGCGCATCGCCTCTGCCCGGGCCCGGGCCCAGGCAGCCGCAGCGACCGCCGCCAGCCGCGCCGCGGACGCCAGGGCCAGGGTCGAGGCCGCCAAGGCCGACGCAGCGGCCGCCCGCGTCCGGCGCTCAGTGGACCTGTCGGAGTTCCCCGAGGACGACCCGGGCTACGACGCCGAGGTGGACGACCGCACCGTCGAGAGCTCCCCGCTGGAGTCCCTGGCCGGCTCGCTGGGCGACGCCCTGCCCGATGCCGCGCCCGACCCCGCTCCAGGCCCTGCTGCTGACCGCGCTTCGGGCTCCGTGGGCGAGCAGGGTGACGCGACCTCGGATGACCTCGCCGCGACCTGAGCGGACGGCCTCCGGACCCGCAGCGGGCCGGAATCTGCGCGCGGTTCCTACCGACCTGGGCTTCGCTGCCGCACTGTGGCGGGCGGTGGACGTGTTCCGCGCCGTGGCGGTGGTGTACGCGGCAGCCGCCTACGCCACCGGCCCCGTGGAGAGCCTCCGGCCGTGGCTGGGATGGGTGGTGCTCGCCCTGATGGCGGTGTGGACGGCGTTCGTGTGGCGCTGGCCCCGGCGTCCGGTGTGGCTGCTGGCCTGCGACCTCACGCTGGCCTGCCTCGCGGTGCTCGCCACCCTGGCTGTCGTCCCCCCGGGGCAGACCGCGGCGACGAACACTCTCCCGTTGATCTGGCCGGCAGCCGCTGTGATCTCGTGGGCCCTGTGGCGCGGCTGGCTCGCCGGGGTGGTGGCCGCCCTCGCGGTGGGCGCGACCGACCTGGTGGTCATCGACCCCGTCTCCCGGGCGACGCTGCACAACATCGTGCTGCTGCTGCTGGCCGGGGCGGTGGTCGGCTTCGCCGCCGAGCTGTACGAGGGGACGAGGCGTGAGCTTGCCGCGGCCCTGGAGGGCGCCGCAGCGGTGCGCGAGCGGGAGCGGCTGGCCCGCGACATCCATGACTCCGTGCTGCAGGTGCTGGCCTACGTTCAGCGCCGGGGCAACGAGCTCGGCGGCGAGGCGCGCGACCTCGGGCGCATGGCCGGTGAGCAGGAGGCGCGGCTGCGAGGCCTGGTCTCCTCCGGGACGGTGCCTGAGGTGGGTGCTGCAGAAGGAGGCGGGGCCGAGGTGGACGTGATGGCCCTGCTGCGCCCGCACGTCGGTGCCGGGGTGCACCTGTCCGGACCGGCGGAGCCTGTGGGGCTGCCCCGCGACGCGGCGCTCGACCTGGTCGCCGCGACGCTGGCCTGCCTGCACAACGTCAAGCACCACGCCGGGGAGGGCGCACAGGCCTGGCTGCTGGTGGAGGACGAGGGCGGCGACGTGGTCGTCAGCGTGCGCGACGACGGCGTGGGCATCGCGCAGGGCCGGTTGGACGAGGCCCGCCAGCAGGGACGGATGGGCGTCTCGCTGTCCGTACGCGGGCGGGTGGCCGACCACGGCGGCAGCGTCCGCGTGCAGTCGGCTCCCGGCCAGGGCACCGAGGTGGAGATGCGCGTCCCGCGTCCTGCCACTTGAGAGCGGGAACGCCTAGGGTGGTTCCGATGAGCGACAGCGCGCAGGCGCGACCGTCCCCCGCAGAGCAGGAGGGGCCCGTCCGGGTGCTCGTCGCGGACGACCACCCCATGTGGCGTGAGGCTGTGGTGCGCGACCTGCAGGAGGCCGGGTATGAGGTCGTCGCGACCGCCGCCAACGGGGCCGAGGCGATCCGCCGCGCCGCGGCCACCTCGCCGCAGGTGGTCCTGACCGACCTGCAGATGCCCGGGGTGGACGGTGTGGAGGCCACCCGCCAGATCGTGGCCGCCGACCCCCGCGTGCGGGTCCTGGTGCTCTCGGCCAGCGGCGAGCAGGCCGACGTGCTGGAGGCCGTCAAGGCCGGCGCGACCGGCTACCTCGTCAAGTCGGCCTCGCGCGAGGAGCTGCTGCACGCCGTGGGGCGCACCGCCCGCGGCGACGCGGTGTTCACCCCAGGCCTAGCAGGGCTGGTGCTCGGGGAGTTCCGACGCATCAGCAATGCTCCTGCCCCCGCGCCACGCGGACCGGCCGTACCCGAGCTGACCGAGCGCGAGACCGAGGTGCTCCGGCTGGTGGCGAAGGGCCTGTCGTACAAGGAGATCGCAGCAAGGCTGGTGCTGTCGCACCGCACCGTGCAGAACCACGTGCAGAACACGCTGGGAAAGCTGCAGATGCACAACCGGGTCGAGCTGGTCCGCTATGCCATCGCCACCGGCCTGGAGGACCCGACCGTCGACGACTGACGCTGCTTCCTGCTGCGGACCAGCGGCCCGGCAGCGGTAGCGTGTCCCTCATGGCGACCCCACCCTCGGCACTGGCACCGCGTCGGCCCTTCGGCGCCGTCCTGACGGCCATGGTCACCCCCTTCGCCCAGGACGGTTCGGTGGACCTGGACGCCGCGGCCGCCCTGGCTGTGCACCTGGTCGAGCACGGGCACGACGGCCTCGTCCTCAACGGGACCACCGGGGAGTCGCCGACCACCACGGACGCGGAAAAGGCTGCGCTGGTGCGTGCCGTCGTCGAGGCCGTCGGAGAGCGCGCGCACGTGCTGGCCGGGGTGGGCACCAACGACACCGCGCACAGCTGCGAGCTGGCCCGCCAGGCAGAGCAGGCCGGCGCCGGGGGGCTGCTGGTCGTCACGCCGTACTACTCCAAGCCCTCGCAGGCCGGCCTGGCCCTGCACTTCACCACGGTCGCCGGGGCCTGCGACCTGCCGGTCATGCTGTACGACATCCCGGGCAGGTCCGCGGTCCCCATCGCCACCCCGACCCTGGTGGAGGTGTCGGCCCACCCCAACATCGTGGCCGTCAAGGACGCCAAGGACGACCTCTTCGCCGCCTCCGAGGTCGCCGTGGCCACCGACCTTGCCTGGTACAGCGGCACCGACGAGCTGAACCTGGCGCACCTGACGCAGGGAGCCGCGGGGATGGTGAGCGTGGTGGGGCACCTGGCCGGACCGCAGCTGGCAGCTCTGGTCCGCGCGGTCGACCAGGCCGACCTGGGAACGGCGCTGCAGGTGCACCGCTCGATGCTGCCGCTGACCCGGGCGGTCATGAAGGTCACCCAGGGCGTCGTGATGGTCAAGGCTGGTCTGGAGTCGAGCGGCCTGCTGGCACGCCGCTCCGTCCGGCTGCCGCTGGTGCAGGCCACCACGGACGAGGTGGAGCTGCTGCGCGCCGTCCTCGACGCGGCCCCGATCGACGCCTGACGGCGATCCGCACCCACACCCAGGAGACCCGTGAGCCACCCGCACCCTGAGCTCACCCTGCCGCCGCCGCTGCCGAGGGGAGCCCTGCGGGTGGTCCCGCTCGGCGGCCTGGGTGAGGTCGGCCGCAACATGGCCGTCCTGGAGTTCGACGGCGCGCTGCTGGTCATCGACTGCGGGGTGCTGTTCCCCGAGGACCACCAGCCGGGCGTCGACCTGATCCTGCCGGACTTCGACTACATCCGGGAGCGCCTGGACGACATCGTGGCCGTCATCCTGACGCACGGCCACGAGGACCACATCGGCGCGGTCCCGTACCTGCTGCGGCTGCGTCCGGACATCCCCCTGGTCGGCTCCCAGCTGACGCTCGCCCTGATCGAGGCCAAGCTCAAGGAGCACCGCATCACGCCCCTGACGATGGCCGTGCGAGAGGGCCAGACCGAGCAGCTGGGTCCCTTCGGGTGCGAGTTCATCGCCGTGAACCACTCGATCCCGGACGCGCTGGCCGTCGCGGTCACCACCGGCGCGGGCACCGTGCTGCACACCGGGGACTTCAAGATGGATCAGCTGCCGCTGGACGGACGCATCACCGACCTGCGTGCCTTTGCCCGGCTGGGCGAGCAGGGCGTTGACCTGTTCATGGTCGACTCGACCAACGCCGAGGTGCCCGGCTTCACCATGCACGAGCGCGAGATCGGCCCCGTGCTCGACCGCGTCTTCGCCGGCGCCGAGCGGCGCATCATCGTGGCCTCCTTCGCCTCCCACATCCACCGCGTGCAGCAGGTCCTCGACACCGCGTCCGCGCACGGGCGGCGGGTGGCGCTCGTGGGGCGCTCCATGGTCCGTAACTTGGGCGTGGCCACCGACCTGGGCTACCTCACGCCGCCCGCAGGGGTGATGGTCGACCTCAAGTCGGTGGACGACCTGCCGCAGAACCAGGTCGTGCTCATGTGCACCGGTTCGCAGGGTGAGCCGATGGCGGCCCTGAGCCGGATGGCCAACAACGACCACCGCGTCAGGATCGGCCCCGGTGACACGGTGATCCTGGCGTCGTCGCAGATCCCGGGGAACGAGAACCCGATCAACCGCGTCATCAACGGGCTGACCCGGTTGGGTGCGGAGGTGGTGCACCAGGGCAACGCCAAGGTGCACGTCTCCGGCCACGCCTCGGCCGGCGAGCTCCTGTACTGCTACAACATCATCCGCCCGCGCAACGTGATGCCGGTGCACGGCGAGATCCGGCACCTGCACGCGAACGCGGCGCTCGCGGTGCGCACCGGCGTCCCGCCGGAGCGCGTGCTGGTCGTCGAGGACGGCGTGGTGGTCGACCTCGTCGACGGTCTGGCCAGGGTGGTAGGAGCCGTGCCGTGCGGCTACGTCTACGTCGACGGAGCCTCGGTGGGGGAGATCACCGACGCAGACCTCAAGGACCGTCGCATCCTGGGCGACGAGGGTTTCATCTCCATCTTCGTGGTGGTGGACTCCTCGACCGGGAAGGTCGTCGTGGGCCCAGAGCTCTCGGCCCGGGGGGTCGCCGAGGACGACGCGGTGTTCGACTCCGTCAAGCCCCAGGTGGCAGCTGCCCTGGCGGAGGCCACCGCCAACGGCACCACCGACGTGCAGCAGCTCCAGCAGGTCGTGCGGCGCGTGGTGGGCCGCTGGGCCGCCAACAAGCTGCGCCGCCGGCCGATGATCATCCCCACGGTCGTCGAGTCCTGAACCAGCCGGTGCGGCGTGTGGCGCGTGGAGAACCGCAGGGGACGCACTAGCCTGCCGAGCATGGCGACCCGTACGACTTCCCCCGTGCGCCGGTCGGGCCAGGCCCGCAAGGCTGCCGCACCGCAGGCAGCAGCCAAGGGCTCGACCCGCGCGGCCGGACGCAAGCAGGCGCGTGCGTCGCGTCCCGCTGGCGTCCCGCCGCTGCCGGTGCGCGCCGCCCGCGGGGTGTTCATGGGCGTGGCGCACCTGGTCGGGGGTGCGGCGCGCCAGATCGGCTCCAGCGCCAGGGACCTCGACCCGGAGCTGCGCCGGGACGGTGCCGGCTTCGTGCTGTTGGCGCTGGCCATCGTCGTGGCCTCCCGCGAGTGGTGGGGCGTCGAGGGCGTGCTCGGGGACGTGGTGCACGCCGTGGTGGCCGGGACGCTCGGCCGGGTGGCGCTGGTGCTGCCGCTGGTGCTGCTGTTCTTCGCCGTCCGGCTGCTGCGCCATCCCGACCTCTCCCAGGCCAATGGCCGGATGGGTATCGGCACCTGCGCCCTGCTGGTGGCCGGTTGCGGGCTGGTGCACATCGCCAGCGGTCTGCCCGCCCCGCCGGAAGGGGCTGTCGCCATCCGCGACGCCGGCGGCATCATCGGCTTCCTGATCTCCTCACCGCTCGAGGCGGCCGTGACCCTGTGGGCCACCGTGCCGCTGCTGGTGCTGCTGGCCTTCTTCTCGGTGCTCGTCATCACCGCCACGCCGGTGCACGCCATCCCGCACCGGCTCAACGAGCTGTACCGGCGACTGACCGGCCAGCCGGCGCAGGCCGACTCCGACGACGGGACCGACTTCCCGGCCGACTCGCGCGACCCCGCGGTTCGCAAGGGCCGTCGCGGAGCGGGGCGCAGCGGTGACGAGGCGTTCGAGACGCCGGTGGACGTGCAGCCGCACACCGGCGCGACCCGTCGCGTGCCCCGTACCGTGGATGCCGCGGCTGAGCAGGCTCCTCCGGACGACGGCACGGGGGCGCCCGCAACGGCCGGCACCGGTCCCAGGCCCGGCCAGAAGCGGCCGGTCCCCGGGCTGGTGGTGCCGGGGCGCCAGGTGCCGGAGCGGCCCCAGCTGGAGCCGCCGCCGACCCAACCGCTGCCCGGGCGCAGCGAGCAGCTGATGCTGGCCGGTGACGTCACCTACACGCTGCCGCCCAACGAGGTGCTCGCGCCCGGCACCCCGCACAAGTCCCGCTCCGCCGCGAACGACCGTGTCGTCGAGGCCCTCACCGGGGTGCTGGACTCCTTCGAGATCGACGCCCAGGTCACCGGGTTCTCCCGCGGGCCCACGGTCACCCGGTACGAGGTGGAGCTCGGCCACGGCATCAAGGTCGAGCGGGTGACCGCGCTCAGCAAGAACATCGCCTACTCCGTGGCGAGCGCGGACGTGCGCATCCTGTCGCCGATCCCGGGCAAGTCGGCCATCGGCATCGAGATCCCGAACGCGGACCGGGAGACCGTCTCGCTGGGGGACGTGCTGCGCTCGCAGGCCGCGCGCCGCAACGAGCACCCGATGTTGATGGGCGTAGGCAAGGACGTCGAGGGCGGGTACGTGGTGGCCAACCTGGCGAAGATGCCGCACCTGCTGGTCGCCGGGGCGACGGGCGCAGGCAAGTCGAGCTTCGTGAACTCCATGATCGTGTCGATCCTGATGCGGGCGACGCCGGACGAGGTCCGGATGGTGCTGGTGGACCCCAAGCGGGTCGAGCTCACCGGCTACGAGGGGATCCCGCACCTGATCACCCCCATCATCACCAGCGCCAAGAAGGCCGCCGAGGCGCTGCAGTGGGTGGTACGGGAGATGGATACCCGCTACGACGACCTGGCGACCTTCGGGTTCAAGCACATCGACGACTTCAACAAGGCGGTCAAGGCTGGCAAGGTGCAGCCGCTGCCCGGTTCGCAGCGGCGGATCGCGCCGTACCCGTACCTGCTGGTGATCGTGGACGAGCTGGCCGACCTGATGATGGTGGCGCCGCGCGACGTCGAGGACTCGATCGTGCGGATCACCCAGCTCGCCCGGGCGGCGGGCATCCACCTGGTGCTGGCCACCCAGCGTCCGTCGGTGGACGTGGTGACGGGCCTGATCAAGGCGAACGTCCCGTCCCGGATGGCGTTCGCCACCTCCTCGGTGACCGACTCCCGGGTGGTGCTCGACCAGCCCGGCGCCGAGAAGCTCATCGGCCAGGGCGACGCCCTGTTCCTGCCGATGGGCTCGTCCAAGACCATGCGGGTGCAGGGTGCCTGGGTGACCGAGGCCGAGGTCAAGGCCGCCGTCGAGCACGTCAAGGGGCAGCTGCGGCCGGTGTACCGCGAGGACGTTGCCGCGGTGGTGCAGACCAAGCAGGTCGAGGACGACATCGGTGACGACCTGGACCTGCTGCTGCAGGCCACCGAGCTGGTGGTGACGACCCAGTTCGGGTCGACGTCGATGCTGCAGCGCAAGCTGCGGGTCGGTTTCGCCAAGGCCGGGCGCCTGATGGACCTGCTCGAGTCGCGCGG
>JAABUN010003513.1_pt1 | contig 24041 bp, 20 predicted proteins | sample 5559311 | NCBI WGS metagenome assembly JAABUN01 (sample SAMN10711877, study PRJNA513370) | rock metagenome | isolation source: Antarctica rocks | place: Antarctica: Victoria Land, Siegfried Peak sud
TAATTACGGTTCTCTTAACTATTTATAGCTCCTTCCCTCCCCCCCCTAGCAGGCCTACTACTAGGGAGGTAGTAGAGGGGTCGGGTTTACTACCTATTACACTAAAGTTTCGTCTGCAGGTAAAACTTCTTTTCCTTATCTAGGGCCTAGCCCCTTTCTCTTTTCTATCTCTACCGGCTATTCTTAATCTAATCTATTTAGCGTAACGGATGAATCCTTATAACGGATAATTCCTTATAATCCCGGTTATAATATCCGTGACGGGGAGGGTATATACGTAAAGGGAGGTGATAGAACTAGTACTTACCTACTAGTCTATCGGTGCTAGGTACTACTAAGTAAGGAGGCCAGCGGCCCTAGCGTACTTATAGACTATTAGGTGGGAAGGCTAATATCCACGTATCTCTATACGGGTTAGGCCTCTACTACCTACTACTATACCGTAGGGACTACCTAGGTGCGGCTAAGCATCCCCCCGCCGTATAGTAGTAAGGTAGCGGATACCCGGTGTATTTACCGCGGTTATATCGGCCGCTACTATTAAGGTATATGCGTGTAGAAGATAATAGGCACTATTAGCTAACTAGACCGGCGGCCCTATCGCGCTTATAGGCTATTAGGTGAGGAGTCTAATACCTACGTCCTATTTCGGGTTAGGTACCTACTACCTACAGCCGTACCGTAAGGACTACCTAGGAAGGGGACTGGAGTATCCTCGCCGCCGTACGGTAGTAATAGCGGTAGTATATACCCGGTATGCTATCTGGCTTACGCTCGATTATCGAGAGGAAGGAAGGGCTAGCTCTATAGTATTACTATCTTTTTATTATACTGTCATTATCTGTGTGTACTATAGCTACCCTAAGGTAGGCAGACTCAGGCTACCTAGACCGCGCGGAGCGGAATCGGCTGGAGTATAGGGACGTGGCCTCGTAAGAGACCCTGTGGCGGGTATAGGTATAGAAGTACCATGTATATTCTATAATACTATAGAGGTTTTATATCGGTAGTATTTCTATCATCTTATACTAGTATTACTAGTATTACTAGTATATCGCGTTTATAACACGCGTAGGGAAGCGGAGGCTATATTAGGGAGAGGTAGAAGGGTATCTATATAGTATATATTTTTCGTCTATATCTATATATTCTATCGCGTTATATCTTTTACCGTAATCTTCTAAGAGTTCTCCTTCTATCTTCTCTGTTTTTCTATCGCGTTAGCGTTCCTATTCTCGTTATTACTATACTCTACCTACGTGTCGATTCCGTAATAACTAGGTAACCTTAGACGGTACTTCTAAAACACCGTAAGATCTCTTAGCTCTCCTAGTACCGAGATACTAGAAGGTTCGTAGCCGGTACCACGTATAGGTAGATCTCGTCGCCGGCCTATAATTAGCTTTATCTTATCTAAAGTATATATTTAAGTTTACTATTAATTAGCCTAAGTAGTTATTATTCTAGGGGTAAAATACTATATCCCGTAAATTTCTATTTTAGTTCTAATATTAAGGCCTAGTTATTATAGACGTAAATACTTAGATTATATTACTATTATTTACTATTACCGCTATATAAAATACCTTAAATTCCTCTAACTCCTACTACTAATAGTTCTTTATAATAAAATCCTTAAGCGCGAATAGGATTTTTATATATACCTAAGCTTTCTTAAATACTTTATATAATAATCTATTTATTTCTAACTTATATTTTAATATTCTAAGTTATAAATTTTAATTTATAAGGCTAGAGATCTATTTATAGATTATATTAGTAAGCTAACACTTTTCTAGTATACTTAATATATTAGAGCCCGTCTCTTTTACTTAATCTCTACCTCCTATTATCTTTAGGAATTATTCTATACGCTTAAAATAAGCCTCTAAGCTCTTATTATAACTCTAATAAAGTACTTTAATTTAGTCTACTATATTAATATTAAACCTAATACTTTAAGTTTCCCTAGGGAATTCTTCCTTAAATAAGGTAATAATAGTCTCCTTATCTTCCTTATTTTTATAATTAATTCCTTCTTCCCTAAGGATCTTAGCTACCTTTAATATACGAGCTAACTAGTTAATAGCCTTCCCTTAAAGCTTTATATTAAACCTCTTAAGCTATATAGGAATATTAAGGGTACTAGGGAGCTCCTCCTCTAATATATAGAGCTATTTAATTATACTACCTATACTATTAAATAGTATCTTTATCCTAGATAGTATTATTATATTAGCTAATATAAGTATTACTACCTCTAATCCTAATAATAATACTAGGCTAGCTATTTAAAATTCTAGTAACTATTTAAGAGCTATAATTTCTTATTTCTTTAAATAAAGAAAGCGCCTTTTAAGTACTTTAAAACTAACTTAATAGACTTTATTATTAATATTAAAACTATTTTTCTAAATTTATAATAAGTATATAAAAGAATATAGGGATATATTTTACTATATAATCCCTTAATAGTTACTATTAATAGAGTATTATCTCTAAATACTTCTCTAATAGGGGTAAATTAGGCTAAGAAGAGGGGTTCCGCTATATATATCTACGCTATTAAGTACTAAGAAAAGTAAATAGTAATTAGCTAATAATAGAAATAATTTATATAATAGTTAATTTAATATCTAGATAATAACTTCTTATAATTTAATAGTAGTAATAACTCCCTAATTTATAGGTATTTAGGTTATCCCTAAGTCTTTTTTAATTTTAAACGACTAGTAGATCGCCCCTTTTTAAGGTTAGGGAATAGTTTTTCTATATAATAAAATAGTATAAATAATAATAATTTTTCTCTATATTATTAATACCGATAATTTAACTTAAGTATATAAATAGTCCTTTTAACTTATAAGAATAATACTAATATTTCTATACTAAGTATATAAATAAAAGAGATATAAAATATAGCTATTATTAGTATACCTAATAGGTAGAAACTTCTATAATAATATAGCCTTCCTAGAGGGAAGAAGACTTACTTTAAATACTTAAAAGACTATAACTTATTAATTATATTATAGTTATTAGAAAAGGGGATTAGTTAATTAATACTAAATATACTATTCTAAAAGTAAACTCGTATACCTAGAAATAATAATAAATAATATTAATAAGGTACTAAATCTATATATATATACTGCTATAAATAATCCAAATAAATATAATAGGTAATACTACTAGCCAAGGCCTTATTATATAACCATGACGGGGACGCCAAGTAATTTCCTCCTCATCAACAGGAGAATCCTGCGCCGCTAAAATAGTCCCCCCAAAGTCTTGGCACTCGGATTGTACAGATTGCATCAGAAAGGGTGATAGGTAACGTACGGAGTACATCCTACATACTACGTACTATTACAGTAAGGTAAGCTAAGGTAAGGGAAGGAACATTAGGTACTGGCTATCAAGCAAGTTGAAACTCATGAGGGGCGTTCTGTCACACAAGCTCCGCCTAAGGCAGAACTGCCAAGCCTGAGGTTGATGTTGCGCTAGAATTATAACGGATATTGATCCCTTACGCCGCTTCTTGAACAGTCCAACTCATCACAGCTTGTCCTGAACTTGTTAGAATGCGCCTTTCAGAGGACCTATCCGAAACTTAACTTTTCTCCTTATCAGCCCTTATCAGGACTTCGATGGATCAACAAGGCTATCTGCTTACGTGGCAGCAATGGTAAGCCTCGTCGTCGGTAAATACAAGCATTGAGCGAAGGTCTTGCATTCGGTAAGGCAGCGTTGTCTACCGGTCACAGCAAAAACGGGCGTCAATTTGTAGGGGTTTGCATTAGACCATGGCGCGATTGGATCGATATCGCTAGCGACAACCATATCCCCGCTCATTCCTCCGTGTAAACCGAATCACCCTCAAAGACTGCACTACCTCATTTTACTTCGAGAGCGCCACTTCGAGGCCCGCGAATCCTCAGTTACTGTAGGATCTTCAAGTTACGTCCTTCGGATGATTGACTTTAGTGTGACATGTCGATCCTGCAGTGCTTTCCAGTACTGGACCTGGCTTGGGCTGGAATACTAACTGATTTAGCTTGGTTCGAGCTGTGTACTTTCAGCTTCTGGCTAACACGGAGCTGAACTGTCGGCTGTGCACTATCTTTGTACCTATATATTCATGTTTCCTGCTCTTGTTATGTCTTTTCGTATATGGAAGTTCTGATGTTTCCCCAACGACACGATGGATGGAATAACGGGCGCAGAGACTGCTTATACGCCCCACGAAGATCCCACTTATATGTAAGTAATCCGAGAGCTTAGGTGGCGAAGTTTGCACCTGGACTACGTCATTCCGCGACACAGATCAGATCATAAGCCTTCGCTGACATCTGTGATAGGCGTATTCGCCGGTCCGGACAAGGCCTCGAAAGGCTGCATGAACGGCATCACGTTCCTTGCACTAGTGCCCAATAGAGAACCCAGAACGACGTGGATACCATGGAAGTATCGCATGCCCGGCTCCGGGCATTGTGGTATTGCCATCAGCTACCGCGTCTCAAACACAACTATCGAAAGCCGTCTAGACTTCAGTCCGTCCGTGCGCTCCTATCGAATTTCATGATCTACGTGTTCTATGGGTGCAAAGGAAGTGACTGTACTACTGTGGGGTACATATAGGCCTCCGTCAACTACTGGAGTCATGGGGTGGCTGGCTCTACGTGATCAGTCCTCCTGCGTTGGCCGGGGCTCATTTGAGATCGGATCGCCTACCGTTTGCTAAATGCGTCCTTGTGGCGTCCCTGGATCATATACCTCATGCTGTACTCGGAGTGTGGAAGTGCCAAGCCTACGGGAGTTCCTTGGCTTCTAGGATTGGAAGTCCTGATGGCTTGACACACCGGCTGTATGGTCTATTGCGTTGCATTCCTTTGGAGTTCCTTGGGTGGACCTCGCTTCCGCACCGGTCTCTCGTTATTATCCTCAACACTGGAGAACTACTCTGTCACTGCTGGCGCCCGAGTTGCAGCCGCCAAGCACATTCATGAACCACAGAGGCACGGCCGGGCAGGTCCCGCTACCGAGTACAGTGTCCAGAACGCAGAGAGCGATGACCTTCTTCAAGCTTTTTGGCCGCACGATATCGATCAGAGGGAAGATTCCATGGACATCATCAATAGAAGCCAGTGAGCAAGCTGATACTTCACGCTACGCATACGTGAATGTAAATACGAGGGACCAGAATGACCCTATAGAGATGGATTGCGGTTTCAAAAGTTATGAGATGCTATCCAGTACTGCGAAGTACCTGCTACCTCTAGCCGAAATGTCTTCACGCCTTAACCACACAGTCCAGCACCAGTTGTCACAAATGGAATACAAATATGCATTCGGAGCCTCATCACCATGGACTGAACCCACAGGCTCACAACAAATGCAGCCATTGTACGAAATGTGCGGCCCACCAACGATGATTGCGGAAATGCCCTCACGTCTCAGCCACGATGTACAACATGAGCTGCCTCAAACTGACCACGAACAAGCCTTGAAAGCATCAAGACCTCGGCCTGAGCTGTCCGCAAGTCGCACCCTTACTATCCGAGGTGAATTACCTCAATTTCAGCACGAATCAGTCGGAGGTACGGCAGAGGATGTCAGTCATGAGCTCCCTAATGTACACTCATCAGAATCAATAGAGTGGGGACACACCTTTTCATCGGACCATGATTCCTTCCCCTCTCGGTTTCCCTCTTCAAGCACCAGGAATGCCACCTTGTCGCCCGCGGATCGAGACCTTTCGTCCTTGAAGCTGTTACGCCGAAGTCCAAGACCTGTAAATTCGGCTGCCAGCCGCCCAGAACCGATATGTTATCTTTCGCAACATCGTCATCGACTTTGGACAAAGATGGTGTCCTCAACTCCTGACACGAGTATAGCAAATGGTCCGAGCTGTGCTGAAGCAGATCTTTCTGGGCATGATCCGTTCCGTTATGCTATCCGCGATGAGGCGTTTTCTCCAATGGAGGAGTTCACGAGTATGCAACCTCTCGTTGAAGAGCTTCGCGAGTATGTCTTCATTGTGAACCATGAGTGGCTACAGAGGCTGGCTCCCTATGAGGATCTTTCAGTCTTGTGTTCCTCGTCCTCAATTCGGGATTTGTGTAACCTTGGTATTAATGCGCTAATAGAGTGCTTCAACGGAATAATTGTCACCAATTTCGTTAACGTCTTCGCCTTGATACACGTTGCTCTTGCATCAGCCTACGTGGTGCATAAGGATGATGATTCTTATTGTTGGGACGACTACTGGCAAGACATGCTCATATGGCAGTATGCAATAGTCGACGAGAGCGAGAAGCGTTCCTTTGTGAGAGTCATGGACGAGTTGTCGACTCCACAGGGCATCTCTACAGTTCCGGTTAAAGCATCCTACTCCTACAATGAGCATTCTAGTAGCACACTATTGGAACTTCTCAGGAACGGACGAATGATAAAAGACTGCTCCGCCATGGTTGTTGGTAAGCTAATTCTTAAACCATTATCTACTCTAATCTATAGCCAATCTTCGTGTAACTTCAGACATTTGTTCGCATTTTTTGCAGAGAAGCATGAGAGGAACGGCAACCTCTGCTGGCTGTCATTATGACGCAATTTCGAGTTTCAGCTGCTATCTGGGCCTTGAATGTCCATACGAAGGTTACACTTTCGCACAACGCTATGCTGTATTTTCATTCAAACATGAGAACGTCCTCAGGGCATCCACCCAGAACCCCTACTTTCTACTGGTGTTAGCAATGTGTCTAACTGATAGGGTTCAACAGATCTTGAGCATGATAGAATACATCAACAAAATAAGCAACTGCTGCCCGAAAAACTTGCTTCATATGCTATGAGAAAATGGATTATCGAGGAAATGGTAGAAAAGGTTATTCAACCACTCCAGCGAAAAGACGGCATTGAAGTGTTTCGGGATATCGTCGTCAAAATCGAGTCTCGATTGCGCAATGGGCTATTACGGAATCCCTGGGAAGTTAAGGTGGCGCTCTTGGTTTCAGGTCGAGTAAGTGCAAAGGCTTGTTCCCATGCCTCTATTAACGGAAACCAGGTGTACTCGCGTTCGCCCCACATGTACCAAAGATTCCAAGAAGCTGTCTTTGTTTTTTGTGACGACGCGATGGGACATGATTCGTCATGGCGACAACGCTGTTACGCTCACACAATGGAGCGATGCTTAGCCATATCTCTGGAGATGGACAAACGCCAAGCTCCCGGCTCCTCATTCCTTACGTATCGGCCAAACGTTAAAGTACTGGAGGTCGTCGGGCCAAATCAGGAAATTAGCGTCTCAAAAACGTCGGTTCCCTCTAACAGAGAAGAAAGCTGCGCTGTCGTCTCTCCAATTTCTATAGCATCAGTTGATTCTTTGCAGTCTCCTCAGACGAGCTCTCGACACAGTACATACACCTCGCCTACCACTGTCCGTACTGACTCCACCTCCCTCATATCGTCCCCTTCGTCTTCAATTCTCCATAGCAACAACACACGCTGCGAGACTTGTGACAGAAGTTTCAAAGGTTCTTCCGGTGCCACAAATCTGCAGCGCCACCTGAAATTCGACAAGCCTCACAATGAGATCCCAAGTTTTGAGTGCTTCGAGGCAGGGTGCAACAAGAAATTTGGTCGCTCCGATAATCGTAATCAGCACTTTCGACTTGCGCACCCATCATCCACTGCCATGCCATCACGGATGCGTGGAGATACGAAGCGGAGAAGAGAGGTCGAGGTTGAAGGTGGGCACGATGCTATGATGGTTGACGCAGGGTATATATAAGGAAACCCGCGTGCCAATCTCGATTATATGGCGACAGGTCGTCATTTTCATTGCTGTTAAATATCGTTCGTTCAGCTGTACGTGAATTTTGTCGCTGGTCGCCTCCTTTGCATATTTCACTCTTATCTCTATCAATTATCTAGGAAGTATTGATTACATTGACGGTATAATATCTTGGAACAACCATCCAACTATAGTCAAGTACAAGCACACAGTATCAATCTTGCGTCCTAAGTGAGCCCTGCGTCGGAAAATTGAATTCACATAGCTGGCACTATTGGTCACGGTGTGGATCAAGGTACCACGCTAGAATACGTAGGACAAACTGTAATGATCAATTGAATCACAGGAGTCATCGCAGGAAATCGGAAGCGCCCTGTAATCAGCTAATGCAGGAACACGCTCCAGCGTAGGGCGGCATGAACCCACGCAGTTAATACCATGTACCCGGTTCTCCATCAAACTTTAAATACCCAACATACCGCCCACCTCTGTGGTTGCAAACATGAAGGACTAGAAGGAAGTCTGGTAATAAGAATAACTTTCAGATGACTGTGTTCGTCCATATATTCCACCGTTAATGAAACTCACCCTTTCGCATTACGGCTAAGACTGCCTATCTGAGAGGGGAATACTAGGACTTGCCTTAGGCAAAGGAATGAATGATGCATGGAGGAAGTGTGCTTCCCATATTATACTGACAAGGATGGGAGCATATTTCTCTCACTAAGATCCAACAGGATGAGATCGCGCTATAGGAATCCTTTTGGGTCTTTCCGAATTAATAATCTTCCATCAGGGCCATCATCAAGGAATAGGAATTCCGGGTTCGTTTTAAGGTTCCTGCCTTCTCCTGGAGGAATCTTGGGAGGATTGGGCATGTTCAGAGGACTAGTGAGGGCGTGCATAGATTGACGGGTTCTCACTATAAGTAGCTATGTTATTCCACGATGCAGGACTGTTTACTCGAAGAAAGATCACAGAAGAGTTTACATACGCAAGTCTGTCAATACTCTGGTGTGTCTTGAACCCCAAAAATCAAAGACGCAGCTGCGGCCAGCTTCGGACGAACGACAAACAAACTACTTTCCCACAACCTCCGCATCATTACTCGAACTATCATGCCGTTCGTAACCTATCCTTCGTTCAATGGGATTTTTGTGGGATACTAATGCCGATGTGACTAGTCGTCGCGAGACGGCACAGTCTCCGCAAACCCCTTCGGTGCCTTCAAAGTCGCAGTTGGAGGAGTGGCGGAAGCGGAAAGAGAGTCATGAGCAGGTTGCTGTTGGGGAGAAGGTGGTGAGGCCGACGAAGGAGTTGAGGGAGCAGGTGGGGAAGGATGGGGGACATGCCGAGGGGAAGAAGTAGAATTTTGGTGGTGTTTATCGGTTTCCATGTAGGTTCAGCAAGGATGGGGGTGAGGGAGCGATGTATTGCGTAGTTGGACACAATTGTTTAGATCAGCGATTGATCATATTTGTGTCTTGAGTCCATGCACGCCAAGCCGCTAAAATCTGCTAGTCCCAAGATGTCAAACTCTACCAAAATCTTCCTCTCTATAGTGTCTCCAATTCAACTACAAGCTTTGCTCACGTCCTTTCGATAATGGCACTGCGGTGGAGGAGCAGTTGCAGCATAGTAGCGCAATGCTCCGATCTTCAAGACACTCTCTCGACACATCTCGTGGCTACCAGGATTATGGAGTGACTGTGGTTTTGAAGGTGATGTATGCCTGTGTAAGTCGACAACAAGGCTTGACGGCGAGGCCTAGATACCACTGCCCTTGCTCGTGACTACAACAGGCACTTTGAGTCCCTTGGCGACAATATCGAGCAGCATATGTGATTGAGCCCTGCTGTTGTCGATGCCACGGGAGGCGACCCAATTGATGGACTCAATCTGCGGGTGAGCAGTTCGGCCGATACGAGCACACAGCACAGTACGGTGGCTAGTCTCATTAGCAGAGGGTCATCCAAGGTAGCAAAGCCAATGATGTACCCGTACTCGCCACTCTCGCCACCCCTAGCCCCTTAGGACTTGGACTATCGTAAACAAGCTTCCACAATAGGCCAGAAAGACTATCTTACTTCTTTTATTGCTCCCTTGTGAACCTCCGCGAGACGCTGGCACGCGTGCCGAGCGTCAACCTTATCTCGACGCATTCATTTTCTGACCTTCAGTCGGCGGTTGGTAGGTATCTTACTGACGCTCCCATGGGTCTGTGGGTGAATTTTCTCAGAGAGCCTCAAGCGGGTTATGGAGACGTTGCTGTCAACGAGTTGATCCTTCAACTCTTAAAACCCCACGATGCGCATACGGTCACCGCCATGTAAGCCACGCTAACGATAGGCCATCCTTTTCGTGCCTTCGGATCCTTCTTTTACCACCACGTGGCACTTCTGTATTCAACAAAAGGCGACCGAATCTCGACACCTCCTGTTGGCAATGGACCGAACTTCGGCATCATCGATGTTGTGTCTTTGTCCCTCGACCACCGACCTGCCTCCTTTGTCTTCTGCTTGTTCGATCATGAAGCTGTCTCCTTGTTCCAGTCCCTCTTGATCCTTCCTTCGCCTACAAACGCCAATATTGTATGTCCATCAAGTCAGTGTACACTGATAGCCTGACACCGCGGGTAGGGGAACAACCAATGCAGCGGCAGAAAGACTTTCCACCGGTCATGACATTGTTCTTGGTCTTTGGTGCATGGTGGATCTCCCAGCAATGGGAAGGTCGTTGCCTTGAAACTCTGTCAGAGTCAACCAGCCGCTTCAGTGCAAGAACACAGTCTTCGAGGATAACGATAAGTCAATACCTGTGGATGAATAGCAATGAGTACGCGCGCCAGCACCCGCGATATGTTGCACATACCATGCACCCTCCTACAGCGTAGGCTTAAAACGGTATGAGCTGAGTTTTGCATTAAATATGCGTCAAGCACAGTTCAGTCTGGCACATCCACAAGTCAAAGAGCGCCTACTTCGAAGATTGTAAGCATTGGAATTCCGATCTCATCGCAATTTTCTTGGTTTCTGATGCGTCAGCTTCGATACTCTTCTCCTTTCACCTAAGAATGTGCTTTTGTCACGACACAGTACTACTCGGGGTTTGCAGACACAGATCCCATCCTTTCGATAAATGTAAGAGTGGCACGACTCGTTATCAGGGGCGTGGGGGCACAGGTTTGGTGGCGGCCCCCCTCGTTCGAATTACTGCAGCGCTAATGCAACCTGGCTACAAACCTCCCAGAAGGAGCTGCGTTTTGCCGCATCTTTGCAATGGCGTTACATTTGGGGTCGGAAGGTTAGTTTATCGCTGCAGCTGCTACGTCTGAGGAAGGAGATTAAGGGAGGGATGCGCATCAATTAAACAAATGCCACTCCCAGCCGAGAATCGTAAATACTAATAAGAGGGTTAAGCTCTACCCACATATGACAATTTTGAAACTTCCCTCAAGGCATTATGGAATTACACGTCTTTCATTCTATGCCATGAATCACACGTCTACGTTTGGCAAAGGGTTTCTGACCGCTGAATTGGCCTTGCAGCCATCGAGGGCCGAAACTGCATCGGAAGCTGTTGCGCCTAATGAAGGGACCCTCGTGTCTTCTCTTACCATGGACCTGGCATTGTTATTACACCCTCCGTCTTACAAATACGACTTAGCTCCTTGGACGCTCATATTTGGATCATCGCATCAACGAAAGATGTTGACACAATTCGTCCTAGATTTCAAGTGGATACCGGTGCTTACCACTTGCGGAGTCTGGACTAGGTCGCCATCGCTACCACCAAGTCCAAGGCTGAGCATTGCGGCGAGCGTGATACCCTGGAATCAACGCACATGCTGCTACCCTAGAGCTATATTCCGGTGAGGACACTCCCGTTCCAAGGACACAACTCAGTACTGGCCAGAGGCCGCTATTGGCCAAAATCGGCTCACATACCTCATTGCATCGGGTCTACTATCTCCTACTCTAGCGTGTGCCTACTTAGGAGTATAGTCAGATCATCGGCCTGGTCACTCTGGGATTTTCTTTGTTCTTGTCAAAGGTAATCTAGCTATCTCAACTCCTTGGAAACAGTCGGGAGTGTCTCATCGCTGACTTTTGGCCAATTGCTGGCCTGCGCATAGCAGTGCCCCAGGCCTCCCGAATTCCCCTATTGGCTGCAATGCCACTAGGGACTCGCTAGGGATCTCGGTGGCCTGCTGGTCTCATGCAAGATGCATCATCCACACCCCGCCAGTACCATCAGCGCCAGAGGCGGATCAATAATTCAATATACAGCGGCCTTAAGAGATGCTGGGATTACCTACACCAACCAATATGAATTCCTTGCAGCTACAAACATGGTAGATGTCCTATTGTGCAATACACCCCATGTTGGTATCGGACCCAGTCCTTTCCAACAAGGCATCTCCAGACTCTTTGCATTCTGGCTTTGTTCTACAGAAAATGGTCCTCGCACATCCAGCATCATACAGCAATCCCGAATTGCAATTAGTCCTACACCTCATCCGACCAACACATGACTAAAGTAACATCAGCTTTCTGTCTAATATTTAGTTTTCCAATCCCCATCGATTCTGCTGTTCTTGCGAAGCATCTGAGATCCGTGTTACATCCGCACAGCCAATCCACCAGACTTCATCCAAAGCTCTGCCATCATACAACATTGCATTACCCTTTACCATGTCTGGAAGAGGAAACATAGCTGGGTCGACTTTCGGATCGGGCTCGTAAGTATTCGATTGCACGGTATCGTTTGTCTGCTGACGTACGAAAAGATCATCACACCATGGCAACCATCAGCTACATCACGGGCCCACAATCGATCCCAGTCGTCGCTCACACACGTCTCAACTACCTCAAGACCTTAACGGCCTGGAGGCGTTTGGCTCTCAGAACACCCCTACTTCACAATATGGTCAAACATCCCTAGGTGGACACGGTACGGTGGCTACAGTGGGCGCTTCTTTGCCCGGTTGGCCTACAAGCAACGAAAGGTTGTACAACATAGATCGATTCCACCGGATAGGCTACGAGCTCCTGTCTGGTCTTATTCGAGGTTACGAGATCGCAAGAGGCCTATATAACAATGCAGCCTCCGAGCCAGGACTGGACGACAACAACGAGCGAGAAGAGGCATCCCTACCATGGAGCGATCCCACTACCAATGTACTCTCATACTGCGGCTCCCAATTTGACACCAATACATCACACAAAAACGGACATGCAGATCAGCCAAACTTATTCGCCTTCACAACTCCGACCAACGATCTTCTTCCTGATATTCACTCACAATCTATCGATGTTGATCTTTCAGCCCTTTCAGGGGCCACTACCTCTGTAGCTGATCCTGCACATCTTGACAATTGGCATACGTCACTGCGCCGTGGTCGAATCTCTAATAGCGCAGACTACCAAGCGGATCAGCCCTGGCACAGCCAATCGGGGTTCCGTGAGGCGACAAGACCTCCCATACCTGTCCACGCACTACCAGGCATAGTCGTCTCTGACTTTACTAGACCAATAGGACCAGATCTCCTTGCGTCAGTCCAAGCTGACAAGACAACGTCAATTACCCTCATACAGCAAGCTTACCATATTTCGAACAATCTCAACTCGCAATGGATGTCTAGACTGGAAGCGACGCCGGATTTGCACAAATACTGCTCCCAAATCCCACCCCAGTCGCTCTTCGAAGTAGGGTTGGAAATTCTACGGAACTGCTACCACGGCGTCTTTCCAAACAGATTCAGTGAGAATTTTGCCTTGATGCACGTCATCTTCGCATTTTCAAGTGTGGCAGTCGACATGGATGGCCCATATGATTCACACAATCTCTCGCAGGACGTCTGTGATTGGCAATACACTATCAATGACGCTGATCAAGTCAAAATATTCGTTGGAGTCTGGCACAGGGTATGGTCCGATTACCTAAATAGTCAACCTTTCGAAAGACAACATCATGAGCATAGCGAGAATCAACTCGTGGGGGAAATGGTGTTGAAGAGGTGTTCAAGATTCCTTGATGGCAAGACCCCAGGCAGAAGCTCCAGGAATATCGAGGCTTGTTTGATCTAACAACATCTTAGCGTTCAAGTACGCTACCATATCAGAAAGGAGCGCAACCGGCCCGGTCAAACCGTCCCTTAGTGATCAAGCTTACCTCATCAATTCGGTTCTCGGACCGTTGAAGGAGTGTCGTGTGGCGGACATAATTCCGGAACAACACATTACCAGTACCCTCGAGAAACTCAACGACGGTGTACTGCATAATTTGCGAGAGCTTGAGGTTACGTTGACGTCATCGGATGTGGTACGTATCTGTCTGCGCGTTGGTCCATGTCGACACTGATTGTTACAGTGGTCTCGGATAGCTCGCGAGGGACGCGGGAAATATCTTGACCATGTGGCTATGCAATGCAATCTCGCTGCCAAAGAGCCAACATCTACCTGGCGCAATAAGTGTTATGTTGACGAACTCAGTCAAGTCATCGAGTTGTTTGGCCACCATACTCAGCAGCGAGATGATCCTCTTGATCCCTTCGTGTTGGCGCAAGCGATCAGTGCACCGTCACCGCAGTTTCCCCAAGGGGCTAAGGATGGTCATTTCGGTTTCACAGTCCCAGACTCGGGTAATCGTGATGCCTCGGCTGCTGTACCTCACATACCTCTGGTAAGATTCGAAGCTTCGCCAAACTACAGTCCTCCTAGCGCAGGCTTGCCGATCGTGTCGTGGGCCCACTCAACGCCCGTGACTCCAATTTCTCATCCGCTCACCTTATCAGATTTCCAGTCGATTGGTTCTCCATCCTCCAGCCAAGCGATATCGGAGTCCTCGCCAACAGCTCCTAGTTCCATGCAATGCGCTACCTGTGATAGTTCGTACCATGGCACCCCATCGAGTCAAAGAAGGAGTTTGCGAAGGCACTGGTTGCAAGCGCATAGTCATAATCCGAGGCTACAATGTCTCGTACCAGGATGTACCACCGATTTCGCTCCCGGGCGTCACGACAACCTCAATAGACATATGGAAGTAGTACATGGATGGGCATCTTCACCCAACTCGCGTACGGCTCACAGGAGGCGACGCGCGACATGATCTATGTTGGCAGTGGCTTCTGCACGATCCATTTCGACTTTGGGGGCTTAGACGCGCAAGGAACACGTCGAACGTTGTTCAAATGAGGCATTATGGTCAAGACAAACGCCAAAGACAGGAAATCAAACGCGTAGGCAATTCAATGTTGATGGTGCTGGTCTATGGGGCGTGGATGATGGAAATGAGTAGGTGGCGCCAGGTGTAGTGACTTGGAGTGGTACATAGTGCTACTGCTCTTGGTTGAAAAGGTCTGCAGGGTCTGAACAAAGATTGTTGTCACGGATGACACTATTCCTTTACATTATGTCGTTTTCCTCTATTACCCTTCAAGTATTCACTATTTACTGCAGATAGAACAATTAATGCTCGCATCCCCGCACATGCTCACTGTAACCCACTCCTCAACGCCACCAATGATTGTTCTCTAATACTCCTGGACATTTTACCGCACTGCGATGGACTCCATTGTTAGCGGAGGACATATTGTCGACTTTCAAGGTGAAGACCACCACTCTCAAAGACCGGCTGAGCTGAACCTGCGGTTCGTCCACTCTTGCGAGACAGGAGGTATACATGAGTGAATTCCTTTTGGACGAAAAGATGATCGATCGTATAGCAAATTGGAATAATGGCCAACAGAACTTAATTAAGGGACATTCATTGAAGTTCGACCAGAAGCGCCGTAGAAGTGTAGAAGTGGAAAGGCGAGGGTGATCTACACGTCTAGTCTAGTCTGAATGGATTTTATAGTAGAATGTAATTGCAAGTAGGCTAAAATTACAGTAATGAGCCACATAGGTGAAGACACTTGTAAAATACCCACTGTAAAGTATTCTGCTAGCGTCCTCCAGGATGGAACATTTGATTGGGTAGACACCCTGATACAGAATGGCCCTACTGGTAGGCTAGCATGCATTCGATTACTAGTAGTACTGGGGCGATATCACGCTAGGATTTTCCATCTCGCATCGCGTTATCTGGTATCGTGAGCGATTCTTGGATCTCGTTCTATCAGGTATCCGTTTATCTAGGAGTAGTAAGTACGATATGTCAAAGTACGCTAATCTTCATAGTATATACAGCGTAGATACGTTGCAAGATCTCTGTTCTCTAGTCTACTGTAGCTCGCCTGATGCTACCGGAGAGGCGTGTGGGATTGACAGAGGGAGGAGGCAGAGTTTGCAAGTTCCGTGCCAGACTATCTTGAAAGTGCTTGTCCCTTGCGTTACCAACTTCTGCTTTCGGAGGACTTCTGGCCGCATCACGCAGCTCTGCGAGTTCAAATTTGGCCCTTGGCCTGCCCTGGTGGCGTCAGGATCCCTCTCGACCCTGGATTCTCACTTGCGTCGGTATTCTAACCAGGTTTGAGTGAGGGAATAACTCAAGCTCATGCACGACTTTAGATTGATCGATTAAATGCTGCCTGGGACATACGGGACAGTTCAATTGGTCGCCTTGATTTACCGGCTCGGTGGTCTCGGTGGTTTCAATCAGGGGGTCTCAGACCGTTCTGTTCCTAGGACCAGTGAATCAGAACACTTTTCGCTCAGCTAACGACCCGAGGTGATCTAGCTAATTAGTGCACGCTCCGCCCTCTTCCGATGGATTTCGCTCTTGACTCGCGACTACAGAACAGTCAGAATACCACTGATAGCCTCGTGCAGTAGGCTGACTGCTCCGCCTGGGGCACTCTCCGGGGTACCCCAGTACTACAGACATCTACAAGCGCTACTGCACGCCATCACGGCCACCTGGTGACAGTAGCGGTCCATGGGATCGTTAGAGCCTTTCAAAGGGAGTGACTAGCTTACCGACGCCCTTGTTGAGCCACCAATGAATGCGAGATGACCGCGCTAGCGTCCAATCGGGCAACGTTTCTCTCGAGCCGATCATGCGGTTACATAGGGGAACCAGTTCATCTTGATACCAAGGATTCTGAAAGAGCAAAAGAAGTTCAAGTGCGTACCTTATGTCAGTCAGGATCCTATTCCCAAGATGTTGGCCTATTGGTTCATAGGAATACCAACATTCTAACCATCCTGTGCTCCTCTCTTCGCACAATTGGATCCATGAGAATCTACATTCTCCTTCCATCCTCACAATGGCTCACTTGGTCAGCACCCGCGCCATCGCCTCCACGCTGTTGCCAAGATTGTAATTCTCGAGCTTATGACGATAGCCTGACTAAGAGGGACCCAGGCCAATGGCGGGCCCAACCTTTGGGTGTGCCAATGGTTATCACACAGAATCTACCTTATCTCTTCGCTCAAGATCGTACACGGAAGTAACGTCAATTTATTCCATTTTTGGGTATCGGTAGGATAGATGCGTACCCTACTGAGCGGCTTTCGAAATCATTGCAAAACATACTAGCTTTACTAGGCTACGAACACCACGACTTCGTCTCAGCTTCGCAGCATCAATATAATGGTTTGTCTCTAAGTAGAATGGCTGCTGAGTACGATATGCCCGCCTGAATGTGGCGCAATGGGAGCCGCAGTGTTTTCAGGATGTCACGACTCAGGATGCCTAAGATCCCAGACCGTGTAGTTGCTCTGATATATGCGGCGCGGTCGATAAGAGCGCAGGGCGATGAGTCAATGTTGCTTTGTGCTGAGCTAGTTGCTTCGCCACGGTGCTCCTACCGCAATTACCCATGCCTCTTTTGCTCCTCCTTTTCGCCAGTCGAATGGACGTAGATGGACTTAGCGCGGAACCTAATGATCGGCTTACTTGGCTCACAAAGACATCATTGGGTCACTTCATCCTCCTGTAATCTTTGTTGTCAACCTGACCTCGACACTTTCCTCATCAAGTCATCATGGCTAACTAGATCTACTTAAAACAAGGTGTGCAGCCTCAGGACCTAAATTGCAGTTTAACTTGGTATGAAACTCAAGTCGATAGCCTTTTAGGATCAAATCCTCATGACGATAAACTGACATGCTTGCAAGGCCTACCAGGATACAAGACCAATGGAAGCAAAAGGTAGCGTGGCCTTGATCACAGCCCATCTTCGCTTCAGCAAGCTATCGCGTGTGTGGACCCGCGCGGTAGATTGACTGCCATGTGCGCTGTTTACCACAATTAGGACGAACCGTTGTAAACTGAAGGAGGAAAAGCTCCGAGTGGTCAAGTTCTAGCCTCTTCGTCTGGCGGTGGCAGTGTGGGCAGCTGCATGACGCTGAGCGAGTCCACTTTCCTGCGCCTCCCGAACGAGGCTTCGACTAACGAACAGCTGCATCTCCTCGAATAAAACAGCGGAGAAGATTTGTGTTCAACCGTCGCTGAGACCTGCGAATGACTGTAAAGTGGGGACGCTCAGCCACCCCAGACTGCCTAGACGCGTTATGACATCGGCTTACTACAGGCGACCGAGGTCGTAACACATGGCCACCAATCGAAGTCATGATTTTACTCTGTCTCTCTATTGCTTTTGGAAGATGGTCACTTGGCTGCATACAGCTGTTATGATCACAATCTTGGAACTCACATTCCGCTCCGGTTCGATGCGTGTGCGTCAAGGTCCAGCTCACCGTCTATGCACGGGGAAATCTACCCTCGTTTTTTTAAGCGAGCAAAATCACTCAGTGACGATTGGCTGACAGGTTCTACCCACAGGCTTGACTCCAAGGAAAGCCCCGCGAGCCTGTCTTTGACTAAGCTTTCAACTATTGATGGAAAGCTACTGGTTCACGCTGAAAGAGGCTAATCGATTCTCTAACGACTTTGAGCACTTGGAAAGTCACAACTCTACATGGTTGACAGTTCACGCGACTGCACGGTTTGGCCGCTCTGTCTTCCGAAGATCCTTTCCAGGTAGCCTTTGGCAGGCTGTCCGATGCGATGTCTTTGCTGTCCCAGCATAATGTGACGACTTTGACCCAACGACTCGGCCGGCTCTCTACGTGTTATGATGCATTGGCTGCTTGTAGACGGAGACCGTGCATCATCGTTCGATTCGGGTACCAGGTTCTCTATATGCATCTAGCCCCTTTGACAGATATCTCCGCATTTTAAATCTACACCGATAGCCAATCATCTATTAGCATAGACTATACGTAGTATACGGTGGTACTGACTTTGCTGGACTAGTAACGCACTCTATCGGCTCTTTATCACAAGCTAAGGCTCTAGCTAATGATCACCTGGTTCTTAGGCAGGGGTGCAGATGCTGGCAATACCTAATCGATCCTTGTCTACAGCATAAGAAGGCGCAGAGTCACACCCTTCTACAGTGAAGCGAATTTTCGAGTAATTACATGCCGCTGAACCTTTGCCAGAGCATGCATAAATTCAAATGCTTTTCACGAATAGGCCGTACGGCCAACAAGCACGACGCGACTACGAGTCCTGCATCAAGATCTTATGACTGCAAAGCAAGATCTGATAGCCGGCAATCCTACTGCACCCGAATTGCAACCTTCTTCCTGACTATTTTCTTTCCTCCGGACCCACGGCCCAACACTTAATCGGGTTCTTCGGATATCCAGTATAGGATCATTTCCTCTCAGCTTTGAATAGTGCGAACTACTGGAAGCTCTAGCACATCTTAGAAGAAACGTGCCATCGTCATTGAACCAGTGGATAGTGGTAGGGATTCCTGCGCACCGATTCCCTTGCATATCGAAGGCCATGGCGGAATGCAGCGAACATCATATGTTCACAACGCCGCGAGCCTGAAGAGTCAGAATGTCATATAACTGTCTAGTTGCTAACATCATAAATAGACAAATTGACTGCATACGACCATCCGACGCCAACCACGGCGCTTTTTCTCCTCACACGCCTAACCACCACTCCAGCCCTTACCAAACTCTCTCGCTTCCACCTTACGCGATCGCTACCGTGAGTATGATCTCTGGCGATGGGATCCATCGCGTCATGTCTTCTGAAAAGGAGTACCTCGATGACGTTACCGTCGATTCCGGACATCTTGATAGGGAAAACACCATCTCAAATACCGGATCGTGGAATGACACAGGATACTATAAGCGTGCCAGTCAGACGGATATCACCAGCCGACCAGATCCATTGGAGTACCTCTCCTTGGCTTACAAAGCGAAGGCTGCGGCACTTGGCTCCAATGAAATAAATCAAAGCTGGTCTCAGCAGAGCATGGATAATCCCTCACACGCCTTCGCATGTCAAGACGCAGCAATATCCCATACAAATCAACCAATGTCAAGGGGCCAGACTGACGTCCTTGGCCCGAAGAACACGTTGGACGCTGTCCTACCGTGGTGTGATAGCTCTTATGCTACTGCCGGAGCTTTCAACGAAGAGATAAATCACCCGAACCCACTGTGGTCAGCAATGCAGCCAATCAGCACTCTCAACAAGCTGAGTTCATCGTCTATAGATAATAAGATGCTCCGTACTCAAAGACTAAAACAAAGGACCGGCCTAGGCGACTTGGATGCTACGAAGGACCTACTACTCCTGGCTGATATCTATCAGTTTTATAGTGAAGCTGATGAGACTGAAGACGTACTTGTCAAAGCTCAAACACTCCAAGATTCAATGGGGGATTCAAACTTTAGTTTCCGCAATAACTGCTCATCGAACTTCGGTTCAATTGCCTCCAATAAAAACAGTCTCAGCTGTCAGCAAGGGCTTTGATCGTCCATGTCCTCCAAGAGTGTGGCAGAACTCCACATCTCCGATCATCTTATGAACCATCCTACACCTCCGGGCGCTTACCTTGCCCCAACTGACACTCAACCGTCTACACCAGCAACCTCTCCTTCAGCTCGAGGATCAGTCTCCAATCTCACGAATCAACCTGACGGTGCCGATCATCCTGGCCTCACCAGCGAATCGTACGCTAGTGATACTCCAAGCGAGCCGGAGAGTAATACCTGAGCGTAATACACAGGTATAGCATCATTCATCGTACGGTAACAGGCATTTAGGAAACGTGCATCAAATTGTGTTGCCGCCGGATACTCAGAAAGGAAGCATAGAGGCTGAACTCAAGGACACTCGCCATATGCTTCGTTCAGAGTCTTGCACGGGAGGCGCGCAGTGCATACGCGGATGCTTGGGAAGATAGCCTGGTCCCATGTGAACAAATCAAATCATTCTCCTCACTTTGATAACTTCTCAGCTTGGATGATCGATATACCTACCTTATGGCTGCACGTTCTATTTCCATGCACGTGTTTCACCACCTCATCACTCGTGGTCTCAAATGACTTCACAGTCCAACAGCCCTTCACTGACGCCTTTGTATCATCAATGGCCTTCGCGTCCCTTGGTAGCGTCTTCAGATACCAGATAAATAACCTTACTACAAGATAACTCGCTTCTTGAGGCTTGGTCCAAGACTCTCGATAAATTGGCTAGCATAATGAGTTGCTCTACTGACTCATTTTTTACGCCAGGTCTGAGGTTACTTTGCGCCACTTGCTTGGTCCTCAGTCACTCCCAGACAATGATTGCCATCATGTTGATCGTAGTAAGGATTTCCTTATTTGTCCCTGGTTGGGTTCCTCCTTCCTTCTAAGATATTTCGACTATCTTTCTCATCCATGTCTGAATGTTCTCAACGATAAAATTGTTGAGCAATGCAGGAGCTACCCAACGGTCGCCCCACATTTGTGACTCAGAATAATTGAGAATAAAATATTAGATTTATTCATGACTTCCTCTTCATTCTTATATCTTGATCTGCGCATTCAAGTCTAGCTCTCTGCATCGACTGTTGGTGATAACTAACAATCACCATATATATATACATTTCTCGATTCGTATATATATTATGTATGTTTGTATCATCTACTCCTCCTGCCATCCAATACGTCCTATTGGACTAAGACATCGAAGATTTTTATACTTCCAGATCACCCAGGGGAACAACACATTGACACACATCACCCCTCAACCGCCTATCCTTCGAAAATTTCAAACCCCCCTACGAACGTCCCCCTTCTGGGGCCATGGACGCCTTAGGGCTAAAGAAGCGTGTAGCTTTTGGGAAAAAGATACAAGAAATAAGAAACATTAGCCCACGAACGATGCAATTCATGCAATGGTGGAAAGACAGAGCGCAGGCAATGCTGCATGTTGGCGGGAGCTCTCGAAAGAAGATGGAGAAGGAGATGGGCATCTTGGATGGAGAGATGCAATCACGATGGAACCGCTTGCACAGTGAAGGCGGTGCAGTCGATGTGCTTGTGGACACGTTTAACGCAATGGCCGAGCTTAGGATGAAAGTTCAATACGGTGATTATCTCGGGTACGCCTGTAAGGCATTGAAGACCGAAGACATGGTTACAATGAAATGGAAAGTAGACAAACTCAAGTGGCAAGCCACGGCCGAAAGGATCCTCGAAGAGGAAGCCAGGCGCGAAGAAGAGGAAGGCCGCAGGTCCAAGCCACTGTCGCCCACACCCTTTGTGGACGACGTCATAAAAGCAGCGGAGAAGCTAGGTTGCGACCCAAGAATGATTCGGTACCAGATCCTTCAATATGCTGCACAAAATAATCATTTTTTCCATTCAGGCATTGGGGAAATGATCGAGGAGGCGAGGTTTCGAGAGCTCGCGGATGCAATCATCGAAGACAAGAGAGCTTTGGGAGTTATTTTCCGCGGACGGCCGGGCGAAGAGATTGAGATGAGGAATATCATTGTGAAGATTGAAAAGGAGTGGTTTGTAAAGCTGTTTGTTCATGAGACGAGTCGGGGAAAGGTGAACCTGTATATCCCTACTGCGAAACATATTGAGAGATTGGAGCGCATGGCGAATCGTGTTCGAGATCCTTGATCGAGAAATTTTTAGAGGTTCGGTGGGGATAGGGTGGTTAGAGTGGGTTTTGGGGGGTTGGGGTTGGGGGAGGGGGAGGAGTGTGTGGATGGGGTGTGGGGGGAAGCTGAGGGTGATTTATTGACTTGGGAGATGGGGATTGGAAGGTCTGTCATTGGGACTAGGATGATCTTTCGTATCGAAAGCGGTTGAATAGGGTGACCAGAGCCTTCTCCCCTTTCAAGTGATAGATGTGTTTCTCGCCATTTTTTTAAGGGAAGGACACTAAGGAAAGGAGAATGACATCGGAACCTGGTCCTGACCTATATGCGCTGCCAAAGACTGTTGGATGACGAGTGAACAATAACAGAAAAAAATTGCCACAATCTTAGCACGTTTCTTAATGAGACTGTCGCGTGAGTAAATCTAGAGTAGTATAGAAAAAGAGTAGCACATCCTATCGCCGTGCTTTCTATCTGCTATCCTGATGTTGATACTGTCTTTGTTTTTGTTTCATCTTGGTGGCATGAAATTGCTGTAGGTGGTGTTACTACCTTGTTATCCATACGCATACGGCTGATACGTCAATACTTGCTTGGACTGCGAGTGTTCGAGGTCCCAGTAGTATAGGCAACAGGTTTTGCGATATCGACAGTGGGCATTACTTTCGTGTTATAGGTGATTATCGAAATCTTTTAGCGAACTGAAGCTTTACTTATGTTCGACTCCACAAGATCTGTGCTCGAGAGGTTCGTCAGGTGTAGTGCGCTTTCTGGGTTTTGTGGGGGATTCGATGTGAGCTGTGTAGAATGTAGGGTTTGAACCTGCTCTTCTGGTCATTACTGCTTTATCTTCCTTGATATTCGTCACGTGAATTTTAGACATAGATTTGGATCTGTAGGCTAGTGTATCGTGTGTTGTACTCTAGCAAAATTGGCACATTGGTACGTCATCACGTCATGTTTGACACCATTATCAGCGCGACAGGGACTCTTTGGGTGAGGACACACTAAAAGAGTCCTTGTCGCGCTAACCTTATCCGATAAAGGTGTCACGTGCATAGACCACGTCTGCCAAGCCTCGAACACCAAAATGTAAACATCTTCCGCTGTCAATCGCTCATACAGTTTGGAGGATCCAGGAGCCATACTAGCTAAGAACAGAATCCATCGACATCTACCCACCATGTTCTCCCTTCCCACCCTCTTCCCCCACGACGTACGTTCCCCCTCCCCTCCCCACCCCACCCCGCTTAACCACCCTCCCAGCCCCACACCCTCTGGTACCCCTCCCTCTCCACCGCCCCCCAACAACCACCTCCACCCACCAATCCCACCCCAACCCACCCGCACCACCACCACCAACAAAACCAACCCCCCAACCCCCCG
>JAABUN010003514.1_pt1 | contig 24029 bp, 15 predicted proteins | sample 5559311 | NCBI WGS metagenome assembly JAABUN01 (sample SAMN10711877, study PRJNA513370) | rock metagenome | isolation source: Antarctica rocks | place: Antarctica: Victoria Land, Siegfried Peak sud
CCGACATCAACCAACCCGTTGTATCCGCGCCAACCGTCCGAATGAATGACCGAATCCAAGGAAACCTTGCCGCGAATAATGTTTTGCAGCGTCTGTCGAGCCGCGTTCGGAACAATCTCGGTAAAAACAGAACCGTTTCTTTTATAAATTCCAAAGACAATAGTTTTGCCCGATGCGCCTCGACCGCGTTTGCCTCTGACTCGTCGTGCGCCGAAATAAGATTCATCAACTTCGATTTGGCAACTAACAAAAGGCGAAGCGCGTTCACATTCTTCGGCAACCCGATTTCTAATTTTCAAGTAAATCCGATTAACCGATTGATGCGTCAAATCGGTCAAACGGGCGGTTTTATTAGCCGTCAAATCAAGCGCAAAATACTTGATGATTTGTCTGGTTTTGCGCTCGCTAATTTTGGCGAACCGATAATATCGGTTTAATTGTTTCATTACAGTAGCTTACCAATACTAGGTTATTAGTTTGCTACCATAGACCCTTTTTTAATTCATAATTCGTAATTTGAAATTAGCAATTAATTTTATGAAGCGGAAAATAAAAACCTACACGATCAGCGCGGTGGCGGAGCTTTTCGAGATTCACCCGCAAACTTTGCGGCTTTATGAACGCGAAGGTTTACTCAAGCCATCGCGCTCGGACGGCAATACGCGGCTTTACGAAGATTCGGATATTGAGCGGCTGGAAATAATTTTGTCTCTGACCAGAGATTTAGGCGTCAATCTGGCGGGCGTCGAGATTATCCTCAATATGCGCGAGAAAATGAACCATATGCAGCAGGAATTTGAACGGTTTTTCGAGTATCTGCAATCGCACGCCGGAGAATTCTCCAACCATAGCAAAATTTTGTCCGATTCCGAAGCGTTGATTCCCATTTCTCGCATCAGTGTTTTAGAGTTTCGCCGCCAAGCAAGCGAAGACGAATAAACCTTTAAATTTGTCAATCCTCGACTGACAGATTTTCCTTTACTTTCTTTACTTTTTGAGACAGAATACCTCGATCCATCACATCTATCACCATCTCGAGGAGTACTACAATGAAAAGAATTCTCAGAAGGCTCACGCCTGTTTTCTTTGCTTCATCCTTAGTTTTTTCCGCTTCGATTAACTCAATCTATGCCCAAAGTTTAGACACGGTAACAATCACCGGAAAAGTTGTCGACTCAAATTCTGCTCCGATTGTCGGCGCGTCCGTCACGGCGACGCTCGCGGCGACCGGAACGGAACGCATTGTCATAACCGATAACGCGGGTCGTTATCGAATTGCCGAACTTCAGCCAGGAAATTACACGGTCAAATCCGCATCGCCGGGATTTGGCACACAATCAAAAACAGACCTTTTAACAATTGCCGGACAAAACGTGCAGCTCGATTTTGCGCTGGCGCCCGGCGACGTTCGCGCCGAACAAACCGTTAATATCGAAGCGGACGAAGCGACGGTTGACACGACCAGGACGATTGTCGGCGGAACGATTACGGAACGCGAAATCGAGGAAATTCCGAACAATACGAGAAACGCACTCGATTTGGTTTTAACTTTAGGCGGAACTTCCGAAGAAGCTCTCTCGACCCGAGATTTGGCGGACGACCGGAATTCCAATGCGCGAACTACGCCGACCGAACAGGGCAACTTTTCGCTGTCCGGCGGCGCGTCTTATTCAAACAACATAACAATCGACGGTCTCGATAATAACGACGACCGTTCGGCACGCGACCGTTTTCAGCCGTCACTCGAGGCGATTGAAGAAGTCCAGGTCATCAGAAATCAATTTTCCGCCGAATACGGTCGCGCCTCGGGCGGACGCATCAACCTGCGAACCCGAGCGGGCGCGAAAAAATTTCGCGGGCGGGCGTTTATGTTTTTTCGAGACGATAATTTGAACGCCAATACTTATTACAATAACAGCCGCGGAATTCACCGCTTGCCTTTTACCGAATACAATCCGGGTTTTACCTTCAGCGGTCCCTTGATTCTTCCCTTCGGCGAAGGAAAATCTTATTACAACAATCGAAAAAAGACTTTCTTTTCCGTCGCTTACGAATACAACAAGCTCGAAGATACGACTCTCGTTGACACTTTCGTTCCGGTCAATTCAAATCCGCGATTCGCGCTTCCCGGCTCGACGGGCGGCACGCCGGTTTGCGACAACAGCAATCCGCTTGTCTGCGCGGCTAACCCGCCGACCGCCGGATTGATTGCGCCATATACGGCAACGCTTGCTACACCGAACACGAGCAAAACGCTCACGGCGAGAATTGACCACCGGCTTTTCAAGGGAAACGACACGACGTTCGGTTTTCAGTTCGGAAGAAAAAACAATCGTCGTCAGAGCGGCGCGTCGACTACTCGAATCGAAGACGCGCTTCAGAATCGAAACAATAACAGCGACGCTTTTAATATCACCGACAATCAGGTTTTCGGTTCCAAAACCGTCAATCAATTTCGCTTCCAGTGGTCGCGCTTTAAGCCGAGTTATCAAACCGACAATCCGCTCGCCCCGGTTGTTTTAATCGGTTACAGAAATCCGCTGACCAACAGCAACCAAACTCTGATTGCGGGAAACTCGACATCGAGTTCGCTGCAAAATTTTGCCGACAGCCGCGAGGAAACTCGACTGCAATTTCAGGATTCGCTTACTTATATTTTAGGTTCGCACACGTTCAAAACCGGCTTCGACGTTCAAAACGTTAATTCCGAAGCGATTTCTTTGAGCGAAGCGACGGGAACTTTTAATTTTTCGAGCGTTTTGAATTACCAGAATAATACGCTGTCGCGTTACCGGCAGAATTTCGGAACGGACGTCACCGTCAAAAACACTTACTGGGGAGCGTTTTTCAACGATGAACTGCGCACCGCTTCAAATGTGACCGTCAATTACGGTTTGCGTTACGAAAAAGAGACGGCTGTTTCCGACGACAATAATTTCGGACCGCGGCTCGGAATCGCCTGGAACCCTTTCAAAAAAGGAAAAGGCGTCGTTCGCGTCGGCGGCGGAATATTCTACAACCGCGCTCTGCTTCGCACCGTCGGCGATTTTATTCAAAACAGTTCCGGCGGTTTATTTCAATTCGATACGAATAATATCGGAACTTCCGGCGCCGACGCTCGACGAGTTGCCGTTCTCGTCGGAATCGCCCGGCAGTTTCCGAACGGTTATTCGTCGGTTTCGAATTTGAGAAATGTCATAACATCTCTCGGATACAATCCAAATTTAGGTTTTACGACTAACTCAGTGACTTCCGGCAACCCGCGGCGCTCGGTCGACCCGAATTTGAAAATTCCCGAAAGCTATCAATTCAACGTCGGTTTTGAACGCGAAATCAAAAAGGGTTTCGTGTTTGAAGCAAATTATACAATCAACAAAACTGTGCATTTATGGCGTGAATACAACCCGAATGTTCCCGTTCTTCCAGCGGGCTACGCTGATTTTACGGCTTTTCTATTAGCCAATCCTTATACTTTCACGAACTCGAACGGGACGGTCAGAACATACAATTTCGTTCTCGGCTCGACAAATGACGGAAGCGGCATCACGAGTTCGACGGGCGGAACCTGCTCGACCGCGACAGCCGTCGCTTGTTTTGTAAATCTAAATTCGGTTAACGCCACGACGACGTTTCCAAGTACTTCGACCATCGACTCGATTAATTCGGTCGGCACGCCGCTCGGCGTCGCCCTGGCTGCCGTGTCGCGTCTCAGACCGGACGTGAGCGTCGGTGAAACCGAACGGGTTTCTTCAATCGGAAACTCGTTTTATAATGGTTTGGTCGTCGAAATTCGCAGCCGTTACCGCAAAGTCGGCTTCGGGTTCGGGTCGTCTTTTAGAGCGGTTTACACGCTTTCCAGCACAAAGGACGACGGCTTAAACAACACGACGAATGCCGAAATAAACGGCGATTTCAGCCGGGAATGGGCGAGAAGTTTACAGGACAGACGGCATCGTTTCGCTTTGTCCGGCACTTTCGATACGCCGCGCTTGCTTGGCAAATTAAGATTCGCGCCGCTTTTTCGTTACGGAAGTTCGGCTCCTTTCAGCTTGGGCTACGGCGTCGACCGAAATTTAAACGATGTCAGCAACGACCGCCCGAATTTCAATGGAAACATCCGTGATATTCGATTCAGAGAACCCGGTTCAGCGTTCCCGACCGCGCTCGTCGCTCAATTTTCGCTTCCGCCAATCGGCACGAAAAGCGGAAATTTGCCGAGAAACGCCGGAACCGGTCCGAGTTTGTATATATTCGATTTAAGCGTGACCAGAGAATGGAAGTTCGGCGAAAGATTCAGGCTGCGCCCCGTCGTCGAATTCGGCAACATCTTAAACGCTTCGGTCTTCAGTTTCGGTTCGGAATTTATAAATTTTACCGCTTTAGATTCGTCGCCGACCGCGACCCAACTGAACAACTATCAAAACTTTCTCGTTCCGACCAGAACGTATCGACAGCGGGAAATACGACTTGGTATGCGATTCGATTTTTAACAACAAAATTGAATTATTTGTTTGGCGGAATTGTTGATTTAGACAATTCCGCCTTTTTCTATTACAGAATTTTGATGACCAAAGATGTTAATTTATGATAATTTTAAAATACCGGACAATTTTGTTCCGCAGAATTTTATGAATGAAGTCACTGAATTACGCGAAGCGCCTTTCACGCAAGGCTCGATTGAATCGGTTTTGCTCGACGCCGATCTTTTCGTAAAATATCGCTCGCCGGAAAAGGCGTTTTCACTGCTTCGTGAATCGATGGAACGCAGCCCGCGTTCAATTTCGCTGCGCGAAAAGATGCGCGAAATCTGCATCTCGCAGAAAAATTTCGACGAAGCCGCCAAGCAATGTCTCACGCTGGTCAGTCTTTATATCGGGCGGGAAGAATTCGACTTGGCTTACGACCGGCTGCAGGAAGCGAAATTGCTCGACCCGCGAATTTCGGTCGCTCCAGGACTAGAAGCGATTCGCCGCGCCCGCCGCCCGGATTTTGCCCCGACACGCGACAAAACGCCGGTCAAAGTTCGAACCGATGTAACATTTGCGGGAAATCTCTCGTTCGTCAGTATTTTCGACGCCGTGCAGGTGATTGAAAATTCTCGCATGACCGGACTGCTCATTATCAAATCCGATTTGCATCTGGCGAGCGTGTCTTTTAATGAAGGAAAAATCGTCGACGCCGAAGCCAACGGTCACAACGGCATCAAGGCTTTCCGCGAGGTAATCGAAATTAACAGCGGAACGTTCGAGTTTTCAACCACGGAGACGGAATTTACCGTCGTCATCAACATCATCAGCAACACCAATTTTCTACTCGATGTTTTGACCGAACTCGACAACGAAAGAGCCGAAAAACAGGGCTTGCGAAACTTGGATGCCGAAGAGCTTTAGAAATACTGAATCAGGAATGATGATTAGTAAATGTCGTCTGAATTGTCTTTGTTAATCGAGAACTCACTTTTCTAACCGAGAATTTCGTCAACGGCGATTGACAACTCGGGCAAAACTTCTGACAGAAGAGTTTCGCCGCTCTTGAAAATTTTAGCTAATTGATAAATCCCGACACTCGGCTTTTGATGAACTTCAACGATGTTATTGACCAGATTGACAATCCAAACTTCGGGAATTTCGGCTTCGGCGTAAAGCGAAAGTTTCACGTCGCGGTCGTATTTCAATGTCGAATCGGAAACTTCCACGATTAAAATAACTTCTGCCGGCTGTGGATGTCGCCTGCCGTCATACATTCGCAAGTCTGCTAGTGTTACATCAGGCTCAGGCTCATTATAATCGGACAAACGAACAGGATTTTGAACACTGACTAAAATTTCATCATCGACACTCCGACTAAAAAGTTTGTTCAACCGATTAACTACAGCGGCGTGCCTGTCTCCAATAGTCATTTTCTTTATCAACTCTCCTTCGATGATTTCGGCTTTTTCGTAATCTCGCAGCATTCCGAGTTCAATCATCTTGTAGTAATCGTCAACTTTGAACCGCAGAGCGACCGGTTGTGGCATCATAATTTTCACCTCGCAAACATTTTGACTTATTCTCGATTGACCGCCGAAATTCAAGTTGCCGGAATCGCGCTTTGCCCGGTAACTTCTTCGAGTTCGCGCATTTCCGCCGTCCATTCTTCGTTTCTGAACGCGCCTTCCCATTTCGCAACGACGACCGTCGCCAGACAATTACCGATGACGTTAGTAGCGGTGCGCGCCATATCCATCAATTCGTCGACGCCGAGAATTAAAATCACGCCTTCGACCGGCAAATTAAACGAAGCCAGCGTTCCGAGCAAAATCACGAGCGAGGCGCGCGGCACGCCCGCGACGCCTTTCGAGGTGAGCATTAGCGTCAGAAGCATAATGATTTGCTGCGTCCACGATAATTCGACGCCCGCCGCCTGCGCCACGAAAATCGAAGCGAGCGCGAGATAGAGCGTCGTGCCGTCGAGATTAAAGCTGTAACCGGTCGGCAGAACAAAACCGACGATGCGGCGCGGCACGCCGAGGCGCGCCATATTTTCCATCGCTTTCGGCAATGCTGATTCGCTCGAGGTCGTCGCAAAAGCGATTGTCGCCGGAGTTTTCACGGCGTTGATAAAGTCACGAAGCGGGACTTTGAACAATAAGGCAATCGGCAGCAAAACCAGCAGCGCAAACGCGACGAGCGCGCCGTAAAGCGTCCCGACGAGCATTCCTAAATTCTTTAGCACGCCGAGTCCGCTGTGTCCGACCGTGTAAGCCATCGCCGCGCCGACGCCGATGGGCGCGAATTTCATAATAAATTCCGTAAAGCGGAACATAATATCGGCTAGAGATTCGCACCATTTGACCATCGCGTGTGCTTTGTCACCGCCGATGCTGGTGACGGCGAGCGCGAACAAGACCGAGAAAACGACGATTTGCAAAACGTCGCCTTCCGCCATCGCTTGAATAATCGAAGTCGGCGAAAGATGCGAGATGATGTCGGCAAGCGATTTGGGTTTGGCGGGCGGCTCGGGCGCAGTTAAACCTTTGGCGGCGGCTTCGGCGGCGGCGGCGGCTTTGGTTGAAGCGATTGCCGATTGCGCTTCGGCTTCGACGGCGGCGTTCGGATTAGCGGCGATTTGAGCGCGCAGTTCGACGGCGCGACTTGAAGCGTCGGTTGCTTCTTTCGACAGATTTTTGGCGCGTTCGGCTAAAACGGCTTTATCTTCGGTTTTCGTAATGCCGGCGAGCGTCACGCCTTTTCCAGGCTGAACGATATTAACCGCCAGCAAACCGATAAACAGCGCGAGCGTCGTAACGATTTCAAAATAAATCAGCGATTTCGCTCCGATGCGCCCGACCTGTTTGATGTCGCCCGTGCCGGAAATACCAATCACGAGCGTGGCGAAAATCAGCGGCGCGATAATTGACTTGATGAGATTCAGGAAAAGATTTGAAAACGAGCGAATAAACGACAGCAGCCAATCTACCTGGTCTTTTGAATAACTGTCTTTGAATTCCTGAATGAGCGCACCGAAGACGATTCCCAGCACCAGACCAATCATAATTTTCCAAGTCAGCGAAATTTTCGGCAGTTTCATAAATTATTATTTTGTTTTGGCAGGCGATTTTCCTGCAAATACCGTTATGTTTGTTCGAGCATTTCTATTAAACTCTATTTTCACTTATTCGCAAAATTGATTTTTGTAAACTTAAATTGTCAGGGAATCCGCAAAAAGTCGATTTTTTCAATTGCCGGATTTTGTTTATAATCAATTTCTGAATATTTTAATAAACTTTGGAGAATTACAACTTATGAAAACCGAAACATTACAATTCGACACAGCGAGCGGCGCGACGACGGCTTACGTGGCGATGCCGGAAGAAACCGGTGCCGCCGGTAAAGCCGTCGTCATAATTCACGAATGGTGGGGTTTGAACGACCATATCAAAGACATCGCCAATCGTTACGCCGCCGAAGGCTTCGTCGCCGTCGCGCCCGACCTTTACCGCGGTAAAATTGCCGCCAATCCTGAAGAAGCCGGAAAACTGATGAACGCGCTCAAACTCGAAGACGGTTTGGATACGATAAAAAATACGGTCGTCGAAGCGCAGAGAAAGTATGAAATTCTGCATTTCGGCATCACCGGTTTTTGTATGGGCGGAACTTACGCGCTGCAAGCCGTCTGTCATCTCGAAGGCTTGAATGCGTCCGCGCCGTTTTACGGCGATGTTCCCGACGAAATGACTTTAAAAGGTTTAAAAACGCCGGTTTTGTTTGTTTCGGCAACCGAAGATAAATGGATAAATCCGGCAAAAGTCGCCGAACTCGAAAGAATCGCAAAAGATAACGTTCTGCCGGTCGAATCAATCAAATACGAAGCCGATCACGCATTTTTCAACGACACGCGCCCGGAAGTTTATAACCAAGAAGCCGCAAAAGACGCCTGGTCAAAAGTGCTGCAATTTTTCAACGACAATCTCAAACCTGTAAAAATGCCGTAAGTTATAAGATTATTTTTAACTAGCACAAAGCAAAAACAGCTTAGATTTATTTAATCGTCTAAGCTGTTTTTGTTTTGTAAAAGTAATCTTACTTAAAGTCCGCAATTTTTACGGAAGTTTGATTTCGCGTCCGGCGGGCAAAGCCGATGTAATAAATAACCCGTTGTATTTAGCGACTTCGATTGGCGAAACTCCGTATCTTTGAGCGACCGTCGCTACTGTATCGCCGTTTTGAGCTTTGACGGTTCGCACGCCCCCGACTTGTGGCAGACTAATCTGCCCGGTCGGGCGGACATAACTCGTGCGCTTCACACCGTTGCCGTTCGGCACGACGATTTTTCCTCGCGGAGCAACGGCACCGGCATTTGCCGCTTGCAACTGTTCGACGCTGACGCCCGTGCGATTGGCAATATTCTGCCAGGTTTCACCCGCCGCCGTTTTCGTGACGCTCGCCAGATTGCGGCTCGCGGCTGGAAGTTTTCTGAAGACGGCGACGACTTCGTTGGCTTTGCCGGCGGGAACGCGAATGATATACGGCTCGGGCGGCGAGACATTCGAGCGAAGCTCAGGATTCAGATAACGCAAATATTCGACGCTCGTATCGGAAGCCTGCGCTAAAAGACTTAAATTCGTCGAAGGCGGAACGCGAATCTGGTCATACATTAATTGCGGTGCAGGACGAACGTGACCGAAACCGTATTGATTCGGATTGTTGGCAATCAAAATGGTCGCTAAAATATTCGGCACGTAATTGCGCGTCTCCTGCGGCAGATAAGGAAAAGCAACCCAGAAATTCGCAATTCCGGCGCGGCGAATGGCACGGTCGACATTACCCTCGCCCGAATTGTAAGCCGCCATCGCTAATTCCCAGTTTCCCCCGTAGCGATTAGCAAGAAATTTCAGATATTGCGCCGAAGCGCGTGTCGCTTTTTCAAAACCGTTTCGCTCGTCAACCTGCGCCGTGCGGCGAAGTCCGAAACGCACGCCCGTTCCCGGAATAAACTGCCAGAGTCCCGAAGCCGCTGCCGAAGACAGAGCAGCCGGTTTCCACGCGCTTTCGACTTGTCCGAGCCACGCAACGTTTTCCGGTACGCCTTCTTCTCTGAAAATGCGGCGCGCCATTCGCATAAACATTCCCGAACGATACAGTCCGGTTTCCATCGTCGCTCTCCCTCGTCCCTGATAATAATTGACGAACTGCTGAATCATCGGATGCACTTGAAAGCTGAATCCGAGCGATTTATTGGAAACCGCGTATTGAATATATTGATATTGCTGCTGCGCAATGGGATTGTTTTCGACTTGCTTTTCTTCCGGTGTCAGCTCGAGTTTTGCCAACTCGTCGAGCGGCGAAGCAGCGAATTTTTGTTCCGTAAAACCTTGCGCCGCAACAGTTTGATTGTCGCTAGTGCTGGAAGCGGCTAAAACGGCGTTATTAACAATCGGCGTAATCGGAGCAATCAGAACGATTTTAGCGACTTTATCAGCCAAATCATTGTCGATGTTCCACCCGCAGGTTGCCGAAAGGCTTCTGATATTCGGCGGCTGATTGCCCGAAGGAAATTCCATCCGGTAAATCGTTTCGGTCAATTGGCTGTAGCAGTCGCGCAATTTTTGATTGCTTTGGACGTTGACGTTCGAGAGCAGAAAAACTTCGATTGTTTTGTCGAATTCCTCGCGGGCGTTTGAGCGGCGATTGTCCTGCAGATGGAACAAACCTTTCTTGAAATGGTCGCCGACTTCGGTAGTCAATTGGTTGAAACGCGCTTCGCTCTGCGCGACCTCCGGCGTTTTGCCATCGCTTCTCCCGCTGGCGCTCGAACTGGTAACCTGTCCAAAAATGAAGGAATTGGATATGAAAAATAAAATTGCAGTTATATTAAAAACCTTAAAAAGGCGTGATTTAATCAAGTTCGTCTATACTCCTTATAAATATTTTCAGGGTTAGGGCGAATCGGAAAAACGACCTAAAATTTGCTGGCATTTATTATTAAACGCCGAAGCATCGAAAAAAGTTGCTTTAATTGGCGCTTGTTTTGAGTTTTTAGAATAAAAAACCTCTTCAAAATAACACGGGAAAAATGTAATGTCAATAAATCGAAAGCCGATAAACCTTGGCTATAATGTTATTTTGCGACAAAACTTATGATTTCCATCAATTTTGTTTATGATACCTGCTTCGCCGCGCGAGTTTTCGACTTTTCAACCAACGGCGCTTTTTCCCGTAACGCCAAACGAAAAACTTCGCGCACGTTCTCTACAAATATAAATGTCAAATCATCCCGAACTTCCTGCGGTAAATCTTCCAAATCGCGTTTGTTCGGCGCGGGAAGAATTACGGTTTTTATCTTTGCGCGCCGCGCCGCCAGCAGTTTTTCTTTGACTCCGCCGACGGGCAGGACGTTGCCTCTTAAGGTGATTTCGCCGGTCATCGCAAAATCTTTGCGAACGGCGCGCTGCGATAAAACCGAAACCATCGCCGTCGCCATCGTGATTCCCGCGCTCGGTCCGTCTTTTGGAATCGCGCCTTCGGGTAAATGGACGTGAATGTCGTATTTCTCGAAAGCGTCTTCGTCGATGCCGAGTTCGCCCGCTCGTGCCTTGGCAAAAGAAAACGCCGCCTGCGCCGATTCTTGCATTACTTCGCCGAGCTGTCCGGTCAAAGTCAATTTCCCTTTGCCTTTGGTTCTCAAGGCTTCGATAAATAAAATGTCGCCGCCGACCGCCGTCCACGCCAAACCGGTAACAATGCCGATTTCATCTTTTTTCAAGGCTTCTTCCGGGAAAATTTTCGGCGACCGCAAATAATCCTTGACGGTTTGCCCAGTAATTTTCGTCGCTTCAAATTCGTCTTCAAGTTCGGCTTTTCGTCTGGCGACTTTACGGCAAACTTTGCCGATTTCCCTTTCAAGCTGGCGAAGCCCGGCTTCCTGCGTGTATTCGCCGATAATTTTCGCTAATGCGCCTCGCTCGAATTTAATGTCGTTTTTTTCGAGTCCGTTTTCGTCGATTTGTTTCGGTAGAAGATGCCGTTTGGCAATTTCCATCTTTTCTTCTTCGGTGTAACCGGAAAGCGAAATTATCTCCATCCGGTCGCGCAGCGGCGACTGAATCGTGTCAAGAACATTCGCCGTCGTCATAAACATCACGTTCGATAAATCGAAAACCACGCCGAGATAATTATCTCGAAATGTGCTGTTTTGTTCCGGGTCCAGCACTTCTAAAAGCGCGGACGACGGGTCGCCGCGAAAATCCGCGCCGACTTTATCGATTTCGTCGAGCATAATCAGCGGATTGTTCGTTTCCGCCTGCTGCACGGCTTGAATGATTCTGCCCGGCATCGCGCCGACATACGTGCGGCGATGACCACGAATTTCCGCTTCGTCGTGCAGTCCGCCTAAGGAAAGACGGACGAATTTGCGATTCAGAGCACGGGCAATTGAGCGACCGAGAGAAGTTTTACCGACTCCCGGCGGTCCGACTAAACAAAGAATCGAACCTTTCGGTTTTTTCTTCAGTTTGCGAATCGCCAGAGCTTCTACAATTCGTTCTTTGACGCGTTCGAGTCCGTAATGGTCTTCGTCGAGAATCTTTTCGGCTTTTTTGAGATTGAGGTTGTCCCTGGAAGTTTTCGCCCACGGCAGCTCGGTCATAATATCGAGCCAATTTCTTAAAGTTGCGGTTTCGGCAGTGTCTGGGTGCATTCTTTCGAGTTTTTTCAATTGCCGGAGCGCTTCTTCTTCCGCCGTCGGCGGCATTTTCACTTTTAGGATTTTGTCGCGGTATTGTTCGATTTCCTCGAAAAGTTCGTTGCCTTCGCCGAGTTCAGATTGAATCGCCTTTAATTGCTGGCGCAAAAAATATTCGCGCTGCGAGCGGTCGATGTCGGCGCGGGCTTGCGTGTTGATTTCCTGCTGCACGGTCAGCACGTCGATTTCTTTGCTGAGCAGCTCGTTGACGCGCCGCAGACGCATCACCGGGTCGAAAATATCCAGAACGCTCTGCGCATCTTCGACTTTTAACTCCAAGTTTGAAGCCGAAAGGTCGGCTAATCTTCCGGCGTCTTCCAGATTCGCGATAATCGCCATCACTTCGGGTGAAATATTTTTGCCGAGATTGGCGGCGCGTTCCATCAAGGAACGGACGTTTCGCAATAAAGCCTCGACTTCCAGAGAATTTTTCGGCGCAATCGGTTCGGGAATCGGCGTTAAATGCGCTTTGACGTAATCATTACCGGCGGCAATCGAATCGATGCGGGCGCGGGAAAGTCCTTGGATAAGGATGCGAATTCGTCCGTCGGGCATCTTCAGCATCCGCATAATGACGGCGACCGTGCCAACTTTATAGAGGTCTTCCTGCGCCGGTTCTTCGCGGTCGACGTCCTTTTGCGAGATGAGCATAATCATCCGGTTTTGGCTCAGCGCTTCATCGACCGCGCGGATTGATTTATCGCGCGAAACAAACAGCGGAACGATCATAAACGGGTAAATTACGATGTCGCGCAGCGGCAGAACCGGAAGTTCCGAAGGAATTTGCATCGGCGCGTCGCTCAGTTCGACTTCACCGATTTTTTCAGAAAAATCTTCAATTTCATCCATTCTGCTATGTTAGAAAAAAAAGGCGGAAAGGGCAAAGATAAAAAAAATTGTTTTTCCTGACGGAACGATTATTGCTAATAAATAAGTTGTTAAAAATTTTTAGCTATACGCCGACGAAAAATTAACAAAAGGAATTGTGTTTTTACTGACAATCTCGACGGCTCGGCTGAAAGATTGATTATAATAGCTTTTCGCTTTATGAAACCGTTGAAACTCCATCTCAAAACAGCGCTTTTAGCTTCGGCGGTCGCTCTTGTTATTTTAATCGTCGCACTGCTTCTAATTAGCGCGCGCGTCGCCGCGCAGGTTCGTGACGAACAGAAACAGCTTGCCCAGCTCGAAGCCGACAATCTGGCGGAACATTTGACGCTCTTTCCCGAACAGCTTGACCCGGAAGATTTGAAACGACTGACCAATCTAGTCAGTGGCTCGCGCCCGAATCTGCAGACGGTGCGGGTGTGGAAACTAAACGGCGCAAAATTTGTTGAGGAAGCCTCTTCGGATGACAGTCTGCCGCCTGAAGAAATTTCTTCGGAAACAAACTCCGCTCTGCAAAACGGTTCGGCTTCGGAGATTATCAATCCGCAGCAGGCGCGCACCGATAATTCAATTATTCGTGTGTTCGCGCCGATTGTTCTTAAAAACCGTGTCGGCGCTGCAGTCGAAGTCATCGAAAAACTCGATACGATTTCGACCATCGCCGCGCAGTATTTATTCAACTTATGGTGGATTGCGCTGGCAACCATCGTTTTGATGACCGCCGCTTTTTACCTTTTATTTCAAAATCTGGTTTACGTTCCGCTCGAAAAATTGCTGTCGGCGATGGATAAGGCGAAGACCGGAAATTTATCAATCGAAGCAGTTGAAAGAGAAAAGACCGATGAATTCGGAAGACTTGCCAACAATTTTAACGCGATGATCGGACAAATTCGCGAAATGACTTTTGAACGCGAGCGGCAGACGGAAGTTTTGCAGGAAAAAGTGCGCGAAGCGACTTTTGAATTACAGCACAAAAACGAGCAGTTGGAGATTGCCAACCTCGAACTTTTTCGTGTTGCCCGGCAAATGAGCGCAATGGAACGCCTTGCCGCGACCGGACAGACCGCCGCCGAATTCGCTCACGAAGTCGGCACGCCGCTGAATTTAATCAGCGGACACGCTCAGCTTTTGCAGGCGAAACTTCCTGAAAATTCAAAGGAAGCCGAGCGTTTGCGAACCATCACGACGCAGATTACGCGCATCGAAAACATCGTCCGCGAAATGCTCGACCGCACGCGCTTCGGGGCGACCGAACACCGGAAAATCAATCTGAACAAAGTTTTAAGCAAGATTTTCGATGCCGTCGAGCCGACTCTGCAGGAATCGCGCGTCGAGCTGAAAACGTATTTGGACGCCAATTTGCCGGACATCTCCGGCGATGCCGAACGATTGCAGCAAGTTTTCCTAAACCTCATCAAAAACGCGCTCGACGCGATGCCGCACGGCGGAAAATTGGAAGTTTCGAGTTACGCGGAATCGAACAAGATTACAATCAAATTTTCCGACAGCGGCGCGGGAATCAGCGAGGCGGTTCGCAATCAGATGTTTCAGCCGCTGTTTACGACTAAGGAACGCCGAAAAGGAACCGGATTAGGTTTGGTCGTCGTCAAACAGATTATGCAAAATCACGACGCCGAAATCGAAGTCGAGAGCGAAGTCGATAAGGGAACGACATTTAAGTTGGTTTTTAAGCGGATTGAGTCATAAATTTGTTCTGCATCATTATGAAAAAAATTCTTGTCATCGACGACGACGCCGGCTCGTGCGAGCTTTTGAAGGAAATTCTGACGAGCGACGATTGGGAGGTCGAGACGGCGAACACGCCGGAGCGAGCTTTGACTTTATCGAAACGTGAAAAATTCGACCTCGTTATCAGCGATATCAACCTCGAAGCGAATCTTTCGGGACTCGATTTGCTGAAACGCCTGCGCGAGAACTCGCCGGTGATTTTAGTGACCGGCTTCGGCTCGCTCGAAGCTGCCGTCGAAGCCGCTCGTGAAGGCGCGTGGGATTTCATCTCGAAACCCTTTAAAGTTGAAGAGATTTTAGCGACGACGCGCCGCGCGCTCGAACAGACACCGGACAAAAAAGAAATCGCGCCGCCGAATTTCACATCCGGCGCAATGGTTGGAAGCGCGCCCGCGATGATTGAACTCTACAAAGAAATCGCGCGCGCTGCGCCGACCCGTTCGACCGTTTTAATACTGGGCGAATCGGGAACGGGAAAAGAATTGGTCGCCCGTTCGATTCACGAAAATTCACCGCGAAAAAATGAAACGTTCGTCGCCGTCAACTGCGGCGCGCTGACCGAATCCCTACTCGAAGCCGAGCTTTTCGGACATACGAAAGGTTCGTTTACCGGCGCGAGCGTCGACCGGCGCGGACTCTGGGAAGAAGCCGAAGGCGGAACTTTATTTTTAGACGAAATCGGCGAGACGAGTCTGGCGATGCAGGTTAAACTTTTGCGCGCATTGCAGGAAGGCGAAATCCGGCGCGTCGGCTCGACACAAACGCGCCGCGTCGACGCGCGGATTATCGCCGCGACAAATCGCAATTTGGAAGAAGAAGTGCAAAACGGAATTTTCCGCGAAGATTTATTTTATCGTCTGAGCGTCGTCACACTGCGAGTTCCGCCGCTGCGCGAGAGAACGACCGACATTCCCGCTCTCGTCGAAAAATTTCTTTGGAAGGCGCGAAAAAATACGGGCAAGGATAATTTGCGCCTGTCCGAAGACGCTTTGAAAACTTTGTCGGTTTACGAATGGAAAGGCAACGTCCGCGAACTCGAATCGGCAATCGAATACGCCGCGCTGCGGGCGCGCGGCAATGAAATCTTAGCCGAAGATTTGCCCGTGAAATTGCTCTCCGATAAATTCAAACAGGCGGCGGCGCGGTTTCATTTATCCGAGTTTTATGCTGATTTGCCGAGTCTCGACGAACTCGAAAAACGTTATTTGCTGCACGTTTTGGAAAAAACCGGCGGCAATCGCACCAGAACCGCCGAAATTGTCGGCATCGACCGCCGCACGTTGTACCGGATGGCGGAAAGATTCGGAATCGAATTAAGCTGATTGGCGTGCTAGAAAGCTATTTGGATTTTTTGCGCGATTGGAATTTAACTTCTCGCATTGTATTGGCGTTAGAATTGGTATTTATCGCTTGAATCGTAATTGTCTCGACGGTGGGTTCGGCGACAAATGAAGACAAGCCGTAAAAAAGCAGCGATAAAAAGCTGGCGATTAACAAAAGCCATAAAAACATTCGATTGATTTCATCAGCCGCGCTTTTCATTATTTTCAAAAAAACAGAGCGTAACTTTTGCCCAAAAGTTACGCTCTGTTTTACTAACAGTAGAATCCCCTCGACCTACACCCTTGAAAGTTTAAGTCCTGTTTGTAACCAAATAATTGCTCCGCGCTTTACTTGCTCGGCGGAGTTGTCGAGGTCGCGTCTTTTTTCATCATCGACTTTTTCGACATTTTGTTATGACTCTTATGATGTTTCTTGGCGTGCTTTTTCTTCGCCTGAACAGCCGTTCCGCTTTTTGCGACCGGCGGTTTTACAGTTGAAGCTAATGCCGAACCCGTAATTGCCAAACTTAATACCAAACCCGTTAAAATTCCTGATTTCTTTGTCATTTTATTTAATCGTCTCCTGATAAATTTAGAAAATTTTGTCGGACGAAAGAAAAATTTTTACGTTGCTTTTAACCCTTTGTTCTTTCCTTGAAATTTCCTTTCGTCCGCGCTGTATGTATCGGCAATTGATATGCCAAATTCGTTTGATTGATTAATTGCCTTATCGGGCAAGCATTTAGCCGAAAAAATCGATGCTATGACTTCGTAAAAAATTGTGGCAAGTTTGCCGGACAAAGCAAACTTGCCACAATAAAAAAGGCAGACCGTTAAATGTCCGCCTTTTTTGTTTTCCCAAAAATCGAATTTTTAATACGCGCGCGAGCCGATGCCGGGCAGATTGTAGACTTTTGCCAGAGCATTTAATTCCGCGCGGACATTCGCCCAATTATTTTCGGCATTTCCGCTAAACTTTCGTCGGCGCATCGTCGCGTTAATGTCGGCGGCGACATTCAGACAGCGGCGAACTTCGTCCCTGTTTTCCGCCAGCGAATCATTGCGGTCGAATTCGCGGCGCAGCTCGTCGGTCGCCGATTCCAAATCTCTGGCGCGTTTATTTAAGACATCTTCGCGCTTTGTTCCGTCGAGACGACTCCGGTCGAGCGATTTGTTGAACTGCGAAACGAAACGGTCGGTTCGCTCTTCGACGTTTTTGATAATCCGGTCGACTTGTACTCTGGTGTAACTGCCGTAATTATTTGCGCCGCGCCCGCGCCGCTGCGCGCTGCCGACGTTCGCCGCCGATAAAATTAACAGCAGCGCGCCGAAGCCGACGAACAGTTTTATAATTGATTTTTTCATTTTATTATCTCCTTAAAGAACTTGAAATTTGCGGACGAATGTTTCATCGTCTCCGATTCTGATGCGTGCGATTGTCAAAAAGTTGAACATTTTTGCTTTGTTAAGGTTCAGACATTCGGCAAATTTTCGGGCGAAAAAAAGTCTTTATACGATAATCCGAATCTATTTTTCATACTTTATTCACACTTTATCGGCAAACCATCTCTCCGTCACGTCGCACCAGATGGCGAGTCCGCGCCATTGGTAAAAACGCTCGTAAAATTTCTCGATTTCCGTGTCGGCGCAAATGCGTCCGCCGTTATGTTTTTTGTAAAATTGCGCCCGCACCCACGAATCGAGCGCGAGACCGTCGTAACGCCCGACGAGTTTAAGAAGATTTTCCGCCGCGTAATCGCCGACGCCTTTTATTTGTTTCATTTCCCTTTTCAATTCCTTAACCGGCAAATCGGAAATGAGCCAATTTTCAGGGTTGATTTTACCGCTCGCAACCTTTTCCGCCAATTCCGCAAAATACGGCGAACGATAACCGGCGCGAATTTCTTCTCTGTAAAATTCGGTTGAAACATTCGCCATTGCATCGATGGTCGGAAAAGCGAATTTGCCGTCAGTGGTTTTCTGACCCAGTTTTTCGGTCAAATTCGTGACCATTTTGACGGTCAAAGCCCATGAACAATTCGTCGTGCAGATGGTTTTGACCAAATCTTCAAAAACCGTCGGCGAGCGCAGAAGTCTGCCCGCGTTAGACTGAGAAATCCAAGCCAGTTCCTTGTCTGGTTCGGTGAGCTTGTAAAACTCGCTCAAATCGTCGTCGAGCCGCAAAATATGCCGCGCGTCGCGCAGAATTTTCGCTTGAAAATTTTTGTCTATTTTTTCAGCCGCAACTTCGATTTTCACTTTCCCGTCTGTTTCTTCGATGTTTGCCGAAACCGGATTTGCCGAATTTTCGTCGGTAAAAACATAACTCAACCGCCAGTCTTCTTTGTTCAATTCAAACGGCAAAAGTCCGCTCCAGCCGTGACTGTTGACCGTGTGCCTGAAACTGAAATTGACGGGAGATTCGAGAAAAAGCGTTTTTGTCATAAAATTATTTTCACATTTTTTCGGCTAAATCTCATCGCGTTTCGTCTAACAAAAAGTTAGAAACTGTATTATTTTTCGTCTGTCGCATCTGAAATCATAAAATTTGCTTGTTTTTTCAGCGAAAATCTTTTATAAATGAATATGCAAAACAATGGTTAACGACTGCTTTTCTAACCTGTCGATAATTTTGCTTTCAGACAAACAAGACACACGATTTTAGTATTTAACAACGAAATTCTTTGGAGGAAAGTGTATGAAAGGCGGAAAATCGCGCTTTTTGCGGCAGATTTTAGGGGCGGGTTTATTGGTTTTTCTGTTGACGTTTTCGACTTTGGCGCAGGACGAAGACCCAAATCCCGATTCGCCGACTCCGGTTTTACTGAGTGACGGCGGCGTTTTGCCCCGCGCAGTCGCCGCGATGCCGGACGGGGCAGAGCGGACAAATTCGTTAAAAGCCAAAAGCAGAATATTCAACCAAAATTCGACGATTACGCTTTTCGTCAGCAACCTGGATTTGATGCCCGACGAAGGAGCGAACGCTTTCCGCATTAACGTCGAAGACACTGCCGGCAGAGAATATCGCTTTCCGGTGCTTGCCGTCAGTCCGGTCAAAGACCAGCCGGGCGTTTACGCACTGACCGTTCAATTAACCGACGAACTCGGTTACTGGGCGCGAACAAAATTTAGAAGCGATGTTTTATTGAGCGTCGCCTGGCGCGGATCGGTTAGCAATCGCGCGCGTCTCGCAATCGGTAAATCGGGCGGCACCTTTAAAAACGACGCCGCGACGCCTGCAAATACCGAAAAGATTCAAAACTTATTAGACCCGAAATTTGTCGGCTATTATTTTACCACGGACCGCACTCGTCTTTTGGAACAAGCCACTTTCGGTCCGAATGTCGCTTTTGACCAGAAAATTCGTCGTCTTGGATTACGAACCTGGCTCAACGGACAATTTGAAGCGCCGTATCCGACCAATCCGTATCCGAATCTCGCGCTGATGCCGACAAATGTTTCGACCGATTGTCAAAATAACATTCCGGCAAATTGCGTCCGCGATTTTTACACGCAGTTTCTGTTTCAAAATTGGTTTTACAAAGAAGCGTTTTACGGCGACGCGCAGCTTCATCACCGCATCGCCTGGACGCTCAGCCAGCTCTGGGTCGTCTCCGGCGTCGACACGCAGCAGGCGAGCTGGATGATTGCCTATCACCAGAAATTAGCGCAGAACGCATTCGGCAATTACCGCGATTTGATGAGCGATATGTCTCTGAATCCGGCGATGGGCAATTATCTGGATATGGCTCGCAGCACGAAAAACAGCCCGAACGAAAATTACGCCCGCGAGATTTTGCAGCTTTTCAGCGTCGGTTTGTTTATGCTCAATCAGGACGGCACGCAGCAGTTCGACAACAGCGGCAAACCGATTCCGACTTACGACCAGAATACAGTCAATAATTTTACCAAGGTTTTTACCGGCTGGACTTTATGTAATACAGGCTGCCCGAACTCGACGCTCGGCTCGCCTAATTACAAAGACCCGATGCTTTTAAATCAAAACAATCACGACGTGACTGCGAAAACCTTGCTTGTCTATCCAAACGCGGTCAATCAAAACATCGCCGCAAACACAAACGGCACAACTGAGATGAATCAGGCTTTGGATAATATCTTTAATCATCCGAATGTCGCGCCGTTTGTCAGCCGAATCTTAATTCAGCATCTGGTGACGAGCGACCCGACGCCGGCGTATGTCGGGCGCGTCGCGGCGGTTTTTAATAACAACGGCGGAAACGTCCGCGGAGATTTGAAAGCGGTCGTCAGAGCGATTCTGCTCGACCCGGAAGCGCGCGGCAACGTCAAAACCGACCCGAAATACGGCAAACTGCGCGAGCCTGTTCAATTGGCGACAAATCTCTATCGTCAATTCAATGTCGCAGCTGCGGATGGCGCATCGCAAAGCGACGGCTGGATCAACCAAACCGTTTCGCCGATGGGTCAAAGCGCTTTTTTATCGCCGACGGTTTTCAATTACTACACACCCGATTACACCGTTCCCGGAACTGCTTTGAACGGACCTGAATTCGGCATACTGACAACCGGAACAGCAATTGCCCGCGCGAACTTTGTCAATAATGTCGTTTTTTCAAGGGTAACTGTCGGAACGGGAACAGGGATTGATTTGAGCGAAATGCAAGCGCTGGCGACGGCGGACGCGAGCGGCAATCAACTGCTCGACGCGCTTAACACAAAGCTGATGCACGGCACGATGTCGGCGCAGATGAAGAATACGATTTTAACGGCGGTTCAGGCGGTTGCCGCTACAGACCCATTAACCCGCGCGCGAACGGCGGTTTATTTAGTGGCGAGTTCGTCGCAATATCAGGTGCAGAGGTAAAAATATGACACAAAACAGACGAGAATTTTTGACAAAATCAGGCTGCGCTCTCGGTATGGCGGCAATTGCGACACAAATCGAACATTTCGGAATGATGAGCGTTCTAGCGCAAACGGTCGAAGATAAAAACGAACCGACCGCGCCGGGTGATTACCGCGCTCTGGTCTGTATTTTCATGCAGGGCGGAAACGACGGCAACAACACGGTCATTCCGATTCACAGCGACGCGAATCTGAGCAATTACGCGGCGTATTCGGGCGCGCGGAGTGCGGCGAGTCTGGCAATCGCGCAAAATGCGCTACTGCCGATTAACGTCCCGCGAATGAACAACTTAAGCTACGGCTTGAACCCGAATTTCGGCACCGTCACCGGCGGAATTAACAACGGGATGCACGAACTTTGGGCGCAGGGGAAAATGGCGATTGTCACCAACACCGGAACGCTCGTTCGCCCGATGTCCAGAACGCAGTATCAAACGAACGCGGTGCAAAGACCGTTTCAATTATTTTCGCATTCCGACCAGGTTTCGCAGTATCAATCGGGGCGTTCCGACCAGAAATCATATACCGGCTGGGGCGGAAGAATTTCCGACCGCCGCACTGACGACGATAATCCGGGCGGTTTAGTTCCGATGATTACATCAATCAACGGAGCGCAGCTTTTTACCGCCGGACAATCGACTTTGCCGCTGGCAATCAGCAACGCGGGAACGTCTCTGAGCAGCGTATTGAATCCGCAGGGATTTAATACGACTGCCGCTTCGCAAGCCCGTCTTTCTGCCTTTAATCAATTGCGCGCGCAGGATTTAACTTCCAATTACATCGCGGCGGCGAGCCATATCACCGACCAGGCGATTCAAGCAAACCAAGCACTTTCCACTTTTCAGGAAGTCACCGTAGCGTTTCCGAATACGTCAATCGGCAGCCAATTAAAACAGGTTGCCCGGCTGATAAAAAAACGTACGGACTTAAATGTCAACCGTCAAATTTTCTACGTTCAAATCGGAAGTTTCGACACGCATAACAGTCAAATCGTCGGTCAGGGAAATCTGCTTTCGCAAATGAGCCAGGCGGTTCGCGCCTTTTACGATGAAATGGTCGTACAGGGCGTTTCAAACAATGTCACGGCGTTTACGATGTCGGATTTTGCGCGAACATTTAACCCGGCGGGCGCGGGCGCGACTGCGGGCAGCGACCACGCCTGGGCGAATCATATGTTCGTCGTCGGCGGCGCGGTTTCAGGCAGTGATTTCTATGGCGTGAACACTTCTAACGGAACGCCATTTCCGACTTTGACGATGAACGGTCCCGACGATGCCGACAGCGGAACGAGCGCGCGCGGACGTTGGATTCCGACAACTTCGGTCGAGCAATACGCGGCGACGCTCGCACGCTGGTATGGTTTATCGGACAGCGATATGCCGATTGTTTTCCCGAATCTCGCAAATTTCCCGACCTCGAATCTCGGCTTTATGCAGCCGTAAAACTTCCGCTCGATTGCAGTTGAAATTAAAGATGGCGAAAAGCATTTCGAGCTTTTCGCCATCTTTAATTTCTACCGGAAATACCTATAAAAAATCATCTCCGGCAGATACTTTTTTTATAAACTAAAGCGATTGGAAATATTAATAACGAACAAAAGCATTTGGTATCGGAGTATCCCTACTCAAACCGAACTGCTCGGCTCGAAAGCCTTTGTTCGACTGTTGGAGATACCAAATCCCCGTCGAAGAACGAAATACCGCAATATCGGTTTTCCCGTCTCCATCGTAATCAGCCGGTGTCGGCAAATCGTCCGACAGTCCGAACTGATATGAATGAAATGATTTGTCGCTGCTCGAAATCCAATACCAGTAGCCGTTTGACAGTCGCCAGACGGCAAGGTCGGCGTGTCCGTCGCCGTCATAATCGCCGGGAACGATTCTATCGCTTTCGAGTCCAAAATACTCGATTCTGATTGCGCCGTTTGAGCTTTGCAGAATATACCAGATGCCGTTTCGGTAAACCGCGTAATCGGCTCGCCCGTCGCCGTCGTAATCCGCCGGAACCAGTTTGTCGCTGTTAAGTCCCCATTGTGTAACGACTTTCGTATTCGTCGAGCTTCGCAGAACTATGTAATAACCCAGTGATGGAACACCGTCTTCTGAATTATAAACCGCCAAATCGGTTTTGCCGTCGCCGTCGTAATCGGCAGGCGTCGGCGCGATGGTCAAACCGTTTTGAATTCCCAAATCTCTAGCATAAAAGGTATTGTCCGAGCTTCGCAGAATATACCAGATGTCAGGAGTGACAGTGCCGCCCGCAACTACTACCGATCCGCTTCCGCGGCGAAAAACCGCCAAATCAGTTTTGCCGTCGCCGTCATAATCGCCCGGCACAGGCACGTCCTTATCTTGACCCCATTGGATAAACGAATATCCGCCGGAACTTTTCGAGATATACCAGAAACCGTTCGACGGACGAAAGACCGAAATATCGGACTTGCCGTCGCCGTCAAAATCAAACAAAGGCGTGGCGCGCGCCGTTGAATCTAATTCTAAGCAGCTTCCGTTAGTGTTGACAAAAGTAGTTATTTCGTTTATCGAATAAGGACAAAATTGAGCGGCAGTAGTGAAACCAAACCCTTCCATTATTGTACCTGCGCAATTAGGCGGTATCGGAGTCAGTTCGCTAGTATGACGCGCGCCGAGATTATGACCAATCTCGTGCGCGACAGTAGTCCATTTATCAAAGCGGAGGCTCGCTGTGTAAGAATAAGATATTTCAGGATTGCAGACAGTTTTAGTATCATAAGCCCTACCACCATCGCCAGTAATCTTCCTGGTAAACATGTGCGCAACATCCCGCCGGTAATTTGGGTTCGATGCCGGGAAATTAGCATTCCAATACAACCTAAAAGAAGATATTAATACTGAATGTGAATCAATAGTAGAAAAACAGACAAGCAAGTGAATTTAGTAGAATTTTCTTGCGATGGAAAATCAACTGATTCAACTTTATTTGCTT
>JAABUN010003515.1_pt1 | contig 24019 bp, 21 predicted proteins | sample 5559311 | NCBI WGS metagenome assembly JAABUN01 (sample SAMN10711877, study PRJNA513370) | rock metagenome | isolation source: Antarctica rocks | place: Antarctica: Victoria Land, Siegfried Peak sud
GTAGGATGCGAGGTTGGCGGGTTAGCACGGGTCGAGAGGGCATGATCGGCGAGATCGGCACCGTGCGTCGCCCAGTTCAAGGACGCGCGGGCGGCAGCGTCTACGTCCACGGAGAACTCTGGAAAGCACTCCCGGAAGACGCGGAGTCTCCAGCCATAGAGACCGACACCGAGGTCGAGATAGTAAGTTTCCAACGCACCGCCATAGTAGTTCGTCCGCTCCGGGAAGACTAGGCGCGACCCGCAATGCAATGGTAGACGATCCCGTAGTAGAAATCCCCCGAGGCGGCCAGAGCTTCTAGCGTCGCTGTCCAACGCTCGCGTTCGGCGGGTGTGATGCGCTCCGCTTTCAGGGCGTCGTCGGCTAGGCGGGAGAGCAGATCCCGCGTGTAAGGACCATACTCGTCGGCGGTCCACAGAAACGAGCGACGTGGCAATAAGTCCAGCCCAGCTTCGCGCAAAAGCGGCCGCAAACCGAGGGCGATAGTCTCCTTGAGATCCCGCGCTTCCCAGTCGTAAATGCGGCGCAACAAATCGAAGTCCGGGAAGTTGATCGTGTCGGTAGTCAAATCTTGCTCGATAAATGCGAGGATTCCGCCCGGCGTTAGACGTGAGGACAAATCGTGTACGAGCGATACTGTCTGAGCGTCGTCGAGGTATGGGACCATGACGGAAGAGAGGATCAGGTCGAACTCGTCTCGCTCGAACGGGAACGATGTCGGATGCGATACGTCCCACCGCCCGAGAATCAACTCTCCACCACTGGCTTCTTTCTCGGCGTACTTTCGGGCGGCGGCGAGCATACCCTCGCTCTTGTCCGTCGCGTGGACGGTGGCGCTCGGCAGATGCCGGGCAACTCGGCGAGAGAGTGCTGCGGTGCCGCATCCAATTTCAAGGATGCGACTCGGAGCCGTTTCGAGCAACGGAACCACGAGAGAGTCGAACATCTCCCCGGAGGCGGGTTCCTGAGCGCGCTCCTCCATGCGCGTGGCGGCGACACGAGACTCGCCGCTCTCGTCCAAATCCTTGTAGTTCGGTATGCCGGATATCTTCAAACCGCACCTTCCAGCTTTGCAAGTACACATAAAGTCTATAGCAACCTCAACAAGCTGACTTGCGCTCGACGCCGCTGCCTGAGAGAGTTGTCTGTGTAGCCAACTAGTGGATGAGGAGGTTTTCGGGCATGGCGAAGACACATTATCATCAGGAGGATTTGGTTCATTACGTTTGGGACCAGGAGTTGGAGCCCGCGCTTACTGTGGAGCCGGGGGATACGGTAGTCTATCAGACGCGGGAGGTTTCGGATGGCCAGATCACGCCGGACTCAACCGTCGAAGCCCTAGATACCCTTAACTGGGATCTCCTCTATCCACTAGCCGGACCCGTGGAAGTGGCGGGAGCCGAACCCGGCGACGTTCTGGCGGTCGAGGTTCTGGACATTCATACCGTAGGATGGGGCTGGACGGCGGTCATTCCCGGCTTCGGGCTGCTCGCGGAGGATTTCCCGGACGCTTACCTCAAGATCTTCGACCTCACCAATGGGGATTACACGCTCTTCAAGGACGATATCGTATACCCATAGAGCCGTTCTTTGGGACGATGGGCGTCTGCCCTGACGTGTCGGACAAGCCTGTGATCATGCCTCCCGGACCCTTCGGTGGCAATATGGATACTCGCCACATCACGAAGGGCAGCACCCTGTACCTACCCGTTGAAGTACCCGGCGCTCTATTCTCCTGCGGCGACGCGCACGCGGCTCAGGGCGACGGCGAGGTCTGCGTGACAGGCATCGAGAGCCCCATGTACGGCTCACTGCGATTCGAGTTGATAAAAGGCAAGAGCATCCCGGCTCCGCAGTTCCAGACCCCCGGCCCGCTCACCCCGCTGGTCGAAGAGATGGGGTGGTACGCCACGATGGGTGTCAACACGGATCTCATGCAGGCGACGAAGGATTCCCTGCGGGCGATGGTAGAGCACATCAGCACGACCTACAGCCTGGATCCCGTGGAGGCATACGTGCTCGCGAGCCTCGTGGTGGACCTGAAGATCAGCGAAGTCGTGGACGCTCCCAACTGGATCGTCTCCTCATATCTTCCGCTGGCGGTCTTTGGCTAGAGTGTCAGTTGCCGCGCTAACTCTTCGGGGTCGGTGGTCGGGCTCTTGCAAGCGTAGCCTTCGCAGACGTAGGCCGTAGCCTCGCCATCGCGCATCGGACGGTCGGCGAGGAGCGGTATCAATCCGGCTGCCTCCTCGTCTTCCGGGGAGCGTCCCGCGACTACTTTGTTTGGGATGTACCGAGCGTGGATGGTGTCCACGAGAGCCCCGGTATCGGGGGATTCCGGCTCTCCTACTATCGAGATCTCACGCACTCCGCTCACGGAGAAGTCTAGTGCGCTGAGCAGCCGTCCAAAGGCGGCGGGGACTTTCTCCATACCGCCGCTCGACGCTTCGAGGATGGCTTCGGCCTTCTGGCGGTAGTCGTTCCGGTCGAGGAGCAGCGCGAGCTTTAGCAGCACGTCCACGGCTACGGATGTGCCGGAGGGAGCGGCGTTGTCGTAGATGTCGCGGGGACGGGTTATGAGCGTCTCGTGATCGGTGGGCGTGTCGTAGAAAGAACCACTCTCCCGGTCCCAAAAGAGCTCTGTGATCGCATCGCACAGAGCGTCGGCCTCCACGAGCCAGCGCGTCTCGAAAGTCGCCTCGTACAACGCCAATAGCCCGTCCGCGACCATCGCGTAATCCTCTAGATACCCGTTGAACCGAGCCCGGCCATCCTTGTACGAACGATGCAACCGTCCATTGTCTTTTAGATTCTCCAGGATGAAGTTGGCGTTCTTTTCGGCGGCGACCCGATACTCTTCTTGACCGGTTACGCGGGCGGCGAGGGCGAAGGATCTAAGCATGAGGCCGTTCCAGGCGGCCAGGATCTTCTCGTCCCGCTCGGGCCGCACGCGCTCGCCGCGAACCTCAAGCAACCGAGACTTTATTGCCTCGACTATACCTTCGAGACTGTCGGGCGAGAGCCCGAATTCGGCGGCCACGGCCTCGGGGGGACGTGTGATGTTGAGGATGTTCTCACCCTCGAAGTTGCCCGCTTCGGTCACGTCCCAGAGACGCATCGCGAGCTTCGCGTCGTCGGGGGCGAGAGCCGACTCTATCTCCTGTGGAGTCCAGACGTAGAACTTGCCTTCGACGCCCTCGGAGTCCGCGTCTTCAGCGGCGTAGAAGCCGCCTTCCGGGCTCGTCATATCGCGGAGGATGTAGTCCAGCGTCTCCTCGGCGATGCGGCGATAGAAGAGATCTCCTGTCGCCTGATAGGCCTCAAGGTAGATGCGTGATAGGAGGGCATTGTCGTAGAGCATCTTCTCGAAGTGCGGGACCAGCCAGAAGGCATCTACCGAGTAGCGAGCGAAGCCGCCCCCGATCTGGTCGTATATTCCACCCTCCGCCATGTGTCGCAACGTTAGCTCCACAGCGTCCAACGCGGACCTGTCCCCCGTGCGGTGATGATGCCGCAACAAAACTTCGAGGCTCATTACCTGGGGAAACTTGGGCGCGGTCCCAAAACCGCCGAACCGCCGGTCGACTTCACCGAGCAGCGCGTGGGCGGCGCTGTCCAGGAGCGCGGTCCCGGTGGTCTCGCCCTTCGCTATTGGGCCGCCGGTCGCGGATCGCAGATATTCGGCCACGCCTTCGGCGCTATTCATAACTTCTTCGTGTCGATTCTCGTAGGCGTCGGCCAGAGAGACCAGGAGTTGGGTGAAGGACGGAAGGCCACGGGACGGTACAGGCGGAAAGTACGTTCCACCGTAGAACGGCGAGCCGTCCGGGGTAAGGAAGACGGTCATCGGCCAACCACCGTGGCGAGTCAGAGCTTGGACGGCCTGCATGTAGATCGAATCAATATCCGGTCGTTCTTCGCGGTCGACCTTTATGCTTACGAAGTGCTCGTTCATAACCTCGGCGGTCGCCGAGTCCTCGAAGGATTCGCGTTCCATGACGTGGCACCAGTGACAGGCCGAGTATCCGACGGAGAGCAAGATCGGCTTGCCTTCCTCGCGGGCCCGAGTAAGTGCTTCCTCGCCCCAGGGATACCAGTCCACGGGGTTGTCCTTGTGCTGCAGGAGGTACGGGCTGGTCTCGTTCGCCAGACGGTTCGCCATGTCGTCTCCCTCGGGTCGTAGTGCAGTGCCGACCGCCCTAACGTATCACTTTTGACAAGTTCCGAAGTGCGGGAGTGCTAGTCTCCAGGGAGTATCGTTTTCAGATAGGAGAAATTAGATGTTGGAGATCTACCAGAAAGAAGATTGTCCATTCTGCAAGAAGGTTCGTTCACGGTTGAGCGAGCTTGGCGTATCTTGGGTCGCGCATTCAGCGGAGCCGGGGAGCAAATCCGCCGAAGTGCTCGAACGAATCTCAGGCGAGCATCAGGTGCCGTTTCTGGTCGACGCCGAGCGCGGCGTGATGATGCCGGAATCCGACGCTATATTGGAGTATCTGGATGTCAACTACACCTGAGGCAACTCGTTGGGCGGCTTGAATGAGTTCTGGGATCCACTCAACATAGCCGCCCCGAAAGCTCGAAAGTCGTCGAGATGATTGTCCAAGACGCTCTTCAGGATTTCGAGATTGAGATTCTGATAATCGTAGACGGCGACGTTGCGAAAACCGACCATAGCCCGCACTCGCCGTGAGAGTTCCGGTTCTATACATCCAGCCTGTTCGAGCAGGGAGAACGCTTCCCGGCTCTCTTGAGGTAGTCCTGGATTCCCGATCCGGGTAACGTGCATCGCCAAGTCTATAGCCGCCTCCGAAGCCCGCAGAAGGTTAAGTACAATAGCGTCCTGCCGGGTGTAGTCGGTCTCCAGTTCGTCTTTGTTTTGCGCGTACTCTTCGGTGACGCGCTTCAGGCAGCGTTCTATGACGACTGTCTTATTTAGGATGACTTCGTCAGCCATATACGCTCTGGCGGTTCAGGATGTCTTGCAGGATGTCTCGCCGTTCCTCGTTTAGACGGGCGTATGATGAGTAAACGTAGTTCTCGAAAGTCTCGCAGGTCAGTTTGTCCGCGCAGTAGAGCCTCTTTCCGGTGTGTATCACCTGCGAGCGCATCACGGTGGAGGCGGAACCGAGATCCACTACGTCCACATCCCGCCCGAAACTAGACGACATCTCCTGAGCCACATGCCAGAGCTTTACGGTCGGCAACGGCTTACCAGCGTAAACCCCGAGGTCGAGATCGCTGTCAGGTCTTTCGTACTCAGTCCCGAAGCTGCCGAAACGGTAGACGGCGATTAACTCGGCGAACTCCTCCCTCAGCTTATCTACGAGCCTTGCGACTGGATTTTCGATGACATCGTCCATTTCGAGAAGTCTACTATAGGCATGGAGTCCACTTGCTGTAAGCGATTTACGCCGGGTTGGATCAGAGTCCGGCGGTTTGGGATCTATCAGCCCGGACTCTGAGGCGTTGGCTGTAGTCTGGTCCTGTACAGGTCTGAAGCGTTAACAGGTCGCGGTCGCGGACTTCACCCATCACCCAGGAGTCGTTTGGTTTGGCGACGAAGGATTCGATAACCCGGTATTTGTAGGATTTGCAGATAGCAAGAATCGCCCTAGTCTTGAAACCAGCAAACTTCTCCCCCGTTACCTTCATCTCTCCCCTCTCCTGTTTCGCCGTTCACACCTGAGCGGTTCTTCGGGGTTTCCGAGTGTCTACCGGCGTACCGAAGTGGCTCACGGCGCAGCGGAACATCGCTACTCTTTTTGCATCATAGAGCATCAAAATCCTGCACTCTACGGTCTGGGCTTTGCAATTCCGTAACATTGGAGGGTTTTCGGGGCGTTTTCGGAAATGGGTCTTGCGGGAGGGCTATATCAGGGATACGAGCCCTCCGGGGCGTTGTTTAGGCGATGTTGGAGAATTTCCGCGTTTGGCCCGCGCTATCGTTGAAGCGGAGCCAGCTTTCGAGGCCGCACGCTCTGGTGCTCGCGAGAACTTGCCAGGACGGGTTGATCAGGGTCATGCCGTCGGGATGTATGCGACCGTAGAAAGCAAGCTCTCGGACGCAACCGAGGTCCATGAACGTGACTTCGGAGAGGTCCACTGACGACTCTCGCTTGGAGGCTGCGGCGCCCAACACTCTCTTCAACTCATCCCGGCGCGAGAGGTCATACTCCCCCGTCAAAAAGACTTCTTCGAGCTTCCCACTCGACTGCGACGTTTCGATACCGTACAAAGCTCCACCTCTCCTGGCTCGCGAACTCGTTCCGGCGCCGAATCTTCGAACTTCGGTTCGCCCTTCTAAAACATAAGACAACCGCCCCGCCGAATTGGTTACAGTAGCGGCGCGATTTAATTTCTCACCTCCGAGTTCCGTATGCGAGAGGATGCTTCTCTGGTATCTTTGGCAGCGTGACGAAGAAATCCGAAAAGCAACGTAGAGGTTCTTGGTCGTCCGGGCTCCGCGCATGACGACCCACGATGAACAGACCTTTATCCGGGGCGCCGCTTGCGGGGACGTCGAGTCTTTCCGCCGACTGGTCCAAGAGTATTCCTCGCTCGTATACCGGGTAGCTCTACGAATAGTCGGTCCTGAATCGGCTCAGGACGCGAGCCAGGAGGTTTGGATCAAGGTCTGGCGGAACATAAAGGTCTTTAGAGGTGAGAGTGCTTTTAGTACGTGGCTATACAAAATCACGGTCAACACTTGTCTCAACGCTAAAAAGCAAGAGGCGCGACGGGGGTTGGGCGAATATGATGGCGAGCTACCGTATCTTCCGGAACCATCCGGTACGGACTCGGACCCGGAGCACCAAGCCCTTGGCGCGGAACGTCGGGACGAGCTTATGCAGGCTCTCGAACACGTGCGGGACGAACACCGGGCGGCGGTCGTCCTACGGCACCTGGAGGATCTCCCCTACTCCGAAGTCGCGGAGATTTTGGATGTCCCCGCTGGCACCGCTAAAGCCTGGGCCTCCCGTGGCCGATCCGCCCTGCTCGTCGCCCTCTCCGAGACAAACGACGGGGACGAACGATGACTCGCATGGAAGAACGCCGGATGCTGCTTGAGACCGTTGGCTCCTACGCGGCTGGTGAGCTAAGCGGCGCGGAAGCCCTAGCTGCGGAGAACTTGATCCAGGACAACCCCGAACATCGCCGCCTTGCGGAATCCTACTCCCGAATGCTTGTAATGCTCACGGCTCTTGGTGAAGAGGAGATCGAAGCTCCCTCCAGTATCGCCGACTACGCAGTACAGCGAGCGTACCGGACGGCGTTTTTGCGGCAGGCAGAGAATGTCTTCGCGGGCCTCGGTCGTTCATACCTCGACGCTTTCGTCTATTATTTGGGCTTGCGCACGCAGACACAGCCTGTTTAGAGCATCACGGAGGAGGACCCTATGGACAATATGAGCGAATTCACGCGGGTTTTGGCGGAGTTCATACCCCGACTCGTTGGAGCCGTCGCAGTGATCCTCGCGGCCCTCGTTATCGCGTTGCTGCTCCGTCGCTACGCGGCTCAGTTCCTGGAGCGGATCGGCCTGGATGACCTCTTCGATCGGACCGGCGCCTCGGAAGCCCTGGGCAGCCTCGGCTACGTGAGCGGCCCCTCGCGTCTCCTCGGAACCGTACTTTTCTGGGGAATCATACTGACCGGAGTAGCTGGCTCCCTGAGCGTGCTCGGCCTCTCATCCCTGGAGCACACAATGGACGAGATCGTGGAGATCTCCGGACGTGCTTTGGTAGCTCTGGTCATCCTCATAGCGGGCATCATGAGCGCGGGATGGCTGGCCGAACTCGCCGCCAGTGAAGCCACGAAAGCCGAACTTCGCGGCGCGAACGTCTTCCGTCGCGTGGTGTTTATTACGATTCTCGCCATTGCCTCACTCGTAGCCGCCGGACAACTTGGCCTCGAAACCTCGCTACTCGTCATCCTATCTATCATCGTACTCGGCACCATCGGACTCGTCGCCGCGCTCGCTGTCGGACACGGCCTCGCCATGCTCTCGGGCAACGTAGCCGCTGGACGCTACGTGCAAGAAGGGACTGTCGAGGGCGATGTCATAAGCGTCAACGGCGTCGAAGGAACGGTCGAGGAGATCGGACACGCCTCTGTCACCCTCCGCTCCGAAGACGGCTACCTGTACCGCATCCCGAACAGCATCCTCCTGGAAAACATAGTTCGCAAACGCGCCTAGCTCGAAGCGGGTCAACAGTTCGTCAGGTTCTGCTGAACTACTGACCCGCTATTTCCTGTCTCGCTCTCTTTGGATAGAGCTTTGAATTCCCCAACTCTTTTATACTCGTAGCTGGGTTCACTCTGCCGGTCGATGCCTGATGTTACAACGGTAGATGCACAAAGAATATATGTGAACCTACGATATAGAGTAGGTTGCGTGGCTTGAGTTAAGGAGATTTCATGAAGATCAGGACCGCGGATCCCGCGCACGACATTCTCGGATATGAACGGCAACCGTTGGACGCTATTTTCAAGCCGCGGACGGTTGCGGTGGTTGGGGCTACGGACAGGCCCGGCAGCGTTGGTCGGACCATCATGCGGAACCTCATCTCCAATCCCTTTGGCGGGACGGTGTTTCCGGTCAACTCCAAGCGGCCAAACGTGCTCGGGATCAAGGCTTATCCGAGCGTCGCCGACATCCCGGAGGCTGTGGACCTCGCTATAATTGTGGCCCCCGCTCCAGCGGTGCCGGGGATCATCGCCGGTTGCGTCGACGCCGGCGTGGAAGGTGCGATCATCATCTCCGCCGGCTTCAAGGAGACTGGTCCCGAGGGCGCAGAACTCGAAGCGCGAGTCCTCGAAGAAGCGCGGCGAGGCCGAATGCGAATAGTCGGACCAAACTGCCTCGGCGTGATGAGCCCCAATAGCGGCTTCAACGCCACGTTCGCCGGTTCCATCGCCCGTCCTGGCAACGTCGGGTTTCTGAGTCAGAGTGGCGCGTTGCTGACCGCCATTCTGGATAGAAGTTTCGCGGAAAACGTAGGTTTCAGCGCGTTCGTGTCGGTGGGATCCATGATGGATGTCGGATGGGGCGACTTGATCTACTATCTCGGAGACGACCCTAAAACCGAGAGTATCGTCGTCTACATGGAATCTATCGGCGATGCCCGCTCGTTCCTCTCCGCCGCCCGCGAGGTCGCATTGACCAAGCCCATCATCGTCATAAAAGCCGGAAGAACCGAAGCCGCTGGGAAAGCCGCCGCCTCTCACACTGGTTCGCTCACCGGCTCCGACGAAGTATTGGACGCCGCGTTCCAGCGCAGCGGAGTTTTGCGGGTAGAGGAGATCAGCGACCTCTTCGATATGGCGGAGGTCCTCTCCAAACAACCCCGCCCCAAAGGTCCGCGCCTCTCGATAATCACGAACGCGGGCGGACCCGGAGTCCTGGCGACCGACGCTCTAATAACCGGTGAAGGCCAACTGGCGGACATCTCATCCGGCACGATGGAGACCCTGAACTCCTTCCTACCAGCCCCCTGGAGTCACAACAACCCAATAGACATCCTCGGCGACGCGGATCCAGCACGATACGCCAAAACCCTCGAAACCAACACCAACGACCCGGACAGCGACGGCCTAATGGTCATCCTGACTCCCCAGGACATGACCGACCCAACCGCGACCGCCGAAGCCCTGGCCCCCTACGCCCGAGCCGGAAAGAAGCCCGTGCTCGCTAGTTGGATGGGCGGAGCCGAAGTCGCAGCCGGAACATCCATATTGAACGGCGCGGGAATCCCGACCTTCGACTACCCGGACGCCGCCGCCCGAGCCTTCAACAACATGTGGCGATATTCCTACAACCTGCGCGGCATCTACGAAACCCCCGAGCCCGCCACCGACACCGATGACGTAGCGCAAGAGAGAGCCGGTGAGATAGTGGACGCCGTCCGGGATGCTGGGCGCACCATCCTCACCGAGTACGAAGCCAAAAAAGTCCTCGAAGCCTACGGCATCCCGACCGTACAGACCGAAGTCGCCCGGAGCGTCGATGAAGCCGTCAACCTGGCGGAGAGCTTCGGCTATCCGGTGGTCCTAAAGCTGGACTCCGAGATGATCACGCACAAGACCGATGTCGGCGGTGTCCGCTTGAACCTTGCGGACGCGGACGAAGTCCGTCGAGCCTACACGGAGATGGAGACTTCCATCACGGAGAACTTCGGGCCGGAGGACTTCGGCGGCGCGGCGGTGCAGAAGATGGTCTCGTTGGATGGATACGAGCTCATCGTGGGTAGCAGCGTGGACCCGCAGTTCGGGCCGGTCTTGCTCTTCGGTTCCGGCGGCGAGTTGGTCGAGGTTTACAAGGACCGGGCTCTGGCGTTGCCACCGCTCACAACCACGCTGGCGCGGCGCACGATGGAACGGACACGCATCTTCGAGGCATTGAAGGGCGTTCGTGGAAAATCCAGCGTGGACTTCGCGGCTCTAGAGAAGTTGCTCGTGCGATTCTCGCAGCTCGTGGTGGAGCAACCCTGGATCTCCGAGTTGGATATCAACCCGTTGTTGGTCTCCGAGGAGCAGATAGTCGCGCTGGATGCCAGGGTGGTTCTGCACGATCCCGCAACCCGCGAAGAAGACCTGCCCCGCGTAGCCATACGCCCTTATCCAACGCAGTACACGACAAGGGAAGAGATGCGGGAAGGAGAGCCAGTCGTAGTCCGGGCCATCCGGCCCGAGGACGAGCCATTGATGGTCCGCTTCCACGAAGCTCTCTCCGAACAGAGCGTCTACATGCGCTACTTCCACATGATGAATCTCGACCAGCGCACGGCGCACGAGCGTCTCACACGAATCTGCTTCATAGACTACGACCGCGAGATGGCACTAGTCGCCGAGCGCACGGATCCCGAGAGCGGTAGGCGTGAGATCATGGGCGTCGGCCGCCTCAGTCGATCCGGCGTGATCCGCGAAGAGGCGGAGTTCTCGATCCTTGTCAGCGACAAGTACCAGCGTCGGGGGCTCGGCACATTACTTCTGGGAAGGCTATTAGAGATAGGCCGAACCGAAGGACTGAAGAAGATTACCGCCGAAATACTGTTGGACAACTACCCCATGCAACGCATCAGCAAGAACCTCGGATTCACCCTGCACCGCGACATGGAAGAGATGGTCGTAAAAGCCGAGCTAGACCTGTTACTAACCGTCTGACCGGAGGCCATCTTCAGGCGGATCTAGGATTTTACCGTCGCGCATTCTGATTATTCGGTCGGCTAGCGCGCCGACTCCGGGATCGTGGGTGACGATAACGAAGGTCTGGCCGTTCTTTTTGTTGAGGTCGAGGATCAAGTCCAGAACCTCTCGCGAGGTGTCTGAGTCGAGGTTGCCGGTGGGTTCGTCGGCCCAGACTATGGCGGGCTCGTTCACCAGGGCGCGGGCGATTGCGACCCGTTGCTGCTGCCCGCCGGAGAGCTGATTGGGTCGGTGGTGCGCCCGGTCGGCGAGCTTGACATCTTCGAGGACTTGCAGGGCGCGTTCGCGGGCTTTTTTCATGGTCGTTCCACTGACTAGCAGCGGCAACTCCACGTTCTCAACGGCTGAGAGTACGGGCATCAGGTTGAAGCTCTGGAAAATGAAGCCCATGAAGCGAGCGCGATAATCTGTGCGTCGGCTGTCGCTCATCGCGTGTAGCGGCTCCCCGGCGATGAAGATCTCACCGTCGTCTATGGAGTCGAGGCCCGAGAGTGTGTTGAGCAGCGTCGTCTTTCCGCACCCGGACGGCCCCATCACAGCGACCAACTCGCCCTCGGCTATGGAGAGCGTCACGTTGTCGAGGGCGTTTACCGTAATCTCCTCGGTACGATAACTCCTCCGAACTTCGACCGCCTCCACTATTCCCCGCTCGAATTCTTCCGAAGACTTCTGGTAGTCAATCCCGAGATACTTGGCGTACCGCGTGAGATCTCCCTGAGCGTATTTCGGGATTGGCGTCCCGTTGGGGTTCCATCCCTCAAACGCTTCGAGAAGGCTGGCCGAGATACCCGTCTCTTCAGCGGCCTCCGAAAGTGAGAGATCTCGTTGCCGACGGGCGTCTGCAAGGGCGGGTCCAGTGATTGTCTCGGTGGTCTTCATCGTGTGCTCCTTTAACCTTCGTAGCGTAGGGCTTCGACCGGTGGGACTCGCGAGGCGCGGATCGCCGGGACTATGGTGAAAGCCAATGCCGCCACCCACACGCCGCCGCCGATGTACAGCATCTGTCGCCAGGGGAAAACGAAGATGGCTTCCGGGTCGTCGATGGCGAAGTTGAACAGGTTATAGCCGCCCAGAGCCCCAACGGATATGCCTATTAGAATCCCGATCAGAGCCACAAATGAACTCTCTACGATAAATTGCCAACCCACGGTACCACGCTTGTACCCGACGGCTCTCAGAGTCCCTATCTCCCGCCGCCGCTCATGAACGGCCCGAGCACTGATAACCGCGAGCCCCGCCACCCCGACCACTAATCCAAACGCCAGAAAAGCCTGAACGATCTTGATAAAGGTATCTATAAACGCCTGACCACGTCCGAGAATGTCATCCACCAGAAAACTCTGGGCCCCCGTGGCCGCGAACTCACTCTTCAACTCCCGCCCAACCGCTACATCATCCGCCGCAGGGTCAAGGTTCATCAGGTACGTGTCCTGCGATGGTGAGTTCGGCAACTCTTCCTTCGCGGCCTCGCTCACAATAATGCCGTTGACTACACCCAATGAGAAACCCGACGGGGCTTTGATGCGCCCTACAACCGTCTTCTTTATCTTCTTGCCGCTGATCGGGTCCTGCATACGTATTTCGTCACCCGGCCCTAGCTTTGGCCGCGCCTGAAAATCTCCCTTGCCATCGTAAGGGAATGTGAGCATTACCAGATCCGGGTCTCTTTCGAGCGCCAGCCACGCCTCGCGATCGGTGGCGTATTTTGAGTCCCGCGCCGCCAACTCATCAGTGGTGTTTCGCAGGAAACTATCCGGCGCATAGGTTAGATACTCCGAGAGACCGGCATCCGGTGGTAGATCCCCAACCGGCGGCCCGAACGGGGTCTTGTAGTCTTCGGCCTTGTACTTGGGCAATGTCACCCCGACCGCAGAAAGCTTGGCGGAGCCCTCGACAGCACCATCCAATGTGTCGTTCTTCGACACCTTCTTGTCGAAATTTTTCAGCGGTGTGATCGGCCCAGCCTGCAAGAATCCATCGTAACCGGACAACTGTCCGTCACGGGCACTTTCGGAGGATGCGCTTTGTGTGGCGTTAAAAACGCTGCTCACGGTAACGATGTACAGGATCAGGGCGAACATCGCCAGGGTGAAGCCTGTTCGCGAGCGCCGGGAGGCGGGATGGGCGACGGCCATCTTCAGGATCGGGGCTAGGCGCGGGAGTATCCGCATCACCAGTCGCAAGGCACCGTAGAGCAGGGCGAGATTGAACGTTACGATCAGGACCGCCGCCAGCACCATGAAGACACCTTCGACAAAGAACATCGCCGGGCTGCCCTCGTTAGCCTCGGCCACGGGTTCGAGTTCGTTGGCGAAGTAAGCGTAGGCCAAGATAGCCGCGCTTATCACGGTCCACAGCGGACGGGCGGGCAAGAGCCGCCCGAGAAGGAAGCCCACGCCACAGGCGGCGAGTACCGGCCCGATCAGCATTGAGAAACCCTCTTCGCTCGTGAAACCAATAGCGGTTATGGCTAGACCTGCGATGAGGACTAGCCAGGCCAGGACGAGCCGTATTCTGCGTCGTTTTTGAGTCTCTTCCTCCGGTAGGTCGCGGATGGCCGCTACGATATTGAGGTTGCTGATTCGTAGGCTGGTAACGAAGACCGCTAGAAATGTGATCAGGAGCCCAGCGCACAACGCCGCGACGACGGACCCTGGCTCGACATGGAACGGTATCCGCAACTCATCGTTGAAAAGATCCTCGAAGACCGTAGCGGCCCGGTTGATCCCATAGACTAATCCAGCCGCGATACCAAGCCCCACGACAGCCCCAACAATGGACGCTAACAGGCTGTAAACATACCCCTCGTACACGAAGACCCGCACGAGCCCGCCACGCTTTAGGGCGACGGCTCGCAGTATTCCAAGCTCCGCCTTCCTCTCCTCCGCCAGCATCGTGTAGATGTTCACGATCAACAATATCCCCGCCAGGATTGCGAAAGAACTTATCATCAAGAACACCTGCCCTATAGGTAGGCCGCCCTGCTCGATAGTGTCTTTTTTGACCTGCGCGACCTCGAAAGACCCATCGCCCTTCAAGACATCCTGAATACCATCCTTCACCCGTCCCGAAGCGTCCGACCCCTCAACGATATCCCCCGCGTTGCTCACGAAGAGTGTGTTCACTTGACCGGCCTTCACGTCCAGCAGCCCACGGGCCTCCGTCGGGGCCACCAGCATCGTGCCTTCCGAGCTCGAAAAACGTCCCTTGTAGCCAGATATGCCCGTCTCCGGAAGCACCGCCGCTACCTCAAACTCTTTTGGTTCGGCTGCGCCTCTCATGCGTATTTTTCGGCCCGCTTCGAGTTTCAGGGCATTCGCCAGGCTTTCGGAGATATACGCTTCGCCGGGTTTTGGGGCTGGTCGTTCGGATTCGGGTGGCGGCTTGGAGCCGAATGCTTCTAGGTCTTTCCAGCCAGTGCCGATCACGGTGACCGCCGGGCTTGGGATGGTGGTCTTACCCTTCTTGTTCAAGGCTTCGGCGGGCACTTCGCCGATCAGGGCTCCAAGTGAACCGTCTACGCTCGCGGGTCCGTCTTCGGCGTTCTTTGTGGCGTCGCGTATGGCTGAGGGTGTGATCTCGGAGACGATCGATTCGTCGAAGGATGGGACGGGGCGGCGGTCGCTGGGTAGGCGTTGAGAGGTTTCTTGGACTACTTCGTCGATCTCGCCTAGAGTTTCGCGGGCTTCATTCTCCTGGAATCGGGCGGTGCTATCGTTCAAGACCAGGGAACCCGAGATCAGGGCCGTGCCAACCATCGAGCCTAGGATGACGAGAACTGTATTCCACTTGCGCCGCTTGAAGTTGCGGAGCCCGATCCGGCGGAGCGCGGGCTGGAGCAGCATCGAACCGACCACGAGCACGGTGACCAGTATCGTTGCGGCGAGTAGCGCGAGCGTCGTGGTACCCAGTTCGTCCACCTCCGGGGAGTTACTTTAGATATACCGGATACTACGCACCGGAAGCTTTAGGGTTGCGATCCGCAACACACGAAGCCTCGTATCGGCGAAAAGTCCCTGGAAACGGAAAGCGCCCGGAGCGGTCTGCTCCAGGTGCCGGAATTAACCGCGGCTCCACCTTCCTTCGATGTCGTAGGCCTCCACCCGAAAACTCAATACCGTGTTGGCTACTCCGAAAATACCAATGCCGGTAAGTCTTCGGAAGCCATGGGTCTTGCGAAGTAGAAGCCCTGAGCGAGGTCGCAGCCGAGTTCCCGGATCTTGCGGAGCTGGCCGATGGTCTCGACGCCCTCCGCAGTGACACTTAATCCCAGAGTGCGAGCTAGAGCGACGGTTGTGGAGACAATTGCCGAGCTTTCTGGATCCTCCTCCAGGCGACCGACAAAGGAACGATCGATCTTCAGGGTGTCCACTGGGAACCGATGCAAGTAGGAGAGCGAAGAGTATCCGGTGCCGAAATCATCTATGGCGATCCTCACTCCAAGAACCTTCAGTGTTCGCAGAGTCAAGAGGGCCGTCTCCACATCCCGCATGGCCGCACTCTCGGTGATCTCCAATTTTAGATTGTCGGCGTCGAGTCCGCTATTCTCTAGGGCCGCCGAGACCTGTCCGGCGAGGTCTTCTTGGTGGAATTGGCGCCCAGAGAGATTGACGCTCAAGGTAAGCGGTCCCCCACCACGCAAGGCGTTCCAATCGCTCACTTGCCGACAGGATTTTTCGAGTACCCGATGTCCGATCTCGACGATCAGGCCGGTCTCCTCGGCCAGCGGGATAAACTCGCCGGACGGTACTAGACCGTTGTCGGGATGTCGCCAGCGTACCAGCGCCTCAAGCTCGCGAAGTTCGCCACCTAGATCGAAGATCGGCTGATAGTAGACGACGAACTCGTCTTCATCTAGTGCTCGACGTAGGTCCGCACGCAGATCTAGGCGTTCGAGGGCCGAGGCGTGCATCCGGGGATTGTAGAACTCATAGCGTGCCTTGCCGTGGTCTTTGGCCGCGTACATCACCACGTCCGCGTCCCGGAGCATCTCGTCGGCCTGGACTGCGGCGTTCAGCCCCTTGCCGCCAGGCTCCGAAGAGCTTCGCACGGAGATGCCAATACTTGGGCGCACGACGACCTCCCGGTCCGCGAGCATGAATGGATCTCCGAAGACTTCGAGGACTTGCTCCGCCACTCTCTCGGGCACGCCGCCGGGGACTTCGGAGCGATTATCGAAGTCCTCCACAAGGATAGCGAATTCGTCTCCACCGAGTCGTGAGACAGTGTCGCTCTCTCGCACGCACGTGGAGAGTCGTTCGGAGACCTCGATCAGCAGCCGGTCTCCCGCTCCATGGCCCAAACTGTCGTTAATGTTCTTGAAATCGTCGAGATCGACGAAGAGAATGGCGACGGTCTCGTGCTTGCGGCTCCGGCGCGCGAGGGCTTGCGTGAGCCGATCCATGAGCAGCGTGCGGTTTGGAAGGTTGGTGAGCGAGTCGTGAAACGCCTGGTGCTCCAATTGTTCTTCGAGCTTTCGACGCTCGGTAACGTCCTGCAGGATTCCAACCATTCGCTTCACCTTGCCGTCGGCTTCGACCACCTCGTACTCCGTGTGGACGTGGCGCGTCTCACCGTCCGGTCGCAGTATCCTGTAGTCCGCGCTGGAACGCTTTTTCTCGTAGAGTGCCTGGCGTGCTATCCGTCGCACCGTCCCTCGGTCTTCAGGATGCACGACATCTAGAAAGCTCTTGTAAGTCGGCGAGAAGTCGTCGGGAGAGAGTCCGCAGATAGAGTAGATCTCCTCCGACCAACGAGCGTTGTCTTCGTCCACGTCGTAGTGCCAGTTTCCGAGGCGGGCGATCCTCTGCGCCGAAGCGAGTCGTCTCTCGCTGCGCTGAAGCCGCTCTTCGGCGAGCTTACGCTCCGTGATATCCACCAAGAAACCTTGTCGCGCCGCAGTGCCGCCGAGTCCCGCCCGAGACACGAAGGACTCGTCACGCAGCCACACGACGCGCCCGTTGGAGTGACACACTCGATACTCCAGCGTAAACGAGTTCTCCGAAGCGTTGGCTAAGGAGTGTTCTTCGAGCACCCATTCCCGATCCTCGGAATACAGAATATGTTCAAAGAGGTCCGGTACGGTCAGCCAGGTCTCTATGGAGTATCCGAGGAGTTCTTCGATCCGAGGGCTAACGTAGATGGGGGAGTTCGAGTCGTCAAGGGAGTCGACATAGATGGCCGCCGGGTTCTGTTCGACGAGAGTACGATATTGTTCCTCGGCGCCGCGCAACGCTTTCTCGGCCTCACGCTGCTCGGTTATGTCCTTGAAGATGCCCTGCCAGAAAGAAGAACCGCCCGAAGCGTCCCGCACGATAACAGCCTCGTCACGGACCCAGACCGAATGGCCGTCACGGTGGATCATGCGGTATTCGATCTTGTACGGTTCGCCGGTTGGGTCGGTTCGCTCGTCCTCGGCTATCACCCGGTCGTGGTCATCGGGATGAAGGATACGCTTCCAGAGGTCGTGATCCGAAACGTACTCCTGAGGCGTGTAGCCTAATAGTTCTTCGATCTGTGGGCTAACGAAGATGGTCGAGCCGTGATGATGGTCCACCTCCTGTAGATACGTGACGACCGGGATCTGCTCGATAAATCCCCGATACTTCTCTTCGGCCTCGGCGATCCGGGCCTCGGCGAGCTTGCGTTCGGTTATATCGAACTGGAAACCCTGCCAGTGCGTTGGCGTACCATCCGACCCAAAAACGGGCACGGCTTCGTCCCGGATCCAGACCACACGACCGTCCTTGTGGAGCTGGCGATACTCCATCACGAAGGGTTCGAGAGTTCGGTTGGTGCGAAGATCCTCGGACATCACCCGCTCATAGTCGTCGGGGTGCAGAATGTTGCGCCAGTGCTGCGGGTCGGACTCGCACTCCTCGGGGTCGTAACCGAGCATGGTCTTCATATACGGGCTTATGTAAGTCGAATAGCTGCCGTTTTCGTCGTAACCCTGGGTGTACAACACAGCCGGAAGCCGTTCGACCAGCGTCCGGTACCTCTCCTCGGTTTCACCAAGCTTTCTCTCGGCCTCCCGGCGCTCGGTGACGTTCCGAGTGTTGACCACGACACCGCCGACATCCGGATCGTCCAGCAGACTACGGAAGCTACCCTCCATAGAACGCCACTCGCCATCGGCATGGCGCATCCTGAAATCGGCGGTCGCGGTCTCACCAGGATTCGCGACAGCCCGAAAGAAAGCCTCGCTCTGAACCGCGAGATCATCGGGATGCACTAACTCGGAGACCAGCAAGCTCTTCCCGACGCGGCTGCCGGAGTCGTGTCCCAGCACACGCTCCATCGATGGACTCTGGTAGGAGACCCGACCATCAGAGTCCAGAACCGTCACCATATCGGACGAATTTTTTATGAGCGCCCGGGACCGCTCCTGACTCTTGTTCTCTAGGAGATGCTCGTTGAGATCTGCGCTTTCCAGAGCGAGAGAGACCTGGTTGCTAAGGGTGTCCAAACCAATCCGAACTTCCTCGTCGAAGGTCGCGTGCGCCATCGCCACCAGAGCCCCGACGGAATCTTCTCCAACGACGAAAGGGGTGACTAGCACCGTAGAGAATTCGGACCCAAGTCCCATAGCCTCGCTCGCCCCCCGGGCTTTGGATCCATGCGCCTCCACGAGGCGTGTCCCGGCGAATCCTGGCCGCAGGATCTCCGGTAGTCGACGAACATCGATGGTGGAATCCTTCAACCCGGCAGCTCGCTCCCCGACGGCCACGATCGAAAATCCTTCGTCCTTGCGCACCGCTACGATGATCTGGATTCCGTTCGTCTTAGCCGCAAGCTCCAAAGCCGCGTCGAGGGCAGTCTGGTAGATCTCCGCCCGATCCAGCGACTTTACGAGCCTCGCTCCCGCTTGCCTGAGTATCTTTTCGCGTTCGGCGGCTCGCTCGTAGCGCAAGGAGACCGCCTCCCGACTCCTCAATAAATCCTCCATTCGCAACAACACGAGAAGGAACAGGACTATAGTTCCTAGCATCACAATGACCGTCGAAACGTACTCCCCCGTATCCCCCCTGATCAACGACACCGCTGGCAGAGCGAGCGCGGTCAGAATAAGCGCCGTCACACGGGCGCGGCTGAACGCCGTACTTCCACCTCGGGTGATCTGCGTAAGCTCCGTCATGCTGGGATGCAGCGCCGCGACCCCAAACAGCAGGTATGAGGTCAGCCAGCCGACATTCATTAGATCTTCGGTCGAGTAATTACCCGCCAAGGCCGCGTTCGCGCACACAGCATCCGAGACAAGAAGCACGCTTAGAGCGAGCATCAGCGCGTACCCGGCGAACACACCGCCGTCTGGAGCGAAGACCAGCCGAGCTACCACCGCGAGCAACAGCACATCAGCCATTGGGTACGCTATCGAGACAACACGCTCGAATATCGGGATTGAGGAGTCCAAAGCATAAGGACTTGCTAAGAACGTCCAGGCCAACACACCGCAGCCTATTGCAACGATAGCCGTATCCAATACAGATGCCCGGTCGTATCCCGACGATCTACGTCGAACCATCACCACGAGCCCCAGTGCGATGATCGGGTATCCCGCTAAGTAGAACGCATCCGCCACGGACGGGAACGGAACCGCAATGTCAAACGCAACCTCATAGAGACCCTGGATGGCATCCCCAACCACGAAAACCGAGATTCCAGCCGCGAGCATGTACCACGACACGACACCCGCCGGTCGCCGCCGTGCGCCCACCAGCACCGCCGCTACGCTAAAGATACCTACAGAGTCGTACCATAAGTTCTGCAAGATCCCTTTCGGCAACAGGAAATACCCGACTATCGCCAGGGAACCCATTGCCAGAAAAGCAAGCCAGGCTCGATCTCCACCGCCAGAACCCTGGAGGCTCGCGGCACCGCTGTGCGACGGTCTATCCGCCTCTATATCACTTGTACTTAGTTTTCCACTCACTTAAATCCTCGTCATCGAACGAAGGTACGATCCGAAATCTTCGACCGCCCCACAGGAAGATCACAGACCACAGAGAACAACCACTCCTAATATCGGAACAAATCGTTCTCGGCTTTAACTCAGCACTTCCGTTTCAGACGCGCCGTCTTCGTAGGTCACGATCAACCCTCCAGCGGCGTGAGGGCTTTCGGACGTCTCCCCTTCGTCTTTTTTGTCAGCTTCGGACTGCCCGAGAGCCGAGGCGGGGATCAGAGCCAGACAGAGAGTAGTCAGCAGGAGGATCAACATAAAAACTCTCGTTTGCCGTACGGAGATCAAAGCGCCCCCAAAGAGTCGAGATAGAAGTTTCGCCCCACATCCTAGATTGCCGGACGGCGGGGCGAAATTCTTTAACCTCTTACGTCCCCTAGAACGGAGACGGAGAACGCTAGTTCTTCGGCGGCTCGTACAACTGAACGTCGTTGCCTTCGGAATCCTTGAAGGTCGCGACCCGACCCCAGGGATGCTCGGAGATACCAGCCGGAACTTCGACACCGGCACCCTTCAAGCTGTCGACGGTCTCTTCGAGGCTGTTCTCTGGCTGGAAAGTCACTACAGGACCACCTTCAGCCGCCGCGCCGGACGGCTCGCGACCGTTCAATCCGAGCGTGAGGCCGTTCGCGTCGACTTCGGCCCAGTCGCCATCTTCTTTGGTGAGTTCGAGTCCCAGAGTATCCTTGTAGAAATCCTTCGCCCGTTCAATGTCCTGCACCGGCATCCAAACTACCGCTACGCCTTTTAGCATTCCGCATCTCCTTCTATAGTTCGACAAGACTTGAGCATGTCAGCTATTACCCGAGCAGACAGTAAGTAAACTAACCGAACGACTCGATGAAGCGCCGCACGACCTTCTCTTCTACCTCGGTCATCGGGACTTCGCGGCTCAGTTCATTCTCAAGGCTCGTCACGCCGAACTCCTGGATGCCGCAGGGTGTGATGCTGTCGAACCAGGAGAGATCCGTGGAGACGTTCAGGGCGAAACCATGAGAGGAGATCCAACCAGACGAAAACTTCACTCCGATGGCCGCAATCTTTTTCTCCCCCACCCAAACTCCCGTGTACTCGGGATGATGCCAACCTTCTAGCCCGTACTCCGCCAACATCCGTACAATAACCTCTTCGAGGCCGCGCAAATAAGCGTGTGTATCTCGGGTTTTGAGGCGCAGAATAGGATACCCAACAAGCTGACCCGGCCCATGAAACGTAGCGTCTCCGCCCCGATCACTCCAGAAAACCTCGGCCCCCAGAGACCGCAGATGCTCCTCCCCTGCTCCGAGATTCGACGCATCCCGCGCCGCCCGACCGACCGTGAAAACCGGCGGATGCTCACACAACAGGAAAGTGTCTGGAACGTCATCCTTCTTCCGAAGCCGCGCCAACTCGCGCTGTAACTCCCAAGCCTCGGCGTAGGCTGTCAGGCCTGGCAACCGTCGCACTTCGACGGTCGATTGCGCCGGTACCGGTCTCTCCAGGGTCACGCGGAGTTTTAGACGCTCGCGACGCTCTTGCGGGCATCGGCGGTCTGCTCATGGGCGTGATACGAGGAGCGGACGAGCGGCCCACTCTCGACGTGCTTAAATCCCAACGAGAAGCCGTACTTGCGAAGGTCCGCGAACTCCTTTGGCTTGTAGTAGCGGCTCATCGGCAAGTGGTTCTCCGAAGGGCGCAGATACTGTCCGATGGTCAGGATGTCCACCTCGTGGTCGCGGAGATCGCGCATCGTCTGGTGAAGCTCCTCCTCGACCTCGCCAAGTCCCACCATGAAGCCACTCTTTGTAAGCCCGTCCGGGTTGAGGTGCTTGGCGTATTGAAGGACTTCCAGCGACCGCTTGAACTTAGCCTGCGGTCGGACAGCCGGGTAGAGGCGCGGGACGGTCTCGATGTTGTGGTTGAAAGTGTCCGGGCGAGCGTCAATGACGGTCTTTATAGAGTCGTGGTCGCCCTTGAAGTCCGGGGTCAGAACCTCGACCGCGCAACCGGGTACTTCGTCGCGTATAGCCTGGATCGTAGCGGCAAAGATGGACGCTCCACCGTCCGCCAACTCGTCGCGGTTGACCGAGGTGATAACGGCGTGTTCGAGGCCCATCTGCTTCGCGGCATCGGCGACGCGACCGGGTTCGTCTAGGTCCAACTCAGACGGTTTGCCGGTCAAAACGGCGCAGAATCCGCAGGAGCGAGTACAGACGTTGCCCAGGATCATGAACGTAGCCGTGCGGTTGTTCCAGCACTCTCCGATGTTGGGACAACGAGCTTCCTCGCAAACGGTATGCAGCCCGAGGCCACGCATGGTCTCCTTGATGTCGCGGTAGACCTCTCCATCCGGGACGCGGGCCTTAAGCCACTCCGGGCGACCGGGCGCTCCGGGGAGGTTGCTGCGTTGTTGCTTGAACGGCAGGTATTCGACGGGCATACCGTCCGGCGGCGGATCGACCGGGCGATCCTCCCAGCGGTGCCGAACCTCGAAGGTCTTCTGGCCGTTTTCGAGGACTTTTAAGTTGATCTGTCTGCGGGCCACGGCTCTCCTATCTCCCTGACAATTTGGCGTTATCTTACCGCACACGGTGACTGTCGCAGCGTGACACTTATCTCACGGGCTGGCGGTTGGAACGTGACATCTCAAGTCCAGCGACGACCAGCATGGCGCCGGTAGTCCACAGTACCAGCCCAGACCCCAAACCTGGCACCGCAAACCATACAGCTTCCGAATAATCCAGGATCGAAGCCACGATCATGGTAGCAATCGACACTACGCAGAGAGCGATACCGGTGAAGTAGTAAAGCGGCATACGGAAAAGCCGTGCGAGCGGGAAGAAGTGCAAACCCACGACAAGTGCCACTGCAGCCGGTATCCACTCTGAATAACCTAGGTTCGCGCAGATGAGCACCACGACCCCGATGCCGACACCTTCCGCTATGAAGACTCGGTTGAAACGCCGACGCAGATCGCGATTTATCGTGCCACGTGTCTCGCTCTTCACCAACCGGGAGATTCGGCGCAAATAGACTCCACAAGCAACCAAGAGCAAGCAGATCACGCCTCCCACTACCCACACAACCGCAAGGATCGTATCCGGCAGCGATGAGGAGTTTCCAAAGACCCAAACTGCGCCGAACGCGGTCAGAAAGAATACGCCCGTTGCGCGCCCTGAAAGCTCCTCTGCTAGTGAGGAATTCTCAACTGCTTCGCTGCCCATCTCCGATTTTTCCTAGAAGTGAATCGCTTGTCCGTCGACGGCCATTGCGGCTTCGGCGACTACTTCGGCCAGCGACGGGTGTGCGTGTACGGCCATACCGATCTCCTGTGGTGTACCTTCTACGAGCTTGGCGAAGACGCCCTCGGCTATAAGATCCGTTACCTTCGGCCCGATAGCGTGCATACCGAGGATCAGATCTGTTTCTGAGTCAACCACCATCTTGAAGAAGCCGTTCGGCTCGCCCTCTATAAGCGCCTTCCCGATGGCCATGAACGGGAACTTGGCCTCCTTGACCTCGTAACCCTGCTCCTCGGCCTGCGCCTTCGTAAGTCCGAATGAAGCTACCTCGGGGCGGCAGAAGGTTACACGCGGGACTAGGTCCTGGTCGAGCGGCATCGGGTCCTCGCCGGCCATGTGCTCCACAGCGATGATCCCCTCGTGTCCGGCGGCGTGCGCGAGCCAGTAGCCGCCGATAACATCTCCTGCAGCGTACACGCCGTCCTCACCCGTCCGGTAGAACTCATCGACCTGGATAATCCCCCGGTCACTGAGCTCCACTTTGGTGGCGTCCAGGTTTAGGTCTTCCGTCACGGTCTTGCGGCCAACGGCAACCAGTAGACACTCGGCTTCGAGCGTGTCTCCACCGTCC
>JAABUN010003516.1_pt1 | contig 24001 bp, 22 predicted proteins | sample 5559311 | NCBI WGS metagenome assembly JAABUN01 (sample SAMN10711877, study PRJNA513370) | rock metagenome | isolation source: Antarctica rocks | place: Antarctica: Victoria Land, Siegfried Peak sud
GAAGCATGGTGGAGGGGCCGCCGCGAAGGCGGCTGAGGTGTTCCTGCCCAATGCCCGCCTGTCGCTTCGTTCCACCCCTCCACCGCCTTCTGCGATTCCCCTCCCCGGGCAAGCTCGGGGAGGAATTAATCCGCGAACAGCAGCACCGGCGTTTCCAGCAGCCCCTTCACCCGCTGCACGAAGCTCGCCGCGTCCCAGCCGTCGACCACGCGGTGGTCGCAGCTGATCGACAGGTTCATGAGCTTGGCGGCCACGATCTCGCCGTCGCGGATGACCGGGCGCTCGACGATGTTGTTCGGACCGATGATCGCCACCTCCGGCCGGTTGATGACCGGCGTGGTGGCGATGCCGCCGAGCGGGCCGAGTGACGTGACCGTGAGCGTGCCGCCGCTCAGCTCCGCCGACGTCGCCTTGCCGGAGCGCGCGGCGTCCGCCAGCCGGGCGATCTCCGTCGCCAATTGCCAGACGTTCCGGCCCTCGGCCCCGCGCACCACCGGCACCATCAGCCCCGCGTCGGTCTGGGTGGCGATGCCGAGGTGGACTGCACCCGACCGGCTGACCACTCCCGCCTCGCCGTCATAGCGCGCGTTGATCATCGGGAAGTCGGGCAGCGCTTGGCAGACCGCCGTGATGATGATCGGCAGCACCGTCAGCTTCGGCCGGTCGCCGCGCGTCGCGTTCAGGTCGGCACGCAGCGCCTCCGCCTTGGTCATGTCGATCTCCTCAACATAGGTGAAGTGCGGGATGGCGCGCTTCGACGCCGCCATGTTCTCGGCGATCCGGCGACGGAGGCCGATGACGCGCACCTGCTCGTCCGCCCGAGGGGCTTGCGCGCCATAACCCCGGTGCGCGTTGTAGGTGAGGAAGGCGTCGAGGTCGCCGTGGCGCACCCGGCCGCCCTCGGCCGCCTTCACGTCGGCCAAGTCAATCTGGAGGTCGGCGGCGCGCTTGCGCACGGCGGGGGAGGCGAGGACGGGGGCTCGGGCCGCCGCCCCCGCCCCGTCATCCCCGCGCAGGGTCGTCTGACGGTCCCCCACGACGGCTGGCTTGGCCGCGTGGACCCCAGCCTTCGCGGGGGTGACGGGGGAGGATGACGCGGGGGTGATGGCGGAAGACGACGGGGTAGTGACGGCGGAGGAAGACTCATTCCCCACCCCCGGCGTCTCCGCCGCCAGCTCCGCCTCGTCCATCGGCCCCTCTGGGTCTGCGGCCTCGACGACGGTCCGCTCGCGCGCCTCGCGTTCCTCATCCATCCGCCGGCTGTGGACGGCCAGCACCTCAGCCCCGCCCTCGGTGGCCTCGTCCGGCACGTCGTCGGTCTCGATCACCACGAGCGCCGCGCCAATCGCAACCACGTCGCCGACCTCACCCGCCAGCTCCAGGATGGTGCCCGAAACCGGGCTCTCCATTTCGACCGTCGCCTTGTCGGTCATCATGTCGGCGATCCGATCGTCGTCTTCCACGACATCGCCGACCTTGACGTGCCAGCCGACGATCTCGGCCTCCGAGATCCCCTCGCCGATGTCCGGCAGCTTGTAGACGAAACGCGCCATCAGTCCCTCATCACCTTGTCGAGCGCCAGCCCCGTGCGGACCGGCCCCGGAAAATATGCCCACTCCAGGCTGTGCGGATACGGCGTGTCGAAGCCCGTCACCCGCTCCACCGGCGCCTCGAGATGGTAGAAGCATCGCTCCTGCACCAGGGCCGCCAGCTCCGCGCCGAAGCCCGACGTGCGCGTCGCCTCATGGATCACCATGCACCGGCCGGTCTTCTTCACCGAGGCCTCGATCGCCTCGATGTCGAGCGGCAGCAGGGTGCGCAGGTCGATCACTTCCGCGTCGATGCCCTTCGCCTCGGCCGTGTGCAGCGCCACATGGACCATGGTGCCATAGGCCAGCATCGTCACCTCCGCGCCTTCGCGCACGATGCGTGCCTTGCCCAGCGGCACGGTGTAGTGGCCGTCCGGCACCTCGCCGTCGGGATGCTGTGACCAGTTGGTGGTCGGCCGGTCGTAGCGCCCGTCGAACGGCCCGTTGTAGAGCCGCTTGGGCTCGAAGAAGAGCACCGGATCGGGGTCCGCGATGGCCGCCAGCAGCAACCCCTTGGCGTCGTACGGGTTGGACGGGATCACCGTCTTGACGCCGGAGACATGGGTGAAGATGCCTTCGGGCGACTGGCTATGTGTCTGCCCGCCGAAGATGCCACCGCCATAAGGGGAGCGGATCACCATCGGCACCGTGAACTCCCCGTCCGAGCGATAGCGCAGCCGCGCCGCCTCCGAGATGATCTGGTCGACGCCGGGGTAGATGTAGTCGGCGAACTGGATCTCCGGGACCGGCTTCAGCCCGTTGGTGGCCATGCCGACCGCCACGCCGATGATGCCGCACTCGCTGATCGGGGTGTCGAAGGCGCGGGTCGTGCCGAACGCCTTCTGCAAACCCGCTGTGGCACGAAACACACCGCCGAAAAAGCCGACATCCTCGCCCATCACGATCACGGATGGGTCGTCCGCCATGGCGACGCGGAGCGCCGAGTTGATCGCGCCGATCATATTCATGCGGGTGGTGGTCGGAGCGTCGCTCATGCCCAATCCCTCCCCACGTCATCTCCGCGCAGGCGGGGATGACGGTTGGCGGGGCGAAGCACGTGTCTCACAACCCGGCCGCCTTCTTCTCCGCCACGCACTGGTCCAACTGCTCCTTCAGGTGCCACGGCATCTCCGCGAACACCCCCTCGAACATCGTCTCGAACGGCTGGTGCATGCCGTGGCCGAGCACGCCGTTCTTCTCCGACCGCTTGGCACAATCCTTCACCGTCTGCGCCAGCTCCTGATCCATTGCGGCGTGGCGCTCCTCGTCCCAATCGTCCAACGCGATCAGGTGGCGCTTCAGCCGCGCGATCGGGTCGCCCAGCGGCCAGGCGGTGCCCTCGTCGGCGGAGCGGTACTGGCTCGGGTCGTCCGACGTCGAGTGGCCCTCCGCGCGGTAGGTGAAGTGCTCGATCAAGGTCGCGCCGTGGTTGGCCCGCGCGCGCTCGGCCGCCCAGGCGGTGGCGGCATAGACGGCCAGCGCATCGTTGCCGTCGACCCTGAGCGCGGCCAACCCGTAGCCGACGCCACGCGCGGCAAAGGTCGTCGCCTCGCCGCCGGCGATGCCCTGAAAGGAGCTGATCGCCCACTGGTTGTTCACGACATTGATGATGACCGGCGCGCGATAGACGGTGGCGAAGGTGCACGCCGCGTGGAAGTCCGCCTCCGCCGTCGAGCCCTCGCCGCACCAGCACGCCGCAATCTCGCTTGCGCCCCGAATCGCCGATGCCATCGCCCAGCCCACCGCCTGGGGCATCTGGGTGGCGAGATTACCGGAGATGGAGAAGAAGCCGCCCGCCTTCGTCGAGTACATGATCGGCAGCTGCTTGCCCTGCAGCCGGTCGGCGCTGTTCGAGTAGATCTGGTTCATCATGTCGACCAGATCCCAGTCGCGCGCGATCAGGATGCCCTGCTGGCGATAGGACGGGAAGCACATATCGTCCGGGTTGAGGGCGTGGGTGGCGGCGACCGCCACCGCCTCCTCGCCTGTCGCCTTCATGTAGAAGCTGGTCTTGCCCTGCCGCTGCGCCCGGAACATCCGCGCGTCGAAGGCGCGGGTGAGCGCCATGTGGCGCAGCATCGCGCGCTTGACGTCCGCCGACAGCCCCGGGTCCCACGGGCCGACTGCCCGGTCCTCATCGTCGAGCACGCGCACGAGGCCGAAGGCGAGCTCGCGAAAGTCGGCCGGATCGGCGTGTGTGGCCGGGCGCGGGGCGGCGCCGGCGGGCGGCACGACGATGGCGGAGAAGTCGGCGGTGTCGCCCGGGCGAAAGGCGGGCTCGGGCACATGCAACCGCAGGCGCACACGATTGGTACCCCGCTCGTCCAGACCGTCGCTCATGCCTCTCCCTCGCGTGTTCGCGTTGCGTGTGAGGCCGTTACGGGATTTGGGGGAGGTTGGCGAGGGGGGAGAGGGGGACGTCACCTTCTCCCCTTGGGGGAGAAGGATACGGAGACTAGCCAGCTCGCTGGCTAGTCGGAGTTGGATGAGGGGTGGCGCTCCATCGGAGCGCACGAGCCTGCGGCTCGCCCACCCTCACCCAACCCGCATCGGGAGAGGGCAACGATTAGTCCCCACTCTCCAGCGCCTCGGCGATCGGGCGGCCCAGCGGGCGGGCCGTGCTCTTGCCGGGCCAGCCTTCGCGCTGTGCCCCACGCTTGCCGTCCGCCTCCTCCGTCTGGTCGTGGAACAGCACGACGCGCGTCGGGTAGGGCAGGTCGATCTGGTTCGCCTTCGCCGCCTCGAAGATCGCCGCGATCACGCGCGCGCGGGTGTGCACCACGTCGGTGCGCACCGATTTCGTCCACCAGCGCACCCGCACCGTCACCTGGATCTCGTCAAGGCTCCAGGGTAGGGCTTCGACCGCCGGGTCGGCAGCGACCCCCTTCACGCCCGCCACGGCCTCCTCGAACACCCGGCAGGCACTGGCCAGGTCGTCGCCATAGCCGATGCCCACGTCATACTCGTCGCGCCGCGTCTCGAACGCGGTCAGCACGACCACGGGCGAGGTGTACACGTCGGAGTTGGGGATGATGACGCGCCTACCGTCATAGGTCTTGATCAACGTCGCGCGGCTCTCGATGTGCTCGACCGTGCCCTCGAAGTCCTTGACCACGATCTGGTCGCCGCGCCTGTAGGGCCGGCGGATGAGCAGCAGCAGCCCGGCGAGCAGGTTCTGCAGGATGTCCTTGAAGGCAAAACCGATCGCCACCGTGCCGATACCGAGCGAGGCGAAGACGTCGCCCGGGTTGACGGTCGGGAAGATGATCGTGGCGGCGATCAGCACGCCCAGGATGATGAGCATGATGCGCGCCAGGCTGCCGAGCAGCGCGCCCAGGTCGCGCCGGTTCCGGCGGTTGGCCGCGGCGCGAACGGCGCGCGCCACCCACTTCGACGCGTACCAGACGACCAGCAGCAGGAGCAAGCCCGCGATGATGTTGGGGAGTTGCGCCAGGAACCCGACCCAGAAGCTCTCCAGCTTCTCATTGATGATCGCCCAGGGCTTGGTCGGATCGAGCGGGTTGCCGACGGCCGCCGGAGGAGCGGCGGCGGCGAGGTTCGCGGGGGTGGTCAAGAACGGGCTCCGATTGTGAGGCGGTAAACCAAGAACCCTCCCCCCTTTTAGGGGAGAGGGAGGGAGCCGCTGTAAGCGGCGGAAGGCAGAGGGGCCTGTCCTGCAGCAACAATACCTAGCCGCACTGCCCCTCTCCCAACCCTCTCCCCTGAAGGGGAGAGGGCTTCGAGTCCCTACTCCGTTGGAAAGCCGCGCCGCTTCAAGAGCGCGTTCACGTCCGGATCGCGGCCGCGAAAGGCGCGGTAGGCCTCCGCGCGGTCGGTCTCGTTGCCGGTCGCCAGCAGCATCGTCTTGAAGCGGCTCGCCACCGCCGGGTTCCACACGTCGCCGGTCTCCTCGAAGGCGGCCCAGGTGTCGGCGTCCATCGTCTCGGACCAGAGGTAGGAGTAGTAACCAGCCGAATAGCCGTCCGACGCGAACAGGTGATTGAACTGCGGCAGGCGGTGACGCATCACCACCTCCTTGGGCATCCCCAACTCCGCCAGCGCCTCGCGCTCGAAAGCGTCGGGGTCGGTCACCGGCGTCGTGCGGTCGTGCAGCTTCATGTCGACAAGCGCGCTCGACAGATACTCGACCGTGGCGAATCCCTGGCCATAGGTGCTCGACGCCTCGATCTTGTCGAGCAGAGCCTGAGGCATCGGCTCGCCGGTCTGATAATGACGCGCGTATTTATCGAGGACGTCGCGGGTCAGCACCCAGTTCTCGTTCACCTGGCTCGGATATTCGACGAAGTCGCGCGGCGTGCCGGCCAGTCCCGAATAGTTCACGTCCATGATGAAATAATGGAGCGCGTGCCCGAACTCGTGGAACAGCGTCTGCGCGTCGTCGAGCGAGATCAGCGCGACCTCGCCGTCCGCCGGCTTGGTGAAGTTGTTGTTGTTGGAGCCCAGCACGATGTCGTCGTTCGTGAACCGCGCGCGCGAGCGATAGGTCGTCGCCCACGCGCCCGACCGCTTGCCGTCGCGGGCATAGGGGTCGAAGTAGAACACGCCGCGGACCTTGCCGCTCGCATCCGTCACCTCAAAGGTTCGCACGTCGGGGTGGAAGACGGGGACGGCACCCGTGTTCTCCTTGAACGACAATTCATAAAGGCGGTTCGCCGAATAGAACATGGCGTCGACCATGTTCTTCAACTGAAAATACGGCTTGATCTCCGCCGCGTCGAGGTCGTACTTCGCCTTCCGGACCTTTTCGGCGTAGAAGCGATAGTCCCACGGCTGGATGGTCAGCTTGTCGCCGCGCTCGGTCGCCAGCGTCTGCATCTCGGCGACCTCTTGTGCGACGCGCGCCTTGGCGGCCGGCCAGACCTTCATCATCAGCTCCATCGCGCGCTCCGGCGTCTTGGCCATCGTGTCGGCCATGCGGAAGTTCGCGTGGGTGTCGAAGCCGAGCAGCGTCGCGCGCTCCTGGCGCAGCTTCAGGATCTTGGCGATGGTGGCGTTGGTGTCGTTCGTGCCGCCGTTGTCGCCGCGACCGACATAGGCGCGCCAGATCTTTTCGCGCAGCGCGCGGTCGGTGGCGTTCTCGAGCACCGGCGTCGTCGACGAGCGCGTGTTCTTGATCGCCCAGCCGGTCTCGCCGCGCGCCCTCGCCGCCGCCGCGAAGCTCGCGACCAGCGTGTCGGGCAGCCCGGCGAGCTGGGCACGGTCGGTGACGAGCGTCACCTTCTCCTCATCGCCCAGCACTTTCTCGGAGAAGGACGAGAACAGCCCCGCCAGTTCACCCTCGATGGCGACCGCGCGCGCGCGCTGATCGGGCGACAGCTTGGCCCCGCGCCGCACGAAGCTGTCGTAGGACCGCTCGAGCAGGCGGCGCTGATCGGGCTTGAGATTGAGCGCATCGCGCCTGTTGTAGAGCGTCTCGATCCGCGCGAAGAGCTTCGGGTTCAGATAGAGCTCGGAATAGAACGCCGACAGCTTCGGCTCCCACTCCGCCTCAATCACGCGGACCTGGGCGTTCGACAGGTTGGAGCTTTGCACGCCCCACACCGCGCTCACCCGGTCGGCGGTGTCGCCGGCGCGCTGCATCGCCTCCATCGTGTTGGCGAAGGTCGGCGCGGCCGGGTTGTCGGCGATCACGCCGATCTGGCGCGAGAGCTCGTCCATGCCAGCCTGGAAGGCGGGCGGATAGTCGGCGAGCTCGACCTGGCCGAAGGGCGGCAGGCCGTCATAGGCCCCGGTCCACTCCGCCACGAGCGGGTTGGTGGAGGCCGGCGTCACGGCCGCGACGGCCGGCCGCTCCAGCCCCGGCACCTCGGCCAGCGTCTCACCCGTGGTGGCGCAGCCCGCCAGCAGCGCGCTCGTGCCCATCAGTCCCGTCATCAGCTTTCTCAAAGTCCTCGTCCTCGCCAGTTTATCTCGTCGCCCCTGCCTAGCGCCGTGCCGCTGAACCGCAACTGAGTGGGGCGGATCGCCTCCCCTCCCTGTTAGGGAGGGGTTGGGGGTGGGTGGCGAGGCGAAGCCGAGCCTGTGCCGAACCGTCCGGGAGCTCGCGTCGCTCGCCACCCACCCCTCAATCCGGCCCGTCCTCGTCCGCATCGTGCTTCGCATCGGTCATGTCCTCGCCCGGCGTGATCGCGATGATCAGCTGGCGAATGGTGAGAGTCAGCAGGGTCACCGTGCCCACCGCCAGCATCACGACGCGCGACATGCCGGCGTAGAGCACCTCATAGACCATCTCGTAAAAGCGCGGGCTCACACGCTCGAACCGATCATGGGGCACGCTCATCCCAAGCAGCAGGATGACGGAGAGCGCCAGGCCGGCCGCGCTCAGCACCGCGATCAGCATGATCTGGCGATGGAGCGCCATCTCGAAGTCGTAGTCGGCCTTGCGCGCCACCCCGATGATGGTGAGCATCAGCGCAATCGTCGTGCCGCCCACGGTGGCGGTGGTGGACAGCAGGTAGAGGGCGGAATCGATCAGCGACCGGATCAGGTCGACCGCTTCGGGCGCGTGATCGACCGACCCGACCGCCCAGCGCCCCGCCGCCGCCAGGGCCGCCGTGGCCAGCGCCGCGAGCAGGGCCGGGATCTTGTGGGGCATCAGGTGCGCGAGCGTGGGCGGGCGGGCGTCAGTCGGCCGGGGCGGCCATCATCCGCGCGTCCTGCTTCAGGAGGTCCGCGAAGGCCGGGCGTGCCATCAAGCGGTCGTACCATGCCGCCAGCGCCTCATGCGGCCCCTCCGCCAGCGGCTCGCCGGCGTGGTGCAGGTTCACCAGCCCCGACGCGATCGTCAGGTCGGCGAAGCTAAACCCGTCGCCGACCAACCAGTCGCGGTCGCTGACCTCGCCGTCCAGATAGGCGAGGATCGGCGGCAGCGTGGTGTCGAGCGCGGTGCGAACCGCCTCCTCGTCGCACGCCCGCCCAAGAAAGCGCGGGCCGACGATGCGGTTGAAGCCGACGACGCCCACCGCAGGCGACAGCATCGTGTCCATCAGCTTGTCGAACCACATCGTCTGCCCGCGCCCCTCCGGGTCGGTCGGGATCAGCACCGGGTCGGGGTGCTTGGCGTCGATATAGGCGACGATCGCGGAGCTGTCGGCCAGCGTCGCCTCACCGTCAGACATCGCGGGCATCTTGCGGAACGGCGAGGCGGCGAGGAAGCCCTCGTCGATTGAGCCGAGCCCCACCCGCTTCTGCTCGACATCGACCCCCTTCTCGGCCGCAAAGGCGAGCACCTTGCGGACATAGGGCGAGAAGCTGGCTCCATAGACGATCATCGGCGAAGTCTCCTGATGGCGAGACCCCGTCGCTACGCCACCGCGACCCCGGCCGCTAGACGGCGCGCGCCCTTTGCAGGCCGGACGCGTTAGACCGCGCGCGCCTTTCGCCTGAGCGGCGAGGCCGCCTCGTCCAGTTCGGCGAACGTCGCCGCGAAGCTCCCGCGCAGACCGGCGACCAGCGGCAGCGCCTCGTCCGGCTCGTCGCGAGTGGAGACGCAGTGGAGCGCCAGCTGCTCGACCCGCTCCGCGGCCTCGCCCAGCGCGTCCGCGCCGAAGTCGTAGGCGCAGTCCTTCAGCGTGCCCGCCGGCTTGACCAGCCGCACCGCCGAGCGCGCGCGCATCGCCTCCTCGATCTCTTCCAGCGCCACCTTGCCATCCTCGCGCGCAAAGGCGAGCCGTCGCTGAAAGTCGCCGCCCATCCGGGCGCGCGCAGCCTCGAACACCGCCCAGTCGATCGCCCCATCCATCGTATTCGCCTCCGGCACAACGCACTCTCGCATGCCCGCCCCTCTGTCGGCCCGCACCGGTGAAGAGGTCGTTAAGGTCGCTTCCGATCGAACGGATTGGCGGGCGCGCGCAGGTGGAGCCGCACCGGAACGGACCCGAAGCCGAGCTCGCCCCGGATGCCGTTCAACAGGTAGCGGCGATAGCTTTCGGGCAGCTGGTCGACGCGCGTGCCGAACAGGACGAAGGTGGGCGGGCGCACGCCGGCCTGGGTGATGTAGCGCAGCTTGATCCGCTGACCGCCGGGCGCGGGCGGCGGGTTCGCCTCCAGCGCATGGGCGAACCAGCGGTTGAGCTCGCCGGTCGACACGCGCCGCTCCCACGCCTCGCGCGCGTCGAACGCCGCCTGGACGAGCTGGTCGACGCCCTTGCCGGTCGCCCCCGACAAGGTCAGCAGCGGCACGCCGCGCAACTGCGCCAGCCCCTCGTTCAACGCCGCGCGCACGCCTTGGTAGAGCGCCGCACCACCCTCGGCCATGTCCCACTTGTTCAGCCCGATGACGAGCGCGCGCCCCTCCTCGACCGCTCGCGAGGCGATCTTGAGGTCCTGCACCTCCAGGCCCCGCGTGGAGTCGAGCAGCAGCGCCACGACCTCCGCATGGTCGATGGCGCGCAGCGCGTCGGCGACCGACAGCTTCTCCAGCTTCTCGTCCACCCGCGCGCGCTTGCGCATCCCGGCCGTGTCGACGAGCGTCACGGGCCGCCCGCGCCACTCCCAGTCCACCGTGATGGAGTCGCGCGTGATCCCCGCCTCCGGCCCGGTGATCAGCCGGTCGGAGCCGACCATGCGGTTGATCAGCGTCGACTTGCCCGCGTTCGGCCGCCCGACGATGGCGAGACGCAGCGGCCGGTTGAGGTCGAACAGGTCCTCCTCCGGCTCCTCATCCTCCGCCACCGCCTCCAGGTGCGGGCGGATCGCCTCGTGCAGATCGGCCATGCCCTCGCCATGTTCGGCCGACACGCCGATCGGCTCGCCCAATCCCAGCGACCACGCCTCGTTGATCCCGGCCTCGCCGGAGCGGCCCTCCGCCTTGTTGGCGAGCAGCACGATCGGGGTGGCGGTGCCGCGCAGCCAACGCGCGATCTCCTCGTCGAGCGGCGTCAGCCCCGCGCGCGCGTCCACCACGAACGCGGCGACCGCGGCGTCCGCGACGGCGGCCTCCGTCTGGGCGCGCATCCGGCCGGGCAGCGTGGCGGCCGCGTCCTCTTCGTAACCGGCGGTGTCGATAACCCGAAAGTCGAGGCCGTAGAGCGAGCCGTCGCCCTCCCGCCTGTCGCGGGTCACGCCGGGCCGGTCGTCGACCAGCGCCAGCCGGCGGCCGACGAGGCGGTTGAACAGCGTCGACTTGCCGACGTTGGGCCGCCCGACGATGGCGAGCGCGCGGCGGCGGCGGGGTGGGGAGCTGGTCACACCGCCTTCCTATCCGCTGCCGGGCGCGAGGTCACGCTGATGGGCTCAGGGGGAGGGATTCAGCGCCGCGCGGAAATCGTGCCGTCGTCGTCCAGCAGATAGAGCGTCCCGTTCGCCACCACCGGCGGCAGGTGGAAGGAGGAGCCGACCTCGATCGATCGGGTGACCGCGCCCGTCGCCGGGTCGACCTCGGCCATCTGACCTTCGGAGCTCACCAGGATCAGGCGGCCGCCGGCGAGCACCGGGCCTTGCCAGCTGATCGGGCCGGACTGGCTCTTGGGCTTGCGGTAGCGCGGGAGCTGCGTCTTCCAGCGGATCTTGCCGTTCGAGCGCGCGACCGCGAACAGCACGCCCCCGTCGGTCACCGCCCACAGCCACTCGCCCGCCACCCAGGGCGTCGCGATGCCGGCGACGTTCAGCTCCCACAGGCGCTGGCCGGTGACGAGCTCGAGGCTTACCATCCGCCCGCCCTGCCCCAGCGCATAGACGCGGCCCTGGTCGATGACCGGGTTGGCGTCGACGTCCGACAACAGGCCCACGGACGTGGTGATGCGGGTGCGCGACAGCTGGTCCTGCCACACGGGCTGGCCGTTCTCGTAGCGATAACCGCCGAGCTCGCCGGACGAGAAGCCGGCGACCACCGTGCCCTGCCCGGCCGCGGGTGCCGCGACGCCGAACACATTGGCACCCTCGACCGATCCAGACTGCGTCCATTGCAGGTCGCCGTCGGTCGCGCGCAGCGAGAAGAGCTGGTTGTCCTGGGAGAGCACGAACAGGCTGCCGAATGCCAGCGTTGGGCTGCCCCGCAGCGGCCCGCCGGGCTTCACCCGCCAGATTTGCGCGCCCGTCGCGGAGTCGAGTGCCGCGACCTCGCCCAGGCCGTTGGTGGCGTACACCCGGTCGCCCGACGCCGACACGCCGCCGCCATAGAGCGAGCGCGAATTGCGACCGTCGGCCGGGGCCAGCTGCATGGTCCACAGTTCGGCACCTGTGGCGGCGTCAAAGGCGCGCACGCGGGCGTCGGTGTCGATCGCGAACAGCTTGCCGCCGACCACGACCGGCGCGGCCGCCAGGCGGGTCGCCTTCGTGATACCCTCAGTGCGCGCTTGCCACGCCAGGCCGAGCGTCTCGGGCAGCGCCAGATGGCCGAGCGAGTGGGTCGGGCTGCCGCCCGGCTGATCCCAGTCGGCGTTGGTGATCGCCGGCGGCAGCAGCACGGCGACATCCGCCAGGCTCGGGTCGATGGTGACCTCGGCCTCCTTCGACCCCAGGATCGACGTGCGGTCGCCGATCACCGGCGTCGTCTTGGGCCCGTTGCCCTTCAGCAGACTGCAGGCCGACAGCGGCAGCGCCGCGATCAGAATCAGGAGGAGGGGGCGTCGAGTCATGGGGTCGATCCTGTGTTCGGCTCGCCGACGGTCTCAGTCACGGCGTCGACGCCCATGGAGCCCGCCAGCTGTGTCGCGCGTGAACGCAGAGAGTCGGGCACGGTCGAGTCGGCGGCGATCCTGGCGAGCAGGTCGGCGGCCTCTTTCGTGCGCCCCGCCCGGATGTGCGCATGGGCGACGAGCTCGCCCGCGCTGCCGAACCAGGGGTTGCCGGGGGTAAGCAGCGGGGCCAGCCGGCGCTGGATCTCGGCGGGCGGCAGGCCCTCGAACTGGACCGTCGTCTGGCGCACGAGCGCCACCCGACGCAGCGGCTCGCCCACGCCGGCGTCGGCCGCGACCTCGCCATAGCGCGCCGCCGCCGTCTTCAGATCGCCGGCCTTGACCGCCTCGTCGCCGAGCAGCAGCCGGGCCACCGCGCGATAACCCTCGTTCGAACTGGCGATCAGCGGTGCCATCTTCGCGGCCACGTCGCCGCCCTTGCTGTCGGCCAGATCGTCGAGCGTCGTCACATAGCGCTCGGCGAGCTCTTCGCGCGTGACCATCTGCTCATGCCGCCACCACAACAGCCCGCCGACCAGCAGCAGGAGGGCGAGCACGCCCAGCCCGATCGCCAGGCCATAGCGGCGCACGGCGTCGGCCATCGCGTCGTTGCGCGCGCCCTCCTCGACCTCCCGCAGGAAGGCCCGGTCTTCGTTTGCGTCGCGCGGTCTCAGCGCCAAGTGAGGCTCCTCGTCATGTGGCGGTGGCGTGTAGCCGGGGTGGGGCGGAAGGGGAAGGCGGACGGCGGAGGGCTGGTTTACAGGAGGCGTCCAGCGGAATAGCCCGCTCACGACTGGCGACGGTTTTCACTGCTTCTGGTGGGGAGTGGACTTTGGCCAGTTTTCGTCGCCCCGGGATCGACCCTCGGCCTAGCTGTCGCCCCGCTCCCCTCAACTCGATCCAGGACAGCAGCTGGACCCCGGCTCTAGGCCCGGGTGACGAGGGTTTGGGAGGTCCGCAATCGGTCGAGAGCCTCCCTTTCCCCTGAAGGGGAGAGGGCTAAAACGGCCAGCATCACTTAAAGCTAAAATCACCCTGGTGGCGCATAGGTCTGGTCCGCCGTCGGGAAACTCCGCTCCCGCACCTCGCCAGCATAAGCCGCCGCCGCCGCGCCGATCGTCTCGGCCAGCGCCTCGTAGCGCTTCACGAAGCGCGGCGTGCGCTCGAACAGGCCGAGCATGTCCTCCGTCACCAGCACCTGTCCGTCGCAGTGCGCCGACGCGCCGATGCCGATGACCGGCACCGCCAGCGTGTCGGTCAGCGCGCGCGCGATCGGCTCCAGCACGCCTTCAACCACCACGGCGAAGGCGCCCGCGGCGGCCACCGCCTCTCCATCGGCGATGATGGTGTGGTGCTCCTCCTGGCTCTTCCCCCTCGCCGCATAGCCGCCCAGCACGTTGACCGCCTGCGGAGTCAGCCCGACATGGCCCATCACGGGGACGCCGCGCGCCGTGAGGAAGCCAACGGTGGGGGCCATCGCCTCCCCGCCCTCCAGCTTCACCGCCGCCGCCCCCGTCTCCTTCAGCACGCGGGCGGCGGTGGCGAAGGCGGCCTCCGGCGAGGTCTCGTAGGAGCCGAAGGGCAGGTCGATCACGACGACCGCGTGGTGGCTGCCGCGCACCACCGCAGCCCCGTGGGCACACATCATCTCGACCGTCACAGGGATGGTCGAAGGCAGGCCGTAGATCACCTGACCGAGGCTGTCGCCGACCAGGATGATGTCGCAATGCGGGTCGATCAGCTGGGCCATGCGCGCGGTGTAGGCGGTTAGCATCACAATCGGCTCGGCCGTGGTGCCGGCCGCCTTGCGCGCGCGGATTGCGGGCACCGTCACGCGGCGCATGGGCTGCGACACGGGCGTAGCCCGGCTGGTCGCGGTGTCGAGGGTGAAGGTGGTGGACATGGGATGGGTCTAGCCGGGTTCTCCGCCGTTGGCAGCCCTCTCCTCCCACGACGTCTCGTCCACGCCCACCGTCAGCCCGTCGCCCCAGTCGATAACCGGCCGCCTGATGAGCAGCGGATGGGCGGCCATCAGCGCCAGCGCCGTCGCCTCGTCCAGGCCCTCGCGTGTCGCCGGCGACAGCGCGCGCCACGTCGCACCGCGCCGGTTCAGCAGCCGCTCCCACCCGATCGCCGCCGCCCAGCCGCTCACCTCCGCGAGCGCCTGCGGATCGGCGCGCAGGTCGCGCAGCCGGTGGTCGAGCCCCCGCTCCGTCAGCCAGCGCCGCGCCGCGCGCACGCTGTCGCAGTTCGGAATGCCGTGGACCACGATCACACCCGCTTCTCCGGCCACAGGCACAGGTCGCGCACGACGCAGGTCCGGCAGTCGGGCGAGCGCGCGGTGCAGGTGCGCTTGCCGTGCTGGATCAGCCAGAAGTGGCCCGCGTCCTTAGCCCAGTCCGGGGCGCGCCCGTCGAGCGCCTCGGCCGTCTTGGCGTCGGTTGAGCCGCGCGCCAGCCCGGTGCGGTTGCACACGCGGTTGACGTGCGTGTCGACCGCGATGACCGCGTGGCCGAAGGTGAAGCTCATCACGATGTCGGCGCATTTGCGGCCGATGCCGGGCAGCGCCAGCAGGCCCTCGCGATCGTCGGGAATCACGCCATCCCGCTCGATCACCGCCGCGCAGAACCGCCGGATCGCGCGCGCCTTGTTGTTGTAGAGGCCGGCTGGCTTGATGGCGGCGATCAGTTCCTCGTCGTCCAGCGCCAGGATCGCCTCGGGCGTGCGGGCGAGCGCGAACAGCGCGGTGGTGGCCGCCGCCGTGTTGCGGTCAAGCGACTGGGCCGACAGCATGCACGCGATGCAGGATCGGAACGGGTCCGGCTGCTCCTTCGGTCCCTTCGCGCCCGGACCACGCCCCGGATAATGGTCGGCCAGGCGGCGGAAGAGGGTGTCGACCTCATCCGGCGACAGCAGCGGCAAGGGAGCGGTGGGCGCACGGGTCATGCGCGCCGCCTATGGCACCGTACGGGCGACCGGCTCAAGCGACGCGCGCCCGGCCGGTGGCGCACGGATCGATCAGCGGGCACCGATCGCACTCCGGCACGTCGTGGCGGCATATCGTCTGGCCGAGTTGCTTGACGAGCATATGATGCATGTCGAGGTCGCCGCCGGTCCAGTCGAGCGGCATCAGCGTGTCATAGATGTCCGACACGGTGGCCGACGCTCGCACCAGCCCCAGCCGCCGCATGACGCGGTGATGATGCCCATCGATCACCAGCGCGACCCGGTTGAAGCTGCTGGCGTTCAGCACCTCGGCGGCAATCTTGCGGCCGACGCCGGGCAGCGTCCCGAGCCAGGCGACGGAGGCGGGCACCGTCATCGCACTCAGGTGATCCAGCGACAAGCGACCCTGGCACCGCGTGATCTCCGCCAGCGCCGCCTGGATGCGCGGTGCCTTGAGGTCGGCGAAGGTGACGGGCGCGATGACCACGAGCACCCGCCGGACATCCGCGTCGCGCAGCGCCTCCCAGGTGCCGAACTTCGCTTCGAGCGCGTCGACGATGGTGTTGGTGAGCTCCGTGCGCGTCTTCCAGCCGACCAGCCCGTGGATGAGAGTCCCAACCGAACGGCGCCGACGTGCGCGCACCCACGGCCCGAAGCGCTGAAGGAGCCGCTTTTGCAACGTCTCCAAGATGGTGGTGCGGTCGTCGGTTAGCAGGGAAAGCTGCATGGGCGCGTGTTCTGCTCGTGAGTCGCCTATCTCACTCCCATTCGATGGTCCCAGGCGGCTTGCTTGTGTAGTCGTACACCACCCGGTTGATGCCCTTGACCTCGTTCACGATCCGCGTCGCCACCCGGCTCAGGAATTCGGTGGAGAAGGGGAAGATGTCGGCGGTCATGCCGTCGGTGCTCGTCACCGCACGCAGCGCGCAGACCTGGTCGTAGGTGCGACCGTCGCCCATGACGCCCACGGTCTTCACCGGCAGCAGCACGGCGAACGCCTGCCAGATCGCGTCGTACAGCCCCGCCGAGCGGATCTCCGCCAGGTAGATCGCGTCGGCCTTGCGCAGGATCTCGCACGCCTCGCGCGTCACCTCGCCCGGAATGCGGATGGCGAGGCCGGGGCCGGGGAAGGGGTGGCGGCCGACGAACACCTCCGGCAGGCCAAGCTCGCGACCCAACGCGCGGACCTCGTCCTTGAACAGCTCGCGCAAGGGTTCGACCAGCGTCATGTTCATGCGCTCGGGCAGGCCGCCGACATTGTGATGGCTCTTGATCGTCACCGACGGCCCGCCGGTGTAGGACACACTCTCGATCACGTCCGGGTAGAGCGTGCCCTGCGCCAGGAAGTCGGCCCCGCCGATCGTGCGCGCCTCGCCCTCGAACACGTCGATGAAGGTCTTGCCGATGAAGCGGCGCTTCTCCTCCGGGTCGGTGACGCCGGTCAGGCCGTTCAGGAACAGGGTGGAGGCGTCGACATGGACGAGCGGAATGTCGTGGTGGCCACGGAACAGGCCCACCACCTGATCCGCCTCGCCCATCCGCATCAGGCCGTGGTCAACGAAGACGCAGGTCAGCCGGTCGCCGATTGCCTCATGGACCAGCATGGCGGCGACGGCCGAGTCCACCCCGCCCGAAAGCCCGCAGATGACGCGGCCATCGCCGACCTGATCGCGGATCTGGGCGACCTTGGCCTCGCGGAACTCCGCCATCGACCAGTCGCCTGGCAAGCCGCAGACGTGGCGCACGAAATTGCTGATCAAACGGCCGCCGTCGGGCGTGTGGACGACCTCCGGGTGGAACTGCACGCCGTAGAAACGCCGATCGTCGTCCGCCACGATTGCGTGATCGGTGCCCTCTGACGTGGCCACCGAGCGAAAGCCCGGCGCGAGCTCGCAGACCTTGTCGCCGTGGCTCATCCACACCTGGTGCCGCTCGCCCTCCGCCCACAGGCCGTCGAGCAGCCGGCAGCCGTCGGCGACCTCGACAAAGGCGCGGCCGAACTCGCCCATGTCGGCGTTGGCGACGTCGCCGCCCAGCTGGTCGATCATCAGCTGCTGGCCGTAGCAGATGCCCAGCACGGGGACGCCCGCCTCGTAGAAGTGCTTGGGCACGGTGGCGGCACCTTGGTTGGTCACCGACCCCGGCCCGCCCGACAGGATCAGGCCAGCGGGCTTCAGTCGTTCCCACGCCTCGGCCGCCTTCGTGTAGGGCGCGATTTCGCTGTACACGCCTGCTTCGCGCACGCGGCGCGCGATCAGCTGAGTCACTTGGCTGCCGAAATCGACGATCAGAACAGTGTCCTGCCGCTCGGCGATGTCGGGCGTGACGGGCAGCGGAGAATCGGTCATGAGGTGGGAGGTAGGAGGGGCGTGGGAGAGTGTCTAGCGAAGGACCTCTCTGCACCCCTCCCTGCAAGGGAGGGGTTGGGGTGGGTGCCGCCGAGGCACTCGGCGGCCTCGCTCAGCATGTGCTTGCCCGCGCCGCCCGGGTTCGTGCGAGCCTCAGTCCCGATGTGCGAGCGCGGGCGGTCATGTCCTCCGGCGTGCGTCGCTCCATGTTCCCCTCGCAGGCTCGCTCCGCTCGCCACCCACCCCCAGCCCCTCCCTTGCAGGGAGGGGAGCAGTGAGGGCTACTCCCCCGCCGCCTTTACCTCCATCCCAGTCCACTTCGCCGCGAACGCCCACAAGTCCGCCGTCTCCTCGATCGTCTTGTCGATCGGCTTGCCCGAGCCGTGTCCCGCGCGGGTCTCGATGCGGATCAGGTGGGGCTTGTCGCCCACGTCGGCGGCCTGCAACGCGGCGGTGTATTTGAAGGAGTGGCCCGGCACCACGCGGTCGTCGGTGTCCGCCGTCGTCACCAGCACCGCCGGATAGTCCGCTCCGTCCCGGATGTTGTGGTAGGGTGAGTAGGCGCGCAAGCTCCGGAAGTCCGCCTCCACCCCCGGATCGCCATAGTCGTCCACCCAATAGCGCCCGGCCGTGAAGCGGTTGAAGCGCAGCATGTCCATCACCCCCACCGCCGGCAGCGCCGCCGCGAACAGGTCGGGCCGCTGGTTCACCACCGCACCGACCAACAGCCCGCCGTTGGAGCCGCCTTGGATCGCCAGTTGCTTGGGCGTGGTGATCCCGGCGGCGACCAGCGCCTCGCCCGCGCCGATAAAGTCGTCGAACACATTTTGCTTGTTGGTGAGCCGCCCGGCGTCGTGCCACGCCTTGCCGTACTCGCCACCGCCACGCAGGTTGGCGACCGCGACGACGCCGCCCTGCTCCAACCACGCCAACCGCGTGACGGAAAAGGCGGGGGTCAGCGATATGTTGAAGCCGCCATAGCCATAGAGCAATGTGGACGCGGGGCCGGTCTGGCCCTTCTTGCGGACAACGAACATTGGCACCCGCGTGCCGTCCTTCGATGTGTAGAAGCGCTGCTCCGTCTCATAAGCGTCGGGGTCGAAGGCGACCTTCGGCTCGGCCCACACCGTCGCCTCGCCGGTGGTTACGTCGTAGCGATAGACCCGGCCGGGCACGGTGAAGCTGGTAAACGAGAAGAACGTCTCCGGATCGTCCGCGTCGCCGCCGAACCCGCCCGCCGTGCCGATGCCGGGCAGCGCCACCGTGCCCTTGGGGCTCCCGTCGAGGCCGAACGTCCGCACCTCCGTCTTGGCGTCGGCGAGGTAGCTCGCGATCAGCGTGCCCGGCTTCAGACCCGCGCCCTCCAGCGTCGCCTCGCTCTCGGCCACGATCTCGACCGGCCGCGGATCGGCGACGGCGGAGTCGAGCGTGACGATGCGCAGGCGCGGTGCGTCCTTGTTGGTCACGAAATAATGCACGGTCCCGCGGTTGCCGACGGGCGTCCAGTTGTTCTCGAAGCCCTTGACCAGCGTGCGCGGCGTCCACGCCTCGGACGTGAGGTCGATCAGCGTGACCTCATAGCGGTCGTCCGTGCCCGACGAGCTGATGACATAGAGCCAGCGGCCGTCGTCCGACACGCTGGCACCGTGGTTCAGCTCGGGCCGGTCGGGCGTCGCGTACACCGGCCGGTCGGCGACCTGAGCCGTGCCGACGCGGTGGTAATAGACCGCCTGGTCCTTGTTGAGCCCCTGGAACTTCGCGCCCTCCGCCGGGGCGGGGTAGCGCGAGTAGAAGAAGCCCACGCCCGCCCGGTCCCAGTCCAGGCCGGAGAACTTCACCCACTCGATCGTGTCGTCCAGCACCCGGCCGGTGTCGACATCGAGCACCTTGACCGTGCGCCAGTCGGCGCCGCCGTCCTGCACGCCGTAGGCGATGCGGCGGCCATCGTGGCTGATCGCCGTCTCCGCGAGCGCGGTCGCCCCGTCCTTTGACCATGTGTTGGGGTCGATCAGCACCCGGCCCACCCCGTCCAATCTGTCGCGCGCCATCAGCACCGACTGGTTCTGAAGGCCATCGTTGAAGCTGTAGAAATACCGCCCGCCCTTCTTCGTGGGCGTGCCGAAGCGGTTGTAGTCGAACAACTGCTTCAGGCGCGCGGCGAACACGTCGCGGCCGGGCAGCGTCGCCAGGTAGGCGTCGGTGACCGTGTTTTCGGCCGTCGCCCACTCGCGCACGGCCGGGTCGGTGCGCACGTCGTTCTCGAGCCAGCGATAGGGGTCGCGCACCGCTTGGCCGAACAGCGTGTCGGTGGTGCCGTCGTCGCGGGTCTGCGGATAGGTGAGCGGCGTCACTTGGGCCCTCGCAGCGGCTGGGGTGGTCTGGGCTGGGGCGGCGGCCGGCACCATGAGGGCGGCGGTGGCGAAGAGGGCGAGGCGCATGAGAGCTCCATACTGCACCCTTCCCTTCAAGGGAGGGGCTGGGGGGTTGGTGCGAGCGTAGCGAGCTCTCGCACCACACGGAAGTGCCGACCAGGCATCGAGCTTCGCCGCACTGACCCACCCCCGACCCTCCGCAGGGAGGGGAGACGCGCCCCCTCAGGCCATCAGCAGGCCGTCGTCCTCATACTCCTCGCGCTCCTCGACCGGGCCGGAGTCCTGACCCTTGGCGTTCACATCGCGGTCGACGAACTCGATGATCGCCATCGGTGCACCGTCCGACGCGCGCGGACCGGCCTTGACGACCCGGGTGTAGCCGCCCGGCCGATCCACGTAGCGCGTCGCCAGCTCGTCGAACAGCTTGCGAAGCTGGACCTCGTCCTGCAACCGCCCCATTGCCAACCGACAATTGGACAGCCCGCCCCGCTTGGCGAGTGTGATCAGCTTTTCGACATAAGGGCGCAGTTCGCGCGCCTTGGGCAAGGTCGTCCGAATCTGCTCGTGCTTGATCAGCGCGGCCGACATGTTGCGGAACAGCGCGGTGCGATGACCCGATTTCCGCTGGAGCTTCCGCCCACCCATCCTGTGACGCATCGTTCGATCCTTGTTCGTGCCGGGGCCGTGTCAGGCACCCCGGGCCGGGCGGTGGATCGGGGCACCGCCGAGACCCCTTAAGTTTACAAAGTTTACAATTCTGCAGGCTTTTTCGCTGTTAGCCCATGATCTCCGCCTCGAGCTTCTTGGCCATGTCCTCGATGTCCTCGGGCGGCCAGTTGGGGATGTCCATGCCCAGCCGCAGGCCCATGGTGGACAGCACTTCCTTGATCTCGTTCAACGACTTGCGCCCAAAGTTCGGAGTGCGCAGCATCTCGGCCTCCGTCTTTCGGACCAAGTCGCCGATATAGATCAGGTTGTCGTTCTTCAGACAATTCGCCGAACGCACCGACAGCTCCAGCTCCTCCACCTTCTTGAGCAGGTAGCGGTTGAGCCGGTTGGTGTCGCTCTCGTCGATCGGCTGGGTGAAGCCGCTCAGCGCCGGCTGGTCGCCCGCCGACTCCATGATCTGGCCTTCCTCGAACCCGCCGAACAGCGACAGCTGGTCCTGCAGGATGCGCGCGCCATAGCCGACCGCCTCCTGCGGGGTGACGGTGCCGTCGGTCTCGATCGTCAGCGACAGCTTGTCGTAATCGAGCTCTTGCCCGACCCGCGTGTTGTCGACCTTGTACGACACCTGGCGCACCGGCGAGTAGAGGCTGTCGACCGGGATCAGGCCGATCGGCGCGTCGGCCGGACGGTTGGCCGAGGCGGGAACGTAGCCCTTCCCCGTGTCGACCGTCAGCTCCATGTTGAAGGTCGCACCCTCGTCCAGGTGGCAGATCACCAGGCCCTTGTTCAGGATGCGGATGTCACCCGACACCGCGATGTCGCCGGCCTTCACCTCGGCCGGGCCGGTGGCGTTCAGCTGAAGGCGCTTGGGGCCTTCGCCCTCCATCTTGATGGCGAGCTGCTTCACGTTCAGCACGATGTCGGTGATGTCCTCGCGCACGCCGGCGAGCGACGAGAACTCGTGCAGCACGTTGTCGATTCGAATCGACGTCACCGCCGCCCCCTGCAGCGAGGACAGCATGACCCGGCGCAGCGCGTTGCCGAGCGTCAGGCCGAAACCGCGCTCGAGCGGCTCGGCGACGAAGGTGGCGCGGGTCGAGCCGCGCGCGCCGGGCTTCACCTCCAGCTGCGTCGGCTTCTTGAGTTCCTGCCAGTGCTTTGAATTGATGGCCAAGATCTTGGTCCCCTGAGGCTGGGCGATCGGGAGGGTGGTGGTCCGTCCGCCGGGAAAACTGGTGCGCCCGTGCCGTTCAATCCGGCCGCGCGGACGCCGCGCGAGCCGGTGGTGTGCGCGCTAGACCCGGCGGCGTTTGGGCGCGCGGACACCGTTGTGCGGGATCGGGGTCACGTCGCGGATGGCGGTGATCGTCAGACCGACCGCCTGCAGTGCGCGCAGGGCGGACTCGCGACCGGATCCAGGCCCCTTCACCTCGACCTCCAGCGTCCGCATCCCGTGCTCCTGCGCCTTGCGACCGGCGTCCTCGGCCGCGATCTGGGCGGCGTAGGGCGTCGATTTGCGCGAGCCCTTGAAGCCCATCATGCCGGCCGACGACCAGCTGATCGTGTTGCCCTGAGCATCGGTGATCGTCACCATCGTGTTGTTGAAGGACGCGTTTACATGGGCCACGCCCGACGTGATGTTCTTGCGTTCGCGGCGCCTGACGCGCTGTGGTTCACGAGCCATTTTGTGAGTGCTTTCGGATCAGATGTGGTGAGCGTCAAAGGCGCGGAGGGTTGCCTCCGGCGGAGCAAGGTGGGGGCGAACCGTGCCCCGCACGGTCCACCTCTCCGCCTTACTTCTTCTTGCCGGCGATCGCTTTCGGCTTGCCCTTGCGGGTGCGCGCGTTGGTGTGGGTGCGCTGGCCGCGAACCGGCAGCCCCTTGCGGTGGCGAAGGCCACGATAGCAGGCGAGGTCCATCAGGCGCTTGATGTTCATCGCCGTCTCGCGCCGCAGGTCGCCCTCGACCGAATAGCCGCTGTCGATCGCCTCGCGGATCTGCAGCACCTCGGCGTCGGTCAGGTCCTGCACCCGGCGCTCTTCGGCAATGTGCAGGTTGGACACGATCGCCTTGGCGCGCGTCGCGCCGATGCCGTGAATGTACTGAAGCGCGATCACCACGCGCTTGTTGGTGGGGATGTTCACCCCGGCAATTCGTGCCACGTGTACTCGTCTCCTGCTCCACGGGCGAACTGGATCGCCCATCTCATCGCCGAACTCCGTCCAAACGGCAAAAAGGCGCGCGCACGAATGCGCCGCCGCTCGCCGTCGGTCGGGATGGCGTCGGATAGCCCCTGCCACCGCCCCGGTCAACTCTCGTTAAGAGCTCGCATCGTCCAGCACCCGGTCGATCGCCGCCGCCACCGCGTCCATCGCCGCCATCCCGTCCACGCGGCGAACGAGTCCGCGCGCCTCATACAGCGGCAGGATGGGCGCGGTCTGCCGGCGATAGACCGCCAGCCGGTGGCGCACGGTGTCCGCGGTGTCGTCGGGCCGGCGCTTGAACTCGGTCGAGCCGCACACGTCGCACACCCCGGCCACCACCGGCTGCTTGTAGCGGTCATGATAGCCCTCGCCGCAGCGCGCGCACGAATAGCGGCCGGAGATGCGATCGACCAGCGCGTCGACGTCGACCTCCAGCTCGATCACCGCGTCGAGCGTGCGGCCGCGCTCGGTCAGCAGGCCGTCGAGCGCGGTCGCCTGCGCCTCCGTGCGCGGATAGCCGTCGAAAATCACGCCGGTGTCGGGCCGGATCGCGTCCAGCGCCTCGCCGATGATGCCGGCGATAACCTCGTCCGACACCAGCTCGCCCGAATCCATGATCGCCTTGGCCGCCAGGCCTGTCGGCGTGCCCGCCTTGACCGCCGCACGCAGCATATCACCCGTGGACAGCTGGACCAGGCCGAGCCGCTCGACCAGACGAGCCGCCTGGGTGCCCTTCCCCGCGCCGGGCGGTCCAAGCAGGATGATCTCCATCGGCGTCCCCTTCCCCCGACGCGCCTCGCCTCAACGGCGGCGCGCGCCCTTCAGCTTCGACTTCTTGATCAGGTCGCCATATTGGTGAGCCAGCAGGTGGCTCTGGATCTGGGTCACCGTGTCGATCGTCACGTTGACGACGATCAGCAGGCTGGTGCCGCCCATCAGCAGCTGAAAGCCCAACTGGCTGAACACCACCTCGGGCACCAGGCAGATGAAGGTGAGGTAGGCCGCACCGATCACCGTGATGCGGGTCAGCACATAGTCGAGATAGTCGGTCGTGTTCTTGCCCGGCCGGATGCCCGGCACGAAGCCGCCATAGCGCTTCAGATTGTCCGCCGTCTCCTCCGGGTTGAAGATGACGGCCGTGTAGAAGAAGGTGAAGAACACGATGCCGGCGCCGTAGAGCAGCAGGTAGAGCGGCTGGCCGTGGCCGAGCGAGGTCGTGATCGCGATCACGACCGA
>JAABUN010003517.1_pt1 | contig 23991 bp, 27 predicted proteins | sample 5559311 | NCBI WGS metagenome assembly JAABUN01 (sample SAMN10711877, study PRJNA513370) | rock metagenome | isolation source: Antarctica rocks | place: Antarctica: Victoria Land, Siegfried Peak sud
CGCTCGAGGAGCTCGAGGAGTGGCGCCGCTACCTGACCTCGCGCGGAGTGTCGTGCACCGAGGTTCTCGACCGCACGTATTTCCACTCGCTGTATGTGCGCGACCCCGACGGGCACATCGTCGAGATCGCGACCACGGAGCCAGGTTTCACGGTCGACGAGCCCCCTGAGGAACTCGGCAGCCGGATGATCGAGCCCGCCTAGCTCCGCCTACGACGGCGGGTCGCTCTTGCTCGCCAGGGCGTCGGCCAGCCCCCGGCGCTGGCGCTCGGTGAGCGTGCCCACGCGCTTGTTCTCGGGCACCCCCTGCGAGGTCAAGACGCGACGGCACCGGGCGCGGCCCCAGCGCCGCTGGCTCGTGATGAGGTCGCTCACGGTCATGCTCTCCGCTTGCCAAGGCCGGGCCCGCAGCACCTCGGCGGCATTGAGCTCCTGCGCCGCCAGGCTGCGCTTGAGCTGCGCGCGAGCGAGCCGAACGCGATTGGCCTGCTCGAGCGCGCGCAGGTGTTGCGGCGCAGCGGTAACCGTCGCCGTGATGGCCATGATTCCCCCCCTCGAAGGATCCGTAGATTGTCCTCTATCCCCCTGCTACCGGGCCCCGAGCGGGCGACGGGTCCGCTTGCGGCCCCGTGTCCCTTCTCCAGGGGCCTTGCGGCCCGAGCGATTGCGGAAACCTAGGGATTGCGAGTGAGCCCGTCAACGGGACGGCGCGGGTCGGACCGCTAAGAGCGGGCTTTTCTCCGTCCGGCGGCGCCGCGAGCTGAATTTGGGGGTCGTGGCGTCTCGCATCCGTCGCATGGGCCAGAATCCCTCAATGCCCTTCACCAAGATCGTGGCCACGATCGGGCCGGCCTCCCGCGCCCCCGAGGTGCTGGCCCGCATGGTGGCCGCGGGGCTCGACATCGCCCGGCTGAACTTCGCCCATGGCACCATCGAAGAGCACGCTGAGACCGTGGGGCGCATACGCGAGGCCGGCGAGCGGGCCGGCCGCAGCATCGCCGTCCTGCAGGACGTGCCCGGCCCTAAGCTGCGCATCGGCGCCGTTGCGAGCGACGTGGTCGAGCTGACCGCCGGCTCGCGCGTCGCGCTGACCACCGAGGAGGTGGAGGGAACGTCCGTGCGCCTACCCGTGGCGTGGCCCGGCTTCGCCGAGGTGATGAGCGAGGGCGATGTGGCCTACCTCGCCGACGGAGCGATCCGCCTGCGGGTCACGGGCGTCGACGGCGAGGAGGTGCTCGCGTGCGTCGAGGTGGGCGGCGCGCTCGCCTCCCGCCAGGGCATCAACCTTCCCAACGTCACGCTCGCGCTCCCCGCGGTGAGTGAGGAGGACCTGCGGTTGATCGACGCCGGCCAGGACATGGGGGTAGACATGGTCGCCCTGTCGTTCGTGCGCCGCCGGGAGGACCTCCTGCCCGTGCGGGAGCGGCTCGCCGCGCGGGAGTCGATGGCGCCGCTGATCGCCAAGATCGAGAAGCCTCAGGCCGCTGCCAATGCCGAGGAGATCATCGAGGCCGCCGATGGCGTGATGATCGCGCGGGGAGACCTCGGCATAGAGCTTCCGATCGAAGAGGTACCGCTCGTGCAGAAGCGCCTCTTGTACTTGGCCGGACAGCGCGCGAAGCCCTCGATCACCGCCACGCAGATGCTCGAGTCGATGGTGCGCTCCTCGCGGCCGACGCGCGCCGAGGTGGCCGACGTGGCCAACGCCATCTTCGACGGCACGGACGCCGTGATGCTGTCTCAGGAGACGGCGGTCGGCACAGACCCCGTGGCCGCGGTGGCCATGATGGCGGCCATAGCGCGGACCACGGAGCGCGAGCTGCCCTACGGCCGCTGGCTCGCCGAGCGGGGCATCGGCGGGGGTGACGAGGCCGCGACGATCGCCTTCGGGGCCGTTGGGGCCGTGTACCAGCTCGACCTCAAGGCCCTCGTGGTGCCGACCATCTCCGGCGGCACCGCGCGGCTGATCTCGGCGCACCGGCCGCGCGTGCCGGTGCTCGCGCTCTCGCCGCGGCTCGACGTGGTCAAGCGCTGCTCGCTGCTCTGGGGCGTGCGCGGGGAGCTGATCACCGACATCCACGGCACCACGGACCTGCTCGAGGTGTGCGCCGCGGCGGCCCTTTCGAGCGGCATCGCGGCCGCCGGCGATCGGATAGGGATCACGGCGGGGCTGCCGGCGGGGGAGACGGGTGGTACGAACCTGTTCAAGGTGCATACGCTGTAGCGACGGTGGACGGTGGACTTGTCCCTGTCCACCGTCCACCGTCCACTACGACGTCTTCCCCACCCTCTCGAACACTTCGAGCGCCCGGTCGAGATGCTCCCGCTCGTGCGTCGCCATCACGCTCGTGCGCAGCAGCGCGCCGCCGGGGGGGACGGCCGGGTAGATCGCCACGTTGGTGTACACGCCGGCGTCGTAGAGGGCCTTCCACATCAGCACCGCGCGCCAGTCGTCGCCCACCCGCACCGGGACGATCGGCGTGACCGCGTCGCTGCCGTCGGCCAGGCTGGTTGGCTCGACGACGTCGAAGCCGAGGGCGGCAAGGCCGCGGTTCAGGTAACGGGCGTTGTCGAGCAGCCGCTCGAGCAGGGGCGGGCCTTCGTCTGAGCGGACGATATGCACCGCCGCGAGCGCGGCGCCGACCGCGGCGGGCACGGCGGCCGCGGTGAACAGGAACGAGCGGGCCTGGATGCGCATGAAGTCGATCACCTCGGCGGGACCGGCGATGAAGCCGCCGCAGCTCGCCAGCGACTTCGAGAAGGTGCCCATCCGCAGGTCGACGCGATCCTCGACACCGAACAGCTCGCACGCTCCCGCGCCGCGTGCGCCCAGCACTCCGGCGCCGTGCGCCTCGTCCACCATCAGCCGGGCGCCGTGACGTGCGCACAGCTCCACGACGGGCGGGAGATCGCAGATGTCGCCCTCCATGGAGAAGACGCCGTCGACCACCACGAGCACCCCGCCGCCGTCGCTCGCCGAGCGCCCGAGCATCGACTCGAGCTTGTCCAGCCGGTTATGGCGGAAGGGGCGGACGCGCGCGCGCGACATGGCCACGCCGTCGAGGATCGAGGCGTGGTCGCCGCTGTCCACGATGACGGTGTCCTCGGGCCCGAGCAGCGTGGACAGGGCGCCGACGTTGGCCTGATAGCCCGTGGTGAACACGAGCGCCTCCTCGGTGCCCATCCACTCGGCGATCTCGCGCTCGAGCTCGAGGTGCAGCGGGATCGTGCCGTTCATCAGCCGCGAGCCGGTGAGGGCCGTGCCGTAGGTGTCGAGCGCGTCGCGCGCGGCCTGCTTCACGCGCGGGTCGCCGGTCAGGCCCAGGTAGTTGTTCGAGCCGAGCATCACCCGCTCGGCCCCCTCCATCGTCACGAGCGGCCCGGCCTGGCCCTCGAGCTGGCGGAAGTAGGGCAGCACGTCCTGCTCGCGGGCGGCGCGTAGCTGCTCGGCGCGCTCGTGCCCGCGCGTCTTGGCGAAGAGATCGGTGGCCGTGGACATTGGTCTAGGGTGCGGCGCCGTGTCCGTCGAGATTCGCCCGGCCCGCTCGCGGCGGGACATGACCCGCTTCATCAAGCTGCCGTGGCGGATCTACGATAACGAGCCGCTCTGGGTGCCTCCGCTGATCTCCGAGCGGCGGCGCCACCTGAGCCGCAGGCGCAACCCGTTCTTCGAGCACGCTGAGGCGGAGTACTTCCTGGCCTGGCGGGACGGCGAGCCGGTGGGCCGCATATCGGCGCACATCGACCACCGGCTGAACGACCTCCAGGACAACCGCTGGGGCCTGTTCGGCTTCTTCGAGAGCGAGGACGATCCGGGGGTCGCGGCAGCTCTGCTCGACGCCGCTGAAGGTTGGCTGCGCGAGCGCGGCCGCGACCGCATGGTCGGGCCGCTGGACTTCTCGACCAACCACGAGTGCGGGGTGCTGGTCGAGGGCCACGAGCGGCCACCGCAGATCTTCGAGAACTGGCATCACCCCTACTACGGCGGACTGCTCGAGGATGCCGGTCTCGAAAAGGCCATGGACCTCTTCAAGTGGGAGCTCTACATATCGGACAAGGAGAGCGTGTTGCCGGTGATCTGGGAGCTCGCCGAGAAGCTCGAGCCCGAGCACGGCATCAGGCTGCGCCACCTCAACAAGCGCGACCTCGAGCAGGAGGTGCGGCGCTTCAGCGTGATCTACAACGAGGCCTGGGAGAACAACTGGGGTGCGGTCCCGCTCACGGAGCGCGAGCTGGAGCAGCTCGCCAAGGAGATCAAGCCGATCCTCAACGAGAACTGGGGAATGTTCGCCGACAAGGACGGCGAGACGGTGGGCGCGGCGCTCACCGTGCCCGACTTCAACCAGGTGCTCGCCAAGCTGGACGGCCGTCTGCTGCCGTTCGGTTGGCTGACAGCATTGCGCGCGCGCGATGAGATCGACCGCGTGCGGGTATTCGCGCTGGGCGTCAAGCCCGAGTACCAGCACACCGGCGTGGCCGCGGCCTTCTACGCCGAGCACTTCCGGATGGCCTCGATCACCCGTCAGACCGGCGGGGAGATGGGCTGGATCCTGGAGACCAACTCGGCCATGAACAAGGCGATGGAGGCCATGGGCGGCCGGCTCGTGAAGCGTTACCGCATTTACGAGCGGACCTTCCGGGACGGCCGGTAGACTCGGTTCGCGTGCCAGAGGAAGGGTCCACGAACATGAACGGGGCGGCTCCCGAGGGCGCCGAGACCAGCCGTCTGCCCGTCGTCTCCACCGTGGCCGAGGCCCGGCCGATAGGACGTCCTGCGGCGCCGATGGTGCCTGCCCCGCTGGCAGCCGCCACCGGCGGCTTTCTCGTCGGGGTCGTCACCTTGATGCTCACCCGCGTCCTGCGCCGCCGGCGTGGTGGGCGATTTCTCGTTCGCCGTCGGCGCCGGGGTGACTCGGCGCTCGAGATCGCCGGCACCCGCTCGTTCCTGGTCGACGTTCACCTGATCAAGCGCTGAGCGCCTCGGGCACACGGCCCGTGGTCATCGAGCGCGACCTGCGACCCACCGGCCTGTACCGGCTGCCCCGCGCCGGCCGCGACGGCGTGCTGCGCCGGGCCTCGGATGGAGGTCTCGCTCGGGTCATCCACCACGGCGAGGATCCCGTCATCGTGCGCGCGTGGCCGGTCGCGGGCGCGGTGAGGCTGCGGGCGGAATCCCCTTGCCGGGTGGCCGCTGCCTACGCGGTCGACCGCATGCGCTTCGCGCTCGGGCTCGACCACGATCTGGGTCCTTTCCACGCGCTCTTTCGCGGCGACCGTCTGATCGGGCCGGTGATAGCCCGCCGGCCGTGGCTGCGCCCGCAGCGGCGTGCCGAACCGTTCGAGGCGCTGGCCTGGGCGGTCACCGAACAGCTGATCGAGACGGTGCGGGCGCATGCCATCCAAAGGCGCCTGGTGTGGCGGTGGGGGCGCAGCTCGCCGTGCGGCACCTACCGGGACGCCCCCACCGCGGAGGCTCTCGGTGGGCGTGCGCCGGCCGAGCTCGAGGCCTGCGACCTCGCCGGTCGCCGCGCTTTGGCTCTCATCAGGGCCTCGCGAGAGGTGGCGGGCGGCCGCGCCGACCTGACCGAGCACGAGCCGGCCTGGCGCCGGCTGCGCTCGATCTCGGGCATCGGGTCGTGGACGATCGAGTGCCTGGCCTTCCACGGCCAGGGGCGCGACGACCAGCTTCCGGCCGGGGACCTCGCCTACGTGAAGCTCGTGGGGCGCCTCGCCGGGCTTAGGCGGCGGGCCACCGAGGACGAGGTGCGGGAGTTCTTCGCGCCCTACGCGCCGTTCCAGGGGCTGGCCGGGACCTACGCGCTGGGCGCGGCGGGGTAGGGAGGGGCGCGCCGCGGCGACCCGGTCAGAGTCCCTGGCCGGGGAGGTAGTCGTTGGTGTAGGCCTCGCGCGCGTCGGCGAGACGCTTCAGGATGTTCCGCTCGCGCAGGAAGCGCGTGAAGCCCTCCCACTCGGCGGGTTCGTGATAGCCGTAGGGCCTGCCCTTGGGCGGGAGGAAGATGTCCTCCTTCAGCGACACGTCGATCACCGCCCGCTGCAGCTTGGGGTCGAGGTCGCGGTTGGCCTTGAGTAGCCCCTCGAGAGCCGTGCGAGGATCACGCTGAAGGTCCCGGGTGCCGCGGGCGAGCGCACCCACGAAGGCGCGGATGGCGTCCCCATGCTCTTCGAGCGAGCTCTCGTTGGCCACCACCACGAGCTCGTCGTAGCGCGGGATGCCGGCGTCGTCGACGCGGATGATCTGAGGGTTCTTGCCACGCAGCCGCAGATCGGTGCCCTCGTAGTTCCAGAACGCGCCGAGCACGGCGTCGACGCGCCCCGCGAGCAGGGCGGGTGAGAGGTTGAAGCCGACGTCGCGCTCCTCGACGCTTCTCGGCTCGACCGCCGCCCGTTCGAGAATCGTCTTCAGGTACGCCGACTGATAGTCGATGCCGGCGGTGCCAACCCGTTTGCCCTCCAGATCGGCGGGCTCTCGGATGTTCGCCTTCGGCAGGGAGATGATCGAGGTCAGCGGTCGCTGCACGAGCGCCGCGACCGACACCACCCGCAGGCCCTGGTCCCGGGCGCGCAGCACCTCGGGCGCGTAGGAAATGGCCAGGTCGACACGTCCTGCGGCCACCTGCTTGATCGGCGCCGTGGGGTCGGTCGGCGGGCGGATGCGCACGTCGAGGCCGACATCCTTGAAGTGGCCGCCCGCCTGGGCGGCGTAGATCCCGGCGTGGTCGGCGTTCGGGAAGAAGTCGAGGAGCAGCTCGAGACGCTCGGAGCCGCGCGGGTCGAGCGACTCCTCCTTCTCACCGCAGCCGCCCGCGAGGAGGAGCAGCGCCGCGAGCAGGGGAAATACGAACGCGCGCGTCCTCGTGGAAGCGACCGTCGCGCGCTTCCTCATGCCGCCGCCCTCCCGGTCTTGCGCGTGGGCACGGCCAGGCGCTCGGCCAACACCACCAGGCTGAAGAGCAGCACGGCCATCACGGCCAGGAGCACGACGCCGGCGTACACGCGCGGGGTCTCGAGCTGGTTGTTGGCGAGCAGCACGAGCCGGCCAAGCCCCTCGTCGGCGCCGGCCCACTCCCCGAACACGGCCCCGATCACCGACACGGTGGCCGCCACCCGCAGGCCGCTGAAGAAGTAGGGCAGCGAAGTCGGCAGCTCGACCTTGCGCAGCGTGGTCAGGCGCGAGGCGCCGAGGCTGCGCATGAGCTTGCGCAGCTCGGGGTCCACCGACCGCAGCCCGTCGAGCACGTTGACGGTGATGGGGAAGAAGCAGAGCAGCGCGACGATCGCCACCTTCGGGCCGATCCCGTAGTCGAAGGCCAGCACGAACAGCGGGGCGAGCACGACGATCGGGATGGCCTGAGAGGCCACGAGCAGCGGGTAGGCGGCCTGGCGGAGGGGCTTCACGAGGTGCAGGGCGACGGCACTCGCCATACCGGCCACGAGCGCGACAAGCAGGCCGAGCAGCACCTCGCCGAGGGTCACGAGCGCGTTGTCGGCAAGCAGGCGGCGGTCGTCCCGCAGTCCTTGGAGCACCTCGCCGGGGGAGGACAAGAGCAGGTCGTCGACCGAGTCGAGGCTGGCCACGAGCTGCCAGAGGCCCACGGCGGCGGCCAGAAGGAGCAGTGGGAGACCTATACGCCTCAGCACTCCAGTGCCTCCATGGCTTGAGCCCTGAGCGCGACGAACGCCGGGTCGCTCACGGTCTCACGTCGCGGCCGTGATCGCCCGGTGGTCACCTCGATCTCCGCGGCCACCCGCCCGGGCCGCGGCGTGAGGACCCCCACGCGGTCGGAGAGGTAGAGGGCTTCGTCGACGTCGTGGGTCACGAGCACGACGGTGCGCGCCTCCGCCGTCAGCGCCTCCGCCAGCCACTCCTGCAGCCCCGCCCGGGTGATCGAGTCGAGCGCCGCGAACGGCTCGTCGAGGAGCAGCACGGGGCGGCCGGCCAGCAGCGTGCGCACGAAGGCGACTCGCTGGCGCATGCCGCCCGAGAGCTCGCTGGGCAGCGAGCGCTCGAACTGCGCGAGGTCGAAGCGCCGCAGCAGTGGAAGCGCCTGGCGACGCGCCTCGCGGCGGCCGACCCCCTGGGACTCGAGCGCGAGCGCGGCGTTGGCGGCGGCGTCGCGCCAGGGCAGCAGCAGGTCGCGCTGCGGCATGTAGGCGCAGCGCTCGAGCCGCGCGGTGGGGGCGCTGCACCCTTCGACACGCACCTCGCCCTCGTCGGGCTGCTGCAGGCCGGCGATCAGCTCGAGCAGCGTGGACTTGCCGCACCCCGAGGGGCCGAGAACGCCGAGCACCTCGCCGGCGCTAACCCGGAGGTCGATGCCCTCGAGCGCCGAGAGGGTCGCTCCGCGGCGCGCGGGGTAGCGGCGCCCCAATCCGGTCACCTCGACGGCGGCAACCTCCGCGACGGGCTGGCCCTCTATCGGTCGAGCCTCTAGCTCGGTCTCCATCGCTCCCTCCGCGGGCATTACCCCACAGGTTCGAAGGGTCAGCGCCGGACGGGATCTCCCAAGTGCGCTATCTCAGCCCGCCTTCCCGCGAGCCCCCCTGGTTGAGGTGGACACCCTACCGGAAGCCGCGGCGCGGGCCGGTAATGCCGCCGTCAGCGGTAGCGCCGGTGCCTCACCGCCGCGGCTCCGTGAGCGCCGTGGCAAACACCTCCAGCTGCCGCGTGTTCCAGCACTCGTACACGCCGTCGCAGTAGGGCTCGTAGACCTGGATGACCGAGTCGCCGTAGTTCCAGTAGAGGTGCGGCTCCGGGTTCATCCAGAAGGTCCTCCCGGCGCGCTCGGCCATCGCGCCGAAGGCCCGCGGGCGGGGGTCGCGGCCGTTCGTGCGCGCGTCGCCCAGCACGATCACGGTCGAGCGCGGGTCGAGGTCGTCGACCACTCGGTCGAGGAACTCGAGCCACACACGCCCGTAGTCGGTGTAGCCGGAGACGTCGGCCACGCCGGCGTCGGTCGCGATCCGGTGCGACACCGCGGCGAAGTTGCGCTCGCGCTCGAACACGTCGGTCACCTCGGAGATGCGCTCGACGAACACGAATGAGCGCAGCTTGCGGAACGAGTCGTGGAGGGCGTGGAGCACCGACAGGAAGAAGACGCTGGCGCTCGTGACGCTCGTGGACACGTCGCACAGCACGTACAGCTCGGGCCGCCGCGGACGGCGCGGGCGGTGCTTCAGCCGCAGCGGCACGCCGCCCGTCTCGAGTGAGGCGCGCATCGTGCGCCGGACGTCGACGTGGGTCGAGGCCCGGCGCCCGCGCTGCTCGTGCCCCTGCGTGGCCAGGCGGCGCTTGAGCTGCGCCACCACGCGGTGCACGGCGGCGAGGTCCTGGGACGATGCGGTGGGCAGGGCGCGGTCGAAGTCCGACAGCGGGCGGGCGGGCGGCAGCGACCGCGTGCGCTGAATCAGGTCGCGCTCGAGCTCGCGGCGCAGGTGGCGCTCGAACTCGCGCAGGCGCTCTTGGGGGACCGTCGTCACGTCTGGCGTGCCCTCCGCTTCGTGGCCGGTCTCGGAGCGCAGCCCGAGCGTGCGCCTGATGCGCTGCACATCGACGCCGATCACTCCTGAACCCTCGCCCTGGCGCCCGAAGGCGGCGATGGCCAGGCGGGCGGCGTCGCTCATCTCGCCGTCGGTGCCCTCGCGAATGGCTGCGGCGATGCGCTCGCGTAGCTCCTCGAGGTCGAGCCGCTCGGCTCCGCTGAAGCGCTCCTCCTTCAGCCCGCGCTCGACAGCCTGTCGCTCCACCGCGCGGAAGAAGAAGCGGTCGAACACGATCTCGAACACCCGCCGGTCCTCCTGTGACTTGGCAAGGGTGGCGGCCAGGGCCTCACGGAAGTCCTCGCGCCCTGTCCACGGCACGGCGGCGAGTGCCTCGAAGGCGTCCAGCAGCTCCGAGGTGCCCACGGCGAGACCTTCGCTGCGCAGCGCATCGGCGAACTCGAGCAGGCGCGGCGCCATGCCGGGCGGCCCCGAGGGAGGCATGCCCCCGTACAGGCCGCCGCTCGTGCCCATGGCGCTACCCGGCTTGGGCCCGCGGGGCTGTGAAGGCACCGCCTGCGAGCTTCACTCCGACCCGCTCGGCCACCACGTCGAGGTCGGTGCGGTGCTTGACGATGATGCTCATCGTGCGCTCGAGCACCGACTGGTCGATGTCGTCGGCGCCGAGCAGCAGCAGGGCGCGCGCCCAGTCGATCGACTCGGCGATCGACGGCGGCTTCTTCAGGTCGAGGGCGCGGATCATGTGCACGACCTCAACGAGCTTGCGCGTGACGGTCTCGCCGAGCTCCGGCGCGTGCAGGCGCACGATCTCGAGCTCGCGCTCGAGGTCCGGGTAGTCGAGCCACAGGTACAGGCAGCGCCGCTTGAGCGCCTCGGTGAGCTCGCGCGTGTTGTTGGAGGTCAGGAGCACGAGCGGCCGGCTCTTGGCCTCGACCACGCCGAGCTCGGGGATCGAGATCTGGAAGTCGGAGAGAACCTCGAGCAGCATGGCCTCGAACTCCTGATCGGTCTTGTCGATCTCGTCGATCAGGAGCACCACGGGCTCGGTCTCGGCGATGGCCTGGAGCAGCGGCCGGGAGAGAAGGAATTCCTCGGCGAAGATGTCGTCCTGCACCGCGTCCCAGCCGGCGTCGCCCTCGGTCTGGATGCGCAGCAACTGCTTGCGGTAGTTCCACTCGTACAGCGCCTTCGACTCGTCGAGGCCCTCGTAGCACTGCAGGCGCACGAGCTTGCGACCCGTCGCTCGAGCCAGCGCCTTCGCGAGCTCGGTCTTGCCGACGCCCGCCGGCCCCTCCACCAGTATCGGCTTGCCGAGGCGAGCAGCCAGGAAGGACACGAGCGCCGTCGACTCGCCGGGCAGGTAGCCCACCGCCGACAGGGCGTCGCGCGCCTCCTCGACGGTCTCGAGCGTGGCGTTCATCCTTCGAGGATACTTTCGGGAATGCTCATCGCCGCGCTGCCGCCCCAGAGCGGGGACTTCCAGACCTCGCCGACACCGTTCATCATCGCCTTCGTGCTCGGCATGCTGCTCGGCACCATCGGGCACGTGTACAAGTCACAGACGATGGTCGCGATCGGGATCGGCATGATCACGCTGTCGACGATCGTCGTCCCGCTGTACCTGGCCTTCACCCGCTAACCGGATCCGGTCGTGCACCAGCGGCTCCGTCGGTCGCTCGTCCGTGGGCAGGTCGTCGGCCTCCCGAGTGGCTCGCTGACGAACGCCCGCGCCCACCAGGATGGCCGCGCACGCCAGCGCCAAGAGCCCCTGCCCGAGGGGGCGGTCGAACAGCCGCACCGCGATCAGCACCGCGCACCACACCCCGGCCGCGGCGGTGACCGCGCCATCCCCGAACGGAAGGTGGAACTCGCGTTCCTCGGCACGCCGCTCGACGAGGAGCAGCACCGCTGCCGCCACCAGCACGACGGCCGCCTCCACGAACGAAAACGGACCGATCGTGCTGACGATCAGCAGTACGGCGCCCGCCCCGGCGGCCCGCTGCTCCCAGTCGAGGCGCCGCCAGATGGTCAGGAGGGGTGGCCGGCCGGGGGAGGGCCGACCCACGCGGCGGGCTCCGCTCGGGCGATCTTCGGGGCTGCCCGTGCCGGCCGCGCGACGGCCGCCGCCCGGGCCGCCGGCTCGGCCCCTAGAGCGGCTGGCGCCCGGCATGTCCGGCCTCCAGCTCGTGCCAGAAGCCGATTTCGTCCTCGCCTTCCTCCCAGCACAGGTAGATCTCGCGACCGTCGCGTAGAGAGGGAAAGTCGATCAGCCCCCGGTCGAGGTCGCGCAGCACCACCTCGACGGCCTGCAGCTCCATCAGCGCCTGGCGCAGGTTGAGAAAGCCCTCGGACACGACCCGCCCCGGCGCCCCGCCGCCGTTGCCCGGGGCCGCCTCGCCGAGCGCCTCGCGGGCCTCCTCGTCTCCGAGCTTCGCGCGCGCCGAGCGCAGCCGCTCCAGCCGTTCCGTGACCCACCCGAGTGCCGCGTCGGCCTCCTCGCGCGAGTAGTGGCGCTCGTGGTTCAAGCGCGGGCCGCTGCGGGCGCGTGCGCGTCCGCCCGACGTCGCAGGCCCTCCTCGAGGAGTCGCGCGTCCCGCTCGGACACCGTGCGCAGTTGGCCCTGGAAGGCCAGCTTCCAGTGCTCAGCGGGCCACTTGCGCACGTGCTCGAGCTTGAGCGCCAGTTCGTCCCCGGGCACGAAGTCGGCCTCGTCGAGCACGATCTCCGGCTCGGTCGCGAAGCGCCAGGGATAGGGGTCGGCCTTCCCCGGCTTGCCCGGCCAGATCGGGGTTCGATCCTCGTACAGCTCGCCCGTGATCCGCACCGCGCCGCCGAAGGCCTGAACCTTGGTCACGTAGAAGAAGATGCGGTCGCCGGGCTCCATCTCCTCGGCCTGTCGCCGCCGGCCTTCCTTCATGCCGATCACCTGGAAGCCGTGCTCGCGGGTGGCACGGAGGTTCTCGGGGGAGCCGGTGAGTATCCAGTTCTTCGCCGGGGCGGCTGCCACGCGAGAGAGCCTATAGAGCGCCCGGCGGCGTCGGCCGCGCGGGGCTGCGAGGCCTGTCAGCTCGACGAACCGCGCACACGCACGGCCGGGTCCGCGCCGTTGCCCGTAGAAGTTGGCGGCGCGGCCGGCGCTGCCCCGTTGCGCTCGTGGCCGCCTGGGCGGCTTCCCTTGGCGAGCGAGGACGGCCACCAGGTGCGGTCGCCGAGGTCGAGCACTAGTGCCGGCACCAGCACCGAGCGCACCAGGAACGTGTCGAGCAGCACGCCGAAGGCCACCACGAAGCCGATCTCGGTGAGGAAGGTGAGCGGTAGTACGCCGAGGATCGAGAAGGTGCCCGCCAGCACGATGCCTGCGGCGGTGATCACCCCCCCCGTGACCGCGAGGCCCCGGAGCATCCCCTCACGAGTGCCATGCGTGAAGGTCTCCTCCCGCACGCGGGTCATCAGGAAGATGTTGTAGTCGACCCCCAGCGCCACGAGGAAGATGAACGTGAACAGGGGTAAGGAGGGGTCCGAGCCCGGGAAACCGAAGATCACGTCGAAGACGACCGCGCCCACCCCCAGGGCCGCCGCGAACGAGAGGATCACCGTGCCCACGAGCACGATTGGCGCCATCAGCGAGCGGAGCAGGACGACCAGGATCAGGAAGACGACCACCAGCGCAAGCGGCACGATCAGCCGCGTGTCGCGGGCCGCGGCCACGCGCAGGTCGCTCTCGATGGCGGTCGCTCCGCCGACCAGCGTCTCTTCGCCACCGGCACGTTTGGCGGAATCGCGGATGCCGGGGATGTAGTCGAAGGCCTCGGTCGAGTAGGGCTCCCGGTCGAGCACCGCGGTCAACAGCACTCCCGGCTCGCCGCGATCGGCCTCGCGCACATCGACCACGCCCGGCGTGCCGGCCACCTCGCGCTGCACCGCGGCCGCTCGGTCCGGGTCCGGCACGATGATGTCGGTCGGGGCGTTGGTGCCGGCGGGGAAGGACTGGGCGAGGAGCTCCTGCCCGGCGATCGACTCGACGTCGGCGCGGAAGGAGTTGCTCTGGGTCAGCCCGTTGTCGAAGTTCGCAAGGCCGGCGGCCAGGACGAGCAGCAGGGCGATCGATCCGATCGCGACGCGACGTGGGCCGCGAGCCACTCGGTCCCCGACCCGCCGCCAGAAGCCGTGGCGCTCGTCCGCGCCCTCTGTGCCAACGCGCGGGATGAACGGCCAGAAGGCCCGCCGGCCGAAGACCACCAGTGCCGCCGGCAGCAGCGTGAGCATCGCCACCATGGCCACGGCGATGCCCATGGCCCCGATCGGCCCGAGCCCCGCGGTTCCGTTCACGTCGGCGAGGGTCAGGCAGAGCAGGGTGGCCACCACGGTCAGACCCGAGGCGAAGATGGCCGGCCCCGCGGCCGTGAGCGCCCGGCGCATCGCCTCGTGCTTGTCCTCGTGCTTGCGCAGCTCCTCCCGGTAACGAGCGACGAGCAGCAGCGCGTAGTCGGTGCTCGCGCCGAAGACGAGGATGGTGAGGATCGAGGAGGACTGGCCGTTGACGGTGACGCCTGCCTCCGAGAGGCCGTAGCCGATGCCGCGGGTGGCGATCTCCGCGAACACGACCGACAGCAGGGGGATCCAGAGGAAGATCGGGCTGCGGTAGATCACGAGGAGCAGGACCAACACGAGCACGAACGTCGCGGCCAGGAGCACGCCATTGATCGACTCGAAGACCTTGATGGCGTCGGCCGAGATGCCACCCGGGCCTGTGACCTTGGCCTCGAGGCCCCCACCCGGATTGCTCGCCTGCTCCCGGGCGAAGTCGACGGGGTCGATGATCGTCTCGGACTCACCGTCGCCCACGATGGTCGCCTGCATCAGCGCCCCGGTGCCGTCCTCGGAGAACACGGGCTCCTGGTACGGAGAGACGTTACGGAAGCGGCGCCCGTTCAACTCCGCCCGGTCGTGGGTGATCGTTTCGCGATCCGCGGCGCTCAGACCGCCCTCCCGGCGGTAGGCGATGATCACCGGCGCGACCTCGCCGTCGTTGAACTGCTCGGTCTTTGCGAGGGCCTTGCTCGACTCGGCGTCTCCGGGCAGGAACGACGAGGACTCGTTCTTCTCGGCGTCCGCGAACTTGCCGGGCAGGTTGAAGCCGATGCAGCCCGCGAACACGAGCAGCCACACTCCGGCGATCAAGAACTTCGCGCGCCTGCCCGATGCGAGGGTGAAGAGGGAGCTCATGCGCGATGTCTACCGGCCGTGTAGCTTGATTGTCAAGTGATTCGATGCTAAAAGGTTGTGAATGGCGCGGGGGGTCACGTCGGAGGAGCTCTGCGCGCGCCTGCGCAGCTTTGGCATCGAGCGCGACCGCTTCAAGGCCGCGGTGGCCCGTGCCACCGGAGTCGCCCAAGCGGATTTCGCCGCCCTCGACCACCTGAGCTTTGCAGGGCAGCTCACTCCGGGACAGCTCGCCGAGCGGCTGAACCTCACCTCGGGCGCGGTCACCGCGCTGATCGACCGCCTCGAACGAGCCGGCTGGATCTCACGAACTCCCCATCCGAGCGACAGACGCTCGCATGTGCTCGCGCTCACCCCTGACGCGCACGAGACGGGGGACCGTGAGATCGCCCCCTGGGTGGCCGATATGTGCGCGGCGGCCGCCACCCTGTCGGAGGGCGAGCGTCAGGCGGCGGCGCGCTTCTTGGATCTCGTCACCGGCGTGGCTGCCGAGCACGCCAGGCGCCGGACGGAAGCGGTGTCCGGCGATCCACCTGCCGCCTGAGCGACCCGGGTCAGGCGATGGGTCAGGCGATGGGAATGTCCTCCACCGCCGGCTCCGAAGGCCTCTCGTCCATGCGCTGCACGTACCAGTCGATCAGCGCCCGCAGCGCCAGCAGCAGCTCCCTAACGAGCGTCGTGAACTGCTCCTGCAGCTCCGCGGGGATTGCTCGGCGCAGGCCCTCGAGCATCATGAAGAGGGGTGCCAGGTCGGGCACCCCCGCGCGCGGAGGCTGCGTGCCGGCCTCGTCGGGACCGAAGTCCCACCAGTCGGGCGGCCACTCAGGCGTCGTCGTCTGCCGGGTGTCCGCCATCGCTCCTCCGGAATGAGACGGCGAGGGCGCCGTCCTCGTACTGCGCCCCACTCGGGCTGTAGGCGGCCATGGCCGTCGGAAGCATGATCGTGCGCTTCTGGCCGCCCACGCGGACCACCACCTCGAGGCCGATCTTCTTCAGCGAGATGTCGGCCTTCTCCACGAAGGGGATGGCCAGGCGCAGCGTGGCGTCGCCGTTGCTGGAAACGAGCTCCTGGGACACGGTCGCGTACAGAAGATCGCCGGCTTCGGCGTCCGCGAACACCGCGTCGCCCAGGCGGTCGAGCATGCGCGGGCCCACCACCTCCTCGTCGAAGTAGGGCGCCTCGAGGATCGGCACCGGCGCGAACGCCGAACGCACGAGCTCCATCTGCTCCTGTTGATGGGCGCGCCAGCCGGCGAAGTAGCCGTCGGAGAGCTCCTTCGGGAAGACTCGATTCACGATCACCGCGTCGGTCAGATAGCCGTAGAGGTTCAGGTAGGTGAATGTGCGCATGGACTCCTTGATGACCATGCGGTCGGGGTTCATCACGAGGCGTATGGAGGTGGTCGCGCGGTCCCGGAGGATCCCGTTCAGCGCCATGAGATTGCGCACCAGCCGCTGGACGTCGTCGAAGACCGCCTCGCTCGGCAGCGGAATGTCCAATAGTCCACGCGCGAACGGTCGCGCGGCGGCCACGAGCCGCTTCTCCCACGGCAGGACCTTCTCGAGCCACCAGCCGGCCACGTCCGGGAAGGACAGGAGCCGCAGTGTCTCGCCGGTGGGGGCGCAGTCGACGATGATCGCGTCGTAGAGCCCCTCCTCGTGGTGGCGCTTGATCTGCAGGAGGGAAAAGAGCTCGTCCATTCCGGGGGGCACGGTGAGCTCCTCGGCGGAGATGCGATCGACACCGCGGTCCATGAGCAGCTCGCCGAGCCAATCCTGCACGGCCTCCCAGTTGCGCTCCATCTCCTCCTGGGCCTGCACCTCCTGGCCCCAGAGCCTGTCCCCGCACTCGACCGGTGTCCCTCCCAGCTCGGTCTCGAGCGAGTCGGACAGGCTGTGAGCGGGGTCGGTGGAGAGCACGATCGTGCGCAGCCCCGCGGCGGCGCAGCGGCGCGCTGTGGCCGCCGCGACACTGGTCTTGCCGACGCCTCCCTTGCCGGTGTAGAGGATCGTGCGCGGAGCGGCCATGGGCAGGGGATCGTATAGCCGGGCTCGCGACCGGCACGCGTGACCGAGAGTCCCTCCCGCACGGACCAGTACCCTCGGAATGCCCGCTCTTCCGATCAGGAGTCCTCCCTTGTCAGCTCGCCCGCCGCGGACCGTCCTCGCCCTTCTTCTCGTCCTGGCCGCCGCGGCGAGCTTCGGCGCCTGCGGCGGGGGCAGCGACGAGGACGCGCAGGGGGTGCTCGACAAGGCTTTCAGCACGCGCATCGACAGCGCAAACGTGGCTCTCGACCTGAAGATCTCCGGCGAGGGATCGGCTCAGCTGAAGGATCCTGTGCAGGTCAAGCTGACGGGCCCCTACAAGAACAACGGCGCCAAGAAGCTGCCGGGCTTCGATTTGGACCTGAGCGTGGGTGTCGCCGGGCAGACCTTCACGGCCGGTTTGATCGCCACGGGCGACAACGTCTTCGTCGACTTTCAGGGCACGGCCTACGAGGTTGGGGAAGACTCCGTCGGGAAGCTCAACGCCCAGCTCGCGCAGCAGACCGGGGGAGAGCAGGACCAGAGCCTCAAGGCCCTCGGGATCGATCCCGCGAACTGGGTCCGGGACCCGAAGACCGAGGGCGACGAGGAGGTCGCGGGCACCAACACCACGCACGTGACCGGCTCGGTCGATGTGGCGCGCCTTCTCGATGACCTGAACAAGGCCGCGAACAAGGCGGGGCAGGCCCAGGGAGGCACGACCACGGAGATCCCCGAAGAGCAACGCAAGCAGATCGCGGAAGCCGTCAAGGACCCGAAGTTCGACATCTACGTGGGCAAGGACGACGACATCCTGCGCCGACTCTCGGTGGACCTCGGCTTCGACGTTCCCGAGGCCCAGCGCCAGGGTGCGGGCGGGTTGCAGAACGGCAACGTGTCCTTCACGGTCGAGTTCTCCGACATCGGCGGGGACCAGAAGATCACGGCTCCGGCCGACGCCAAGCCCATCGCCGACCTGTTGGGTCAGTTCGGCGGTCTCGGCGCCCTGGGCGCTCTGGGCGGCGGGGGCGACACGACGGCACCGGGCGGAACGCCCGTCGTGCCGCCCGCCACGGAGACGACGCCTGACACCGGCACGCCTCCCGACACGGCAACGACGACGCCCGATGCCCCGGCTCCAACCGGCCCGGACGCCGAGGCGGCTCAGAAGTACATCGAATGCATCCAGAAGGCCGATCCGACCGACACGGCGGCCCTACAGGCGTGTAGCAGCCTGGTCCAGTAGCTCTCGGCTGGGCGCAGGGCCGCTCAGGCGGCCTTGCGGAGCTGGCGCTCGGGGTCGATGTGCCAACGCTGTGCTAGCGCGGTCAAGCCCTCGTCCACGGCCCAGCGGTCCGGCTGCGCCGGGCCCTCGTGGTCGGGCGTCGCCCCCTTGAGCAGCATCGAGCCGCGGTTGTCGCCGATGCGGCGCAGCTCCTCCACGTCGTCGTCGCCCAGCGGGGTGCGTACCGGCAGCGAGGCGAGCTCCGCGCGCTTGTCCTCGACCGTCCGCGTACCCTGCCCGAGCTCCTGGATCAGCGTGGGCACCACGCACCCGACGGGCGCCTGGGCCAGGTTCCACAGCGCTGAGAGCTGCAGCGGCGTGAGGCCGTGGCGCTCGGCGATCGGGCGCATCGCGTCGAGCTTGCGCCGCCCGGCCTCGATCCACCCGTCGGGTCGGAAGGAGCGATGGTCACGCGACGGGAACTCGTGCCCGGGGGCGACGTCGTCCCAGAAGAGCCCGCCGTAGTCGACGACCCGGGTGAGAATCTCGACTCCGTGGCGCCGGGCGGGCTCGAGGGCAAGCTGTCCGGGCCACGGCTCCATCGGGTTCAAGATCACCATCGCCCAGTCGATGAGGCCACCGAAGCGCTCGAAGCAATCGATCAGATCGAGCGTGAAGCCGTTGGCGGGGCCGGGGGCGACGCCCAGGAGGCGGGTCAGCCCGTCGTCGCGCACCGCCGCCATGCCGTCCCACACCGCGTCGCTCGTGTAGCCGGTGCGGTCGGGATTGTGCAGCATCAGCAGGTCGAAGCGGTCGACCCCGATGCGCTCGAGGCTTCGCTCGGTGGCCATGCGGATGTAGTCGGCATAGCCCGCCGGCTGCCGCAGGCGGGGGTCGGTGAAGCGCGGGAAGCCCTTGGCGCCCTCACGCTCGCCCTCGTAGAAGTCGTGCCCGATCGCGCCCACCAGGCAGTACGACCCGCGCTCGACACCGGCGAGCGCCCGCCCGAGGAGGAGGTCCGCCTCGCCGGCGCCGTAGGCGTCGGCACTCACGACGGTGCGGATCTGATCGTCCGGGCGCAGGAGGGCGGCCAGGCGCTCCTCCTCGAGTGCCAGGCCGAAGTGCATGTAGCGGCCGCCGCTCCAGGTGCCGATCGCCGTGCGGGTGGGGTCAAGGAAGGACTCAGCGGCCATGTGAAGCATTGTGACGAGGCCCCTCGGAGCTGCCCACGGAGCCACTAGCCTGACCCCGATGGACCTCGCCGCCGCAGCGCCCTGGGTCGCCCTGATTGCCGCGCTCTTCGTGCTCCTGTGGATCGACCTCCACTTCTTCGCCCGCGGGCGAGAGCCGAGCTTCCGCGAAGGTGCCGTCTGGTCGATCGGATGGCTCGTGCTGAGCCTGCTGATGGTGCTGCCGGTGCTCGTGCTGTCGGGCGGGGAGGACGCGGTTCTCTACAGCACCGTGTACCTGATCGAACGCTCCCTGTCGCTCGACAACCTGTTCGTCTTCATCCTGCTCTTCAGCTACTTCGGCGTGCCGGTGGCAGCGCGCGCCCGGATGCTCTTTTGGGGCATAGTCGCGGCGCTCGCTCTACGGGGGCTCGCGATCCTCGGCGGCGTCGCGCTGATCGAGCGCTTCCACTTCGTGATCTACCTGCTGGGGGCGGCGCTGCTGCTACTCGCCTATCGGGTACTGCGGGGGGTCAGCGACAACGTCGATCCCGACAAGAACCCGATGGTGCGATTGGTGCGCAGGCTCTTTCCGGTCACGGGCGACTTCCGCGGCGGCCACTGGTTCGTGCGCGAGGAGGGCAAGCTGCACACCACGCCGCTCTTCCTGTGCCTGGTCGCGATCGTGGTGGCCGACCTGGCCTTCGCGATCGACTCGATCCCGGCCGCCTTCGCGATCACCCGCGACTCGTTTCTCATCTTCATGGGCAACGTCTTCGCGCTCGTCGGGCTGCGCGCCCTGTTCGTGCTGGTCAGCGGGCTGATCAAGCGCTTCCGCTACCTCGACGAGACGATCGCGATCGTGCTCGCTGCGGTGGCCGTGAAGCTGCTGATCGAGGATGTCGTGCTGATCGGCCCGCTGGCGAGCCTGGGGATCGTGGCCGTGCTCTTCGGCGGCGGCATCGTGGCGTCGATCATCGGCGACCGTCGCGACCCGGAGGGCGCCCGTCGCCGGTTGGAGGAGGCCGATGAGCGCGAGCGGGAGGAGGCCGCGGCCCTCGACGAGAAGGAGGATCGCGGGGCGGCTACGACGGCCTGAGGGCCGGCGGTATCCGTCGCCAACAGCCTTTAGGCGAAGTAGAAGACCAGCCCCATCACGGCGTACACGGCGAGCAGCTGTACGCCCTCGAACCAGTTCGTCTCGCCGTCCTGGGTCAGGAAGTTGGCGATCAGCACCGCGAACAGCAGCGCGCCCAATTCGTATCCGTTGAACACGAGCGCCATGGGGTTGTCGCCGACGATGAACGAGGTCAGTACGAGCACCGGTGCGACGAACAGGGCGATCTGCGCGCTGGAGCCGACGGCGATGTTCACCGCCAGGTCCATCTTGTCCTTGGCGGCCACGAGCACGGCCACCCAATGCTCGGCGGCGTTGCCGACGATCGCGACCACGAATACGCCGATGAAGAACTGCGAGAGCCCGACGTTCTCGGCGGTCTCGCCGATCGAGCCGACCAGGATCTCGCTCATGAGCCCCACGGCCGCTCCGGCGACGGCCAGCATCACGATCGAGCGCTTGATCGACCAGCCTCCTTCGTGTTCCTCCGCGCCGTACGGGTTGAACAGCTCGCGATGGGTCTTCAGGGAGAAGATGAGGCCGGCCACGTAGCTCGCCATCAGAACAATCGCCACGCCGAAGGAGAGATACTCGACATCGGAGCCGAAGTTGATCCGCTCCTCGCCAACCGCCGGAAGGCCGCCCCCGTTCACGAGCTGGAACACGGCCGGGAGCACGAGCGCCACCAGGGCCAGCAGCAGCATTGCCGACTGGGCGTTGGCAGCCGTGGCGTTGAAGGTCTGCTTGTCGCGCTTGATCCCACCGACGAGCATCGACGCACCCAGCACCAGCAGCAGGTTGCCGATGATCGAGCCCACGATCGAGGCCTTGACCACCTCCTGGAGGCCTTCCAAGAGTGCGAAGAAGGCGATGATCAGCTCCGGCGCGTTGCCGAACGTCACGTTCAGCAGGCCGCCAATGCCCGGTCCCGTCTGAGCGGCCAGCTCCTCGGTGGCCTTCCCCATCAACGCCGCGGTGGGGATCACCCCAAGGGCGGCCGCCGCGAAGATGATCGTCGGGCTCGCATGCAGAAGCTCGAGCGCCACCGCCGCCGGGATGAACAGGGCGAGAACGTAGGTGGGGCGAATGCGAAACCTGCGTTTGGCTGGAGAGCCGCCGCTCCCTCCCTGCTCACTTCCGGCGTGTCTCACGTCGGCCACGCCGGCGGACTCACTCCTCGTCGAGCTCCTCGATCCCGCCCGGCCGGTCCAGCGCGTCGGGCTCCTCGGCGGCCTCGTCGGGCACGTCACGTCCGTCGCCGCCGGTGTAGCGCACCTGAAACTCCTCGAGCAGCTGGTCGCGTTGCGCCTCGTCGACCGGCAGGTCGTCCGCCACCAGCACCCAGTCGGCACCCTCGAAGTCCTCCATGTTGAAGATCTCGCTGTCGATCGACTGCGAGTCGTCGACTATCACGATCACCTCGGTCTGGGGGTTGAAGTAGGTCCCCGGGCGGATCAGCAGCTCGTCGATCTCGTACTTGCGGTCACCGGCCATGTCCGTATCTATAACCCATCCGGCCCGCGGCTCAACCCACTAACCGAATTCCCTGAGCTGTCGCTCCACCTCGGCCTCGACATCCAGCGGCGCTTCTCCGCGACGCACGCGGCGCTCGTTCCCGGCGATGACGAGATCTCGCACCTCCTGGCGCAGTGCGTCGTCACGCACCACCTCGGGTGGCCGGGTGAGAGCGGCGATCTCAGCATCGACGTCCAGCGGCGCCTCTCCGCGGGCAACGCGACGGGCCGACTTGGCCTCGACCATCTGCCGGATCTCGGCACGGGCCTCGGCGCTCGCGGCCGCCGAGCCGCGGGCGGGCCCGGGGATGCGGTCGGGCTGGTCCAGGGAGAGTCCCCCGCGCCCGATGTGGTCGTGGCTCCCGCGTGTGAGGAAGATGCTCGCGATCGCGACGGCGACGCCCACCACCACGACGGCGATCAGCACCCACTCGAAGGCCTCGGCCATCCCTACAGTGTCGCTCATGTGGCGCCGCCTTCGCCGCCGATCGATGGCACCGAGCCGTCCCGCGATGTACCCAGACCAGCTCGGGCTCGTATTGATCTGCATCGGTGTGGTCGCCGGCGGGGTCTACGGCGTAGTGAAAGTGCTGGGCGGTTGAGCGTTCCGGCGCCCTTCGGTACCCTTTGACTGACGAATCAGTCGAACGCGTAACGCCTTGATCCGCCCGGCGCCCGCATCACCATCCCGCGCGCCCCATCCCGACTAAGGAGCATTCCTCAAGTGGTCGATTTCACGCTTACCGACGAGCAGAAGGACCTCCGCGAGCTGGCACACGACTTCGCCACCAAGGAGATGCGCCCCGTCGCCTGGGAGTGCGACAGGGAGTCCACCTGGCCGGCCGAGGTCATGCAGACGGCCTGGGAGGTCGGGCTGATGAACACCCACATCCCCGAGGAGTACGGAGGACCGGGCCTCGACTACCTCTCGGGCTGCCTGATCGAGGAGGAGCTCGGGTGGGGCTGCTCGGGTATGGGCACCTCGATCTCGTGCAACGGCCTGGCCATGACGCCGGTGCTGATCGGCGGCTCTGAGGAGATCAAGAAGAAGTACCTGGGAATGCTCACCGAGGAGCCCAAGCTCGCCTCGTTCTGCCTGACCGAGCCGGGGGCCGGCTCCGACGTGTCCGGGATGCGCACCACCGCCACGAAGATCGGCGACAAGTACGTGATCAACGGGAGCAAGTGCTTCATCACCAACGGCTCGCACGCGTCCTGGTACACGGTCTATGCGAAGACCGACAAGGACGCCGGCCACAAGGGCATATCGGCGTTCGTGGTGCCGCGCGACGCCGACGGCGTGACCGTCGACAAGAAGGAGGACAAGCTCGGACAGCGCGCCTCCAACACCGCGACGATCTCCTTCAACGACGCCGAGATCCCGGCCGAGAACCTGCTGGGCGAGGAGAACAAGGGGTTCAGGCTCGCGATGATGACGCTCGACCGCACTCGTCCGGGCGTGTCCGCAAGCGCCACGGGCCTGGCGCGGGCGGCGCTCGAGTTCGCCACCGGCTACGCCAAGGAGCGCGTGCAGTTCGGCGTGCCGATCGCGATGCACCAGGCGATCCAGTTCATGATCGCCGACATGGCCACCAAGGTTCACGCGTCCCGGCTGCTCGTCTGGCAGTCGGCGTCGCTGCTCGATCAGGGCAAGCGCAACACGCTCGAGTCCTCGCACGCCAAGCGCTTTGCGGCGGACTCCGCGATGGAGGTGGCCACCGACGCCGTGCAGGTCTACGGCGGCTATGGCTTCATCAAGGAGTACCCCGTGGAGAAGCTGATGCGCGACGCGAAGATCTTTCAGCTCTATGAGGGGACGTCGCAGATCCAGCGCCTCGTGATCGCCCGCGAGACGCTGATGCCGAGCCGCGCCGTCGAGCCGGCCGCGGCGACGGCGTAGGCGGGCGACCTCTCGGCCGTAGCACGGAGGCCGCTGCCACTTCTGGGGCGGCCTCTGTCTTCTGGAGCTTTGTCCGCGGCGCCGTCGACCGTGAGGGCAAATCGACGGCGCGCGAGGGCGGGCTACCGGTACGGCCGCTGTCAACTACGGCAAGCTCGTGCACCCTGGGACAAACTTCTTGCCTGGGGGACAAACCCGTTGCCGTAGTTGACAGCGGACTGGGGGGCGAACCGTCGCCCAGCTGTTCTTCTGCTTGAAGTGGGCAGGCACCCGGTTTATCCACCCGAGGGTTGGCCGCGA
>JAABUN010003518.1_pt1 | contig 23987 bp, 28 predicted proteins | sample 5559311 | NCBI WGS metagenome assembly JAABUN01 (sample SAMN10711877, study PRJNA513370) | rock metagenome | isolation source: Antarctica rocks | place: Antarctica: Victoria Land, Siegfried Peak sud
GGCGGCCACCAGCCACCGACGACCTACCGCCAGATCTACGCCCAGGGCCCCGGCAGCCGTAGCCCAGTGCTCGACCCGTCAATCCCCTGACGCGCTAGGGGGCAGCGGACCGAAGCGGATAAGCATGACGAGTGTTTCCGGCACGGGCGGCATGTTGGCCGGCAGCGCCCACAAGCGCCTGGCTTGAACAAGGGCAGGCTGCGGCACGTCGTGCGCGCGGGGCCCAAGGGTGCAGGGGAGACCGACCCCGTCGAAGATCACCTGTGCTGACCCCGCAGGACTACTACATAGGGGAGTTCCGATCGACTGAAAGCGCACGGTCACCATTGGTTGGGTGCCCCCGCGCCCACGAGGCCCACGTCGAGACGCGCAGGACTACGTCGACTTCGGTGTTGGGGCGATCCTCGGCCTGCTCGAGGACGAGCACGCTGCGGTTGTGCCCGAGCTCGAAGCCAAGATCAGCGAGCAGCCCTACGGTGAGTTCCCCGTCCCCATAGACGCCCACCACCTGACCTCGGCACGTAAGATCCTGCGGGAGTCCCGGGCGATCCGCGAGGACACGCAGATCACGCGTGGCGGGCGCCCGGTCACTGTCATCACGCTCGAGGACGACGCCGGGCGGCGACGCAAGATCGAGGACGCCTCCAAACGCAAGCGTCTGCTGCACACGCGGTACTTGACACTTGCCATGGGCAGCAACAGCGTCCCGGCCCTGCTTGGGCCTGGCGGTGAGGCAGTCCTGCACGCCACGCTGACCCAAGCTGCGCCACACGGCTTCCGCCTGCTGCGTCCCGAGGGGGGCGAGATCAGGTCGCTGCTCGGCAAGCCCGTGGTCGGCGGGTCCATCGACAGCGGCGCAATCCTCACAGCCGTCGATACAGCGACCCTCGCCACCACCACACACCTGGTTCTCATCGAGGTGAAGAACGTCCGCAGCCACCTCTATCCGCAGGCCTTGGAAGTGCACCAGGTGCTCTACAAGGCAGCAGAGGTAGCAGTGTCACGTCCTGACCTGAGCGTCGTCCCTGTACTGGTCTGCAGGTGGGGCCACTTCACCTTGTTCACCATGGCCAAGCAGCTTGGCGCGTTCTTCGTCGCGACGAAGCAACAGCCGATCTTGCCCAGCAAACAGCTCGACGTTGCCCTCATCGACGAGGTGCGCGATGAGCTGGGCTTCCGGGACCTCACGATTACCGACCAGGCTCTGCCGTGGATGGTCGATCGCTTCGCGCGGGTCCTTCCCGGCCAGGCGAAGAGATCAGGCGAGCGATGGAGGCAGGTAGCCAGCGCGGTCCTGCCGTACTCGAAGGCGTTGCGAACTGACCTGCTAAGCCCACGGGACCGCGCACGGATGATGGAGGAGTTCCGCGAAGCGATAGCTCAGGCAACTGACGAACCGGTTCGCTGGTAACGAGGATACTTCGCAGGTGAAGGGTTTCCTGCAGGCCAGCGAGTCTCCCCACCAGCAGGATAAAGGGCATTATTCTGCCGCTGTGATGACCCACGAGCCGCTTCCGACCAGCGAGGGCTACTCCCACTCCAGGTGCTACGCCTCAGCACGAGCCGACTGCTCACCGAAGCTGTCGGGCGAGCACCTCGTCAGCGACAGCGTTCTGCGCCTGACCGGCGCCAAGGCCGTCACCACCACTCACCGGCCATGGAGCCGGCACGGCGAACCGGCCACCGTGGGTATCTCCTCGTTCACGGCGAAGGTTCTCTGTGAGCATCACAACAGTGCGCTCAGCACCTACGACACGGCGGCACTGGACTTCACTGCGGCGTTCACGTACTTCGGGCTGAAGCTGCTGACGACTCCGGAGTTGGTGGACTCGCCTGAGGTGTTCTCCATCTCCGGTGACGACTTGCAGCGCTGGGTACTGAAGACCCTCCTTGCACATGGTGCAGGAGCAGTGTTTCGCTGCGAGGGCAAGGACGTCGAGATCATCACCAACAGGAAGATCGTCGACCTGCTGTTCGACTCGGGACCTTGGCCCAGCGAGTGGGGCTTGTACATCGCTCCAACGCTGAGCGACCCGATCACCCCGGCCAGCGTGAACAACTTCTACGGCGGGTGCCAGCCGTTCGTGCACAAGGACGGCTACCTCATCGGCGGTCTGGTTTGGCTTGGTGGCATGGCGCTGGCCCTAGCGCTCTTCCGGCCGGAAGCCAACGACGGTGGACCCTTGGACGGGGCCCTGCACCAGCCGCAGGCTGTCCAGTTCCTCATCGGTGACATGGTCAAGGTCGTGAAGTTGGCATGGGCTGATGACCGAGACCACCCGATGCTCAGCTACAACGGTGAGCTGACCCCCGTAGCTCGCTCATGACCGCCCTCGTACGCCACCCCCCCCACAGCTCTCGACCGCCTCCCCTGGGTTCCCTGGGTGTCCCGGAGCTCGACGACGACCCTGCCTGGCGCTTGGCGGCCGCCTTCCTCGTGGGCTTCCGAGGCCACACCCGACGGGCCTACTTCAACGACATCAAGGCCTGGTACGCCTGGTGCGCCAAGGCCGGCGTCGCTCCCCTCGACGCCGAGTGTCACCACGTCGATCGGTGGATCGCCGAGCAAACCGACCACCCTCAGGCCACCACCGGCAAGCCTGCAGCGAGCTCGACGATTGCTCGACGGCTGTCGTGCCTGTCCGGGGCTCTACGAGTACGCCGTCGTCGACGCCGGCCTGATCGAGTCCTCACCCGTCGTGCGGGTCAAGCGGCCCAAGGTCTCCGAGCACTCCAGCACCGTCGGGCTCGACGAGAAGGAGCTCATCGCCCTCATGGGCGCCGCCGAAGCCGACGGGTTGCGCTCGGCTGCGCTCGTCACGCTGCTGGCGCTCAACCGGCTGAGGATCGGCGAGGCCCTCGCCCTCGACGTAGCGCACCTGACGTACGACTTCGGGCACCGGGTGCTCAACCTGGTCCGCAAGGGCAACAAGCGGTCGACCCAGGCGCTGGCGCCGGCTACAGCACGGGTGCTGAGGCCTGCGGACGAGGCGCCAAGCGGTGGGCTCGGTGAGGCGCTCGTCCTACGCGGGCGTTGAGCGCAGCGGTGATGGCGCTGTGGCGCAGGCCAAGGCAGCGCAGCTGCCTGCAGCTGACCGCCTCAGTCCCCCTCAGTCCCCCTCAGTCCCCCTCAGTCCCCACAGCCTGGAGGAGCAATAGTCAAGACCTGTGGATCGGCGTGTCACGCGACGAGTTGCTCACCTCCTGTGTCGTCGGGTCGTTCGACGAGCTTGCCGTTCTCGAAGGTGGCTCCGGCTCGGACGAGGGCGACCAGGTGTGGCGCGTTCACCAGCCGCCAGCGGGCCTGTGCGCTCTCCATCATCTTGAACGCCATCGCCAGAGCAATAGTCAAGACCTGTGGATCGGCGTGTCACGCGGCTTGCTCCTCACCTCCTGAGCTGTCGGGGCGTTCGACGAGCTTGCCCTTGTCGAAGTGGGCGCCGGCTCGGACCAGCGCGACCAGGTGCGGCGCGTTCACGGCCCTCCAGCGGTTCTGCGCTGACTCCATGAGCTTGAAGGCCATCGCGACACCGGCGGCCCGCGAGCCGGGTCCCTTGGTGACCCGCTGACGCAGCCGGACGGTGGCGAAGGTCGACTCGATCGGGTTCGTGGTGCGCAGATGCAGCCAGTGCTCGGCCGGGTAGTCGTAGAACGCCAGCAGCACGTCGACATCGTCAATGATCTTGGCGGCGGCCTTGGGCCACTTCACGCCGTAGTCGGCCGCGAACGCCTTGACGGCCTTCCCAGCGTGCTGCCGGTCCTCGGCGTTGTAGATCTCGGCCAGCGCGGCCTTCGCACCCGGCTGGGCCGACTTGGGCAGCGCGTTGAGGACGTTGCCGATCTTGTGCCACCAGCAGCGCTGCTCCCGGGTCTCGGGGAACACCTCGCGCACCGCGGACCAGAACCCGAGCGCGCCGTCCCCGACCGCCAGCACCGGCGCGGTCATGCCTCGCCGCTTGCACGAGCGCAGCAAGTCCGCCCAGGACTCGGTGGACTCACGGAACCCGTCGGCCAGCGCGATCAGCTCCTTGCGACCGTCGGCGCGGACGCCGATCATCACGAGCAGGCAGACCTTGTCCTGCTCAAGCCGGACCTTCAAGTGGATGCCGTCGACCCAGACGTAGACGTAGTCGGTGTCGGCCAGCGACCGCTTGTTGAACGCAGCCGCCTCGTCCTGCCACTGCGCGGTCAGCCGGGTGATCGTCGCCGCGGACAGCCCGGCGATCGAGCCCAGGAACTGCTTCAGCGCCGGAACGAAGTCGCTGCTGGACAGCCCGTGCAAGTACAGCAACGGCAGCACCTCGGCGACCTGCGGTGACTTACGCGACCACGCTGGCAGGATCGCCGAGCTGAACCGCTGCCGCTCACCGGTAGCCGGGTCGACCCGCTTGTCGTTGACCCGCGGCGCCCGAACCGGCACAGCCCCGGCTGCGGTCGTGACCTCCCGCGGCTGGTGGTAGCCGTTGCGGACCACCAGCCGATAACCTTCATCGTCGACAACGTCGGCGCGCGCCTCGATGTAGGCCGCGACCTCGGCCTGCAACGCCGCCGCCAGCATCTGCCGCGCGCCCTGGCGCACGAGCTCGTCCAACACCGACCGGCCCGCACCGTCAGCGTCGACATTGCTGGACAGCGAGCTGTCCTGAACTACCTTGAGCATGGGCGTACCTTCCCGAACCAGCGCGCCAACGCCGGTCCTGATCGAGAACTCTGGGCTTCAGATCATCCTCGGGAAGGTGCGCCCCTTCGCGTCACCTCGCCGAGAGCCATCCACAGGTTCTGATCATTGCTCCCATCGCCACGCCGGCGGCTCGTGAGCCGGGGCCTTTGGTGACGCGTTGCCGCAACCGGACGGTGCGAACGTCGACTCAATCGGGTTCGTGGTGCGCAGATGGATCCAGTGCTCGGCGGGGTAGTTGTAGAACTCCAACAGCACATCGACGTGGTCAGTGATCTTCGCTACGGCCTTGGGCCACTTCACCCCGTAGTCGCCTTCGAACGCCTTGACGGCCTTCAGTGCGTGCTCGCGGTCCTCGGCGTTGTAGATCTCCGCCAGCGCCGCCCGTGCACCTGGCTGGGCGGACTTGGGCAGCAGTTCAGCACGTTCGCCGACAGGTGGAACCAGCAGCGCTGCTCGCGGGTGTCGGGGAACACGTCCCGGACCGCGGCCCAGAACCCCAGAGCGCCGTCACCGACCGCCAGGACCGGGGCGCGCATCCCGCGGCGCTTGCACAAGCGCAACAGATCAACCCAGGACTCGGTGGACTCCCGCTGACCGTCCGCAAGCGCGATCAGCTCCTTCCTGCCGTCGGCCCGTACCCCGATCATGACCAGCAGGCAGACCTTGTCCTGCTCGAGCCGGACCTTCAGGTGGACCCGTCGACCCACATGTAGACGTAGTCGCAGTCGACGAGCGGGCGGGTGTTGAAGGCACGTTGCTCGTCCTGCCACTGCGTGGTCAGCCGGGTGATCACGCTCGCGGACAGGCCCGCACCGGAGCCCAGGAACTGCTCGAGCACCGGGGTGAAGTCCGAGCTGGACAGCCCGTGCAGGTACAGCAACGGCAGCACCTCGGCGATCTTCGGGGACTTCCGTGCCCACGCCAGCAAGATCGCCGAGGAGAAACGTTCCCGCTCACCGGTGACCTCGTCGACCCGCTTGTCGTTGACCCGCGGCACCCGCACCGTCACCGCTCCCGCGGCCGTGGTCACCTCCCGCTCTGCGTGCCAGCCGTTGCGCACCACCAACCTGCGCCCGTCGGCATCAAGCTGATCGGCGTGCCCCTCGATGTAGGCCGCGACCTCAGCCTGCAACGCCGCCGCAAGCATCTGCCGCGCGCCGTCCCGCACCAGCTGGTCCAACAACGAGCCACCAGCCACCGTGGCGTCGCTGGACACCGCAACATCCGGAACTACCTTGAGCATGGGCGTACCTTCCCGAACCAGCGCGCCAACGCCGGCTCTTGATCAGAACTCCTGGGCTTCGGATCATCCTCGGGAAGGTGCGCCGCTTCGCGTCACCCCGCCGAGAGCCATCCACAGGTTCTGATCATTGCTCAGCCTGGAGGCCTACATCGGCGAGCGCACCAGCGGACCGATCTTCCTCAACGACAAGCCCTTCCGAGACGTGCAGGACTTCGCCGGCCACGCCGACCCTCGGACCACCCGCCGCTACGACCGGTGCCGCAACAACCTCGATCGTCACGCCACATACGCCCTCGCCGCTCGGCTCGGCCGAGGCCCGGGACCCCAGGAAGAATCACGGAGCGCTGACGGCATGACGGCATGACGGCGAGGTACCACCGGTCGTCCCGTAGCCACCTCCGGGGGTAAACCTCAAAGATCTTGGTCCGCGGCGCTACAGGAGGAAGATCCACCCGCCGATGCCGCCCGTCGCCGTTCACCCGATCGGGTGAGCAGGCCCACCTGGGTTGGGCCGAGAAGCCTCCTGTGAGGCACACGCCCCACACCAGGGTCGTACGGCGACCAAGGGCAAACCCGTTGTGAGGCGGGGGCGCAAAGCCACAGGGCTGCGACCAGCAGTCAGCTGGGTTGCTGACCGACCTCCCTGGACCCTCCTGCTCACTGGTGGTCCAGATGATCGAGCACTTCCTACGCACCAAAGTCCTCGGCCTCGTTGGCGCTGCCGCCAGCTTCCCGGGGGCGCTGATCCTGATCGCCCTGGTCCTGATGGCCACGCTCTGGGCGGCCGCAGCCTGGTACAGCCGCCAGTCCCCCGACCGCCAGAAGGCCATCTACCAGCTGCTGGCGCTGCTCTTGAACCGCCGTCCGGAGGCTCGTCTGCCTGGGCCACCTGGTCCGGGCGGCCAGGACGGGGACCCGCCGTGATTCCTGACGGCATGACGGCGCAACGGCATGCCGTACCGCTCGTCGTCTTGATCGTCACCAGTCATCGGCCGATAGTCTCTAGCCATGAGCGACCGCCGACGGGTCGGACCCGACCGCTTCAGACGACGAGGCCGAGGCGCCGGCCACACGACGCCTGCGCTTCGCCGGCTCGGTCGATGCCGAGTCTGATCTGTCTGAGAAGACTGACGAGTACCTCAGGGCCTTCGGCCTAGCGTGAGTCTCACTCGACGTGACCCAGCACCGGCCGGCCCTCCCCTGCGCCCTGTGGCGGGAAAAGGAGCCCGGCTGCACGAGCCCGAGCGTCGTGGCCGTCGAGGACCCAGGCGGGGCGACCAGCTGGGGCTGCGAGCGTCACGCTGGCGAAGCGCTCAGCGCCATCAGAGGCGCAAAGATCGACAAGGTGGCAACTGGGACGCCGCTCGCCGCCTGCTCGCTCTCCCTTGGAACCGCTGAGGTCGCGTCCCGCGTGCGGTGTAAATGGTCCGGGCGGGGGCTCCTTCTCGCTGACGATGGTAGGGGCTGGGTCTGACAGTTTCGGGCTGGCTTGCTACGGGATGTCGAGAAGTTCGTGGATGGTGATGATGTCGCCGCAGCCGGGGCAGCATCCGCCGTCGCCGAGCCGACGGGCGAACAGGTTGCATTGCTCGCAGCGGCGTTGGCCGGCGAGCCGGTCGCCGCAGCTGGGGCACTGGTAGACGCCGCTGGCCGTGCGGGAGCGGCCGGCTGGTGCCGGCGGCGGCATGGGGACCGCTCGTGGTGGCGGCTGCGGTAGGCGGCTTGCCGGCACCGCGGTGAGCAGAACCGGCGGGCCCGGCCGGTGGGCAGCGGGCCGTGGCAGCGCTGACAGCTGGCTGGGCTTGGCGTAACGCTGGCGTCACGCCACGGGGTGTCAGGCACTGCGGGCCTGCTGCCCGGTCTGGTCGGCGGCGGGTTGCGTGGGCTGGCTGGGGTCGGCGTCTGCGCGTAGTTGTGGGGGTGGTTCCAGCAGGGTGCGGCGTAGGTCCTGGAGCAGCCGCAGGCCGGTGGCGGTCATCGTGAAGCCTCGCCAGCCGGTCGAGGCCCGGTCCAGAACCGCCCAGACCAGGCTGGTGCAGGTGTGCTCGCCGGGCAGCCGGCCGATGACCTTGACCCTCGACCAGCGTCGCCTCCACATCACGACGACATCACCTGGGCCTTGGCTTACGAGACGTCGGCCCGAGCCGCATGAGCCGGCCGGCTAAGCTCAGGTCGTCCTGCTGGCGCCCGCATCCGGCTCAGTGTGAACTGCGTCAGCATCCCAAGGGATGTGCCACAAAGGGTCGTTAGCGGACACGATCACCGCCGCTCGCGGCGGTCAGGCGGCCGGGACGGTCCAGGTCCACGGCTTGCGCGTGTCGGTTAGCGGCGGCACGAAGTAGTAGCCGCCGGCGAGGACCTGCGTGTCGAGCGCGAGCAGCGGGTCGATGTCGCGAAAATGACACGAACAGCAAGCCGCGCCGCAAGGCGCCAGCGGGCGCCGGGACCATCATTGGGTAGCCGCGGCGGAAGACACGGCGCAGTCGGTCCTCTGGCGTCCGGGCCGCTCGCGGTCGGGGCTACTGCTCGTCTCGGCGTCCTCGAGCATCCCCGTGACGGTCGGAGTCGCCGTCGTTGCTCGGCATCGCCCAACAGGTGCTGGCGGACCACGGCACCACGGTCGAGCAGCTCGCTGCCGCCGCAAGAGTGCCCCTTGGAGCAGGTCCACCACGTGCTGAGGGCCGGCTCGGACACGCGCCCAAGGCTGGGCGGCCGCGGGCGTCGCCGCACCGTGCATGAGGAGGTCACTCGCGCCCACTGCCCTGTGTTCAGACCGCCGAGGGCGCGGCAGTCTGCACAGCAGCCCTCCGGCAGGGTGGGCGCCCGTGCCTCTAGGGTGGGCCGGTACTGCTGGCGGAAGCGGGGAGCGCGGCATGAACAAGGCGGCAGCCCATGAGCCTCGCTCCGAGCAGCAGGTGGCGCACGAGCGCGCGATGACTGAGGTGTCTGACGTGCTGCTGAATGTCGAGCATGCGATCACCCGCGCGAAGAAGGCTGCCAAGCGGCTGGGAGACGCACCTGAGGAACACAATGCCAAGCTCGCGCTTGCTGACGCGCTGGAGCGGCTGGAGGCGGCGCGGCGGCGGCTGCAGAAGGACGCCTACTTCAGCAGCAGCGAACTGCGCTTGGTGTAGCGGCCGGTGCCGGTTCGCAGTGGTGAGGAGATCCAGGCCGCGTTAGGCCCCTTCGTGGACCGGTGGCGCGGCTACGCCGGCAGCGAGCGCGCGGAGGCGCAGACCTTCCTCAACCAGCTGTTCGAGGTCTACGGCTCCGACCGGGGCGCAGTCGGAGCCCGCTTCGAGGACTTCTCGTCCTCGGCAGGCTTCATGGATCTGCACTGGCCCGGGGTGTGCATCGTAGAGATGAAGGCACCCAACAAGCCCGTCGCGTCCGGCCGTGAGCAGGTCAAGCGGTACTGGGAGGAGTCCGCGGACGAAGCCGCCGACGTCGGCGCTGCCCGCTGGGTGGTGCTGTGCAACTTCGCCGGCTTTGAGGTCTGGGAGCCGGGACGGTTCCCCAAGTCCCCCCGGGCCACCTTCACGCTGAAGGAGCTGCCACAGCGCTACGAGGCCCTCCTGTTCCTGGCTGGCCCGACGCTGCAGCCGAGCTTCCTGCAGCACCACCGGGAGCTCACGACCGCCGCTGCCGCAGCGGTCGCGCAGGTGTACCAGTCGCTGGTCGACCGGTCCGCCGCACCCCCCGACGAGATCACCCGCTTCACCCTGCAGACAGTGTGGACGCTGTTCGCCGAGGACCTCGACCTGCTCGTCGGATCACCATTGCAGCGGACCATCGACGTGCTGCGCAAGGACCCGTCCCGCTCGCCGGCCGCCGAGATCGGCTTCCTGTTCCGGGTGCTCAACCAGAAGGGCAATCACAACCGCAAGGACCTGCTGGCCGGCACCCGTTACGTCAACGGGCAGCTGTTCGCCGACCCCGCCCAGGTCGACCTGAACCGCGACGAGCTGGACCTGCTCGCCGGCGCCGCCGAGTACGACTGGAGCCAGGTCGACCCCACCATCTTCGGCTCCTTGCTGGAGGGAGTAATCGGCCGGGAGCGTCGCTGGGAGCTCGGCGCTCACTACACGCACGAGGCCGACATCCTCAAGATCGTCGGACCCACGATCGTGCGCCCCTGGCAGGAGCGGATCGAGCAGGCGTCCACGCCGCAGCAGGCCAGGGAACTGCTCGAGGAATTGACGTTGTTCGTCGTGCTGGACCCGGCGTGCGGCTGCGGCAACTTCCTCTACATCGCCTACCGGGAGCTCCGCGGGCTGGAGCACCAGCTCAAGCAACGCATCTCTGACCTAGCAGCCAGCACCGGCCAGCCGCTGCCCGCCCAGCCCTGGCCGTTCTACCCGCTGGCTAACATTCGCGGGATCGACATTGAACCAGTCGCCGTGCTGATCGCCCGGGTCACTCTGTGGATGGGGCACCGGCAGATGATCGACCGCTACGGTCAGGCGGAGAACCCACTGCCCCTGGTCACCCTGTCCGGGATCACCATCACCGATGCCGTCTTCACGCCTTGGCCCGAAGCGGACGTCATCATCGGCAACCCCCCGTTCCTGGGCGACCGGCTGATCCGCCGGGTACACGGCGGGGACTACGTCGAGCAGCTCAAGACCACGTTCGGCGTCGGGGTCGTGGACTACTCCGCCTACTGGTTTCGTCGGGCCCAGGCGCAGCTGCGAGACGGCCAGCGGGCCGGGCTGGTGTCCACGAACACCTTGCGCGAGAACAAGCACCGCCTGGCGTCGCTGAACCACCTCCTGCAGACCGGCGGCGTGATCACCGACGCGGTCTCATCGCAGAAGTGGCCCGGCGAGGCCAAGGTGCACGTATCGATCACCAACTGGATCAAGAACCCGGCCAAGCCGGTGCAGCAGTTCACCCTCGACGGCCACGTCGTCGACGGCATCACCTCGCACCTGCGCCCCGGACAGCCCACCCCCGAACCGGCACGCCTAAGCGGCAACCGCGGCCGAGCGTTCATCGGCTGCCAGCCCACCGGCCGCGGCTTCATCCTGGATGACGACACCGCCGCCGAGCTGCATGCCGCCGGCGAGGCCGACATCGTCCGCCGCTACCTTAACTCCGATGATATCACCGACGCACCAAACGCCGCGCCGCGTCGGTGGATCATCGACTTTGGCACCCGAACGCTCGAGCAGGCCATGCGCTACCCGAAGTCGCTGGCAATTGTCCGGCGCGACGTCAAGCCCAACCGGGAGGCCCGTCCCGAGCTACTGGCCCACTGGTGGCAGTTCTGGCGACCTCGTGCCGAGATGCGCCAGGCTGTCGCTGACAGATCGCGGTTCATCTGCTCGACGCTGACCGGCAAGCGGTTGCTGTTCGTGTGGGCCGACGCTTCCTGGTGCCCCAGCAATGCCACCGGCGTCCTTGCCTTCGACGACGACTACGCGATGGGCGTGCTGACCTCGCGGGCGCACGGGGCCTGGGCTTGGGCCCGCTCCTCGACGCTGGAGACCCGATTGCGCTACACCCCGTCGACGGCTTTCGAGCCCTTCCCCTGGCCGCCGGCCCCCTCCCCCGACCAACGGGAGACAGTCGCCACTACCTGCCGAGACCTGCTGGCGCTCCGCGCCCAGCTCGCCGCGCAGGACGGACTCGGGCTGACCCAGTTGTACAACGCCGTCGACGACGGCGCCTACGTCGCGCTCAGCCAGGCACACCTGCGGCTCGACAAGGCGGCGGTCGCGGCCTACAGGTGGCCCCAAGCGGCCGCGCAGGACGACGCCGACCTCGTCCGGCGCCTCGGTGAGCTCAACACGGCCGTCGCCACCGAAGCCATCAGTTACCAGCCCTTCTGATCACGAGGATCATGCGACTGATCACCGGACGCGTGCCCGTTCCAGCATCGTGCCGGCGCGCCGTTGCAGGAAGGTGGCGGCGTCCGGAGAAGTGGGCTGGCCGTGCTCGACGGGGAGCCGGCGGCCACCGGTGGCGTGAAGGATGGCCTCGGCGACGACGGCTCGGCGGCGAGGTTGCGCAGCAGCGCCTACCAACCCGGGGTGGCGCGCGTGGTCTCCGCCGTTGATCCGCTCGGCCGGGCGCATGCCGTTGATGATCGCCCAGTAGCAGGCCGGGCCGATCGCGCCGGTGGCGTCGATGGGCGCGACGATCAGAGCGAGCCGGGCGCGGTGCCCGCCCTCGCCGTTGGCGTCGAGCTGGTCGTAGAACTCCTCCTGCACCGCGGTTAGCATGTGCAGGCCGGCCTTGTAGTCGTCGGCTTCCGCGAGCGGCGGACGCTCGGGGAGGTCGAGGTCGAGCACCACGAAGCCGGGCGCGATGGTCGGGACGGGCGGCGGGGTCGGTGTCATGGGTCGAGCGTGGTGGCGGCAGGCGGTCCGCCCGGGGGTCGGTGGTCCGGCTGTGGACAGCCGGTCGGGCTGGGGATGGTGCACACGCGGAAGCGGCCCGGCCCACTCGGGGCCGGGCCGCTCGCGGTCGGGCTACTGCTCGTCGCGGGCGTTCTCGAGCATCCCGGTGGCGGTCGCGGCCTTGCGCCAGGCGGCGAGGTAGGACCGCAGGGCGGTGGTGGTGTGCACGTCCACCGTGACTGCGCCGACGGTGACGGTGATGACCGGGCGCCCGTCGGCGCCGGTGCTGCTGGTGACGTTGTGGTGCTGCTCAGCGTCGACGTTGCACAGCACGCTCAGGTCCTCCCCGGCGTGGCGGCGGGTGGCGCTGGCGGGGGCGAACTCCGGCAGGCGCACGCTGCGGTTGATCTGCTCGGCGTCCTGCCAGGCGGTCACGTGCGACTCGACGGCGGCCTGGTCGTAGGCGTAGGTCAGGCAGGTGCCGACCTGGACGACGACGTAGGGCGCTCCCCCGCGGCCGCCGCTGCTGGCCCGCACGGTGACCTCCTGCGGTCCCCACGCGGCAAACTGCACAGCGACGAAGTGCTCGCCGGTGCGCAGGCCGGGCCGGACGGTGCTGCCGGGGCCGGTGCGGGTATTGCCGGTGGTGTTGGTGGTGCTGGTGCTCATCGGAGCCTCCTGTCCCGCCGGACGCGCCGGGCGGGGTGGGCCGGTGTCCCCCGGCCGGAGGGCGGTGGGTTCACCCCGCCGCCGTAAGGCCGCCCGGAGGGGTCGCAGAGGCTCCCCGAGCAAGGCGCCAAGCCCAAGATGCTTCCCGCGGAGCGCCTGGGAAGGATCTTGGGCGCCTTGCTCGGGGAGGGGCGGCCCCGCACAATCCGGGGGGCAGCCTGCAGACAGACAGCCGGCCGAAGGCCGTCCACATCGGTTCCCGCCCGAAGCGCCGGCCAGCCAGGCCTGCTCAGCTCGTCACCGTTCCGGCAGACGCCGACGTCGGTCGCCCGGGTGGTGTGCTGTCGGGCCTGCCGATGCGGACGGACGCAGCACGAGCCGTGCGTGTTCGGTGCCGACGGTGCCGCTCCCTCTCTGTCAACATGGGGTGAAGCACCATCCGGGTGCTGAATGACTGAACGAGGGCGGGGAGACGAGTCCCTGCAATGACGGTGCTGAGCAACATCGCAGGTCCGGCCGGTCATGCTGGTCGGGTGAACGGTCACGATGAGGGTGAGGTCCCTGAGCGGGCGCGCCGCCGGACGTTCACGGCGGCCTACAAGCTGCGGGTTCTGGCGGAGTACGAGGCGGCTGGGCCAGGTGAGCGCGGGGTGGTGCTGCGCCGGGAGGGCCTGTACTCCTCGCACCTGGTGGAGTGGCGGCGCTCGCGTGACGCCGGCGCGCTGGCCGGGCTGTCGGCGACCCGAGGGCGCCCACCGGCGGACCCGATCGAGCGGGATAACGCCCGCCTGCGGGCCCGCAACGCCTCGCTGGAGCAGGACCTGAGCGCCGCCCGGGAGGTCATCGCGATTCAGGGAAAACTCTCAGCTCTCTTGGACGATCTGTCCAAGAGAGCGCACGACGCGTCCACGCCCCCGGGCTCCGGGCCGAGTTCACCGCCGCGGTCGAGCAGGTGACCGAGGCCGCGGTTGCCGAGTTGGTGCCGCTGCTGGGCACGGGCGCGGCGTGCGCGGCGGCCGGCCGGTCCCGGGCCACGCATTACCGGCGGCACCGCAGCAGCCCGCCGCCGGAGCGTGCGGCGCCGGTCCCGCACACCGCCCGGGCGCAGCCGGCCGCGCTGACGCAGGCCGAGCGTGAGCAGGTCCTGGCGGTGTTGCACAGCGAGCGGTTCGCCGACGCCGCGCCGGCGCAGGTCTGGGCGACGCTGCTGGACGAGGGCGTCTACCTGGCGTCGGAGGCGACGTTCTACCGGCTGCTGCGCCAGGTCCACGGTGACGTCCGGGAGCGCCGGGCGCAGGCGACGCACCCGGCGAAGGTCAAGCCCGAGCTCGTCGCGCACGCCCCCAACCAGGTGTGGAGCTGGGACATCACCAAGTTGCACGGCCCGGCGAAGTGGACCTACTTCTACCTCTACGCGATCATCAACGTGTACTCTCGCAAGACCGTCGGCTGGATGGTCGCGACCCGGGAGTCCGCGAGCCTGGCCGAGCAGCTGCTCGCCGCCATGATCCGGGCCGAGCGCGTCCCGGCCGGCCAACTCACCATCCACGCCGACTGCGGCAGCAGCATGGCCTCCAAGCCGGTCGCGCTGCTGCTGGCCGACCTGGGGGTCACCAAGACCCACAGCCGACCCCGGGTGAGCAACGACAACCCGTTCAGCGAGTCGCAGTTCAAGACCCTGAAGTACTGCCCGAGCTTCCCGGGCCGGTTCGACTCGCTGGCCGATGCCCGCGCGTTCTGCGCCGAGTTCTTCCACACCTACAACCACCACCATCGGCACGCCGGCCTCGGGCTGCTCACACCGCAGGTCGTGCACACCGGCCAGGCCCACGCCGTCCGAGCCGCCCGCGCCGTGGTGCTCAACGAGGCGCACGCCCGGCACACCAACCGGTTCCGCCGCCCACCCCACCCGCCCGCCCTACCGGGCTCCAGCTGGATCAACAAGCCTGAGGAACAGCCACAAACCGACGCTCACAAATAATCGAGATCAACTGCCCCGAACAGGTTGACAGGTTCCGGCTCCCAGGTCTACGCGACGCCGGCCTGATAAGCCAGGGCACGGACGGGAGCGCGGTCGGCTACTACTGGCTGGTGGTGTGCAGGACCGTGCCGCCAAGCAGCCGAAGGACGAGGTCGACGGCGCTGCGGGCCAGCGCGCTGCTGCTGCTGTGAGTGTCGACGTCAGCGGCGGGTGGCGGGTGCTGCCTGCTGGCGCACCAGCAGGCAGCCGGGTCCGAAAGTGCGGGCACAGGGGCAGGTGGGGTGGCGACCAGATCGCTGATGCTCGGGCCAGGATGCGCGCCGAGGCGGGTATGCCAGGCAGCCCGTTCCGCGCGGTACCGGTCGACCTGATCGGCGACGAGCTGGTCGGCGCCCAGAGCAACCGCGACCGCGGCCGGGTCGGCGGGGCCGCGGGTCCAGCCGGTGGGGTCGCGGACCGCGAGGCCGTGCGCGGCGAGCTGGGCGAGGGCATGCTGGGTGGCGCGCGGTGACAGCAGGGCGCCGGCGGCCAGGTCCCAAGAGCTCTGCGGGTGCGGGTCGAGGTTCTCGTAGACGAACGCGGCCGGTACCCCCAGCACCCGAAAGCACGGCAGCAGCGCCTCGATCCGCCCGGGCCGCCACGCCCGAGTGCGGGCCGCTTCGGTGTAGGCGTCGGGGATCCGCAGCACGTACAGGTCCCCGGCCAGCCCCCGCCCGCCGACCAACAGGCTGAGCAGCGGGTCGTCCGCGTCGCGCAACATTCGCAGGGTCGCGGCGACGGTGGTACGGGACAGGCCGGTGGCGACCGCCAGGCTCCGCACCCCGAACGCCAGGTGCCGCCGGCCGGTCTTCTGTCCGGCGTTGCCCAACGCCCGCAGCACCAGCCGAGCCGACAGCCCCGACCGTCCGGGATGCCTGTCCCGCTCAGCCAACCGGACGGCGGTCCACCACCCCCGCAGGAACGCGTACCCGTCCGCGGGCAGCTGCCCGCCCCGCACCGCACCGGAGGGGGCGGTGACCGCGGGTGAGGTAGGGGCCCCCCCGCGGTGTGTTGTTGGCTCCCTTGTGTCCGAGATGTGCACATGATTCGACAGCCCGTCGCCGCCGGGGCCGGCGGGAAGCCGGGCGGGCGTGGGGGTGGTGGCGTAGGCGAGGGCGTTTAGCCAGTCGGCGGCCAGCGCCTCCCGGCGGTGCTGCGGGCGGTAGCGGCCGTACAGGCCCCACAAGCCCGGCCAGCTGCCGTCCTCGAGCTGCTCGAGGACATCACCAAACACCCAGCCGCTGGCCGCGGCCGCTGCCAGCACGCTCTGCCGGGCCTCCGACGGGCTGCGGTACCGGACGGTGTCGTACCCCCCGGTGCGGGCGGTCTGCAGCACGGCAGGGCGCAGCGCGCGCGCACCGCCCGGCCGGGCGGGCGGTGCGCGGTGGGCGCGAGTCTCCTTCGGGCCGGCCGCGCCGGCTGCCTCCCCCGGCATGCCCAGCGACGGATCCGTCCGGGCGACCTGCTGGGCGCGCAACTGCGGTCGCAGCTCGGCCAACAGCGCCGCCCACACCGCCGGCGGATTCGGGGCCTCGGCGACCGCGACCGCCTGCGGCAGCGGGCCATCCAGGCGCTGCCAGCCGCCGCTCTTGTGCCGGGCCCCCGGCGGTCGGATGCAGCCGGCCAGCAGGTTCACCCCCGGCGCGACGTCCAGCGACGGCAACAGCGCCGCCAGCGCGTACAGCACCGGCCGCAGCTCGTCATGGGCGACCGGCACCACCAACGGCACGTATACGTGTCGGCCGCCGCTGGGTGAGGAGTCGGTGAACGCCCGCCCGCCGCACCGCGCGACCAGCGCCAGCAGCACCGCCACGTCCCGATCGACCTGAGCCCGACCGCCCCGCCCGACATCCAGATCCGCGGTCAGGCACCGTGCGGTCCCGTCGTCGCTGTACACCCGCACCGCGGCCGGCTGAGCGGGTAGCACCACAGACCACGCCCGCTCCCGCGACCGCGGATACGACCGGCCGCCATCACGCGACACCCGCACCCGACCCGCCGCCGCCCCGCCACCCGCGACCGCGCCTGACAACGCAGCCCACGCAGCCGCCGCCGAACCGGCAGCAGCCACACCCGCGGCACCCGGCGGCTCCTCGCCCATCGGAACGACCGGCGCGCACACGCGCGCCGGCTCCACCGTCACCGCCTCAGGCGGCGCCGGCCACGCGCAGACAGTCGAAACCGGCCAGCAACGACCCACGCCAAAGACACGGCGGGTCCTACGTGACCGCCCGAGAAGGGCGAGGTAACGTCTCCTCCAGAACAGCGATTGAAGCCCTGCACCCGAGACCGGCGGCCAAACTGGACTTGCGGGTGTGGGGCTTCGTCGTGTCCGGGCCTACCTGCTGGTGGGTCCGGTCGTGCCTGGCCTACATGGCTAGCGGCAGAACGTCAGCAGAGGGCTGATGTGGTGCCCAGATCGGGCACCCGTTCTCGTCGAGCTCGTCGCGTTCGGCCAGCGCTTCCACATATCGGCCGATGCTCATGCCCGCCGAAAGTGCCTGGGTGTGGATGCGCTCGTGATGCTCGGGCGTCACGTACAGGACCACGCGCACCCTTCCGGCAGTGGTCGCGGCTGCTCTCGGCCCACGCCCCCGGGGCTGCGGGGTGCCTGCTGGTCGTCCCATGGCAGAGACCATGGCACTCAGCCACACCGGAACGGTGGACGCCTGTCGGCGTGTCGGTGCGAAACATTGGCTCTCCGACCCCAAGGCCCGTCTTGCACTTGCGACTCTCCCGGCTTGCCTTCCCTGACAGACAACAGGAGGGCCCGCGTCCGCCAACAGGGCGCGGACGGGGGGGTTCGCAACGAGGGCGCCGGCCCGCCTCCCCTGACCGCCATCCACGCCTCCAGCCACCGCCCTAGGGAAACTGCAGCACCTGCGATACTGCAGCACCTGCGATACTGCGATACTGCGATACTGCGATACGTACTGGGCTGACTAGGACCGTGCGGTGTCTCGTGCGCACGTACCGCCTGACCTGCCTGGCCATGTCCCGCGCGGCAGGGGTACTTGCGCAGGAACGTTGTTCCGTACGCCGTTGGCGACACGCCGGAGTTCGGTGGCGTCCGCAACTGCCGGTCACATCAGTGGCACGATCTTGCCCTCATGAGTTCGCCGCAGATCATCGTCTCGGGTGCATACAAGGGCGGCGTCGGAAAGACGACGCTGGCTCTAGAGCTCGCCCATCTCCTCGACGCGCCCCTCGTTGACCTTGACTGGGACAAGGGGGGCGCCACCAAGCGCTGGGGCTACGTGCCCACCGAGTCATCGCCGCTGCTCGATGCCATAGAGTGGGGGAGGACCCCTCGGCCTCGTAGGGGCCGGGGCAAGGCCGATCTCGTGCCTGGCGATCGAGATCTAGAAGCCAACCAGCCAAGCCCTGACGAGATGGCGGAGACGCTGAGACGCTGGGCGGCTGACTGGGGGCGGCCCTACGTCGTCGTCGACACGCACCCCGGCGGCGTGCCGACGACCCTCGGAGCCATGGCTGCAGCTTCCGTGATCGTCACTCCGACCGTCCTGGCCATCGGTGAGCTCGACGGACTCGAGGGTCTCGTCGAGGAGCTCGCTGACTACCCGCTGCTCGTGGTCCCCAACAAGGTCCCGAGGACGCCGGACCGGCGGCTTCTTGAACGATTGAGAGACCTGGTCAAGCGCTACGAGTTACCCGTTGCGCCTGTGATCTCGGATCACCGGCGCCTGCCTAGGCGGACAGGTCGCATGGCCATCACTGCCTCAGACCCCGTTCCGAAGGTGTGGGAGAGCTACGCCGCCGAGCTGCGTGCTGTGGCTGGCGCCGTGAGGGGTTACCACAATGGCTGATCAGGCTGGTCTTCAAGAGCTGGAGGAGCGGCGGCGCCGAAAGAGGCAGGTGCCGAAGCCGCAGCATGCCAAGGCAATCGTCAGCCCTGGAGAGCCAGCGGCCGAAGCTCGTACAACACCCGCCACTCATGATGAAGAACCGGCCCCACCGGCACCGGCCGAAGTCGTCCCGAAGGCAGTTGCGACGACGACACCAGGTCCTGAGGCGGCGGCCTCGCTACCGCTCCGACGGCGGACTCGCCTGCGCCAGACTCAGGTGCATCTGGATGACCGCGCCGACAGCCACCTGACCGAGCTTAAGAAGCGGGCCGTCATGGGCGAGGTGGACCTGAGCGCCAGCGGCGTCTTGCGCCGCGCCCTGGAGGAGTACGTAGAACGTCACGGCTACGACGGCATCGTTGCCTGGTTCGCGGAGCACGGCCGCTGAGAGCCACTCGGCTCGCCTACCTGACATAAGGTGAATTATCGGCGGGGTGGGGGAGTGCCTCGACCGACGCCGGAGTCGTGCTCCACAGGTCGGTCGCCTGCCGCTCGGGCGCAGCGGTTCACTGGTCCGGGCGGTCACGCCCACGAGGGAGGGGCCGGACGTGCGCACGATGACCTGCAGGCAGCTGGGTGGGCCCTGCGACACCTCGTTCCAGGGCGAGAAGGCGGACGACGTCATCAAGGCCCAGGACGCGCACCTCAAGGAGCGGGTTGCGGCGGGTGACGACACCCACGCCGACGCGCTGAAGAGCATGCAGGGCAGGTGGAAGCACCCGATCGCCGGGATGGGCTGGTACCGCCAGGCCAAGAAGGACTTCGCCGCGCTCCCCGAGGACTGACCCCGCCGCGCCGCTACGCCACGGGGGTGCGCTGGGCCAGCCGCACGCTGTTGCCCGAGGGGTCGCGGAAGCCGCAGTCGATCCCGTAGGGCTGCTCGACCGGCTTCTCGGTGAACTCCACGCCGCGCGCGGAGAGCTCCTCGTAGGCCTTCACCGCGTCGTCGGTCTCGAGGAACAGGGTGCCGGCGAAGCCCTTCGCCGTGAGCTCGGCGATCTGCGTCCCGGTGGTGGCGTCGACCATCGGCGGGCCGGGGATCGCCATGAGCACCAGCGTGATGCCGTCCTGGCCGGGGGGCGCCACGGTCAGCCAGCGGAAACCCATCTCGGCGATGGTGACGTCCTCGCGGACCTCGAAGCCGACCTTCGTCGTCCAGAAGTCGAGGGCGACGTCCTGGTCGTGCACCCAGAGCTGGGTGGTGCTGATGCGGATCATGGTGTCCTCCAACGTCATCGGGGTCCGGCTCCGAGGACGGTACGGACGCGGCTCAGCCGGTGTCTTCTCCGATCGTGCTGATGCCGGGCCGGCCGTAGGCCTTGAGCACGCAGAGCGGGACTCGGGCCAGGCTCGCCGCGGACGGGAAGAACGCGCGGTACCGCGTCGGGGTCACCCCGTACGCCCTTGCGAAGCTCGACGTGAACGACCCCACGCTCGTCAGCCCGACCTGCATGCAGATGTCGGCGACGGTGTAGTCGGTGCCGCGCAGCAGCGTCGCCGCGCGCTCGAGCCGCCGGGTGAGCAGGTAGGAGTACGGCGACTCCCCGAAGGCCCGCCGGAACGCCCGGCTGAAGTGCGCCCGCGACAGGCACGCGGCGGCCGCGAGGTCGTCGACCGTGAGCGGCTCGGTGTAGCGGGCGTCGGCGAGGTCGCGGGCGCGCACGAGATGGCGGACCGCAGGCACCCTGCCGACGTGCACGCCGGAAGCGTAGGTCCGGGGCCGCCCCTGCGTTCCCCCTTCGCCGGTGCTTGCGGCGACCGCAGGCTGGCAGCACACTCCCGCGCTGTGACGACCCCCGACCCGCAGCGGTTCGCCGAGCACTGGGTGGCGAGCTGGAACGCCCGCGACGTCGAGGCGGTGCTCGCCGGCTGCGCCGACGACGTCGTCTTCACCTCCCCCACCGCCGCCCGGGTCGTCCCGGGCAGCGGCGGGACGGTCCACGGGAAGGAATCGTTGCGGGCCTACTGGACGGCGGCGCTGCGTGGCAACCCCGACCTGCGCTTCGAGCTGGTGGCCGTCTACGCCGGCGTCGACACGGTCGCGGTGCAGTACCGCGACCAGGCCGGGCGCCAGGTCTGCGAGGTACTGACCTTCACGGACGGGTTCGTGGCGGTCGGACACGCGACGCACCTCCGCACCGCCAACGGGTCGTAGCGCAGGTCGTAGGCTGCGCTACGTGGCTGCTCCCCTGTCGATCCGCTTTGACCCCGGCATCCTGGACCGGCTCCGTCGGCGGGCCGGGCGCTCACCCGGCGCGACGCCGTCCGGCCTCGCCCAGCGGCTCGTGGACGAAGGCCTGCGCCAGGGCGAGTTCCCGGGCGTCGTGTTCCGCGACGGGGCCACCGGGCGACGCGCCGCGCTCGCTCTCGGCCCCGACGTCTGGGAGGTCGTGCGCACCCTGCGCGAGGTCGACGAGCGAGGCGAGGCCGCGGTGGACGCCGCCGCGGAGCTGCTCGCCCTGCCGCCCGCGCGGGTACGGCTCGCGCTGCGCTACTACTCCACCTACGAGCAGGAGGTCGACGCCGAGATCGCCGAGGCGGACGCGGCGTCGGAGGCCGCGGAGCGGGCCTGGCGCACCGAGCAGCGCCTGCTGGCGTGACGGTCGGGCCGGAACGGCTCCTGCTCGACGAGATGTTCCCCCCGCAGGTGGCCGAGCAGCTCCGGCAGCGCGGGCACGACGTCCTCGCGCTCGTCGCCGACCCCGAGCTGCGGGCGCTCTCGGACCCCGAGGTGTACGCGTGGGCCACGGCCCGCGGACGCCGGCTCGTGACGGAGAACGTGAAGGACTTCCGGCCGCTGGTGGCCGACGGGCACGGACCGGGCGTGCTGTTCACGAGCAGCCGGAGCTTCCCGCGCAGCCGCCGTCACATCGGCGTGCTCGTCCAGGCCCTCGACGGCTGGCTGCAGGCGGCCGCCACGGCACGCCGGCCAGTCGAGGACTGGCTGGTCCGGGAGCCCGACCCGGCCTGATCCGCGGCCCGCCTGGCCGGTCCCGGCCCGGGTGCCTAGCCTCTGGAGATGAGCGCAGCGGCACGGCGGGAGCACCGCCCGCCGTCGGCGCGCGGTGGCGCGCCACGCTCGCCCTGGTGCTGCTCGCCGGGGCGGCCGGGTGCTCGACGGACGCGCGGGCCGAGCCGTCCGCCCCCGAGCTCGGCCCGGCCGAGGTGGTCTACGGCAGCGACTACGTCGGCGACCCGTTCGTGCTGCCTGTACCGCCCGCAGCCGGCGCCGACGGGCGCTACGTCCTGTTCTGGACCACCGACTGGACCGACAACGTCCCGGTCGCGGTCTCGAGCGACCTGCACACCTGGCAGCGCCGGCCGGACGCGCTGCCCGTCCTGCCGTCGTGGGCGACCCGGTCGCGGACGATGACCTGGTCGCCGGCGGCGCTGCAGGTCGGCGACTCCTGGGTCCTGTACTTCAGCACCCAGGAGGCCTCGAGCGGGCTGCAGTGCCTGGGGGCGGCGGTGTCGGCGACACCCGAAGGCCCGTACGCCGACGCCTCGAGCACGCCGTTGCTGTGCCAGCGCGAGCTCGGCGGCGACATCGACCCGAGCGTGGCCCGGGACGCCGACGGGCGGCCCTTCCTGACCTGGAAGAACGACGGCAACGCCACCGGGGTGCCGACCGGGCTGTGGCAGCAGTACCTCTCGACGGACGGCCGGTTGGTCGTCGGCGACCCGCACCGGCTGCTCGGGGTCGACCGACCGTGGCAGTACGGCATCGTCGAGGGACCGTCGATGCTGCCGCGCAGCGAGGGCGGCTGGTGGCTGTTCTACGCGGCGGGCGCCTGGCAGTCGGGCACGTACAGCACCGGGGTCGCGGTCTGCGACACCGTCGAGGGGCCGTGCCGCACGACCTCGCCCGGGCCGCTGCTGACCAGCCGACCGGGCGCGGTCTCCCCCGGCGGCCTGGAGACCTTCCGCGACCTCGACGGGACGCTGCGGGCGGTCTACTCGACCTTCGACGAGACGCCCGGGTCGCCCGCCGCCGCGATCGACGCCTACCGGGTCCTGCAGCTCGCGACCGTCGAGGCGCACTGACCGCTCGGGTCAGACGCGGACGACGCCCTCGTACAGGCTGCCGAGCACCCGCGGGGCGCCCTTCTCGTACGACTGCTCGACCCCGCCGCTGCGGAACCCCGCCTCGGCGAGCAGCCGGTCGATCGGCCGGTCGAGGTGGCAACCGCCGGCGAGGCGGTACTGCAGCGGCTGCAGCCGGTGCTGCCAGCGCGCCACCCGGTCGTCGGGGGCGAGGCCGTGCTCGACGAGGTGCAGCGCGCCGCCGGGGCGCAGCACGCGGGCGACCTCGCGCAGCGCCGCGACCGGGTCGGGGATGGTGCAGAGCGTCCACGTCGACAGCGCCACGTCGGCACTGGCGTCGGGCAGCGGGATCGCCTGCCCGTCGAGCCCGACCCGCTCGACCGGCACCCGGCTCGCGGCTACCCGCGGCTCGGCCAGCCGCCAGCCCAGGTCGGCGGGCTCCACGGCCAGCACCCGCTCCACCGTCGCCGGGTAGTGCTCGACGTTGAGCCCCGAGCCGAAGCCGATCTCCAGCACCTCACCCGAGAGCCCGGCGCACGCCCGTTGCCGGGCCTTCGTCGCCGCCGGGGAGCGCAGCGCGACGTCGACCAGCCGCGGGACCACCCGCTCGCACCACCAAGTCATGCCTCACCCGTCTCCGACGCGCAGCTCTCGGCGGGACTCGACCCGCGACCGAGACCTGCTGAGCCTGGATGCACCGACGAACCATTGTTGAGCGGCGGCGTGTAGAGACGGCAAATGCCCTTTGGCCTTGGACGATATGTCTTGCGAAGGAACGTGTCGGATCTGATCAGGGGCATCTGCTCGGTGAAAGCATCTCATGCGTTGTCGTCGGTGTCGCAGAGCTCAGGATGCCGCAACACGAATAATGCTGGGTTTCAGTAGACGCTGATGTGGACGTGGTCGAGGTGCCCTCCGGTGATGCTGCCGGGGTCGTAGACCCCGCCGCCGCCGTAGGGGCGCCAGCCTTCGTCGGCGCGCTCGACCGACCAGATCTGTCCCAGATCCGCGAGTAGTACCTGATCTTTGGGTGTGTCGGAAGCAGCAGATGCCCTGGCCAGGGGCAAGAATCGGGTTTCTGGGACGGGATGCATGCCGCACGGGAAGGGCACCTGCTGGG
>JAABUN010003519.1_pt1 | contig 23986 bp, 20 predicted proteins | sample 5559311 | NCBI WGS metagenome assembly JAABUN01 (sample SAMN10711877, study PRJNA513370) | rock metagenome | isolation source: Antarctica rocks | place: Antarctica: Victoria Land, Siegfried Peak sud
TTAGTTCTTTTCTTCTGGGGTAATAGGGGTTCAATAATCTCCCACTCTTTATCTGTCAAACTGCTCGAATAAGGCATTTTCTTCTGATTATACCCTTTCACCAACATCCCAAATGGTTTCTATAAGCTTAAGCAACTTGAAAAATTATAAAAACCTTCTGAGCCGATGATTGGCGTTACCCTTTGTTAGTGTTTTGGGTAAGTACGCTACCAGCGACACCCGATAGTGCGGCAACAGCATCTTGCACCCGCGCCCAGACTCCTTGTTGTGCGTCAAGACCCGTCATTTCGCGAACACCCACCTGTTCTAGCATCCCCTTGAGTTGTTCTTGGTGAGCGCGACCCTCGAAGCTGACGGTATTTAATGGATTAATTGCTACTTCAATATCAGCTCCTACCACCTGAGCAGCTTTGTGGATCATAATTCCACTCATAGCTTGACCATGTTTCATCAGTTCATGGTGAATGAGTTTTTGGTAGAAGGTAAACTCATTACCTGACATCATTTGCTCAAATTGCGGAATAAATATCTTGGTGGCAGGGCTAGGTTCAGATTGAATGCCGTATTGAACGATTACAGTGTTTATAATGCCTAGGTTTTTCTTGTCATCCTCAAGCATATTCTGGAGACGTTCGCAAACATCTTCATAAGGGCAGGCATCTATTAGTTTTTGCTCACTAGAGATAATTAAATTTTGAAATGCTCTTAGATCTGCCAATCTTTCGCCGATGGCAAGCCGCTTTGTATCATCTAGCATTGTAACCATGCTTAGTTATCCTGTAGGAAAATAATTTTGATGGAGACAGACTGGAATAGCTATAAAATAGATAGGGGCGATCGCCGGAATGATTTGCTTAAGCCTTCTGCCCAACACTGCTCTTAGGAAAATCAGGTATTTTGTTGGTTAAATTAATTACTGTTTGCTGTCTGCGGTGTCCTTATCACGCTGTCCGAGCAATGTGCGAACAGCGGTCATAATCTCAGGCGCTGCCAGTACTAGGGATGCAAACGAGGAAACCGTCGCCACCTGGCAGTATTCGCAAAACGCTTTGTTCTCGCTCCACTCTTCACGAGCTAGCTCGACGTTTGTCACACAGTCTATCAAAATCTTTATACCCATTGCGATCGGTAGTAAGGGGTTAGTGCGTGCGCGGTTAATACCACCAGCAGCAGCCAACCAACCAGTAATGGCGTAAGTTAAAATCATTATTGGCCCATCAGGCAAGTTGAATCGGCTGTAAGCGTAGTTAGATGCGTCAACGCGGTCTGCATCAAAAATCTGCTGTCCTGGCGGATCGGGTAGGTAACTGATGATACCAGTTTGGTATAGCGTAACGAGTTGCCCCATCGAACCCCCAAGCATAGACAAACCAATTATTGCCCGCCGACGGCTCATGTGAGGGTCTTTTCCCTGACGCAATTCCTGACTTAGTTGTTGTGGCTCCATAAAACGCAATCCTCTTGTAACGTAGGTATCGTGGTTATATCAGCCATGCACGAATCCTTAAGTTAACGACGAAGATGATACACAGTATGCCTCTCATTCGCCAATGATCGCGTTTTGCACTGATTACCCAGATAAACTGCTTACCATTTTTACTAAGTCCTTTTGATGCGTACCTCTAACGTTGGAGGGACTTCTCATGCGTACACTCAAATAACTAAAGCCGAGGGACTTCAAGCGTAGATGTGGTGTCCAACTTAGCACTTTTGAGCAAATGGCTGAACTGCTGCGTCCTCATCTCGACCGCAAGGGCAAACGAGGTGGGCAGTGCAAACTCAGCGTTGAAGACCAATTGCTACTGGTGCTGGAATAAGGCGCGATAATATCGTACCCAGTTCCATATCACCACTAGCTGGGGACTCAGTAAGTCAGCTGTATGTAGACTGATTGCCAAGGTTGAAACGCTGCTAAGGAACTCTGGCAAGTTCCGTTTACCGGGCAAGAAACAACTTTATCAGAATGCTTATATTTGGGAAATGCTAGTGGTGGACGTGACGGAAAGTCTCATTAAGCGTCCCAAAAAAAACAGCGAACTTACTACAGTGGCAAGGCATTTTTGGGGGAGTAATTCCTCCGAAAAGATGCCGCAAGAAAAAGCGGCACACTCTGAAAGCGCAAGTAGTGGTTGATCAAACAACTGGGCAAATTCTTTGCACTGCCTTTGGCAAGGGACGAGTTCACGACTTTCGGTTGTTTAAGCAGCATCGGATTCCGATGTTGCCAGTGCAATTGTGTCTGGCTAACAAGGGCTATCAGGGAATTGTCAAACTACACTCTAGTAGTTGTACTCCAACTAAGAAGCCCCGCAAGACGAAGTTGGATAAGTACGAGCGTCAACATAACCGCCTATTAGCCCAATTGCGAGTTGTCACTGAACACGTTAACCGCCGATTGAAGATTTTTCGGATTTTGGCACTATCGCTATCGCAGCCGCCGCAGACGTTTCGGACTACAATTTAACTTAATTGCAGCGATTTTCAACTTTGAGCTTGCTACCCCCTCGTGATTCACGCAAGAGGTCTATTTTTATTTACAAACACTTTCTTAAACCTTTAACAAAATCGGACCCTGTTGCCTTAAATATGATAGCTGCAGTCTTAAGCAACTTGACGAATTATAAAAACCTGTTGCGAAGCTCATCAAAAAAGGCGCGGTTAGTCATCTTGTTTCTAAACATAGCTATTACGGCTTTACCCAACTTCTATCTAATGAATGAGGTTGATGTTAAGTGACTTTGTCTAAATGAATACTAAAATGTTTTTGAAAGCACTAGCATTCACACTCATCCCATACCAATTCTTTAAAGTCCAGTTACAGAAAGAGCATCCACAATAGACTTTTGACCTGGAATTGAGCAGACTATGTTTTGTGTAAATCGAAATTACCGTCGCTGACAACAGTTTGTAAGTCCGGTGGGCCACCCAAAGAAAACGCAGTAATTGGTTTTGATGTCACTTGTGCCGTAAGTAAAGTTATAGTTCTACCTATTGGATGACCGACTATGTAAATATAGGAAGCGTGTACCTTTTGACCTGTAGGTGCGATCGCGCTATCCTCTTAAATCTCTACACGTCAATAATATATTTCTAACTCTTTGTACTATTGGTTACAGCAAAAATCGAATTTTTTATCTCAAGTTGGTAGACAAAGATTGTTTTGTCCTGCTTGAGCAGATTCTATTCTTGTTCTATAGTTACTTAGACTTTTAACTGAGAGAGCATATAGGCATCAAGCATATTTAGTATGTCTGTATCTTGCTCTAACTTTCTTGCAAAATGAAAATTACCATTGGTAATTGTTTTATAATCTCGACTTGTAAGAATACGGGCGTGACCCCAGTCCGTTTCTGTAAAATCTATGTAACGTTTGTTATCACTACAAATTTTAAATTTATGGCTATTGAGCAAAATAGTTTGAATAAAAGATTCATCAGGTACTAATGTCTTTTTATAGTAGTTGACTAAACTCTCATTCTCTTTAATAAAATCTCGAATATATTGAATACATTTTTTTGAAAGGGTATGCCATTGGGAGCCACCATAACAAATGAAGCGTTCGTTGAACGGTGTTCTTTTAGCTGGCAATCCTATTAATGAACCGTAGTAAACTGAAAGTATAATTGGTGTAACTTTCTGAATTAACAATGCCCTTAACAAAAGTTTTTTTGTCCAATTAGGCAAGCGGTAATATTGACAAAAATAACGCTTAAAAACCTCGTCTTCTTCCCATAGGCACTCAGGAGAGGAAGTATCAAAATATTGCATAAATCCATCGTAGTCAGTCTTGGAAAGAAAACTTTCAATCTTTGCTATCGGCTGAGTAGGGTAGTCTTGACCAGAAATATAAACTAACCAGTCAAAATCAGAATTATTTGTGAATAACCAATCAATAGCTTGAAGATAAGGTTGCAGTAAAGAAAAATCACCTCGTATTCCCGATTTCTCTATTTTAAGAATATGAACATCGGAGAAATTTTGCAGAATACTTGTATCTAAGTAACTGCTAGTAAAATCGTGACCAATAATAATTTGAGCAGAGGAGCTAGAGCTTTTTATTGTTTGAACAAGCCTGCGAATCTGCTGGGGATTTTTGTGAGTTTGAATGAAGTAGCAAACTTTCATAAATTTTAAATCATTTAATAACTAACTGATTACAATTGAATTATTAGTCCATTTAACTTTAAACACAGGCGAGATTCCTAATGTCATTAATCTGTGATACCAACCGTAAGCAATGAATTCTTCCTCGGATAAAGACAACAAATTTGTTCCATATATCCCTGTACGATCGCTGCCTACACAAACAGGTTTTTTACTTACTGGCTCGAAAGGACCCTCAATACAATCGGAAATATACCAATATAATGATGAATCGGTAATATTTTCCCAGCCAACTTTCTGCGTCCATTTTGGATTTAACCACTGAGTCCAACAAGAAAAAAACAAATGATATTTTCCATTTTTGTAAATTACTTGTGGTCGTTCCATTTCATAGAAAGGTGATTCTTCCGTACCTTCAATGACTGGTGTAGCCGCAGGCGGTAATAGTTTATAAGGACCAGTTATTCTATTAGCTACTGCTAGACCAATACACCCGCGAAATTCTCCTTCCCTCCCTTCCCTTAAATATGCACAGATGTACATATAATAATTATCTGTTTTACTATCTTTAACGATATATGGATCGCGCCATTGAAAATGGTCATATTCACGCCCGTATAGATTACGCTTATAGGAACAGTACCAAGGATCAGAATCTACTGGTTTTATAAGTTCTTTTGTTGAGTAACGCTGCCAGTGTAAACCATCAGTAGATGTTGCTAGACCAATCCCCTCATTCCAAATTTCGATATCGCCCTTACCTGCGGCTGAGTAGAATAAATAATAAGTATCATTTTCTTTATAGGTGCAGCCAGCAAGCATTCTCCCTGACTCCCAGGAAGAATTAGCTAGTTCTGGAGCAATTGCAGTTCCTAAATCTTTCCAGTTTTTTAAATCAGTAGATATAGCACTATAAATAGTAGTTTTCCCTTTCCACCAAATCTCTGAATCTTGTTCTCCGACTAGATAGAAAAGACGATAAATATCTCCATCCTTTAAGATCCACGGATCCCAAGTTAAATCTCCTTTTGCCAACAAATTTAGAACTTTGCTGGCTGTATGCTTTCCTTTAGGTAATACTTCAATATGCCTCGCTAATTGTCTGTATAGCTTGTTGTTGAGCAACACTATAAGTTCCTAGAGTGAAATATTTGTCTTTCAACTAAAGTATAGTAGCAGAGAAGACAAAATTGCTTTTGTATAAGTCTAAACATTGAACTTATTTTTTATTTCTAGGTAGAGGAAAAAAATTGGCAGATATTTAAAAATTTGTCTATTTTCTGCTCTAGATTGAAAACAATGTTTCGGAAATAGTCAAGCCTACGCTTCTCAATGAATTAATATAATCATTCCGCTACAGAACAGCCCAACCCAAGGATAACAAAAATATCGTTAGAAGCTGATTTGCTCGTTTAGAGTCAGTAAACGGAAACTTTGGGGGATGATTCACCCGTCCCCAAAGGTTGCCAAGAAAGGTGTGTTGATTGCAGACAACAACCACGAGGTTGGAAAATGCCAAACAATGTTTTGATTGCTCATCTATTAGTGTAATTAGCGATCGCAACAATTAGAAAATATTCAAAACTGCAGAGCGTGATTTCAAAACCAATGCAACGATACGTTGCAATTGCTAGTCTCGTTGCTAAAATTCATACATCTAATCAACAACGCCAAAATTAGAACTAATATACGATCAAATCTCTTGCCGTCCTTTGTCCTAGGAAACAGGAACAGAATAGGGAGTGATCGGTAGTGATTCTTGTTGGTTAACAGAGCGCGATCGCTGGGTTTGGATTAAGCATACTTGATTTGTAAGTAAAAAACTTGTAAAACTAGCAATTACAATCACTGGAACCATTGCCGTATCTGAAAGTACGCTGAGAATTACAGTTGTACTAATTGGGGTTTTGGTAATAGCTACATTTACGGCTGCCATCATGCAAACCATAGCAATAGTTGGATGAACTTGGGGAATAGCTAGAGCGATCGCAAGTCCCACGGCTGCACCAATGTAAAATAGAGGAAATATAAAACCGCCTCGGAAGCCAGAATGTAGAGTACAACCAACTGCTACCATTTTAGCTAAAGCGATCGCAAGCAACATTCCTACCCCAAAAGTAGAACCTGTTTCGACAATAGTAGCAATCTCTTTTTCACCGAAAAACAGGGTTTGGGGAAATATGCAAGCAATTAGTCCAATTGACAAACCTCCCAGCGTCGCCAACAAAATTGTATGATGTTCGATGTACTTAGTTATTTGCCCAATGCTACGGAAGACTACAACAAAAATAACCGCAACTAATGCCCCTGTCATCCCTAATAATGCCCCTTGTAGCAAATTCCAGAGTGTAAGCGCCCCAATAGAAGTAAAGTGGTACATTCCCCCAATTGTTAATCCAGTATTCCAGCGAAATACACAAAAACTCAAAATAGCGCTCAATACGGCTGGAACTAAGGCTTCGTAATATTCTATGCCGCGTCGATGAGGTATTTCTAGGGCAAATAACGCTCCACCAAGCGGCGCACCGAAAAATGCCCCCAAGGCTGCACTCATACCGCAAAAAGTTAGGATGCGGATTGTAGTCACGCTCAGATGTAGTTTTTCGCCCAACCAACTGCCAATACTGCCGTTAATCTGCACTAGCGGCGCTTCTGGGCCCGCACTACCACCAAAAGTGATCGAAAAAAGGGAAGCAACAATCATTGCTGGGGTTTGTTGCGGGGAGATTCGCCCCGGCTGGTGAACTTTATCGACGACAAACGCAACTTCACCCGGAAGCCCCATAAAATGTAGCGTTAAGCCTACCAAAAAGCCGCCAATGGTAGTTGCAATCCATACATAATTGTTAGAGCTAATTGCTGAGGAATAAGAGCTTAGAAGTTCTGGAATTGTATGCCAGACCAGATGTAGACTGGCTTCTAGAGTGTAGTAGTAAGCCGTTGCTACTAAGCCGCCAGCAATGCCAATTGCGGCGGCATACAAGATCGTTTGCTGGTAAGTCAGTTCGCTACTATCCGAGCGGGATGCGATCGCAATTGATTGTTCTGGGGTAGTTGAAGACATTAGGGGAAATAGGGGAATAAATTTATCTGGCAAACTTCATTAGTCGATTACATCTCACTTATGGCTGCTAAAACTGGGGGTACAAAACGTTCTGCCGACTGCTTAGGTTGTGCGCCAAAGTGTTCAATCAACAAGTCTTTTAGTACTGGCTTCAGGTCGTCACAAGGAATTTGTTTCATCACCCGGCTACCGAGTTCGGCTTCAAAGCCTACTTTGCCACCCATCCAAATGTCTACAGCTTCTACAACTTGCCCGTTTTTGCGTCCTTTTGTCCCCATTAAGCCAATATCGGCAACTTGCGGCTGACCACAGGAATTAGGGCAACCAGTCCAGTGAATGCGTACAGGCTGTGATACGGTGAGTTCCGCTTCTAAAGCTTTAATTGTTGCTAGGGCGCGATTTTTGGTTTCAATCAAGGCAAATCCGCAAAATTGACTACCAGTACAAGAAACTAATCGCCGCGATAGGTTTTCGGGGTTTGGGGAAAAACGTTCTAAAAGTGGTTCTTGCCAAAACGGCTCTAGCCTTGAATCAGGAATATTTGGAATAATTAGATTTTGCTCGACAGTAAAACGAATTTCTCCAGTGCCGTACACTTCTGCCATCCGGGCTAGATCGAACATATCTTGGGCATACAAGCGACCAATAGGGATATGCAATCCCACAAAGTTTAAGCCTGGTTGTTTTTGCTTGGCAGCGCCGATATGATCATATTTATCCCACATAAATTCGTCTTTTTCGGCAGCAGTTTCTAGAGAATGACCGATTTGGTTTTCTACTTGGGTGCGAAACTGCTCTATCCCCAATTTGTCGATCAGATACATAAGGCGCGATTTCTGTCTATTTGCCCGCAAGCCTTGGTTGCGAAAGGTTAGTAAAATCGCTTTGCTTAGTGCGACTACATCGTCAGGACTTACCCAAACATTGAGAGGTAGGGCGGCTTCGTAACGTTTGGGTGAAAACATCCCGCCGACAATGACATTAAAGCCAATAGTGTTATTTTTATAAGCGGGGATAAAGGCAAGGTCGTTTAGTTCGGCATGAACGGAATTATCTCGGCATCCGGCGATCGCAATATTAAATTTGCGCGGCAAGTTGACCATTGCCGGGTTGCCTTCGCCATTTTTTGTAATCATATCCTGCACCATGCGGCACAATCCCCGCGTATCAATTAATTCGTCAGGATCGATGCCAGCTAAGGGCGAACCTGTAATATTGCGAACGTTGTCTATACCCGACTGCACTGAAGTCATGCCAAATTGATGCAATTTTTTGAAGATATCTGGTACATCTTCGATGCGAACGCCTCTTAGTTGAATATTTTGCCTAGTGGTGATGTCTGCGTTACCATCATCGCCGTATTGCTGCACGATTTCGGCTAAAGCCCGCATTTGACTACTGGTAATTACACCATTAGCCATCCGCATCCGCAGCATAAATTTACCTGGGGTGACGGTGCGGTAGAATAGTCCCAGATCGCGCAGGCGGTAATCGCGATCGGCTTCGTCCATTGCTTCCCAACCAATTTTTGCTAGGTAATCTAGTTCTTGCTTAAGGACTAAACCATCTTTTTCAGCTTTGATTCTTTCAAATTTGTTTAAAGCAGTTGCTTTGGCTTCTCCGGTGTCGGTCAATTGAGATTCAGATGCGTCCGCTTCGGTTTTACCAGCTGTGCCTGGGGTTTCGTTTGTGTCCGTCATAGGTTTAATTTGATAGGTTTTATTAATTGCGCTGCAACAGTCGTGAAATATATCTTTTTTGTTAACCTATTCGCTCTGGTGAATTGATTTTGTAGAAGTCGTTACAAAAGACGATTCAAACTCTTTAAACCTACCTTTTGACGTATTTGTACTAACAAAGATTTTTTCCTAACAAAGAGAGTAAAGCTACCTATATGGTAAGGAGATATTGATCGGTGATTTCGGCGAATATGCGATCGCTAGAGTCCCCCCTGTTGATGCTTCTTTGTGGTGGCTAATTTTGCTACGAGCTTACGTAAAAGCAACTGGCGATCTTGCTTTTGCTCATCAGATAGAATTTCAACAAGGAATTAAATTAGTTCTCGACTTGTGCTTAACACCTCGGTTTGAGATGTACCCCAGCATGTTAGTTTCCGACGGTGCTTTTATGATTGACCGCCGCATGGGTGTATATGGATATCCGTTAGAAATTCAAGTTTTGTTTTACGGAGCTTTAAGATCCGCGCAAGAGCTACTGGTTGGTGAAAATGGTGGCAAACAGTATTTACATAACATCAAGCAGCGTTTAGCTACGCTTGGGTATCACGTGCGGGAGTACTACTGGCTTGACCTGCAACGCCTAAATGAAATCTATCGCTACAAAGAAGAATTCGGTAAAGAAGTTGCCAATAAATTCAATATTTATTCAGAATCAATTCCCCTGTGGTTAACCGAATGGCTGCCAGAAACAGGCGGCTACTTGGCAGGCAACTTAGGGCCGGGAAGAATGGATTTTCGGTTTTTTGCTTTGGGAAACTTAATGGCAATTTTAGTTTCTTTGGCAAGTAAAGAAGAATCACAGCAAATTATGGATCTATTTGATCATCGCTGGCACGATTTGATTGGCTATATGCCAGTGAAAATTTGTTTTCCTGCGGTAGAAGGTTTGGAATGGCGAATTGTTACTGGCTGTGACCCAAAAAATATTCCTTGGTCATATCATAATGGCGGTAATTGGCCAGTTTTATTGTGGATGTTTGCCGCCGCCGCTCAAAAAACAAATCGCCTAGAACTAGCACAAAGAGCAATAAAAACGGCGTGGCAGCGTCTAAGTGTAGATAAGTGGCCAGAGTATTACGATAGCAAGAACGGGCGCTTAATTGGCAAGGAAGCGAGGATACTTCAAACTTGGACAATAGCAGGATTTTTAGTAGCGCAACAATTGATGGATAATCCAGCTAATTTAGAATTAATTAGCTTTGAGGAAAACTTCGAGCAAATTAAATGTCCAATCTAAGCGCTAATTATAAATACACGTAAAGCTCAAACTTCACCTCCAGCAAAGGTTATTAGACATTAATTGATTTGCAACAATTAATATCTCATACTGGGTACGATTACTAGGTCTAATATTTCACCAAATATCAATCCAAATCCAGCAGTAAACGTGAAAAACAATAACTTATGCGATTTACTAAATCCATTAAACCCCATTTCTATTTGAGCAAAAAACGTAGTTATAAAAGGTACAGCAATAAATGTGAAAGATGTAGACCAAGTTATTGCCAAAGCTATCGAGAGGCTAAAAATTAAACTTACACTCATAACTATAAATAGCCCTTGAGAAGCAAAACTAGACAAATGCGCTAGCAGTGGACTACTTTTCCAAAGTATAGCCAAGGCTATAAATACTACGAAAGCCCCCACCAGCCAGGCAATATGATGAGCGGATAAATACCACCCTAACAGGGCATAAGCCAGCCAGAGCGTGCTTAGGGCTAATAATGGAATTCTGTTAGCTAATCTAACAATATTCATAACTAAAAGATTTTAGTGATTATTTGTCTAGGATTGAGTTGATGACCTAATAGTACACAACATCAAATATTTCTTGTAAATAATGATTTTGTTGTCATATAGCAATCCTCTTATTATTTTAAACCAATCAATAGAACAACGTGAGGGTTCTTATACCAATTTAAATTGAGTATAAAGGCAGATAAACTAGACCGAGAGGAGTTGTTTAGCTCTCTCTACTGATGTAGATCTCACCTCAATGGAAGTGAAGGAAAGTTTGGATAGTTTAGTAGAACAGTTGTATCAAGCCGAAACACCAATTTTTATTCACGCAAGAGGTCTATTACTATTGGCTTAGAGAAACTTTGTCATGTTTTAGGGTCTTTGAGTTGCGATCGCAAGTTTCGCCCCTGGAACTTGCCTGACTCGATCCATAACTGTCACAACTTGACCGTGATTAACTGCTTTATCAGCATTGACAATTACTAAAGTTTCTTGATTTGGTTTAATTAATTGCTGCACTTGCGTACTTAATGCTTCAATTTGTACGGTCTTGCGGTTGAGTGATATATTTCCTTGCGCGTCAATAGTAACTGTAATTGGCGTTGAAGGCTGAACTTTTGCTGTAGATGCTTGCGGTAAATTTACTAATAACCCCTCAGAGCGAGTTAAAAATAGGGTTGACATAATAAAAAATGTCAAAATTGCAAAAATAACATCGATCATCGGCACAATATTAATTTGTGGTGGAATCTCTGGCTCATCGGGTAGACGCATATCTGTTTCCTTTTTCGTGATTGCGACGGTAAAGTAGTTCTAGCTGACCGCCATATTCTTGAATTAGTGCTATTTGCCGGATATAAAAGCCGCGAAAAGCATTAGCAAATAAGAGCGTAACAATTGCCACAATTAACCCTGAAGCAGTAGAAACTAAAGCTTCGCTGATTCCCGATGTAACGCCGCCTGTTTGACTTGCACCTACATCACCTAACCGCAGCGAAGCAAAAGAGTAAATTAAGCCTAAAACTGTTCCTAATAATCCAAGTAAGGGAGCAAGGCTAATAATTGTTTCAAATACAGTATTAAACCGCTTGAGTCCCGGGATTTCTGCTTGTGCTTCGCTTTCTAAAGCTAGACGAAATTCCTCTGGTGTAGGTTGCTCTAGTTCTAAAGCTGCTAGGAAAATTCGCGCAATTGGCAAATCGGCGTTTTGCTTAAGTTTTTTTAAAGCCGTATCAGGATCGTGCCTGTAGTAAGACATAGCATCCCTAACAACGCGCGGCTGCCTTTTATTGATACGCAACCAAAAAATTAAACGTTCGGCAATTAAAGCGATCGCTACTATCGAAAATCCTAACAGAGGCCACATGACTACGCCACCTGCGGCAAAAAGATTATTAATTCCCATTTTTTATTTCTAGGGCGAGTTTTCCGAAAGCATATCAACCTGATTGACTCCTATAAGCTGACAGTCCTTCTCAATAAAAAGTAAGTCTAATGCTAACTAATGTCAAGCATTTATGAATAATTAACAATTTATTAATTGTTTTTCTTTTGATACAACGCCGGAAATAGTTGCCATCAAGGAACTTAAGAATTTGCAAGCGTGCTGTAATCGCAACTAACGAGCGTTTCTACCCTTGACAACTACTCCTAATACATCTTAGGTTGATTTACTAGATGCGAATTAGTAGCAATAGTATATGGGCTTGTCTAGCATTGCTGTACAGCAGCGAGAAAAAGAAGACGACGCGCTGAAGTCTTTTATTGTCTTTAGCCTTGTTGGTTCAGTGGGGCTGCACGTTGCAGTGTTAAGTCTGAGCAATTTTTGGGTGAAAGAGACAAAATTAGCAGAAGAACTGATTGAAGTTATAGTTCTCGATACTCCTAGTGTTGAAGCAGCAAAGCCAGAACCGAAGCCTATACCAAAAATAGGCGGTGGATCTAAGCCGTCAGCCAGCGCGAAAACAAATAATCCTGCGCCTGAAGCAAAATCATCTCAAACAGCTTCTGGGCAAGAAATTGCTTTACCGCCACCAGCGAAACTTGAAAAGCCCTCTAGTCTTAAAGCTACAAGCATTGAAAAACCATTAACAACGCCGCCGCCAACACCGATAGCAACGCCCAAAGTGACTGAAACTTTACCACCTGTTCCTACTCCACAACCGGAAGTAGTAGCAACGCCTATCCCTACACCTATAGCAAGCTTACCATCTGAGCTAATTGCCAAACTGAAATCTACCCCGATGCCTACACCAACACCCACTCCTACGCCATTAGCTAGCGAGAAACCTAAGCCAATACCTAGCCCTGTAGCAGTAGCAACACCGAAGTCAATACCTATACCCCTAACAACACCGCCGCAATCCCCGCCAAAACCAATTTCGCCTAGGGTTACAGCCGCCAGCCCGTCGCCGCGCAATAACCAACCACCTTATACGCCTTCAGCAAAACCTAGCAATCCTGTTAATCCCTCAAACTCCCCCGTAAGTCAAAGTAATATAGCAAATAGGAATAAAGTAAGCGATCGCTCTTTAACACCTGGCTTGCAAAATTCTGTAGGGAATAGTTCTGGTACAGCACTAACACGCAGTCAACCAGGAAATAATTCTACCAGGCAGGAGAACAATAACAGTGGTGGACAAGAAAAAGTAGCAACCGCGCCCAGTAATACAACCCAACTAGGCGAAGACTTACTATCACCAAGGTCTAGTTCTGGGAGTCTTTCGTGTCGTCGCTGTCCCGATCCACCTTATCCCAAAAGAGCCGAAAGAAGGGGTCTGCAAGGCACAGTAAAACTTGTCTTTGATGCCGACCGTAATGGCAATATTAGTAACGTCAGGGTAGCAAATTCGAGCGGTCATGACATCCTCGATCGCGCGGCGACTGATGCAGTTAAAGATTGGAAATTAGCATCGTCAGATAGCGCACAGCAGGGAATATCACAGTCTTTTACCTTTGCCAAAAAAGGCTCAGATACAGAAAGTCTTGCCCGCGAACGTCGAGAAAAGCAAGAACGCCAGCGTTTAGCCCGCGAAAAGGAACAACAAGAAAAGGAACGTTTAGCTCGCCAACAACAACAGCGACAGCAACAAGAACGTCAAGAAAAGGAACGTTTAGCTCGCCAACAACAACAGCGACAGCAACAAGAACGCGATCGCACGCCAGTACCTGCACCGGAGCCTTTAGTAACGCCTTCTACGCCAATAGAGCCATTACCAACAACAACACCTTCTAGCCCGATAGAGCCTTCACCAGTACCTTTTGAGTCATTAACTCCTTCATTACCACCAGAATGATGCCCGCTTAAGCATTAAAAAATACTTTGTTGTAAATAAAATGAATCGCCCAGACGCAGAGAGTTTGTATCTGAGGCTTTTTTGAGGTGTGAGTTTATTTTGGAGAAATATTGTGAGTTTGCGGCAATTAGTTAGTTATGTTTGTTTTGCTGGTGCTGTTAGCTTGATAGCTCATCAACCAGTGCAAGCTAATGTTGGACAAGTAACTGGGGTACGACTTAATCCTACTGAAAATGGGCTTGAAGTCATTTTAGATACTTCTGATGCTGCTCCATCTCAGGTTTTTGCTTCTCGTTATGGTAATACTTTTGTTGCTGATATCATCAATACGCAGTTGAAATTACCAGGGAAAACTAATACTTTTCGCCAAGATAATCCTACAAGTGAAATTACTGCTATTACGGTTACTGCCCTAGATGCTAATACTGTCCGGATCGAGATAGTAGGTAAAGCTGGAGTTCCGATTGCAAAATTAGTTCAAAATAACCAAAGGGTGGTTTTGAGTTTGACACCGCCTTCTTCCACTGCTGTTAAACCGCAACCAAACATAGCACCTCCAGCAAATACTCCTACAACACCAACTACACCACCTGCAACCACCCAAAATCCAAATCGTAATCCCGAAGCTGATAGTACCGAGGAATTAGGTGAAGAAAGGATTATTGTTGGCATTACGCGCACCGAAGAAGAACTTACAGATGTACCGCGCAGCGTAACTGTAATTAACCGCGAACAAATCGAAGAACAAGCACAATCGACGCGAGATTTAGGCAATATTCTCGGCAAATTAGTTCCTGGTTTAGCACCCCCAACGCAAAGTAATAGTAATTTTGGGCAAAGTTTACGCGGGCGCAATGTTTTGGTACTAATTGATGGCGTTCCTCAGTCTACAAGTAGAAACGTTTTCCGCGATTTTAGTACTATTGACCCTTCCGCCGTAGAACGGATTGAAGTGTTAAGAGGTCCTACAGCAATTTATGGTGATGGTGCGACAGGTGGCGTAGTTAATATTATTACTAGAACAGCCAGCGAAGAAAAGCTGACTTTGACTACAGAAGTCGGGTTAAATGCTTCTTTAAGCCACTTGAACGATAGTCTTGGTTATAATCTCCGCCAGTTGGTTTCTGGGACGGAAAATAACTTTGACTATACAATTTCCGCAGCATTTACAGGAGTTGGGGGCTTTTTTGATGCTGATGGCGATCGCATTCCCCCCGATCCCAATGGGCAAGGCGGTTTATCTGATACTGATACTTTTAATATATTAGGCAAAGTAGGTGTAAATATTGGCGAAGGTCAGCGCTTGCAACTGACTTTAAATCACTTTAGCGATCACCAAAATACTGACTTTACTACCGATCCCAGTATAAATAGGCTTCCAGGTAGACAAAAAGCCAGGGCTTTAGAAGGGTTAGATTTAGAAGACAACCAAGGGACAAGAAATACACTTATTAACTTGGAATATAACAACGAAGATTTATTTGGTAGTCGAGTTCGCACTCAGGCATATTACCGTAATTACTTTACGAGATTTTTTCCTTTTGACGCTCAAAATACTGCGAGTTTGGGTAATATTATTTTTCAATCCCAGTTGGAATCAGAAAAAATTGGCAGTCGTTTAGAAATTGATACTCCTTTATCTAGTCCAGCAACGCTGAGTTTGTTATGGGGAGTAGATTTATCGCGCGAAAATAGTTCTCAGCCTGTAGCTGTTTTCGATCCTGCGATTTTCAATAACAGTAACGGCTTAGTTTTCCGCGAAATAGATGAACGTTCTTGGACACCAGCTTTTAGCCAAAATAACTTAGGTTTGTTCGCGCAATTGCGTTGGGACGTTAGCGATCGCATAGTTCTTAATGGTGGCTTACGTCACGAACGAGTAGGCGTAAGTGCTGATGATTTTACGACAATTAGGGGAAACTCTATTGGCGGTGGCGATCTTGATTACAATGAAACGCTGTTTAATTTAGGAGCTATCTATAATGTGACAGAGCAAGTAAATTTATTTGCTAATTTTGCTCAAGGTTTTTCTGTTGCTGATGTAGGTTTAGCTTTACGCAATGCCCCGGCGGGCTTTTCTGTAGAATCTTTACGCCCGGAAGCCCAAAAAGTAGATCACTATGAAATTGGCGTGCGCGGTAACTGGGACATATTAGAAGCTTCTTTAGTTGGTTTTTACAACCAATCAGATTTAGGCACAACTTTTACAGCGCCAGGAACAATTCTTCGTTCTCCTCAAAAAGTTTATGGCTTAGAAGCTACCCTTGACGTACAACCGAGTGAAACTTGGCAATTGGGAACAACCCTAAGCGTGGTAGGAGGCGATCGCGATAGCGATGATGACGGCGATTATGATGCGCCGTTAAATACTTTTAGTATTTCGCCCTTAAAAATAACTGCTTATGTAGAAAATCAAACTCTACCAAGTTGGCGCAATCGCTTGCAGTTGTTGTATTCCGGTAGTCGCGACCCTGTAGGTACTGGGTTTGGCTTAAATGAAGTAGAAAGTTACTTTACCCTTGATTATGTTAGCCGTATTAATTTAGGGCCGGGAACCCTGCAAGTCAGCGTAGAAAACTTATTGAATAAGCAGTATTTCCCTGTAGTTTCTCAGTTGCAAACTACTGATAGTAGTTACGCGGCGGCTAGAGGTACAACCCTTAGCGTTAGTTATTCGTTTACTTGGTAATTAGATAAAAAATGTAGAGACGTTACAATGCAACGTCTCTACATCAAACAATGCAATGTCTCGTTGCCAAAATTCATACATCTAATCAGCAACGTCAACATTTTTACCCAAATGCGATCGCGAATAACAAAGGTTATTACTAAGGAGAAAAATCATTGACAGCAATAGATGCTCAAAATCTTAAAATCGCTTACAGTGACACGCTAATTATTCCCGATCTGTCGCTGACACTTCCTCTTGGCAAAGTAACTGCTTTATTAGGGCCAAACGGATCGGGAAAAAGTACAATACTACGCAGCCTAGCTAGATTGTTGCAGCCGACAAAAGGCGCAATTTACTTAAACGGTCGCAACATCGCCAAAATGCCAACCAAAGAACTGGCGCGTCAGTTAGCTATGTTACCCCAATCACCAGATATACCAGCTAGCGTTACTGTATGGGAATTGATTAGTTACGGTCGCTATCCTTACCAAAGTTTACTAGGAAGACTGTCCGATCGAGATATTGCCGCGATGCGTTGGGCGCTAGAAATCACTAATTTAGAACCTTTAGCCGATAGATCTGTTGATACACTCTCAGGAGGCGAACGCCAACGCGCTTGGATTGCAATGGCACTAGCACAGCAAACCCAAGTGTTACTGTTAGACGAACCAACCACATTTTTAGATATCCGTCACCAATTAGATGTGTTGTCCCTAGTACGGAAACTAAATCGCGATCGCCATCTTACCGTTGGCTGGGTATTGCACGACTTAAATCAAGCCGCCGCCTATAGCGATCGCCTAATTATGCTGGCACAAGGCAAAGTAGTTGCTAACGGAACTCCAGAGGAAGTAATGACAACTGCCACGATTTGGGAAGTTTTTGGGGTAGAAATGACGATTGTTTCTCATCCTTTTAGTGGTTCTCCGACTTGTTTGCCGTGCAATATGGGCAGCTGCACATGAATAAACTAAGTAGAAGAAATTTTATAACAACAGCAATTGTTTCTACTTTTGCCGTTGCTTGTACGCGAAATGCTACAGAAGTAAAATCGCCAACGGCTAATACTAAAACTCCGACTCGGATTGTAGCCCTCGAATGGGTATATGTGGAAAACTTATTAGCGCTGGGGATACAGCCTGTAGGCGTAGCAGATATTGGCGGCTACAAGCGATTTGTGGATATTGAGCCAGTATTAGCAGCTAGTGTAGTAGATATTGGTACGCGCCAAGAGCCAAATTTAGAAACAATCGCTCAACTACAACCTGATTTAATTATCGGCGTAATTTTACGCCACGAACCTATTTACGACAACTTATCATCTATCGCCCCTACCCTGCTATTTAACCCTTACCCCGCACCCAACGAACAATCGCAACTAGCAGAAATGGAGCAAACATTTTTAACTATTGCCGATACTGTAAACCGTCGCAGTATAGGCGAAAAAGTGTGGCAGCAGATGCGAGAAACCTTTAAAACTGCCACCGAACAAATGCGATCGCTGCAACTTATCGGTCGCCCATTTATCCTAGGGCAATTTCCCCCCCAAAGTTCTCCTCAACTGCGCTTATTTACGGCAAATGCGATCGCTGTGCAAATCTTAGAACAAATAGGCTTAAAAAACTCATGGCAAGGAGACTTAGATCGCTTCGGTTTCAATACCGTGTGGGTAGAAGCGCTTACTAAGGTAGAACAAGCCAACTTTCTCTACATCACCGAAGCAAACAACACCCACTGGCAGCAAATTCAAACTAACCCAGTATGGAAAGGACTAGAATTTGTCCAACAAAACCGCCTTTACTTAATAGGTGCAGACACCTGGGTGTTTGGTGGGCCTCTGTCAGCACAAGTTTTGGTCAAAAAAGTAGTAACAGCCTTAACTAAAAAGTAAACACAATTAATACCTTAATCTCTATGTTTTTCTGCGGTAAGCTGCCCGTCTATATTAAAAACCTCTCCTCAACTTGTGAAACATCCCTACGCAATCATCTTTAGCAGTGGAATAACCTTACTTTTAATCCTCCTCCTTATCCACATTACCCAAGGACAAGCAGAACTAGACGTTTCTACTGTCTTCACTGCTATCTTTGCCCCCAACAATAGCGCTGCTTCCAATATCGTCCGTTACATCCGCCTTCCCCGTTCTAGTATTGGTATTCTTGTCGGTGCAGCCCTAGGAATAGCCGGAGTATTGCTACAAACAGTAACTCGCAATCCCCTGTCATCACCTGCAACTTTAGGCATCAATGCAGGTGCATATTTAGCTGTTACTGTTACACTAATTTTCGCCCCCAACTTATTAGCTTTCTCGCCCATCTTCATAGCTTTCTCCGGTGGATTGTTAGCAGCAGTGCTAGTGTATGCGATCGCGTCAAGCACCTCAATTACTCCAATTCGCTTAACTTTAGCTGGTGTAGCTGTTTCCTTGGCTTTAGCCTCTTTTACCGCCGCTTTGCAGTTATTCTATGAAAGCGAAACTGCTGGCTTATTTCTTTGGGGTGCAGGTTCTTTAGTTCAAACAGATTGGAGTGGGACTATTTACGCCTTACCGCGAGTTTTACTTGGCTTTGTTGCAGCGTTATTAATGGCAAAATCCTTGGATATTTTACAACTAGGCGATGAAGTTGCGCGATCGCTTGGTCAAAAAGTCCAACTAACCCGCTTACTCACGATAATAATCGCTGTATTTCTAGCATCGGTAGCAGTAAGTGTAGTCGGGCCCATTGGCTTTGTAGGTTTAGTTGCCCCTCACCTAGTCCGGTTGATGGGATGCCGCCCACACTACCTACTTATACCAGGGGCGGCACTTTGGGGCGCAGTTATTGTCATTGCTGCGGATATTGTCGCTCAACAGGTGACAACAAACTTAAGCCAATTACCCACAGGTAGCGTTACCGCCCTCATTGGCGCACCATTTTTAATTTGGCTGGCGCGTTCGGCAAAAAGCGCTACTACAAGCGATCGCTCTTTTAGTCTAAAACCATCGCGGTTACTGCCCTACCAAGTTTTATTATTAGCCAGTATTTCGTTACTTGCGATCGCTCTAGGAGTTGGTCTATTTATTGGTGGTGTTTCTTTAAACTTCAATCAAATTGTTGACAGTAGCACTTTCGCTCATCGAGTAGTGTTTAACCTCCGCTTACCGCGCCTGCTTGTAGCTGTCTTTGCTGGGGCATCTTTAGCTGTAAGTGGCTTACTGTTGCAAGGAGTTGTACGAAACCCCTTAGCAGCGCCAGAAATAGTTGGGATTACATCTGGTGCAGGACTAGGGGCAATGTTAATTCTAGCTTTGCTCCCAAACGCACCAGTTGCCGCCGTCCCTATCGCTGCCTTTATTGGTGCGTTTGCGGCGGCAATTGTGGTTTATCTTGCCTCTTGGCAAAATGGCATCTCCCCAGGACGTTTGGCGTTGGTAGGAATTGCTGTTTCTGCTTTTTGTGCGGCGGGGATTAACTTGCTAGTTGTGATGTCAAAGCTAAGAGTCGCCCAAGCTTTAGTTTGGCTTGCAGGTAGCACCTACGCCCGCCAATGGGATGATTTATGGTATTTTATCCCTTTCCCCTTAATACTATTGCCCCTGGCATGGATTGCTAGTCGCTGGTTAGATTTGATGGCATTGGGAGAAGATGTACCCCGGACTTTAGGAATGTCCTTGCAACGCGATCGCGCTATTAACGTTGCGATCGCGGTTGCCCTCGCCGCCTCTGCGGTTGCTACAGTAGGAACAATTAGCTTTGTCGGTCTGATTGCTCCTCATGCTTCGCGTCTATTAGTAGGTCATCGTCACCGCCAGCTAGTACCAATTGCGGCAATCTTAGGAGCAATTCTAGTTACTGTTGCAGATATTGTCGGTCGTGTCGCTCTTGCACCAAGAGAAATTCCCTCTGGATTAGTTACAGCTACAATTGGTACTCCATATTTTTTATGGTTGTTAGCTTCGGCGCGGACTAGAACAAGGATGTAGACAGTTCAAACCACTACAAGCAAGCTGCAAAACAACAATGCTGACGGCTGATTTGCCGATTTGGGGCGAAAAATTGATTTCAGCCGCTAGATTTAGTGTTGCAAATAATGTGGTTTGAAATTTAGTATTGCGGCCTGGTTGCAAATAATGTGATCTTAGTAAGCAATTAATTCGGTATCAAGCTACCGGATAGTTGCAGCTAATCTGAGTTCAAAATTGTGATGATTGTGGTCTGAATCATTTAGTATGTGGGTCGCTACAGCTACACCTAATATTGAAAGAAGGTCAATCAGCTTCGCGCATCTATCTTCCTCGCATTGGGAGAGAAATTTAGCCTAGGGGCGAAGGGTTACGCGCATAAACCGACTTAACTGCTTCCTATCTCTAGCTTGACTATACCAACCTCATCCAAGCTAGAACTTGTGATGTGAGATGCCTATTGCAATTACTTAGTTGTCAAAACTATATTAACTTTGTGGGGATTTCCACGTGTAATTACTGGATATGGCAAGGTATTGGCAAAAATAACTTTACCTTGATCGGTGATACGGGCTTGAACTGCATAGATATGTCTAGGCTCGACTTGGGTTGGGTTATATCTTAGTTCAAAACAAATCGGCGATAGAGTAGGGTTGACGATTGTAACTCTAGCAATAATATTTCCAGAGCTATCTTGACTAGGCGATACATCTACTAAAGTAATGTAAATAATTGGTTCAAGTACCAGCGCCGTAGATAATCGCGGATAGCTTAAGGTTCCCGTCACTTTAGCAAAGTCCGATGCGATCGCATTTGCCTCGAAGTTGATAAACATTATTATGCTAAAAACGAGCGGGTAAATAATTTTTAGACCCTTCATTTTATTCTTGAAAAAGCTTAAGTCAAGACAAGCTTCTATGACAAAGGCTACAAAAGTAATCAAAATAACAAAAGTTCTAAAAGCTAAAACCTAACATTCACTGTAACAAAAATTCAACTAGGTACAGCCCATTGAAAGATCGCTGGAAGCAAAACGTGCTGCTTGCAACTCCATCCTTAATGTTGCTGCTTATGCCTGCGATTGCAGAAGCAGCAACATTCTCCTTGCAAGAAGCAACTATCGCTGATGTTAATGCAGCCTTTGATGCAGGGGCATTAAGTAGTAGCACATTAACGCAACTATACCTAAATAGAATTGATACCTACGACAGCGCAGGTCCAAAGTTAAATTCCGTTGCTTACATCAACCCCAACGCTTTAGAAGAAGCAGCGAAGCTAGACGCGCTTAGGGCAGAAGGAACTATTCTTAGTCCTCTCCACGGCATTCCAGTATTGATTAAAGACTCCTACAACGTTAAAGGATTACCTACAAGTAATGGAGTTGAGGCGCTCAAGTCACTAACTGCTACAGACGATGCCTTTGCCGTCAAGCAACTTCGGGAAGCAGGTGCTGTCGTTTTAGGCAAAGCGAACATGAGTACCTGGGCTTTTTCCTACGACGGTATCAGCGAGGCTTACGGGGCAGTAATTAACCCCTACGCGACCGATCGAACTCCCGGTGGCTCTAGTAGCGGTTCCGGCGTATCTGTAGCCTCTAGCATGGCATTGTTGGCGATGGGTGGAGAAACTGGTGGCTCAATCCGCGTACCTAGCACTCACGATGGGCTAGTTGGTCTTAAACCCAGTGCTGGGCTAATTTCCGTTGACGGTATATGGCCACTAACAACCGAGCGGGATGTAATCGGCCCTATGGCTAAGTCCGTTGCAGATGTTGCAGTTAGCATGGATGCTTTAGTGGCTTACGACCCAAATAATATCTGGAATCCCTATATTCCAGATAATCCTCGCCCCTACTCTTATACTGATTCCTTAGATAATACTTCGCTGCAAGGTAAAGTTTTAGCACTGCCGCGACCTTATATTGGTAAGGGCGACCCCGCGAAAGGTGAGAGCTTTCCTTTAGATCCGCAAGTTGCCGAGGCATTCGATCGAGCTAAAGGTGTGTTGTCAGCCCAAGGAGCTACTTTAATCGAGGTCGATATCCCTGCTCACAAAACTTGGTTCATCGATTACTTAGTTGAGGGCAACATTCCAGAAGGCTATCCTTCCCCGGAAAGTACGCGAAACTTGCAGAGTAGGGCATACTACTACGAGCAAATCATCAAGGGGTACAACGACGACGAGATTAAGTCCTTTGTCGATCTGCTCGAAGTTATTCCAGAAGATAATGAAAACTACGAGTATGTCAAAGGCATTGCTGATATTATCGCAGCAGGAGAAGCAAAACCCTGGGAAGAACTTCCAGAAGTGTCCCAGGCACTACTTGCCATCGCTAAACTGCGGACAAAAGAGTATGAGGATTTTATGGCAGAGCAGGGAATTGATGCCTTTGTCTTCCCGGCTCTGAACTATCTTGCTCCACCACAAGATGAGGAGGAAGCAAGCGAGGTGTACGCACTATACGGCAGCCTTCCTGCTCGATTTGAAGCGAATATCCTTGGAGTTCCAGGTATTACAATACCTATGGGTTACTCCCAAGAAGGCATCCCCATGTCTTTAGAGTTTATGGGTAACTATTTTGGTGAGGCAGAGATACTTGGCTACGCCTACGACTACGAAGCAGCAACCAGGTTTTACAAGCCACCGACCCTTGTGCCTTCTCTACCAGGAGAGCAGTTTTCTTTTGTTCCTGTGCCTGAACCTCCAGTAACGCCTGCGGCAATCTTGTTTTGTTTAGGCGCGTTTGCTCTCAAACGCAAACGCAAATGCTAAATTCAACTCATCGCAATACCTAAAGTAAATTGTGAGTAGCGATAAGTATTGACCTTCTCCCCGGCGTGAACGGGCGGTAGTTGCGGAATTGGCGATTTACCTATGTTTATGTACGGTACTAATATCTGCACCTCTGCCTGTGGTGAAATGCGATCGCATTTCACTCAAGTTTTGGTTCCAACCAAACTCGACAATTCAACTAATGGAGTCGCTCTTTTCAGACATCCTTGCTGTTGTAGCTGCTCTAAAATTAGACAAACAACTAAGCAATGTTCTCCAAACAAGTGAAGCTCTAAGAATTCCTGTATAATTATCAGCCCAAGTAACGTTTTGCCACACCTCAATAGTTGGCTCTAAGATATTGGCAGGATCGGCTTCTCTACGCGGATCGATTGTCGTCATCTGCAAATCAGGGAAAGCATTTACAAACTGCGAATCAGACTTGGGAAAAGCCGTACCGATACTTGAATAATCTCGCTATTGACAACAGCGCCACTAGCAAAGCTATTGATTTATTGCGGAATGAATAGCACCTACTCCCTTCCCGTTAAAAGATTAGGCAACTAAGGAGAAGATGAAATTGAGCGTTTTTTGCACCTGCTCCGCTGAGAGAAACTGATGAGATGCGAAAAACTGTTCTAACTGCTGCTGAATCTG
>JAABUN010003520.1_pt1 | contig 23976 bp, 26 predicted proteins | sample 5559311 | NCBI WGS metagenome assembly JAABUN01 (sample SAMN10711877, study PRJNA513370) | rock metagenome | isolation source: Antarctica rocks | place: Antarctica: Victoria Land, Siegfried Peak sud
CAGCGATCTCGACGTCCTCAACACCGAGCTCGCCGCCTGGCAGGCAGCTACCAATGCCGATCAACGCCAGGTCGACTGGCAATTCACCACCGACGACGCCCGGATCAAACTCCGCCACCTATACCCAAGGTATTAGAAGCGACGCTCTACTAGGGCGATGAGCACGGCTGTGGCCGGAGCGGGCCAGGTCACCTCACCGCGACCGAGCGCCACCAGCAGGGCAACGGGGTTGGCCGGGAGGACCTGGGGTGAGCCGGCCAGACGGTTCCCCAGGTGCATGGCCGCGGTGACCGACCCGACGACGGGCACCACCACGGCCAAACCGGCGGCGAGCAGCTGGGTCTGGGGGTCCCAGCCGGCCCCGGAACGGCGCGACGTGGAGCTCATGCCATGCCTCCGCTCATGCCGGGCCCTCGCTCACGCCGGGCCCTCGCTCATGCCGGGCCCTCGGCGTTCAGGACGCCGGGGTGGTTGGGCTCGGCGGCGTCTGGATCAAGGCCGTCGAGCAGGACCGGGCAGGCCGTCCTGGTGTGCGACGTCGTCGATGACGTCGGCCAGCGGCGCGGCCCGGGAGGGGTGGTGCCAGAGCCGGTTGGTGTCGTTGAGGTCCTTCTCCACCGAGGTCAGGGTGACGTGCACCGGGATCCCTGGGCGGCCACCGACCTTGACCAGGAAGTTCCCGCGCCCGGGTGGCTCGGTCTCCTTGCCGGCGACGGTGTCGAAGGCCGGGGGGGCGGTCCACCCGGTGAGCAGGTCCTGCTCGGCCCGGGAGAACGACAGGGCCGCGTTCAGCTGGGGCATCTCCGCTGCGGGCAGGCCACCGCAGATCACCATGCCGGAGCGCTCGACGAAGCCGCGGGCCTTCATCCGGTCCGCCTCGGTGGGCAGGGCCAGCAGGTCGCTCATCGTGTGGGTGATCATCGCCATCCCGACCCCGCGCTGGCGGTTGAGCCGGGTCAGGGCGTCGACGCGGTCCACGATGCCCTTGCCGGCGCGCAGCGCCCGCCACAGCTCGTCCAGGATGACGAAGTAGTGCCGGCGCGGCTCCAGGCCTGCGTCGGCCAGGGCGTTGGCGACGTTGACGGCCCCGAACCCGTAGGACCAGCACGCCAGCAGCGCCGCGGCCTGCAGGTCCATCTCGGAGTCGTCGATGCTCGAGACGTCGAAGACGACGGGCTTGTCCCGGCGCATCGCCACCGTGGTGGGGTGGGCGAAGATCTCCCCCAACCGGCCACCGCACAGGCCCATCAGCGTGGCCTCCAGGCCCTCGGTGATGTCCTGGTAGCGCTGCATGCTGCCCCGGTCCAGGGCGACCGCGCGGACCTCGGCGGGGGCGTCGCGGATGACCTGCAGCAGGTCCGGCAGGGTCGGTACGCCCTCGTGATGGTCGTCCAGGACCCGCAGCGTCCGGTCCAGGATGGTCTCCTCCCGGTCGGTGGGCGGCGCGGACCGCATGATCGTGATCAGGGAGGACACCATCGCGTGGCGGCGCCCGTGGGCGTCGGCCAGCACCGCCTGACGGGCCGGCCCGGTCAACCGGGCGGCGGCCGCGGTGGCCTCGCCCGGGTCCAGGACGTTGAGGTGGCCACGACCCCGTCCGATGCTGATGACCTGCCCGCCCATCGCCCGGACCAGCTCGACGTAGTCGGGCTTCAGGTCGCCCAGGATCAGCGGCAGGACCCCGTACCCGGTCAGGCCCAGCGCCATCCGGCGGATGATCGTGGACTTGCCCAGCCCCGGCATGCCCACCACGAACACCGACGGGTTGGAGATCAGCTTGGCCCGGGTGAACCACGAGATCGGGTCGCAGCACAGGGTCGCCCCCGACAGCAGGTTCCGCCCGATCGGGACCCCGACCATCGGGGAGCCGGTGCCGGCCGAGAACGGCCACAGCCCGCACACCTGCGCGGTGGTGCCCCGCCACTCCTCGACGGGCTGGATGTAGGGCGAGGCGCCCGGCCCCGGCCGGTCCACCCGCGGGCCCCGGGCCCTGGCCCCTTCGGGACATCGGACGGCGCCGCCGTCTTGGTGGAGCCGCTGGCCGCCCTGCTGGCAGCGGCGGCCGCGCGGGCCCGCTGCTGGGCGGCGCGGGCGTTCTTCGACCTCACAGCGACTGCCGGATCTCGGTCGGGACCTTGGAGTGCGCCGGCAGCACCAGGCCCAGCGGCAGGCACGCCGCGAAGGCGCTGTCCTGGGACCCTCGGGCCGGGCGGACCTGCAGTCGGGCGGTGGCCGAGAGGTTGTCGACCGCGGATCGCGTCCGGGAGCCGGTCGACGTCGGCCACCGTGGCGGTGACCAGCAGCCCGAAGTTGATCAGGTTGTGCCCGCGTGCTTCCTCGTCCGCGGTGGAGGCGGTCGAGTGCAGCTCGGCCACCGACCGGGCCGAGGGCCGGTTGTTCGCGGTAGTCTTGAACTCGGCGTTGCGCTTGTCCTGCTCGGCGATCCGAGCGTGGCCGAGCGCGCGAGTCACCCATAGTGATACCGGCACACGCTCATGTCCGCAGCCTCGACTGCAGCTGGGGTTCTTGGGTCTGCGCCACGGGGGCCGGGGCGTCGGCGAGGTTGGACGAGCAGCCGTTGGAGTCGACGTCGACGATCCGTACCATGTCCAGGATGCCCTCCGCCAGAACGGGATCGGGCGACTGGACGGCGACCAGGACCCCGAGGTCGGGAACCGCGAGCAGCGGCAACGAGTCGTCGCTCGAGACCTCCGGCTCTTGGCCCCGAAGAACCGTGAGGTCGGACGTACGCCTCTGGCCGCTCGACGGTGACGGCACCCCCCCAGCGCCGGTACGCCTTGGCGAGCGACTCCTGGACCAGGTCCTCCGCCTCGGCGGTGTGCCCGGTGAGGGAGTAGCCGAACCGCTGCAACGCCGGCCCCCGCGACGCGAGGAGCTGCTCGAGCGTCAGGATCGACGTACGCCCGTCCCGGGCCGGCGAGCTCTCCATGACTGATCAACGCACCAACCGACGTTCCTGCTGCATCACCAGGGACATCGCGTCTCGCTCGGCGGGACGAGCGAGGGCCCCGTGGACTCCTGCCCCGGGCAGGCCTAGTCTGCTTCCGTGCGCGCCAGCCTGCTCCTCGGTTGCCGCGTCGAGGGTCGCTGACAGACCGGACCCCTCGGCGCGGAGGTGCAGCCTGCCGGTCACCCGCTCCATCCGAGAGGCAATCCCGTGACCAGCTCCAGCAGCTCCGACAGCCGGCGCACCAGCGCCTACTACACCGCCGCTCCGCAGCAGCCGACCTCCATGCCGGTGCACCGCTACGTGCCCTACCACGAGCAGATCGTGGTGGACCTGCCTGACCGCACCTGGCCCGACCGACGCGCCGAGGCCGCTCCGCGTTGGTGCGCCGTCGACCTGAGGGACGGCAACCAGGCGCTGATCGACCCCATGAGCCCGGCCCGCAAGCTCGCGTTCTTCGAGCTGCTGGTCTCGATGGGCTACAAGGAGATCGAGGTCGGCTTCCCCGCGGCCAGCCAGGCGGACTTCGACTTCGTCCGCCAGCTCATCGAGGGCGACCGCATCCCCGACGACGTGCGCATCCAGGTGCTGACGCAGTGCCGGGAGCATCTGATCGAGCGCACCTTCGAGTCCCTGGTCGGGGCCGACCAGGCGATCCTGCACTTCTACAGCTCGACCTCCGTGCTGCAACGACGGGTCGTCTACGGCATGGACCGGGACGGCATCACCGACATCGCGACCTCCGGCGCGCGGCTGGCGATGAAGCACGCCGAGATCCTGACGCCCGGGACGCAGATCCACTGGCAGTACTCACCGGAGTCCTACACCGGCACCGAGCTCGAGTACGCCGCCGAGGTCTGCTCCAAGGTCGCCGACGTGATCGACCCGACCCCGGACCGCCCGCTCATCGTGAACCTGCCGGCCACCGTGGAGATGGCCACGCCCAACGTGTACGCGGACTCCATCGAGTGGATGCACCGCAACCTGGCGCGCCGGGACTCGATGGTCCTGTCCCTGCACCCGCACAACGACCGCGGCACCGGGGTCGCCGCTGCCGAGCTGGGCTACCTGGCGGGGGCGGACCGGATCGAGGGCTGCCTGTTCGGCAACGGCGAGCGCACCGGCAACGTCTGCCTGGTCACGCTGGGACTGAACCTGTTCAGCCAGGGCATCGACCCCCAGATCGACTTCTCCGACATCGACGAGGTGCGGCGCACCGTCGAGTACTGCAACCAGCTTGACGTGCCCGAACGTCATCCCTACGGGGGCGACCTCGTGTTCACCGCCTTCTCCGGTTCGCACCAGGACGCCATCAAGAAGGGCCTGGAGCACCTGGAGGCAGATGCGCAGGAGGCCGGGACGCCGGTCGCGGATTTCACCTGGGCGGTTCCGTACCTGCCCATCGACCCCCGCGACGTCGGCCGCAGCTATGAGGCCGTGATCAGGGTCAACTCGCAGTCCGGCAAGGGCGGGGTGGCCTACCTGATGAAGACCGAGCACCACCTCGACCTGCCCCGCCGGCTGCAGATCGAGTTCAGCCAGGTGGTGCAGAGGCGCTCCGACGAGCACGGGGGCGAGGTCTCGGCCCTCGAGCTGTGGAAGATCTTCACCGACGAGTACCTGCCGACCTCCGACCCAGCCCTGGGTTGGGGGCGGCTGGCGCTTCGAGGGACCCGATCCGCGAGCCAGGTCGAGGGCGTCGACCGCCTCGAGGTGGACCTGCAGGTGGCGGGGGAGCGACGGACCCTGCACGGCATCGGCAACGGGCCCATCGAGGCCTTCGTCACCGCGCTGGAGGCCCTGGACGTACGGCTCCGGGTGCTGGACTACGCCGAGCACGCCATGGGGGCAGGCGGGGACGCCACGGCTGCTGCCTTCGTGGAGTGCGAGGTGGGCGACCGTGTCCTGTGGGGGGTCGGCATCGACCCGAACATCGTCACCGCCTCGCTCAAGGCGGTCGTCTCGGCGGTGAACCGCTCCCAGCGCTGAGCAGGTGAAATCGCAACATCCCGCCCCGGTACCCCTTCAGGCGTGCCAGAATCGCTCAGGAATGACGGGGAGAAGGGTGGCAGCGTGGCAGGCACGTCGACCGCGCTCGCGTGCACCAGCGAGTTCGGATCGTTCGACCTGCTCGCCGACTGGGCTCACCAGAAGTATCTGGAAGGGTTCCACGCCGATGCCGTGGCCACCGCGCAGCACGCACTGGCGCTGGTGGACCTCACCGACGACCTCACGACCGCTCTCTACCTGCACTACACGATGGGTACCGCGCAGCTCGAGCTCGGGGACATCCGGCAGTCCGCCCTGACCGCCAAGGTGCTGATGTCACGGGTCGACCCGGTCACCCAGCCCTACTGGCAGGCCAAGGCGCTGTCGCTGCTGGCTGAGTCCTACATGCGCGACGGGGAGATGAACCGCGCGATGGACGCGCTGGCGGAGGCCAGCGCGCTGCTGCAGAATCATCCCTCGAAGGACTACAACCACCTGTCGGCCAGCATGGCGGTGGCGATCGCGCTGCGTGCGATGTATCTCTACGAGGAGGCCGACGGGCTCCTGATGGGCAGCCTGGGTACCAGGGGAGAGTCGGTCGACCTGCTCGTGGTCGACGAGGCGGCCCAGACGCTCCTGTACTGGGGAGCCTCCCGGGAGCTGATCGGGATGGACGCGGAGGCCCGACAGCTGTACATCGCAGCTCTTCCGCGCGCCCATCACGCCATGGCGCTCGCGCGCAGGTACGACTCGCAGATCCTGCACGACCGTTCCCTGATCATGGAGGCCTTCGTCCTGCAGCGGCTCGGGGAGAGCGGGCTCGCGGAGAACCGGATGCGGGCGCTGATGGCCGAGCGGCCGCTGCGTGACGAGGTGCTGGACGGGCACCTCGCGCACATCACGCTGGGCCGGGTGCTCGCCGAGCGCGGCGAGTTCGACGCGGCCAGAACCGCCCTCCTGGCTGCCCAGGCCGCTGCGGTGCGCGCCGGCCGTGACGTCTGGGCGGCGACCGCGCTGGGTGCGCTCGCTCGCGTCGACGAGCTCGAGTTCGGGGACCACCCGGCCCTGCCCAAGGCCCGGCTGCTGGCCGAGCTCGCGATGCGGGCGCTGTGGAACGACCGGGAGAGCCGGTTCGGCGACATCCAGGCCCGCAGCAGGGTCGCCGAGCTGCTGGCGGAGACGGAGCGGATGGGGCAGGTGGTGCTGGAAGACCCGCTCACCGGACTGGGCAACCGGCGCCTGCTGCTGGATTTCATCGGGCGCACCCGCGACGTGGTCTCGGCGATCTTCGTGGACGTGGACCGGTTCAAGGACGTCAACGACAGCTTCGGCCACGACGTCGGCGACAAGGTGCTGCAGCGGGTGGCACACCAGCTCTTGACGAGCTGCCGGGGCCACGACGTGGTGGTGCGCTACGGCGGCGACGAGTTCGTCATCCTGGTCGAGGCGGACCCGGTGGCAGCCGGGGCGGTCGCCGACCGGGTCCACCGGGCTGTGCAGGAGTTCGACTGGGCGAGCATCAGCCCCGCGCTGAGCGTCACCGCCTCGGTAGGGGTGGCCACGTCCCAGAGCGGGGAGGCGGTGCTGGCGGCGGCCGACAAGGCCCTGTACTCCGCCAAGCGGATGGGTCGCGACCAGGTCGTCTCGCTCTGACCCGCGCGCCGGTCGGCGTGCGGGTCGCTCGGACACCGTCCTGCTTCCGGGGCAGAATGCTCGGGTGACCACCTTCCGGGACGAGGCTGTCGTCCTGCGCACCCAGAAGCTGGGGGAGGCCGACCGGATCATCACCCTGCTCACGCGCGAGTCCGGCCGGGTGCGTGCGGTCGCGAAAGGGGTCCGGCGCACCTCCAGCCGCTTCGGGGCCCGGCTGGAGCCGTTCATGCTGGTGGACATCCAGCTCTGGCAGGGTCGTTCGCTCGACATCGTCAACCAGGTCGACACACTGGCCCCGTACGGCAAGCAGATCGCCACCGACTACGGCCGGTACACCGCCGGGACGGTGATGCTGGAGACGGCCGAGCGGCTCACCGAGAACGAGCGCGAACCCGCGACGCAGCAGTTCCTGCTGCTGGTCGGCGCCCTGCGGACCCTGGCCGGCGGTGCGCACGACCCCAACCTGGTCCTGGACGCCTTCCTCCTGCGCTCCCTGTCGGTGGCCGGCTGGGCGCCCTCCTTCCACGACTGCGCCCGGTGCGGCCAGCAGGGCCCGCACGGCGCGTTCGCGCTGGCGATGGGAGGTGCGGTGTGCCGGCAGTGCCGACCCCCCGGCGCGGCCGCCCCCGCACCGCAGACGTTCCTGCTGCTGGCGGCGCTGCTGACCGGCGACTGGGCGGTGGCCGACGAGAGCTCCCCTCGGCACCGGCGCGAGGGCAGCGGGCTGGTGGCCGCCTACCTGCAGTGGCATCTCGAGCGCGGCGTGCGGTCGCTGCGGCACGTGGAGCGTGTGTGAGCCCGCTGCGACGGTCCCGTGCGAGCGAGGGCGCGACGCGCCGGCCCGACCGGGTGGTGCAGCCGCCACCGGCGCACCCGAGCGGCGTCAGGCCTCCCGACCTGAGCCGGCAGGTGCTGCCGGCGCACGTGGCGGTGGTGATGGACGGCAACGGCCGATGGGCCAACCAGCGCGGACTGACCCGCACGGCCGGGCACGAGGCCGGGGAGATGGCGTTGTTCGACCTGGTGGCAGGTGCCATCGAGGTGGGCGTGCCCTACCTGTCGGTGTACGCATTCTCGACCGAGAACTGGAAGCGCTCGCCCGAGGAGGTGCGCTTCCTGATGGGCTACAACCGGCAGGTGCTGCGCCGTCGCCGCGACCAGCTGGACGCGTGGGGCGTGCGGGTCCGCTGGGCGGGCCGGCGCCCCCGGCTGTGGACCTCGGTGATCTCCGAGCTGGAGCAGGCCGAGGAGATGACCCGGGACAACACGGTGATGACCTTGGCGCTGTGCATCAACTACGGGGGTCGCGCCGAGATCGCCGACGCCGCTCGCGCGATCGCGCGGCTGGCGGCGGCCGGGCGGCTCGACCCGGAGAAGGTCGACGAGCGGACGGTCGCGCGCCACCTGGACGAGCCGGACATGCCGGACGTCGACCTCTTCCTGCGCTCGTCGGGGGAGCAGCGGATCTCCAACTTCCTGCTCTGGCAGTCCGCCTATGCCGAGCTGGCGTTCATCGACACGCTGTGGCCGGACGTGGACCGCCGCCACCTGTGGCACGCGCTGGAGGTCTACGCCGGCCGCGACCGGCGTTACGGCGGCGCGATCGACCTCAGCAGCTAGTGTCCTGCACCAGAGATGGGATGGACTGTGCCCGACGACCTGCTGATACGTCCCTACCGGCCGGCTGACGAGCGCGACTGGTTGCGCTGCCGCGTGCTGTCCTTCCTCAGCACCGCCTACTTCGACGACATCGCGACGAGCCGCCCCCGTTACGACCAGCCGAGCATCGAGCTGGTGGCCGAGCGTGCAGGAGTTCTGGTCGGCGTGCTCGACCTGACGTTGCCGGACGACCCGGCCGAGGCGGCCACCGTGGAGACGGTGGCCGTGCACCCGGACCACCAGGGACGCGGCACGGCGACGGCCCTGCTGGGCGAGGCCGCCAGACTCGCCGCCGGTCGTTGCGCGCAGGTCGAGGCCTGGACGCGAGACGACCAGGGCACCCTGCGCTGGTACGCCGCCCGCGGCATGGTCGAGGACTCGCACTGCCTGCACGTGTACGTCGACTGGGACGAGGCGGTCGCACCTGAGGGCGACCGGATCGACGGCCTGCGGCTGGTGAAGGGCTTCTTGCACTGCACCGACATGACCAGGGAGGCCGAGCTGCGACGACGGTTCAGACGCGTCCACGTGTGCCGTCGGATGGCGGCGGCCCTCGACGGACTGCGCTGAGTATCCCCGTGACCGCCAACGTCGAAGTGGCCTCACGCGGGGAGTTCTCTGATGCTGAGCTCAACGGCCTGCACGCCGATGCCTTTGACCACGACGTGCTCCATGTTCCTTGGAATGAGCGGGTGAGGGCGCACAGCCTGACCTGGTTCGTCGCCAGGTGCGGGGGCGGGCTCGTCGGGTTCATCAACGTCATCGGTGACGGCGGCGCTCACGCAGTGGCGCTCGACACCTGCGTCTCGCCGTCACTCCAAGGACGAGGCATCGGCAGGTCACTCGTCGAGGCCGCAGCTCACGAAGCACAGCGCCTTGGCTGCCATTGGCTACATGTCGACTACGAGCCTCACCTCGTGCGGTTCTACGAGGGCTCCTGCGGACTGCGCCCCACGAACGCGGGCCTGCTCAAATTGAGCGACTGAGCCAAGGGCCTTGCGTGTTCGTAGCCTTGCGTGTTCGTGTCCCTCAGTTCTGGAGGGCCACTCCTCGGCGAGCAAGGCGTACGTGTACCCGTCCACCCAGCCCAGCTCAGCGTGCCAGGAGTCGCCGACGCCGTGCTGCTCGCGGCGCATGCCGACCTTCTCGAGGATCCGCACAGACGCGAGGTTGTCCGCGAAACAGCCAGCCGTGATCCTGCGTACGCCCAGCCGGTGGAACGCGTACGCCACCATCGCGGTGACAGCCTCAGTCGCATAGCCGTGGCCGCTGTGTGCCGGGTCGAAGGTGTACCCGAGCTGAGCCTCCGAGCGCCGAGGCATCCCCGGCTGACCCATCCCGTCGAGCAGGTCCAGCGAGACGGTCCCGATCACCCGGTCGTCAAGGACCACCGCCATGCTCTGATCGTCCGGGTCCTGCGCCGCGGCCTGGCACCTTGTCCGGAGGGACGCTGGGTCGACCTCGGTGCGCAGCAGCCACCGGGTCACCTCCGGCAGGTTGCGGTACCTCAGCATCCAGTCGACGTCCTCCTCACGGACCGGACGCAGCTCAAGGCGTTCGGTGCGTAGACGTGTCGATGTGCGGGTGGCCTCCATGCGGCCTGACACTAGCGGCCCTCTTCCCTGAATCGGCCTGGCTCAGTATCAGTGCGCCGGGCTGATCCGCCGGCAAGCAAGCGGCGTCATCAGCAGGTGCTCGGCCTGGGCGAGACGGCCGTCCGTCGGCCGCTGCAGGACCGCGCCTCCGGAACTTGAGGGGCAGCAGCACAGAGAGCAAGGAAGAATCTCGACAGGAGGAAAACGCGGTTCAAGCTCGGCGCCTATGGCGTCTGCCGGAGGTAGGGCCACCTCCTTCTCGCTCGCTATGTCGATCCACGGTCAGGTGAGAAGTGGTGGACGCCCCCTGGCGGCAAGCTGGAGCACGGTGAGGATCCCGTGACCGCGATGCGCCGCGAGGTGCGCGAGGAGACTGGTGACGACGTCGAGGCGACACGTCTGCTGGGCGTCGGGTCCCGCACCCACGACCTCGACTGGGGCATCCCGGGCGGTGCTGAGGCATAAGGTGCCCGGCCTGGACCGCGCCGTCCTGGTCGACATCGGGCTCGAGCTCTGCGACCGGCTGCCGGAGGACGGAGTCCCGAAGCCCATGCCGACCGTGGGCCGGGTCCGCAACTGAGGCTGGCTACCTGACGAGCCTCACCGACACATCCAGTGGAGCAGCGTCCGCCACTCCGCCTCCAGATCGGGCAGCAGATCCACCCCACCCTCGAGTGCGTGCCGATGGACGCGTCAGATCAGGCTCACTTCAAGGTCTCCTCCGGGAGCATCGCCTTGTTACGCAGAGATGCCCGCACCTTCAGCCAACAGCTGGCACAGCTCAACGACGTCAGTCACCTGACAGGCGCCTGACCCGCACCACAACTCGCATGCCGCACGAGTTTCCGGCGCAGGACACCAGCGATACCGGACAAATGTCGTCCCCAGCCCTTAATTGGGCCACGTGCGTGCCGATGCAGATGCGGGCGCGGAGGAACCGTGCGGGGACGTCGGGAGGCACGCTTGAGGCAGGCTCGGCCTTCTCGACGGCCCTCCGGTCGGCCACCTTTGCGCTCCGTCGCGGCGGCCGACCAGGTCTTCGTGCCTCAGCAGCTGGCTCGAGTACTGGGCATCCAGTACGCACTCGGTGGTGTGCTGGCCTTTGCCTGGCTGGTGCTGACCCCGGCCGAGGCGGGGCCGGGGCGCGAGGTCGTGCTCGTCCTGGCGGTGCTGGCAGAGATCCTCGGCGCACTGATGGCTGTGCTCTCGTTCGCTCCCGTGTCGGACCGGGTCCTCGATCGAGCGGCCCACGCATGCATCCTGTCCGCGCAGGCTGTCGTCGCCGCCGGGTATGCCGCCACCCGGGACCCGGAGACACCGCTGGCACTGTTCATGCTGTGGACGACCCCGTACGCCGGCATCTTCTCGCGCCGCGCGCGCTGGGCCCACGTCGCGACGACCACGTTCTTCCTCGGCATGGCGTCCCTGTCGATGCCGGCGACCGTCGCGAACCAGGCGGCCGTCGAGTTCGTCATCTTGCTGGCCACCGTTCTGGTGGCGACCCTGCTGGTCTCCCGGATCACCCAGCGGCTGCACGTGGCCGGGACCCACGACGCCCTGACCGGCCTGCCCAACCGCCGGCTGTTTCAGGCGCTCACCACGGCGGCGCTGGCGCGGCGGGCGGCGAAGGGCGGTACGGTGCTCGTCCTGCTGATCGACCTAGACCGCTTCAAGAACGTCAACGACAGCTACGGCCACGCGGTCGGTGACCGGCTGCTCGAGCTGCTGGCGCCGCGCCTGCAGGCTTCGCTGCGGTCGAGCGACGTGGTCGCCAGGCTGGGTGGCGACGAGTTCGCGGTGCTGTGCCAGGACCCGTCCGGCAGCGTCGACGCCGACGCCATCCTCACCCGCCTGCTGACCGCGTGGGCCACCGAACCGGTGCAGGTCGGGGACCGTCGCCTCTACGCCAGTGCAAGCGTCGGTGTGGCCGTCGCCCTGGACGAGGACACACCCGAGACGCTGCTGCGCAACGCCGACACCGCGATGTACGAGGCCAAGGCGGCTGGTGGCAGCTGCTGGCGTGCCTTCGACCCAGGTGCCACCGGGCGCAGCCAACGGCTGGTGGCGATCGAACAAGGTCTGCGCGATGCGGCTGCCCGTGATGAGCTCGCACTGCACTACCAGCCCGTGATGGCCCTGGCACCGCCGCGACCGGTCGGGGTCGAGGGTCTGCTGCGCTGGAACAGCTCCGAGCTGGGCCAGGTGGGTCCGGACGAGTTCATCCCGGTCGCCGAGAGGAGCGGCGCCATCGCCGAGCTCGGCCTGTGGGTCCTGGACCGCGCCCTGCGCGACCTCGCGGGCTGGCGCCGCTCTGGTGTCGTCGATGACGCGTTCACCGTCGCGGTCAACGTCAGCGCCCTGCAGCTCACCCACGCGCTGCCGGGCGAGGTCGCCGCACTGCTGGCCCGGCACCGCGTCCCGGCCGCCAACCTCGGGCTGGAGATCACCGAGAGCGCCATGATGACGGGCGACGTGCCGGGCACGGCGCTGGACCGGCTGCACGAGCTGGGGGTGACCCTGCTGCTGGACGACTTCGGTACCGGCTACTCCTCGATGTCGCACCTGCGCCGGTTCCCGCTGGACGTCGTCAAGATCGACCGGTCGTTCGTCAGCGGCATGGTGGAGCAGGAGCAGGACCAGGCGCTGGTCTTCGGCGCCCTCTCCCTGGCGCACGCTCTGGGCATGAGCGTCGTGGCGGAGGGGATCGAGGACGAGCAGCAGCTCCTGGCGCTGCACGCGGCCGGGTGCGACGCGGGGCAGGGGTACGGGCTGTCGCGTCCCGTTCCCGCCGACAAGGTCGGGGACGCGCTGCGCGCAGCGACCGGGTGGGCGCTTGAGCACCTCGGCGCCGGGGCCGGCCTGCCGCCGGCCCAGGCCCTCGCGCGACCTGACGTCGCCGTCAGCGCCCGCCAGCGCGGAGCAGCCTAGGCGCCGTCCGGCAAGGGAGGCAGCGAGCCCGAGTGCGGTCGAACGGGGGCATCAGCGACGCTGATGCCCCCGTTCGACCGCACTCGCGTGGATGCCACGTCGGCCCGCGTGGGCGAGGCGATCTCATCGAACACCCCGAACACCCCGACGGCGCCGGCGCAGGCGCCGTGGCACCATCGAGACTGACACACGACGAGCCGGTGGAGGTGGGCGTGACCGCACGATCCTCCGCAAGCCACGGCGTCCTGCGTGAGGGCGACCGTCCCGTGCGCGGATGAGGGGACGCCGCGCCCGCTCCGGCACGGGGCTGATCGTCGTCGGTGTCAGCCTCGGGCTGGCCGGCGTGGCGGTGCTGGCAGAGCCGGACGAAGCGGTCGTCGCTGACGTCGGCTCGGTGCTCGAGCAGCCGGTCGCGACCACCGCCGGTGCTGCGTCCACCCCGTCGCCGCTGGGACCCACAGCCTCCGCGAGCCCGAGCGCCCCCACCATCCCGGCGGCGACCGACCGCGCCACAGGGTTCATCCCGGAGCGGCTGCTCGTCGAGGCGCTGAACATCGACGCGCCTCTGTTCACCACCCTGGTAGACACCGAAGGCGCCTTGGTGCCGCCCGAGGACCCGGCGCAGCTGGGTTGGTGGCGCGGGGTCCGACCCGGGGAGGGGGAGGGCTCTGTGGTGGTGGCCGGTCATATCGACTCGCGCCGGTTCGGTCAGGGCCCCCTGGCGCAGGTCGTCGAGCTGGACGAAGGCGACCGCGCCGTGCTCGTCGGCGCTGACGGGTCCAGCTCGGAGTACGTGGTCCGCGGGATCCGGACCTTCCCCAAGGATGCGTTCCCTGCCTCGGACCTCTTCAGCACCAGCGGTCCTGAGCGTCTGGTCCTGGTGACGTGCGGAGGAACCTTCGACCCTGACCGGGGCGGTTGGGACAGCAACGTGGTGGCTGTCCTGGACCCAGCGGCCTGAGGCCCGGCAGGGTGGGGTGCATTCCCCACCCTGCCGAGCAGCGGTTTCAGCCGGCGGTGCCGCGCCGCCGTGCGATACCTACAGCGCCGACGCCAGCGCCTGCCAGCAGCAGGCCGCCGGCGAGCAGGAGCGGTGTGCTGGTGGCGCTGGAGCCGTCGCCAGCGGGCACAGAGTTGGGCGCTTCGTCCTCGAGCTGGCCGCGAGCGAACCCACCGGGGAAGCTCGCTGAGTGCGCGTTGAGGTAGAAGTCCTGCGGCGACTCGGCGATCTCCGCCGCGAGTGCGGCGTCGACGGTGACGGTCGCCTCTGAACCCGACATGACGGCCGGCGCGTCGAGGGTGACCACGACTGGTCCGGCGGTGCCTTCGGGAGCCTCGTGGATGTGCGCTGCCGCGACGTCCTCGGAGTTGCCGGTCACACTGACCGTGTAGGTGATCTCACCGGAGTCCGTGTCGATGGTGATGTCGCCCTCGATCGTGGCGCCCTCTTCACCGGGGTCAGGAACCTCTTCGGCCCCGCTCCCCGAACCTGTGATCATGACCTCTTCGGCTTGAGCCGGACCAGCGCCGAGCAGGAGAATGGCGGCAGCCGTCGCAGCGGCGGCGCCGAGTCGAGTAGTACGCATGTCGTCCTCCAGACCTTGGCCAACCGAGTGCTGACGTGCCAAGTCCGACACACGGGCACCGCGGGCGCAACCGGTGCCACGAAATCATCCAGATGTAACCGGACCGGAAGGAGCCACGTGCTCGTCGTCAACCGCTATCGCGTCCCGGCGGACCAGCTCGAGGAGTTCGTCGCGGAGGCGGCTACCGCGCTGGCCGTGCTGGCAGCCCGGCCCGGCTTCGTCACCGGCCGTCTCGGGCGCAGCACCGACGAGCCTGGCTTGTTCGCCATGGCCACGGACTGGCTGGACGTCGGCTCCTACCGCAGGGCGCTGTCGCACCCGGCCGTGAAGATGGGCGTGGTGCCGCTGATGTACCGGTGCATCGACGAGCCCGGCGCCTACGAGGTGGCCTTGGAGACCGTGGCCGGGGCGGTGCTGCGACGGAGCAGCGACCTGTCGGGAGAGGTACGGGACGACCGGTAGCCTGAGCCCTCTTCTCACCCCGCCGACACCCAGCCGGATGGAGCACCCCGTGGCACCCGCATCCCGTCTCGACACCGTCGTCAGCCTCTGCAAGCGCAGGGGCTTCGTGTTCCAGAGCGGTGAGATCTACGGGGGTACCCGGTCAGCGTGGGACTACGGCCCGCTGGGGGTCGAGCTCAAGGAGAACATCAAGCGGCAGTGGTGGCGCTCGATGGTGACAGGCCGCGACGACGTCGTCGGCCTGGACTCCGCGATCATCCTGCCGCGCCAGGTGTGGGTGGCCTCGGGACACGTCGGTGCGTTCACCGACCCGCTCACCGAGTGCCAGTCGTGCCACAAGCGCTTCCGTGCCGACCACCTGCAGGAGGCGGTCGCCGAGAAGAAGAAGATCGCCGACCCGGACACGGTGGCGCTGGCCGACATCGCCTGCCCGCACTGCGGCACCCGCGGGTCCTGGACAGAGCCCCGCGACTTCCAGATGATGCTGCGGACCCACCTCGGCCCGGTCGAGGACGAGTCCGGCCTGCACTACCTGCGTCCGGAGACCGCGCAGGGCATCTTCGTCAACTTCGCGAACGTCGCTGCCAGCGCACGCAAGAAGCCACCGTTCGGCATCGGCCAGATCGGCAAGTCCTTCCGCAACGAGATCACCCCCGGGAACTTCATCTTCCGCACCCGCGAGTTCGAGCAGATGGAGATGGAGTTCTTCGTCGAGCCCGGGACCGACGAGCCCTGGCACCAGTACTGGATCGACCAGCGCACGCAGTGGTACACCGACCTGGGCATCGACCCCGACAACCTGCGCCACTACGAGCACCCCGCCGAGAAGCTCTCCCACTACTCCAAGCGCACGGTCGACATCGAGTACAGGTTCGGGTTCCAGGGCTCGCAGTGGGGCGAGCTGGAGGGGGTAGCGAACCGCACCGACTTCGACCTGACCACCCACTCCCAGCACTCCGGCAACGACCTGTCGTACTTCGACCAGGCCAAGGGGGAGCGCTGGATGCCGTACGTCATCGAGCCGGCCGCCGGACTGACCCGTTCGCTGATGGCCTTTCTGGTCGAGGCCTACGCCGAGGACGAGGCGCCCAACAGCAAGGGCGGGGTGGACAAGCGCGTCGTGCTGCGGCTCGACCACCGGCTGGCACCGGTCAAGGCCGCGGTGCTGCCGCTATCGCGCCACGAGGACCTCTCTCCCAAGGCCCGCGACCTCGCCGCCACGTTGCGCAAGAGCTGGAACATCGAGTTCGACGACGCCCAGGCCATCGGCCGCCGCTATCGTCGCCAGGACGAAATCGGCACCCCGTTCTGCATCACCGTCGACTTCGACTCCCTGCAGGACCAGGCCGTCACGATCCGCGAGCGCGACTCCATGGCGCAGGAACGGGTCTCGCTGGACCAGGTGCAGGGCTACCTCGCCCAGCGTCTGGTGGGCTGCTGACGACTGCAGGGCGGACCGGGAGGGCGGTGGTGGTGCGTGGCTTTCACCGGTGACGTGGTGGTGCGTCAGACCGACCCCCGGAACTGGCGGCTGGTCGAGCCGCTGACCTACACCGGTGCCCGCGAGAGCTTCACGGTTCCAGCCGGTTCCGACACCGACTTCGCGTCTGTGCCGCGCGCCTTCATCTGGTTGTTGCCGAGGTACGGGGACTACACCAAGGCTGCGATCCTGCATGACCACCTCGTCGAGACCCGCGTCGTCAGCCGCAAGGACGCCGACGGCATCTTCCGCCGCGCCATGCGCGAGCTGGGGGTGAGCATCCCGCGCAGGTTCATGGTCTGGGCGGCGGTGCGGCTGGCGTCGGCCATGAGCGGCGCGACCGGTCGGGACTGGGTCCTCTTCGTCGCCGCGGGCGTCCCTGCGCTGCTGTTCGTGGCCCTGCCTGCCGCGGTGGTCCAGCTGTTCCTGCTGCTGTTCTGGCTGGTCGAGGCCGGCTTCTGGGCGGCGGGCCGCTTCACAGCGCGGCCGCTCTCACGACCGGCTGACCCCCGCCGGGCGGCATGAGCACCGACCGTCGGGTGCTGCTGCTGTTCCTCGCGCTGGGGATCGTGTGGGGCATCCCCTACCTGCTGATCAAGATCGCCGTGGCCGAGCTGGAGCCGACCACCCTGGTGCTGGCGCGCACCGCGCTGGCTGCCGCCATCATGGTCCCGCTGGCCGCCCGGCAACGGGCACTGGCTCCGGTGCTGCGCCGCTGGGTACCGGTGCTGGCCTACACCGTCGTGGAGATCGTGGTCCCGTGGTACTTCCTGGCCCGGGCCGAGCAGCAGCTCTCCAGCTCGCTGACGGGTCTGCTGCTGGCCGGGGTGCCGGTCGTGGGTGTGGTGATCGCACTGCTCACCCGACGCAGCGAGAACCTGGGCGTGGCGGGAGGTCTGGGACTGCTGGTCGGCATGGTCGGGGTGGCGCTGCTGGTGGGGTTCGACGGTGGTCTGCTCGGCGGTGGCGGGGCCGAGCGCTCGGCACAGCTGGTGGCGATGGGCGAGCTCGCCGTCGTGGTGGTGCTCTACGCCATCGGCCCGGTCATCATGACGCGCTGGATGGCCGACCTGCCTGCGACCGGGGTCATCGCCGTCAGCCTGGCCGTCGCGGCGCTGGTCTACGCGGTGCCGGGAGTGCTGCAGGCGCCCCGCACGATGCCGTCGGTACCGACGATCGTGTCGGTCCTGGTGCTGGCAGCGGTCTGCACCGCGCTGGCGTTCGTGCTGTTCTTCGCGCTGGTCGCCGAGGTCGGAGCGGTGCGTACGACGTTGATCACCTACATCAACCCTGCCGTGGCGGTGGTCGCCGGGGTCCTGGTGCTGGACGAGAAGGTCACCTGGGCGACGGTGTCCGGCTTCGCTCTGGTGGTCGCCGGTTCTGCACTGGCTTCCCGCCGGCCTCGCGGCAGCCGTGTCATCGACCCCGGCGAGCCGGTGCGGACCTGCCCGCCCGAGCCCGGTGCGGACCTTGCGACAATGAAGCCATGACCATGACCGGGGCGGCGTTGCGGGTGCCCCCGCTGCGCATCGGGCCCCACACCGCGGCGATGCCCGTGGTGCTCGCCCCGATGGCAGGGATCACCAACCAGGCCTACCGCGCGCTCTGCCGCGAGTTCGGCCCCGGCGGCATCTACGTCAGCGAGATGGTCACCTCGCGTGCGCTGCTCGAGCGCACCCCGGTCTCGATGCGCCTGATCCAGCACGACCTGGACGAGCAGCCGCGCTCGGTCCAGCTGTACGGCGTGGACCCTGTCACGGTGGGCGCGGCGGTACGGATGCTGGTGGAGGAGGACCGGGCCGACCACATCGACCTCAACTTCGGCTGCCCCGTCGCCAAGGTCACCCGCAAGGGCGGCGGTGCCGCGCTGCCGTGGAAGACCGAGCTGTTCGCAGGGGTGGTGCGTCAGGCGGTGCGGGCGGCTCGTCCTGCCGGGGTGCCGGTGACGGTGAAGATGCGGATGGGGATCGACGCCGAGCACCTGACCTACCTCGACGCCGGACGCATCGCGCAGGAGGAGGGGGCGGCAGCCGTCGCCCTGCACGCCCGTACCGCCGCCGACTACTACGGCGGTACGGCGTGCTGGGACGCCATCGCCCGGCTGAAGCAGGTCGTCACCGACGTCCCCGTGCTGGGCAACGGTGACATCTGGTCGGCCGAGGACGCTCTGGCGATGGTGGAGCAGACCGGCTGCGACGGCGTCGTCGTGGGGCGTGGGTGCCTCGGACGTCCGTGGCTGTTCGCCGACCTGGCCGCCGCCTTCAGCGGGAACCCGACGCGCTTCCGGCCGGGGCTGGGCGAGGTCGTCGCGGTGCTGGGCCGGCACGCACGCCTGCTGGTCGGGCACTACGGGGACGAGCTGCGCGCCCTGCGGGACCTGCGCAAGCACATGTCGTGGTACCTCAAGGGCTACCCCGCCGGGACCGAGCTGCGGCAGCGTCTCGGGCTGGTCGAGACGCTCACCGAGCTGGACGAGCTGCTGGGACGGCTCGAGCACGGCAGCGGCTATCCGGGCGAGCACGCGGAAGGCCCTCGTGGTCGCACCGTGGGTGCCAAGCGCGTCACGCTGCCGCAGGGCTGGCTGGACAGCCGCCACCTCGATGGGCCGGGCGCCGAGATGGTGCGCGAGGCTGAACTGTCGGTGAGCGGCGGGTAGCCTCCGCCCAGCGCCGCGCGTGAGTGGCGGGGAGGGGAACGGCCCGTCGAGGTGGCGGAGCCCGGTCGACGAGGAACAGGGGATCGAGCAGATGCGAGGCATGCTCCGGCTGGCGGGGCGGCTGGCGTGGGTGGTCGTGGTGCTGGCGTTCGTGCTGGTCGCCGTCAACGCCACCCGCGTCGTGCTGACCGCTCGCAGCGACGAGCGCCGCGCGAGCGACGTGATCGTCGTCCTCGGCGCGGCTCAGTTCGACGGCGAGCCCGGGCCGGTGCTGCTGGCCCGGCTGGAGCACGCGAAGACCCTGCACACGGAGGGGGTCGCCCCGGTGGTGATGACCACCGGCGGCTCACGCGCCGGGGACCGCTTCACCGAAGGGGGTTCGGGCGAGTCGTGGTTGACGGACCAGGGCCTGCCCGAGGAGGACCTGGTCGCCATCGAGGAGGGCAGCGACACGCTGTCCAGCCTGCAGGCGACCGCTGTGGTGATGAAGGACCGCGGCTGGGACTCGGCCGTCGTCGTCACCGACCCCTCGCACACCCTGCGCTCGGTGACCATGCTGCGGGACCAGGGCATCGACGCCGTCGGCTCCCCAGCGCCGTCGACCCCTGGTTCGGACGAGGTGTGGCAGACGGTGCGGTACTCGACGCGTGAGACGGTCGGCCTCACCTACTACCAGGCTCTACGACTAGCCCCGTGAGCACCTCGCCGACGCCGGGGTACCGCGAGGTCGACCACGAACGCTGGGTCGACGAGGCGCCCAAGCGTCCGGGCCGCGGGGACTTCGCCCGCGACCGGGCCCGGGTGCTGCACTGCTCCGCGCTGCGCCGCCTGGGCGGGAAGACCCAGGTGGTCGGTCCTGGCAGCGACGACTTCGCCCGCACCCGGCTCACCCACAGCCTCGAGGTGGCTCAGGTCGGGCGCGAGCTGGCGGAGGCGCTGGGGTGCGACCCCGACGTCGTGGACACCGCGTGCCTGGCCCACGACCTCGGTCACCCTCCGTTCGGCCACAACGGAGAGGTGGCGCTCGAGCAGGTGATGGCGGCGCACGGGGGCTTCGAGGGAAACGCCCAGACGCTGCGCCTGCTGACCCGGCTGGAGCCCAAGGTCGCGCTGCCCGGCAGCGACCGGGGAGCCGGCCTCAACCTCACCCGCGCCAGCCTGGACGCCGCCACCAAGTACCCGTGGGGGCGCGGCCGGGGGCCAGGCGGGACCGCCAAGTTCGGTGCCTACGACGACGACCTCGAGGTCTTCGGCTGGCTGCGAGATGGCGCGCCGCAGGGCAGGCGGTGCGTCGAGGCGCAGGTGATGGATCTCGCCGACGACATCGCCTACAGCGTCCACGACGTGGAGGACGCGGTCGTGGGTGGCTGGATCGACCCGGTGCGGCTGGGAGACCGCGACGTGGTCCGCAGCGTGGCGGCCCAAGTACGTCGCTCGTACGTTCCAGACGTGGAGGAGGCGGAGGTCGAGGCAGCGCTGGCCCGGCTGCGCGCGCAGCCGTGGTGGGTGCAGCGGTACGACGGCACCCGTGGGTCGTTGGCCGCCCTGAAGGACCTGACCAGCCAGCTCATCGGCCGGTTCTGCTCGGCCGCCCAGTTGGCCACCCGGGCCCGCTTCGGGACCGACCCGCTGACCCGGTACGCCGCAGACGTCGTGGTTCCGCGGGAGACCCTGGTGGAGGTCAACGCCCTCAAGGCGGTGGCGGCCGTGTTCGTGATGACCCCGGACGACCGCCAGCCGCTGTACACCCAGCAGCGGACGCTGCTCATCGGGCTGGTCCACGCCCTGGCCGAGCGCGGTCCCGCTGCCCTGGAGCCGACCTTCGCCGCCGACCTGCGCGCCGCCGGCCAGGACGAGGGACTGCGCCTGCGGGCGGTGGTCGACCAGGTCGCGACCCTCACCGACGCCAGCGCCGTCGCGTGGGCGGCAAGGCTGGGGATCGCCCCAACCGACGTCGCTGGCCGGGCCTAGACTCCGCTGGTGGCTGGCCTGATCCGTCGTGAGGACGTCGAGGCGGTGCGTGAGCGCACCCGCATCGAGGACGTCGTCTCCGAGCACGTGACGCTGCGTCCTGCGGGCGTGGGGTCGCTGAAGGGCCTGTGCCCGTTCCACGACGAGCGCTCGCCCTCGTTCCACATCCGTCCCCAGGTGGGGCGCTACCACTGCTTCGGGTGCAACGAGGGCGGCGACGTGATCGCCTTTCTGCAGACCATCGACCACCTGTCCTTCTCCGAGGCCGTGGAGCGGCTCGCAGGCAAGCTCGGGTACGAGCTGCGCTACGAGGAGGGCGGGGGACCGGACCGTGCCGACACCGGCCGACGTCAACGGCTGCTGGACGCCAACGCGGCGGCGGAGGTGTTCTTCCGCGAACAGCTGGTCACGCAGGAGGGCGCTGTGGGGCGTGCCTTCCTGACAGGGCGGGGGTTCGACCGCGCCGCGGCGGAGCAGTTCGCGGTCGGCTTCGCGCCGCCGGGCTGGGACGGTCTGCTCAAGCACCTGCGCGGACGCGGCTTCAACGACGCCGAGCTCACCACGAGCGGCCTCATGTCGGCCGGAGATCGCGGACCGTACGACCGCTTCCGCGGCCGGCTGGTCTGGCCCATCCGCGACATCACCGGTGCCACAGTCGGTTTCGGGGCCCGCAAGCTGCTCGAGGACGACCAGGGGCCCAAGTACCTGAACACCCCGCAGACGCCGCTCTACAACAAGTCCGCCGTGCTGTACGGGATCGACCTGGCCAAGCGTGAGATCGCCAAGCGCAGGCAGGTGGTGGTCGTCGAGGGCTACACCGACGTGATGGCCATGCACCTGTCCGGCGTGCCCACGGCAGTGGCCACCTGCGGAACGGCCTTCGGCTCGGACCACATCAAGGTGGTGCGACGGCTGCTCGTGGACGACGACGCCTTCTCGGGAGAAGTCGTGTTCACCTTCGACGGGGACGCCGCGGGCCAGAAGGCGGCCCTGCGCGCCTTCGAGGAGGACCAGCGGTTCGTCGCGCAGACCTACGTGGCGGTGGAGCCGTCCGGGATGGACCCGTGCGACCTGCGGCTGGCCAAGGGGCCGGACGCGGTCCAGGCGCTGGTGCAGGGCCGCGAGCCCCTGTTCGAGTTCGCCATCCGGTCCACGCTGGGCCGTTTCGACCTCGACCAGGCTGAAGGACGGGTGCAGGGTCTGCGCGCCGCGGTCCCAGTGGTGGCGCAGATCCGTGACTCCTCGCTACGCCCGGAGTACGCGCGACGGCTCGCGGGTTGGCTCGGCATGGACGTCGAGGAGGTGCGCGCGGCGGTGGCGGCGCACGCGCGCAGAGGCCCCCAGAGCGGCAGCGGCGGGTCTGGCCGAGCGGCATCCCAGCCGCCCGGCGCAGCGGCGGGTCTAGATGCGGCCGCCGAGCCCTCGATGCCCCGACCCGAGCTTCGTGACCCGGTAGTGGTGGCTGAGCGTCAGCTGCTGCAGGTGCTGCTGCAGTTTCCCGCTCAAGCCCCGGCGGACCTGGTGATGGCGCTGGGCTCAGAGGCGTTCGCCGCCCCCGCGCACCGGGTCGTCTTCGATGCGGTGCGCAGCTGCGGCGGCCCTGGTGCAGCTGGCGCCGACTGGGCTGACGTGGTGACCGCGGCCAGCCCTGACGTCGTGCACGCGCTCCTGGAAGAGCTGCTGGTGGCCCCGTTGCCGGTGATGCGGCCAGAGCACGTCACCGGGCTGGCCACCGACCTGGTGCGCGGTACCCGCCAGCGCGAGCTGCTCCGGGTCAAGGCCGACCTGTACTCGCGCCTGCAGCGCGCCGAGGCGAGCGGCGACACCGAGGCGATCGGAACGGTCAACACCGAGCTGATGGAGCTGCAGCGCGCAGAGCACCTGCTGAGGAACGTCTGATGGGCTTCCGGCGGCGCCCGTCCAGCACGCTGGCTCTGGGCCGCGGGGAGAAGCTGCTGGCTGTGGCACAGCTGACCCAGCAGGTCGAGGTCGTCGCGACCTCCGAGCGCGTCGTCGTGCGTGGCAGCGGGCGCGCGGCGTGGGAGCGTCGCTGGGCCGAGATCGACACGGTCAGCTGGGACGGCGAGGAGCGGGTGCTGACGCTGGTGGACGTCGAGGGGGGCGGTACCAGCCTGGACCTGGTCGCCGACGAGCACCTGCGGCTGGCCCAGGTCGTACGGGAGCGGGTCCAGGCAACGCTGGTCGCGTCGCGCCGGGTGCAGGTGCCCGGGGGACAGGTGCGCCTGGTGGTCCGCAAGGAAGGCGGGCAGCTCGTGCTGCAGGAGCTGGCCGGCGTTGAGGTGAACGCCACCGAGCCACGTGCGCGTGCCCAGATCGACCGTGCGAAGCGCGAGCTGGCCGACTCGGTGGGGATGTCCAGCGAGCCGGACGTGCTGCCGCCGATGTCGGCCCCCCGCCCCGGCGTGCAGGAGCATCCCTGACCCTTTGCTACGCTTCCACGGCCCCGCTCGGGGGTGATCCCGCGTAGCTCAATTGGCAGAGCATCCGACTGTTAATCGGACGGTTACTGGTTCGAGTCCAGTCGCGGGAGCCGCTCTGACCTGCAGGAATGCTCCGCCGGCATGGCCGGCGGAGCATTCTTATGTCGTGTGCGCTAGGAAATGCTTACGGACTGCGTGCCGGGTGGTGTCGGGGTGGGCCGACCAGGATCAATCTGTGCCGGGTGGTATCGACAATCGGGTGCATCGGGCGTCCGGGGCGTTCCGGGTAGTGCCTGAGTCTGGTGGCGCGTTCCGGTTCGTGTCCGGGCAGCCGTGGGAAGCGGCGTGTCGGCCGCTGCGGCGGCTGACAGGGCGCCCGGCCGTGGGGGGAGGGGCTCGCCGCCGCTCGGACTGTGAATTGTGCCGAGGACGCTGGGGCAGCTGGATGTGCTCAGCCGGTTCCCGGAAGATGTCAAGGCTGATGAGACAGGTGCGCTCAGGCGGTCTGTATGAGGGCCTCCTGTGAGGGCTGGTTGATCCACGCGGCGGCGGGCAGTTTCGGTGCCTCGGGTCGCTGGCGGGTGAACC
>JAABUN010003521.1_pt1 | contig 23970 bp, 21 predicted proteins | sample 5559311 | NCBI WGS metagenome assembly JAABUN01 (sample SAMN10711877, study PRJNA513370) | rock metagenome | isolation source: Antarctica rocks | place: Antarctica: Victoria Land, Siegfried Peak sud
TGAAAATCTTTCGGATTGTCGCCGAACGCTACCGCAACCGCCGCCGTCGTTTCGGGTTGCGGTTCAACTTGATAGCCGGATTGTACAACTACGAACTGGCTCATTAATTACTTATGCAAGAGGTCTATTACAAAGCGCAAACGTCTGGAAGCCGAATCGCGGATAATTTCGGAAATAATTCACGGCGTCTGCACGACTTCCAACCTTGACGAACTGCTCCAGATAATTCACCGCTCAATCGGGACGATACTTTACGCCGAAAACTGCTTCGTCGCGCTTTACGACGCCCGCACCGAACTGTTCAATATGCAGTTTTTCGTCGATAAATACGACACCGCGCCGCCGCCGCTGAAAATCGGGCGCGGTTTGACGGCGTATGTCTTTCGCAAAGGTCAGGCGATGCTGATGACTTCGGAAGTCATCCGGCGGCTCGTCGAACAGGGCGAAGTCGAACAGGTCGGCACGTCTTCCCCAATCTGGCTCGGCGTGCCGCTCCGAACGCCGGCGGGAATTATCGGCGTCCTCGTCGTCCAGCATTATGAAGACGAAAACGTTTACAGCCGGCAAGACCTCGAATTTCTCACCTCGGTCGGCGACCAGATTGCGCTGGCAATCGACCGCAAACAAGCCGAAGGACAGCTCAGGCTTTTCAACGAAAAGCTACAGCAGAGCAACCGCGAGCTTCAGGATTTCGCGTATGTCGCTTCGCACGATTTACAGGAGCCTTTGCGGAAAGTGCAGGCTTTTGCCGACCGTCTCAGCACAAAATACGGCGACGCGCTCGAAGGCAGCGGACTCGATTATCTCGAACGGATGCGCAGCGCGGCGGAGCGTATGCAGAAACTGATTCAGGATTTGCTGACTTTTTCGCGCGTGGCGACCAAGACGCAGCCGTTCGTTTCGGTAAATTTGGACACGGTAACGCGTGAAGTTTTGTCCGATTTGGAAATCGCCGTCGAGCAGTCGGGCGCGACCGTCGAGCTTGAAAATTTGCCGCTCGTTGACGCCGACCCGGTGCAGATGCGCCAGCTGATGCAGAACCTGATTGGCAACGCGCTCAAGTTTCGCCGCAGAGACGCCGCGCCGGTTATACAAATCTCGGCGCAAAAAGACGATAATTTTTTTCAAATAACGGTTAAAGATAACGGAATCGGGTTTGACGAAAAATATCTCGACCGGATTTTCACCGTTTTTCAAAGGCTTCACGGGCGCGCCGAGTATGAAGGTTCGGGCGTCGGGCTGGCGGTTTGCCGAAAAATCGCCGAGCGGCACAACGGCGTCATCACGGCGCGGAGCATCGCGGGCGAAGGCGCGGCTTTTATCGTTTCGCTGCCGCTCAAACAGACGAATACGGAGATAAATTAATGAACAGGGATGCAAAATCGATAACAATTTTACTGGCGGACGACGACCCGGACGACCGTATGCTGGCGCGCGAGGCGTTCGATGAAAGCCGTCTGCGCAACACGCTCGAAATGGTCGAAGACGGCGAGGAGCTGATGGATTATCTGCACAATCGCGGCAAATATTCGGGCGCGGCGGCGCGACCGAAGCCGAGCCTGATTCTGCTCGACCTCAATATGCCGCGCAAGGACGGGCGCGAAGCGCTCAAGGAAATCAAAAGCTCGCCCGATTTGCGGCGGATTCCGATTGTCGTTCTGACCACTTCAAAAGCGGACGAAGACATTCTGCGCACGTATGATTTGGGCGTCAACTCGTTTATCACAAAGCCCGTTACATTCGATTCGCTCGTCGAAGTTCTTGTCGCTCTTGGCAAATACTGGTTTGAAATCGTCGAGCTTCCCGGCGAAAAAGGTTAATATCCGATGAAAGAAAATACCGTCAAAATCCTGCTTATCGAAGACGACGAGGACGATTACGTTTTAACTTCCGAGCTACTCGCGGAAGTTAAATCGACTCGTTACGAGATTGATTGGGTATCGAAATATGCCGACGCGATGCCCGCGCTGCGTTCCGGCTGCTACGACGTTTGTCTGATTGATTACCGGCTCGGCGAAGGCAACGGCATCGATTTGCTCCGCGAAGCCGCCGCCGCCGGCTGCTACACGCCGATGATTCTGCTGACCGGACAGGGCGACAAGGAAATCGACATCGAGGCGACCGAAGCGGGCGCGGCGGATTATCTGGTCAAAGGCAAAATCGAAGCGGCGGTTCTGGAACGGGCGATTCGCTACGCCAAAGCGCACGGGCGAATGCTGGAGACGATGCGCGAGTCGGAAAATCGTTTTCGCTCCGTCGTCGAATCTGCCAACGACGCGATTGTTTTAGCCGATTTTCAGGGCAGAATTATTTCGTGGAACAAAAGCGCGGAAATGATTTTCGGCTACACGTTTGAGGAAATTTCCAATCGCCCGCTTTCCGATTTGTTTCCTGCCGGATATTACGCGGCTTCGGGCGGTAATAACGGCGCGGATTTGCTGCTGGCTTCCGGTTTGCTGCACTCGGACAGTCGGGTAGTCGAATTGAACGGTTTGAGAAAAGACGGCGGCGAGTTTCCGCTGGAGATTTCTCTCTCGTCGTGGAAAACGGCGAAGGGCGAATTTTACAGCGGCATTATCCGCGACGTAACCGAACGCAAATCGCTCGAAGAACAATTGACGCACCAGGCGCTGCACGACCCTCTGACTAAACTGGCGAACCGCGTTTTGTTTCGCAACCGCGTCGAACACGCGCTTGCCAAAGTCAACCGCCAAAAAACCGCCGTCGCCGTTCTGTTTCTCGATTTGGACAACTTCAAAACCGTCAACGATTCGCTCGGACACGCCGCCGGCGACATTCTGCTCGTATCGGTCGCCGAACGCCTGCGCTCGGCTTTGCGAAACAGCGACACGCCCGCAAGACTCGGCGGCGACGAATTTGCGATTCTGCTCGAAGACGCCAGACACACGGCGGACGCCGTAATGATTGCCGAGCGTCTCAAAGAAATTCTGCGAGCGCCGTTTTTAATCGACGGCAAAGAAGTTTTCATCGGCACAAGCATCGGAATCGCCGTTACTCAGACCGGCGACGAAAACCCGGAAGAACTGCTGCGCAATGCCGATATGGCGATGTACACGGCGAAAACTCAGGGCAAAGGTCATTACGTCGTTTTTGAGACGAAAATGCACGAAGCCTTAATGGAGCGCATCGAGCTGGAAACAGATTTGCGCGAGGCGGTCGAAAATGAACAATTTGTTCTGCATTATCAACCGATTATCGATTTGCAATCGGAGCGCATCACCGGAATGGAAGCGCTCGTTCGCTGGAATCATCCGGTTCACGGACTGATTCCGCCGGTAAAATTTATTTCCGTCGCCGAAGAAACGAACCTGATAATTCCGCTCGGCAAATGGATACTCGACGAGGCGTGCCGCCAGGCGCAGGCGTGGCAGCCGCACGGAAGCGAATCAGGTCTCTCAATCTCGGTTAATCTTTCGACACGTCAATTTCAGGAAACGATGCTGGTCGAAATGGTCAAAGCCGCGCTTGCCGAATCGGGTCTGCCGCCGCGCTGCCTGATTCTGGAAATTACCGAAAACCTGATGCTCCAGAACAGCGAAGCGACCATTAAAAAACTTCGGGAATTAAGAAATCTCGGCGTCAGGCTGGCGATTGACGATTTCGGGACGGGTTATTCTTCGCTCAGTCATTTGCAGCATTTTCCGATTGATATTCTTAAAATCGACAAATCTTTTATAGACAAAATCAGCGAGGGAACTGAAGGAATCGCAATGGCGCGGGCGATAATTATGATGAGCGACACGCTGCGGTTAAAAACGATTGCCGAAGGCATCGAACACCCGGAGCAGATAATCGCGCTGCAAAATCTCGGCTGCGAGTCGGGTCAGGGATTTCATTACGCCAAACCGCTCACAAAAGAAGATATGAACGAATTTCTGCTGCGGGCAAACTCGAAGGAAGAATCCGGCTGGCTTTTAAATCAAATCGAGCCGGAAAATTTGAGCGGTCAAAACGATTTAATAATAATCTCATAGTCGGAGCGAAGGCATCCTGCCCGCCATTAGAACGCGCTTTAGCGTTCATAAAATAATCGATAAAAATCAACATTGAATTTTTATCGATTATTTTTAGATTGCTCGCGCAATCTGTGCGGCAGGATGCCCTCGCTCCCGGTGCGTTTTCAGTAAAAAAGTTCTGACTATTATTGTTTTATGAACCGGCGAACGGATTCGTCGGTAATATCCGGCGGAATCGTATGCACTCCGTCAAATTCGCGGTAAAGAACGTCTTAACCGGCGCATTTTAACTGCGGCGCTAATTTTCGGCTGCATCGGTCGTTTGTGCCGTGCGACTCAATTGATTTGTTCGATTATTGATTCAAATTCATTCTTTATGACAATTTAACGCGGCTTGAATGATTTACCAGAATCAGGACGTATGGTCGTGAACGATTTTCCAGCCCGTTTTAAACCGGCGGAAAACGAGTGTGAATTTTCCGTGCGGATTATCGCCTGCGCGCTGTAAAGACCAGCTTCCGAGAATGACGGCGGAATCTTTGGACAAAACCTCGACTTCCAAATCCGAAAACGTCAGCGCGCCCATTTTCGCTCTTGAATCGTAAGATTTTTTATAACGGTCGAGTGTCGGCTGCCAGCCTTTTGTTATATTCGCGCCGGAGACGAAGACGAGATTTTCCGATTTCCAGTAGCCGTCCATAAAGCCTTCGATGTCGCCGCGATTCCACGCCGCCGTTTGTATATTCATCACCCGCCGAATATCGTCCGCAAATTTCATTTTTTGTTTTTCCGTCTGAGCAAAATTGACTTGAGCGAATATTAAAACAAATATCAGGCTCACAAATATATTTTTCATAATGGAAATAAAATAACACGCTTTTCAAAAATTTGAATGAGCCGTCATTGTCGGAGCGCGGGCATCCTGCCCGCTCTTAAACGCCGAAGCAATCAAAAAGCGCTTGATTAAGTTCAATACTGAGTTTTACGATACGTTTTTAGATTGCTCGCGCAATCTTTGCGGGCAGGATGCTCGCGCTCCCTGTGTAAAAAAATCGAAACGAAATTTCTCCGGCGACTGAACGCTTAACAAACGCCGACAGTATCAGATTGGGACAGAAAAAATGTATCTTAACGCCCGCGCTTTTGCTTTGCCGTAAATAAATAAAAGCCGAAAGCGTGCTGGCATATCGCTTGCAACCGTCAAACGAAATACAAAAACAAGAGGAGAAAATTTTATGAGCGATACAACGGTTACGAAGGTCGATTCGGGCAGCTCGCCGCACGGCGAACTGGGACAGAAATATCTGGCTTCGGGTAAAAGTCTGGCGATGCGTTTATGGGAAAATCAAGAGCCGGGCAATGATAAACCCGAAGCGAGGCGCGATTATGAAACGGTCGGTTACGTGATAAAAGGACGCGCCGAACTGCATCTGGAAGGTCAGATGGTTTTGCTTGAAAAAGGTGATTCGTGGGTTGTGCCGAACGGCGCGGCGCACACCTACAAAATTCTCGAATCCTTTACCGCCGTCGAAGCGACGCATCCGCCCGCTCACGTTCACGGGCGCGACGAAGCATAGATGTTAGAAATAAACTTTAAAAAAGTCCTGTTTGATGTAATTCGACAGGACTTTTTTAAATTAAGTTAAAAATAAGGAAAATAGTTGCGCCCGCTGTTTTCGGTTACAATTACAAACGGATTTTACAGCTTCTCGTTTTTGCGGAAGCCCGCGCCGCAAGTAATGACGCGGCGGCGAATAGTTACTCGACTATCGCGCGTGTTTCCGCATTTTGAGAAAGTCCTAAGTCAAAAAAGTTAAAAACAAAAGGAAAATTTATAATATATGCCCGACTGCAAGCGATACGGCGGAATTACCAGAGAGGAACTCGGAAAGCTCCGCGAGGATTTGGCTAAAGAAGGCGTCAACGTTCCCGATGGCGATGATGTCAGCGTCAAAGGACCTTACGGAATCGAATTGAGCGCCATTTATAACGAAGCGAAGGAAACCTTAAAGATTTGCATTACGAAAAAACCGTTTTACATTCCCGAATCGGCAATCTGGAAAATCGTCGATACCGGCACAAGTCCGTATGTCGGTTAAGCGGTAAATTTTAGAAAAAATTAGAAAAATAAAAAGCCTTCGACATTTGCCGAAGGCTTTCGTTTCAGACTTTGTTAAAAGTCGGCAGAATTACCAGCGCGAACCGCCGCCGCCGCCGTAACCGCCGCCGCCGCCGCCGCCGCTTCCGCCACGACCGCCGCCGCCGCCGTATCCGCCACGACCGCCGCCGCCGCCGCGATTTCCGCCGCCGCCGCTTCCGCCGCGGTCTTCACGCGGTTTAGCTTCGTTGACAGTCAACTGGCGTCCGCTGACTTCTTTGCCGTTCAATTGCTCGATAGCGTTTTGTCCTTCTTCTTTTGAAGACATTTCGACAAAACCGAATCCGCGTGAACGACCCGTATCGCGGTCTTCAATAATATTGGTTGACTCGACAGTTCCGAATTCACCGAAAACCTGTTCTAAATCTGAAGTTGTAGTATCGAAGGAAAGATTTCCTACATAAAGTTTCATTGACATAATAATTTACCTTGTTGCCTCTAAAATCTGAGGCTTTGAAAAAGAAGCGTCGAATCGAAATGAATTCTGTTAAGTGATTCGGATTTCGGATGCCCGAAAAATCGGAGCGGCTTCTGCCATTTTAACCTGCCTGCTCTCGAACTGTCCAAAACGTTTTTGACGAGCGCGTCACTTTTGACGCGAGAGAAGGATTAACTTTTTCAGTATGCCTTACCGATTGCGTTTGTGCAAATCAGTAAGTTCGATAACCGACAATAAACCGAATGCCGAAGCGAAATTTTATGTTACGATGAATAAAAAAAACAAAAACCTGAATGAGAACGAAGGATAAATGACTGAAAATACAGTTTCGATTGACGCTCTGATTAGGCAAAACTGTTTTGTCGCGCACGACGGGAAATTTGCTCGGACACGTTTATGATTTGTATATCGACCCGGTTGAAGGTTGACGCAAATGAAGATGAAACTACTGTTCGCGGGCAAAGGATAGATTTCCGCAAGGCGAAGTCTTAACGGTGAAAATAATTCACGGCGCGTCTCTGTTACGAAATTCGACAAATTATTTACGGAGAATCCTGCAAATGAAAATGAATATTAAAAAAACGGCAATCATTTTGTGCGCAGCGGTAATCGCCGCGTATTCGGCTATTGGCGTTTCCGCGCAAAAAGCGAACCGAAACAATATGGAAACAACTTTAACGGCGGCGACGCTTGCCGAAGACGTTCACTCTTATTCAAATCCGCAGGCAATAAAAGTTCGCCACGTCGACCTCGACTGGAACGTGCTGTTCGACAAAAAGATTTTACGCGGAACGGCGACTTTGACGGTCGAGCGCGCCGCCGACGCCGGAGGCGCGCCGCTCATTCTCGACACGCGCGACTTAAACATCGAAAAAATCGAAACTTCAAACGGCGCGGGAAAATTCGCGGCGGCGAAATTTAACGTCGGCGCGGCGGATAAAGTTTTAGGCGCGCCGCTGACCGTTCAACTGCCCGCAGACGCTAAACTGGTTCGCGTTTATTATTCGACCAGTCCGAACGCGTCGGGCTTGCAGTGGCTCGCGCCGGAGCAGACGGCAGGCAAAAAAACGCCGTTTATGTTTTCGCAGGCGGAAGCGATTCACGCCAGAAGTTTTATACCGCTTCAGGATTCGCCGCAGGTGCGCGTCAGCTACACGGCGCGCGTGCGGACGCCGAAAAATCTGCTCGCCGTAATGAGCGCCGAAGGAAATTTGCAGACTTCCGGGAGAAGCGGCGATTACAAATTTAATATGCCGCACCGGATTCCGCCTTATCTGATTGCGATTGCCGTCGGCGATTTGGGATTTCGCAGTCTGGGACGGCGAACCGGCGTTTATACCGAACCGGCGATGCTTGAAAAATCGGCGTTCGAGCTTGCCGATACCGAAAAAATGGTCGAAGCGACCGAGAAGATTTACGGCGCGTATCGCTGGGGACGTTACGATTTGCTTGTTCTGCCGCCGAGTTTCCCGTTCGGCGGAATGGAAAATCCGATGCTGACGTTTGCGACGCCGACGATTTTAGCGGGCGATAAAAGTCTTGTTTCACTCGTCGCCCACGAACTCGCGCATTCGTGGTCGGGAAATTTAGTAACCAATGCGACGTGGCGCGATTTCTGGCTTAACGAAGGTTTTACGACGTATTTGGAGCGCCGCATTATCGAATCCGTCTACGGTTTGCCGCGCCGCGAAATGGAAGCGACTTTGGGACGCCGCTCGCTCGAAGATGAAATGAAGGGAATGGACGAGCGCGACCAGATTCTGCACGTCGATTTGAACGGACGCGACCCGGACGACGGTTTTACCGGCGTTCCGTATGAAAAAGGCGCGCTCTTTCTGCGGCATCTCGAAGAAACCGTCGGGCGCGAAAAGTTCGATAAATTCGTGCGCGGCTATTTCGATTCACACGCATTTGAAAGCATCACGACCGAAACCTTCGTCGATTATTTGCAGAAAAATCTGATTGACCAAAACCCAAATTTAATTTCACGCGCCGACGTTGACCAATGGATTGAAAAAGCCGGTCTGCCGGCAAACGCGCCGCAGCCGAAATCGGACGCTTTTACAAAAGTCGAAACTCAAGCGAAAAGCTGGCTCGGCGGCAAAATCACGGCAAAAGATATTCAAACGCAGAACTGGACGACGCAGGAATGGCTGCATTTTCTCGGCACGCTGCCGAACGATTTGAGCGCGGCGAAAATGACCGAACTAGATAAAGCGTTTAATCTGACAAATCGCGGCAATGCGGAAATCGCCTTTCAATGGCTGTTGATGTCGATAAAAAACGATTACGCGCCCGCCAACGCGCGGCTCGAAGAATTTTTAACTACAATCGGGCGGCGCAAATTCGTCAAACCGTTATTCGACGAACTCGTCAAAACGCCCGAAGGCACACGCCGCGCAAACGAAATCTACGCAAAGGCGCGCGCCGGTTATCACCCGATAACGCAGGCGACGGTTGACGCGATTTTGAAAAATAGAAGTAAATAAATTGGTAGTCAGAGTAAGTTTAATAAAAATATTTGATTTAGAATTGACTGCCAACGACGCGAAAATAAACAATTCGGCTTTTGTGAAAATGGTTGGTTAATATTTTCAAACAAATGTAGAATACAATCTAAAATTTCTTTGTTAAAAATATAAAAATGGCTTTGAATATTCTTCAAAATTCACTGTTTCATAATGACGATAAAGATTTGAAGTCGAATGAAGACGGCGACAAAGATGTTTCTAGCCGCATTTCCATTCAACCTCAAAACGCGAAAGTGGAGCGCGCCGATGTTGTGGAATTCCTTTCGACTTTAGAAAATCAAAGCGTTGATTTGCATTTATGAAACTAAACGAACTGAGTTGGATTGAAGCAATCAAACAGGTTCTCTCCGACAACGGCGGCGCGGCGTCGCTGGAGAAAATGTATGGCGACATTTTAAAATACCGCGATGTTTCAACCAACAATCAATGGCAGGCGACGCTGCGCGGAATACTTTACCGCGATTTGCGGCAAACGGATGAAATCGTTCGCGTTGGTTTAGGAGTTTTCAGTCTTAAAAATTCCGCCGCGTCGCAAAGCACGTTTCAGATGGTTGCGAAAAACAGAAGCGTTTCGACTTCCGCGCGACATTCGGAAACGCAGGGAATGTTAATCGAACTTGGAAACTTTTACGGTTACGACACATACACGGCTGACCCGAATATGTATTTCGACGAAAAAAGATTAGGAAATATCGCGTCGCTTTCCGACGTTCCGAGTTTTACCGGTTTTGAAGATTTACTCAATCAATCGAAAAAGATTGACGTAATTTGGTTCAGCAAAAGAACGCAGCGGTCGTTTCCGAAAAAAGCGTTTGAAGTTGAAAACACGCCGGAATTTAAGCGCTCGATGTTAAAGCTGTATCAACTGCGCGATTTGAAAACGGAATTTTATCTTGTCGCCGACACAGATAAAGAATCGCTTTTTGAAAGTCGCCTGAACGACGACCCGTTCAACGACATAAGAGACGAATTTAATTTTCGCAGTTTTGAAAATGTTACTCGCCTTTACGTTGCCGCCGCCGAACACTTCATTTTGAAAGAACAGTTTTTCCCGCAGTAAATTTTATAAATCTTTTCAGTTTGACTCTTGCCTGCTGTTTTTGTATCAATTCAGCAAGTATGAAACTTCTACAAAATCGCCGAACTTTGCCGTCTTTCAATGTTCATTGGTCGCCGCAGTTAATCTCGCCGGAAATTGATTTGTTGATTGAGAATTTCAACGGACAAGTTTGGAACGAAAATCAAAAAATTCAAAGCCGATTTTTCAGAAAAGTTTTCGATTCGGAAATACATTTGGATGAAGAATGGAAACTTAATCTAAATTATTTTTCAAAAAATAAAATTTTAGAAACTCCGAAAGCGCTCGGATTCGTTAATCTTGAGCCGAAAATCGAACTGACCGACGCGGGCGAAAAATTGTTGAGCGGAAAGCGGACGGGCGAAATTATCGCGCGCCAACTGCTCAAATTCCAACTGCCTTCGCCGTATCATACCGACAACAAAAACAGATTTTTCGTCAAACCGTATCTCGAACTGCTGCGCCTTGTCGCGGAACTCGACGGTTTGTCGAAAACGGAAATCGCGCTTTTCTTTTCGCAGTTGACGCATCTGGACAAATACGAAACGGTAAAAAAGAAAATTCTCGATTTTCGCGCCGAAAGAAAACAAATAAAAACCAATCGCAAGGAATTCGTCCAAAAGCGATTTAATGAAGAGATTGAAGAAATATTTGAAGAGGAAATCGAAACCAAAGGTTACAGAACACGCGAGAGCGCAGACACATCCGCGCAAAAGTTTTTCAAAACCAAGCAAAACAATATGCGCGATTACGCCGATGCGTTTATTCGGTATTTGCGCGCGACCGAACTCGTTACTTTCAACGCGCGGCAGGCGCGGCTCGTAATTTCAAAATTCAAAGCGGACGAAGTTTTATTCGTTTTGAAAAATACCAAACGAGAGCCGACGAATTTTGCCAAAACCGCCGATTTCAAAAAATATCTTTTCGATTCGACCGCGCCCGCGCTTTTGACCGACGACAGGAAACTTTTAACCGAGAAAATCGCAAGGCTGGACAAATCAAAAGTCGTTTCAACATTTGACGCGGAACAATTAAAAGACGTTCTTTCAGAGTTAGAAGAAGAACACAGGTCGGAAGTTATTCAAACTCAAAAGCAGAAACTCAAAACGTATGAAGAACTGCCGGACATTGTAGAAGTTTTCGACCGCATAAAAAATAAAGAACTGCCCGACGCGCCGCTGTTTCTCGAATGGAACATCTGGCGCGCGATGGAAATGCTCAATTACGGGCAAATAGACGGCAATTTCATAACCGACCTTGACGGCGCGCCGCTTTCAACCGCGTCGGCGAAAAAGCCCGATATTGAATGCGACTATGAAAACTTCAAATTGATAATCGAAGTTACGATGTCGAGCGGTCAAAAACAATACGATATGGAAGGCGAGCCGGTTGCCAGACATTACGGCGACGCGAAAAGAGAAAGCGCCGAAAAGCCCGTGTATTGTTTATTTATCGCGCCGAAAATAAGCGAAGGAACGCTGGCGCATTTTCACAATCTAAATAAAATGCACACCAGATTTTACGGCGGAAAAACCAGAATCGTGCCGATGAATTTAGAAACATTTATCGAATTTACGAAAACCGGAGTTCAAAAGAAATTCAGCCAAACAAAAATTTTAGAAAAATTCTTTTCACAGGCAATAGAAGCAAATTCAAAATCAGAAGATGAGCAAGTTTGGTTTAGCGATGTCGAAAAAATGGCTGAAACTTGGACATAAACTAAAACCAACCGCCTTTCACATCCTTTAAAACAATCCGCGCTATGTTAGTTTTTATAAATAAAAAGCCGCCGACATTTTGCATTATCGACGGCTTTTTATTTATAAATGACAGCCAACCGGCATTGACTTGAATTCCGCTTAATGAATTTCGACTTTTTCGGGAGCGGGAATATTCGGCGCGACGCTGCCGAGCGAGTGATTTGTGATTGGCGAACGCGGGTCGAGAATTGAATTTTTGCCCTGCACGGCGATTTGATTGCCGGGACGAATATCGAGCGGGTTTTTGGCGTTTAAGATGCTTAACGCTTCGCCGGGAACGTAATATTGGGTGATGCGTGATGCGGCGCGCGGGTTTAAGCCGAGATGATTAAGGGCGAGCGGCGCGGAATTGACGGCTGTGGCGGGAAGTCCGGTTTTTATCGACGTATAGGAAGCGAGACCGCCGCCGAGCGAATGTCCGGTTAAAATGACATTATTGCCGTGCGCTTCTTTCCATTTGTCGGCGAATTGAACCGCCGCGTTATATTGTTTGGTCGGCAAACCTAAACCTTGCCCGGCGTTGGCTTTCCAATCGACGGCATCGCGCGTTCCGGCGAATGCGACGATAACGCGTCTGTCATTTTGGTCAACGGGTTTCAGAGCAATGGCGCGAAATCCGGTTTTACTATTTTCGCTGACATCGACGACGTTCCATTGTCTGCCGTCGGGAAACGTGTAGCGCTCGCCTAATTTGGCGTCGTAGGCGAGACCCGAAGCGCTCTTTGTTTCGGCGAAATTCAGACCCTGCGCGGCTGGCGGATTCGGCGTGCCTGGATGCGTTACTTTGTTGAAACCGGCGGCAGTCAGATGTGCGGCGGTCGAGCCGATTTGTTTCGCGCCGTCAAAAGTTTTTTCCAAGGCGACGCGTGAGACGGCGGCTTGAAACTGGAAAGATTTGACGGCGACGTGTTCGGTAACTTCCGCGCCTTTGACGACGTTTGAGCCGACGATTTCCGCACCGCGCGCGACGTTTGAGCCGATTTGTTTCGCGCCGTTGAAACAATCGTCGCCGAAATTGTCGATGCCGTGAATCGCGCTGCCGCCCGCCTGTTTGATTGTATCTAAAAATGACATTGCCCGAACCTCCGAAATTTTTGATTTTTGCTTTTCTAGTTATCGGCAGTTTGCGGGAAAAGTTTCCTGCAAAACGGAAAAAAGATTAAATAAATTTTGAAATGGTAATTGTTGGAAAAGCGGAGAAATCTGCGGTTAAATATTCCCTGTATTTATCCGGCTGTTTGGCTTCATAAAAACTTTGGTAGTGAACTGAAAATAAGGCTTTTACCGCAGAGGCGCGGAGAGAAGACGCGGAGATACGCGGAGAAAACTCGGCGAATCTCTGCGTAACCTCCGCGTCTCTGTGGTGATATTTTCTTTCGGCATTACTTTTAGTTCACTACCAAAATTTTAAATCAAAACCACCCGCCTTTTACGTCCTTTAAAACGACTTTCGCCGTGTTATAGCCGGACGCGGCAAATACTCCGCCGCCCGGATGCGTCGAGGCGCCCGTTAGATAAAGATTTTTTATCGGCGTTTTGTAAGCGCTCATTTCCGGCAGCGGGCGAAACATAAACATCTGGTCGAAATCCATTTCGACGTGCATCACGTTGCCGCGCAATAAACCGAGCCGCTGTTCAAGGTCGAGCGGCGATTGGACGAACCTTTCGATTATCGAACTTTTGACGTTCGGCGCGTATGAATTAACGACATCAATCAGCTTGTCGGCTTCGCGGTCTTCGATGTCTTTCCAATTTTCGCCGTTCGATAATTCGTATGGATAATATTGTCCCCAAATAAAAAGCGTGTGTTTGCCTTCGGGCGCGAGCGTCGGGTCGATTGACGAAAAAGTCATTGCCAATGCTCCGGGATTTTTTGACGGAATGCCGTTCAGATAATCGGCGTAGGATTTGTCGAGATAATCCATCGACGGACACAAAAGCTGTAAGCCGTGATGACAATCGGCAGATTTTCCGCCGTTCGGCGCGGCTGTATAATCGGGAAGTTCCGAAACGGCGCAGCGCACAATCATTCCGAAACCATTGCCGATTCGCACGTTTTCGATGCGTTCGGCTAAACCTTCGGGCAAATTTTCCGCGCCGATTAGTTTCAGAAAAGTCGTGTGAATATGCGCGTTTGAAACGATGCGTTTGGCTTCGACGCGCTCGCCGTTCTGCAAAATTATTCCGCCTGTTTCATTATTTGAAACTTCGATTTTTTCAACTTCCGCGTCCAATAAAATTTTACCGCCGTGATGTTCGAGACATTTCGCCATCGCCTGCGTCAACGCACCGCTTCCGCCGCGCGGACGCTTGACGCCGCTTTTGTGAATCATCGAATGCCAGCCTAAAAAGTCGCCCGAAGCCATTGCCGTCGGCGGCGGTCCCGACTGCGCCGCCAGCCAAGCCATCGCCGCGCGCAAGCCTTCGTGTTTGAAAGTCTGCTTGACGAGCGCGCCGTAACTGGTCATCAATTTGCGAACCATATCCGCCGGATTTTTCGATTTCGTGCCGAAAATCAAATGCCGTCCGAGATTTAGCATCGTCGGCGGTTTCAAAAACGCTTCAAAGACGCCTTCGTTTAATTTTTCCCATTCATTTACAAATTTTTTATAACGGTTTGCGTCTTCGGGCGAGATTTTCGCAATCGATTCGCACGTTTTATCAACGTCTCGCCAAAAATAAATCGCGCCTTCTTCATCCGGCATCGGCGCGAAGGCGAACGGGTCGCAGTCGATATATTCAAGCCCGAATTTCTCCAGCTCCAACTCCTTAACAACCGGCGTCAGATGAATCATTATATGCGCCGACGAGCCGACATCGATTTTATAGCCGTCAATCAAATCGTCCTGCGTGCAGACCGCGCCGCCGACGATGTGCCGCCGCTCTAAAACAACGACTTTCAAACCGGCTTTCGCCAGATAACAAGCGCACGTCAAACCGTTGTGTCCGCCGCCGATAACGGCGACATCGTAAGTTTCAGTCATAAAATTATTTAATCACAGAAAGGATTTAGCCACGAACAAACACGAAAAACACGAAAGAAAGTGGGGAAAATGAAAGAATAAAAAAAGCAAAAGCGTAAAAGGTTACAAAAGTATAAAAATTTGATTGATGAAAACTTACCCAAATTTTTTCACCTTTTCACTGTTTTCTGTTCGTGTCTTTTCGTGTTTGTTCGCGGCTAATCGCTTTTGTTTTCAGACATCAACGATTTAATTTCGCCAATTTTTTCGAGCGCGGCTTCTTCTCCGGCTTTAATAAACTCGTCCATTTTGCCGATTTCGTCCGGTCTGAGATGTGAGATTTTCGGAATGATGACGACATCGGCGCGGTAGTGGTGAGCTTTGGCGGCGGTTCGGAGCAGCATCATCGCCGATTGGAAAAAGACGCCGAGCAAAGTTGCGGGCGAACCCCAATATGTTGCGCCCGAAGAAATTACGTCAACGGCGATGACGATTTCCGCGCCGAGTTTTCTGACGGCTCTGGTCGGGACGGGCGCGACGACGCCGCCGTCTATCAGTTTTCTGCCGCCGATTTCGACGGGAACGAAGACGCCGGGAATCGCGCAGCTTGCCCGAATCGCCGCCGATATGTCGCCGGTTTCTTTTAAGACGACTTCTTCGCCGGTTTCCAAATCGCAGGCAATCGAAGCGAACGGCGTGGGCAAATCTTCAAATTTACTGACGGGAAAATGCTGTTTGATAAACGCGCCCATTGCCGAGTTTGATAGCAAACCTTTCGGTGAAAATGAAAATCCGGTCATATTGAACCAACCGATACGGCGGCTTATATCGATAATTTCGGCGACGCTCAAACCGCTTGCCAGCGCGCCGCCCGCAAATGAACCGGCGCTCGTTCCGGCGACGAAATCAATCGGAATTTCGTGCGCCTCTAAAACCTTAAATACGCCGAGATGCGCGAATCCGCGAGCCGCGCCGCCCGATAATGCCAAGCCGATTTTCTTTCGTTCCATAAATCGTGAAGTCGTGAAGTCGTGAAGTCGTGAAAAGCAAATCGTAAATCGTCTATTATCCTGTTCGGGCGCGGATATTAACAAACTTCGATTCACGATTTCACGATTTACTTTTCGGAAAACTTTCGACATTCTATCATTTAACAAATATTTGATTATGACTCCAGTAGAAAAACTTTCCTTTTTAAGAGAGACGACGAGCGCCGATATGACGGCGGGAAATAACGCGTGTCCGGTCTGCTCGCGCGACGTGCGCGGCGAATTTGTTCCTTTGACGGCTTTGCCCGAAGATGTGCGTCATCTAATCGTCGCCAACGCGCCGGATAATTTGGATTTTCAAGCCGTCTGCGCCCGCTGCGCGCGACTTTTTGAACACGCCAAAGAACAGATTTTGAGCGATGCGGCGATGAACAAAGACGGCTCGTTCGTTCTTTCGACTCCGCTCAGGCTCGACGGCGACGAGCGTTTTACGGGAAAGGGCGTAACCATCGCTTTTCTCGATTCGGGATTTTATCCGCACGTCGATTTGACGACGCCGACCAATCGCATTCTCGCGTATCAGAATATGACCACGCCGGACGGCGAAATCGCTTCGTTATTCGATACCGATGTCGCGAGCTGGCACGGAATGATGACTTCGGTCGTCGCGGCGGGAAACGGCAGTTTGTCAAACGGTTTTTATCGCGGAATCGCACCGGCAGCCAGCGTCGTTCTCGTAAAGCTGGCGCGCACCGGGCGTATTACCGAGCAGAATATTCAGGACGGTTTGGAATGGATACTGGAGAACCGCGAAAAATATAAAATTCGCGTCGTCAATATTTCGGCGGGCGGCGATTTCGAGCAGAGTTATCTGCACGATTCGCTTTCAAAAACTGTGGAAGAATGCGTAGCGCAGGGAATTACGGTCGTCTGCGCGGTCGGAAACGCCGGACATCTGCCTAACCATCCGGTTTTTCCGCCAGCCAGCGCGCCGTCGTCAATCGCCGTCGGCGGACTCGACGACAAAAATTCAATCAATCGCGCAAGGCGCGGAATGTATCGCTCGTCGTATGGTCCGACGCTCGACGGATTTCAAAAACCGGAAATTATCGCGCCTTCGATTTGGGTTCCCGCGCCGATTCTGCCGAATACGCCGACGGCGCAGCAAGCCGAGCTGCTCGAAAAACTCGACAAAGCCGAAGACGCAAAACTCCATTCGATAATCGAAGCAAGCCCGGAAACCGAGCCGGATTTAGATGCCGCGCTTGACCGTCCGGCATATATGATTCGGCAGATTATCGCCCTGAAACTTCAGCAGGAAAGCGTCATCACCAGGCACTACAAATTCGTGGACGGCACTTCGTTTGCCGCGCCGATTGTCTCAAGCGTCGCCGCCCAACTGCTCGAAGCGAATCCGGCGCTGACGCCGCAGCAAATCAAAAGAATTCTAATTTCGACCGCCGAGCGATTGCCCGGTTACGAGGTTGACCGGCAGGGCTGGGGCGTCATCGACCCGCGCCGTGCCGTCGAAATGGCGCTTTCACTCGTTTAGATGTGAAATCAGGTTTTAGGAAACAGCGAAAACTATCACCTGAAACCTAACCTCAATCACCTGTCTACTGGTTTATAAAATTATAAATTAAGATTCCAACCGCCTGAACGTTTCTGTCGCCGATTTTTACCGGATTGATTTTCGATTGGCGGGCGGCGGCTTCGGCAGGCGCGCGCAGAAGCGCGTTGCCGCTGGTTGCTTTAGCGGCGGTTACGTTTCCGGCTTCGTCGATAAGGATTTGCACGGCGACCTGACCGGACGCGCGCATTTGTTTGGCAATCGGCGGATAAGCCGGTTTCGGCAGATTGACGGCGCGACCGTTGAGAACGCCGGCGTTGACCGGGCGATTGTCGGGCGAATCCGAAGGCGTCGGGCGCGGCGGCGGCGGCGGAATCGACGGAATCGGCGTCGGCGTCGGTTTCGGTTTCGTGTTTTCGGGCGTCGGCGCGCTTATGTTTGAATTGCCGAGATTAGTATTGGTATTGAGAAGCGAGGGCGTCGGCGTGGTTTGCGAAGGCGACGGCTTAGGCGACGGTGTCGGCGTCCTGATGTTCGCGTTGATGTTTGTATTAAAATTTGTATTTGAAATCGCGCTGCCGCCGATGTTGGAGTTAAAATTCGCAATCGAATTGTCGATATTGAGATTGGTATTGAGATTAGTATTGAGATTAGTATTGAGATTTGTACCAATCGAATCGAAATTAGCGTTGACGTTGGTTTGATTAACGTTGTCGCCGCTTTTTGAATTGCCGTTCTTCACCAGAAAAATCGCCGCGCCGAGTGCGACGATAACTCCGAGCAGAGTCAGCAGGACGATTTTCGCCGTGTTCGTTTTTTTCGGCTGAACCTGATATTCGGTTACGGTTCGCGTCCGCACCGGCGGCGCGATTTTTTCTTCGACCGTCGGAATTACGACGCGCTTTGTAAGCGGTTTGGTTTCTTCAGTAACGGGCGCAGGCGGCGGATTGCGGCGGATAACGGTTTCTTCGCTGAAATCGTCTTCGTCGCTTTCGCTCGGCAGAGCGGTAAATGCCGGTTGATTTTCTTCAACCAGCGGCGTGCCGTCTTTGGTGCAGAAACGCAGAATTTCTTCGTCGTAACGGGTTTGGCAAGTCGGACAAAATTTCATTTTTTCTGATTTACAGCCAACTAAATTTTAAGCGGGATTCGGACAGCAATTTCTATTTACGGATTCTACCACAAAAAGTTTTGACCTGAAATTGTTTTCTACGGGAAATCGATTTGATATTTATCTCTCCGTCGCTTTTTTTAATTTGCTTTACCGCAAAAGAAATTGTCAAAATTAACTAATGAAACCAAACCCGCAAAATGTTCCGCTCGTAAGTTTAACGATTTTCGGCTACGACGGTTTGCGTGAAAAATTGTGGGCGTTCGGGCAGATGGGTCTGGCGGGTTTTGAATTGGAAAAAGTCGGCGGGCTTCGTTTTTATAAACTGCTCGGAAGCGGCAAAGGCGGCGGTTTCAGCTTAAAGCCCGATTGGTCGCGCTACGCGCTCTTAATGGTTTGGGACGACGCAAAAGCGGCGGACGATTTTTTTCAAAACTCAAAACTGATGCAAAAATACCGGCGGCGTTCGGCGGAGATTTGGACGGTGCGGCTTTCGGCGGTTCGTTCGCACGGCAGCTGGTCGGGAACGAATCCGTTCAAGCCTGTCGCTGCCGCCGCGCCGTCCGAATCGTCGCCCGTCGCCGTTTTAACGCGAGCGGCGATTCATATCGGAAAACTGCGCCGCTTCTGGTCGTTCGTTCCCGAAACGAGCCGCGAAATCGAGCGCGCCGAAGGTTTAATCGCCTCAATCGGCATCGGCGAAGCGCCGTTTTTCCGGCAGGCGACATTCAGTCTCTGGCGCACCGAAACCGATATGAAAAACTTCGCCTACAAAAGCAAAGTCCACACGGAAGTAATAAAGCTGACGCGCGCCGAAAACTGGTATAGCGAAGAACTTTTCGCGCGCTTCGTGCCAATCGCGTCCGAAGGCGCGTGGAACGGGCGCGACCCGTTGGAAGTGAAAAGTGAAAAGTGAAAAGTTAAGGATTGTTTTCAGAAAAAATGGCTTTGGTAACAACTTTTAGTTTTTCACTTTTCACTTTATAAGGCTTTTAAGTTTATGAAAGTTATCATTATCGGCGCGGGTTTGGGCGGGCTTTCCGCCGCGATTCGGCTGGCAAAAACGGGGTTTTCGGTTACAGTTTTGGAGAAAAACGAAACAATCGGCGGCAAAGTTAATATAATCGAAGCGAACGGTTACAAATTCGATACCGGCGCAAGTTTGTTGACGATGCGGCACGTCCTTGAAGATTTATTTGATTTTGCCGGCAAAAATATCGAAGATTATCTCGAAATCGTGCCGCTTGAGCCGATTTGCCGCTACTTCTGGTCGGACGGCGCAATTTTTAACGCTTCGACAAATTTACAAAAAACGATAAGCGAAATTGAAAAATTAGAGCCGAACGATGTCGAAAATTTCCAGCGATTTCTGGCGGACGCGCGCCGGAAATACGAAATCGCCGAAAAGACGTTTCTCGCGCACAGCCTCAACGATTTGCCTCGCCTGCTGCGTCCGAAATATTTAAAGGATTTGCTCGCCATTTCCTCGCTGAAGACGCTCGACGCGCACGTTAAAAATTATTTTCAATCGGCGAAACTGCGGCAATTGTTCAATCGTTTCGCCACTTATAACGGCTCGTCGCCATACGAAACTCCGGCGACTTTCGCGCTTGTGCCGTATGTCGAATTCGGTCTGGGCGCGTGGTATGCCAAAGGCGGAATGTATGAAATTCCGCGCGCTCTTGCGAAATTGGCGCGGGAATCGGGCGTTAAAATCGCAACGAATCGCGCCGTCGAGCGCGTCGAAATCGAAAACGGAAAAGCCGTCGGCGTTCGTTTGAAAAGCGGCGAAATTCTGAAAAGCGATTTTGTCATCTCGAACGCCGACGCCATTGAAACTTACCGAAATTTAATCGATGCCAGAGAACGGAAAAGTTTTCCCGATAAAAAACTCGATAAAATCGAACCGTCGTGCAGCGGTTTCGTGCTTTTGCTCGGCGTTAAAAAGAAATTTGAACGTCTGGCGCACCACAATATTTTCTTCTCCGACGACTACAAAGCCGAATTCGACCGGCTCTTTAAAGAAAAACGTCCGGCTGAAAATCCGACGATTTACGTCTGCGCCGCTTCGCGAACCGACGAGTCGCAAGCGCCGGAAAGAAGCGAAAATCTTTTCGTTCTTGTCAACGCGCCCTTTACGAGCGCCGCAACCAACTGGCAAATGGAAGCAAAAAATTACCGCGATTCGGTAATCGAAAAACTCGAAAATTTCGGCTTGGACGATTTAGAAAAGCAGATCGAATTTGAACGAATAATCACGCCCGAAGATTTCGAGAAAACTTATAACGCCAATCGCGGCTCGATTTACGGCGTTTCGTCAAACGGAATTTTTTCCGCTTTTCTGCGTCCGCCGAACGGCGCGCGCGACATCGAAAATCTGTATTTCGCCGGCGGCGCGACGCATCCGGGCGGCGGCATTCCGCTGGTTCTCCTGTCGGGGAAAATGGCGAGCGAGCTAATCGGAAACGCGAAATTAAAAATGCGAAATTGAACCGCTGAAAATTTCTTAACCGGGAGCGCGGGCATCCTGCCCGCGCTCCCGGTTAAGAAATTTATATGATGATAAATGTTTGTTTTAACCTTGATATTTACTATTTGCGCGCTTTACGTTTATTATCGTAAAAACGATTTCGGAGACGATAAAATTTATGAAATACTGCCCGCAGTGCCAGACGACATACAGTGACGATTTGCTGAAATACTGTCTCAAAGACGGAGCGCCGCTCGGCGAAGTTTTCGATTCGCAGATGCCGAACGCCGCTTTTGGAAGCGAGAAAACCGTGCCGTCGATACGCCGCGTCGAGCCGATTCGCGTTCCGGTCGAGCAAAGCCCGCCGGTTGAAAATCCGCCCGCGCAAAGTCCGCCGCCGCAAAACCGACAGCCAATCGAATCGCCGGTTGTGGCTATGCAGCCGGAGAGGAGAAAAACGAAAACCGGCTCTGTCGTCGCCCTGACCATTTTGGGAACGCTTTTGTTTCTCGGCATCGCGGGCATCGGCGCGATGCTTTATTTCAGAAATCAGAAACCGGAAATTGCCGCAGGCGTCAACAAAACGCCCGCGAATCGTCCGGTTAATACGAACGCGGCAAATATTCAGGCGGTGAATCAAAACACGAACGCTAATCTTGCCGCTAATTCGCCTTCGCCGACGCCGACCGCGACGCCGAAACCGGCGCCCGACCCGCAGCAAGCCGACGACATCGCCGACGAGGTAAAGAATACTGTTGACGAGTGGAAAAACGCGACGGAAAATCTCGACATCGGCGGGCAGTTGAGCCAATATGCCGAAACGGTCGATTACTACACCAGCGGACAGGTTAGCCGGACGCAGGTGCGCGCCGATAAAGACCGCGCTTTCGGTATTTACGATTCGGTGAACATCGACATCTCGAATTTGAAAGTTACGCCGGACGAATCGGGGAATCGGGCGACGGCGCTGTTTGATAAGGAATGGAATTTTAAAGGCGAGCGGAAAAATTCCAGCGGCAAAGTCCGGCAGCAGCTGACATTTTCTAAAATCGGCGACAGATGGCTCATCACCGGCGAGCGCGATTTGAAGGTTTATTACGTTAATAATTAAACGTCAAACGCCGTTTTAAATGATTGCGGGAAATTCTAAAAACCTGAACCCGGAACTTTGAAAAATCTACGCTCTAAAGCGCGCTAAACACTTTTATTACTGTATTTATGAAGTCAATTTCAATTTTAGGCTCGACCGGCTCAATCGGCTGCAATACCTTAAAAGTCGTCGATTTTTTGGGCGAATTTCGCGTCGTCGCGCTCGGCGCGGGCAAAAACGTCGAAAAATTAGCCGAACAAATACGCAGATTCAAGCCGGAAATCGTCGCCGTCGAAAATGGAATCTGCGCCGAAAACCTTCTGCGCGAGCTTCGTAAAACGAACACGAAAGCGCCGCAAATCGAAACGGGCGAAACGGGTTTGGTTTCGGTTGCGACGCGCGACGAAGCCGAAATCGTCGTTTCGGCAACCGTCGGCGCGGTCGGATTTGTGCCGACTTTAAGAGCTTTGGAAGCGGGAAAAACGGTTGCGCTCGCAAATAAAGAAACTCTGGTTATGGCGGGCGAATTGATGACCAAAACGGCGCGTGAAAATAAAACCGAAATTCTGCCCGTCGATTCCGAACACAACGCGATTCATCAATGTTTACGCGGCGAAAAACGAAGCGAAGTCAAACGACTTATTTTAACCGCGTCGGGCGGACCGTTTCGCGCCAAATCGAAAACGGAAATCGAAAACGCGACACGCGCCGAAGCCTTAAATCACCCGAAATGGAAAATGGGCGATAAAATCACGATTGACTCGGCAACTTTGATGAATAAAGGACTTGAAGTTATCGAAGCGTGCTGGCTGTTCGATTTTTCGGCTGAAGAAATTTCTGTTATCGTTCACCCGGAATCGATTGTTCATTCGTTAATCGAACTGGTTGACGGCTCGATAATCGCCCAACTCGGCGCAACCGATATGCGCCACGCCATTCAATACGCGCTGACTTTCCCCGACAGAAAACCGTCGAATCTCGCGCCGCTCGATTTAGCAACACTCTCGCAATTAAATTTTGAAGAACCGGATTTCGATAAATTTCCGTGTCTCGCGCTGGCTTATCGCGCATTGAAAACCGGCGGAACGTTGCCCGCCGCGATGAACGCCGCCAACGAAATCGCCGTTCAAGCGTTTCTTGATGACAAGATTCGACTTTCGGAAATTCCGAAAATCATTGAAATCGTGATGAATCAACACCGAACACAAGCGGTTAATAGTTTGGAAATCGTGCAGGAAGCCGACAAAAAAGCTAGAATTGAAGCGGAAAAAATTTTGGAAGTGAAATGTTATGCAAGCTGAACGCGACATTCAAAAACACCGTTGGACGCACGACGAATATCTGCAAGCCTTTGAACTCGGCTGGTTTCAAAACAAGCGCACCGAATTAATCGAAGGAGAAATAATTTATATGAGCGCGATGAACGTCCTGCATTTTCAAGGCGTCGTCAAATGCGACCGCGAAATGCAGAAAATTTTTACTGAAGATTATTTTGTTTCGACGCAATGCCCGATACACGTCAGCGACTTTTCCGACCCCGAACCGGACATTGCCGTCATCGCCGGAGAGCCGGAAGATTATAAGGACGCTCTGCCGAAAACCGCCGCTCTCGTCATTGAAATCGCCGACACGTTGCTCGGTTACGACCGGACGGAAAAAGCGAGTCTTTATGCGAAAGCGGGCGTTCAGGATTTTTGGATTGTGAATCTAAGCACCTAAGAAAAAGTTATCAGGTATTTTGAACCAATTTGCGAGAGAATTTTATCGAGTTCTTCGCATAAGTTTTTGTAGGAGCTATACGCTTCCCACGACAGCCAATCATATTTTATCTTTT
>JAABUN010003522.1_pt1 | contig 23967 bp, 21 predicted proteins | sample 5559311 | NCBI WGS metagenome assembly JAABUN01 (sample SAMN10711877, study PRJNA513370) | rock metagenome | isolation source: Antarctica rocks | place: Antarctica: Victoria Land, Siegfried Peak sud
TCGAACGCCCGAGCGTAAGCCTCGAGCAGCCCAGGCGCAGCTGTGACCGGCAGACGATTACTCATCGCTCGCCTCCTTGCCCCTGTTCTACTGCCTTATCGAACTGATGTCAACAGACTACTGCTAATTGAACGCCGCCGCAGACCGGGAGACCGCAAAGATTACTTTCGCAATAAACCCAACGCCTGGTTTGAAGCGACGAAGCAGCAGGTGGCGCTCATCTCTCGGCTGCGGCGGTTATCTGAAAGGGGGCTCGAGGTCATTGACAGTGGCGACCTTGAAGTCACAAGAGGTTTACGCGACATGCGCGACATGCTCACCTTTTATGAACGCGAACTACCGAAAATGTTTGCCGATTGGGAAAAATTGAGAAAGGAATAAGAAGGGAATAGAGATGAATACTTCGGTCTCCAAACTCGCTTGGCGCAACCTGTGGCGGCAAAAACGCCGCACGCAGCTGCTCTTAGCAGTCGTCGCTTACGCCACGGTTGCCATCATCTTTTTCTGGGCGTACTACGATGGGTTTGTCGGCGTCTTGCTGGGCGGTCAAGCCCGCTATTTAGCTGCGCCCGTGATGGTGCAAACCGAGGCTTACCGAACCGACCCCGACCCGGAGAACAGCCTAAAGAGTTTGAGTTTTGAAGACAAACTCGTGCAGGTTGAGGGGGTGCGCGGGTTTGCACCAAGGCTCGAGTTCCAATCTCTCCCGTGCTCGCCGTACCGCACGCTGGGCGCACAGGTGCGCGGCATCAACCCGGCTCTAGAGCCGCAAGTCAGCAATATTCCCAGCGACATAGGTGAGGGCCGAATGCTACGAAACACCGGCGAAATCGTGCTCGGCAAAACGCTCGCCAAAGAACTCGACGTGCGCGTCGGTGAACGCCTCGCTTTAGATGTGCAATCTGTAGGAGGGTCGCAAGGGGTCGGGCTGAAGGTCGTTGGACTTATCAACAGCAACGTCTTACCTGTGGATAACGGGGTCAGCCTCGTTCATATCGCCGACGCGCGGAGGCTCACAGGTGTGTCTACCGCAACCGGTGTGGCGCTCGATGTGCGGCAGGGGAGCGAGGAGGCGGTCGCCAAAAACCTCAATGCGGCGGCGGTTTTACCGAGTGGCGTTGCCACCTATCCCATCACCGAACTTTTAGGCGGCCTGATGGCGGGTATCGAAGACAAACGGGCGTCGATGGTACCCATCGTCCTGATGATCGCCCTGTTCGCCGCCGTGACCGTCATGAGTACCGTGATCGTCAGTGTCATTGAGCGTATCAGGGAGTTTGGGGTGATTACCGCGCTAGGACTTAACCAAAACCAAATCGCCCGGATGGTCACGCTCGAGGCCGTGTACACCACCTTGATCGGTTTCGCTATCGGCGCAGTTTTAGGTTACGCCCTGACCTTTGTTATGAGCGCGACGAACCTGATGGGGCCGTTTATCAACTCGTTTTACGGGCGCTACTTGTCGGGCTTTGCCCTTAGTGACCAGTTTGTCTTCGCCTCGAGCCTTGCCTACCTCGCGTGGGCGGCAATTACGATTCTGATTGCTACCGTGTTAGCCATCACCGTTCCAGGTAAACGTGTTCGCAACCTCAACCCGTCCGAGGCGATGCGGGCGACGTAAAGGCAGAAGTAAGGAGCAAGAATTGAGAAGATTTTCTACCTACTCCTTACTTCCTGATTCCTGCTTCTTTCTCGAAAGGAAACCCATGAAACTCAGGTATTTACTGCTTGCTTTCCTCACGCTTGGTTTTGCCAGCGCCAAAGAAGATGCTGCCAGCATTCTAACCACCATCACCGGCAACCTGCGCGGTGAGTCGCAAGCTGCGACCTTGAACATGTAGGTCATCCGCCCGGACGAAGAGAACACCTACACCATGCGGATTTACAGTGAAGGCGAGTCGAAAGGGTTGACCCGTGTGATTGCCCCGCCGCGTGACGCCGGACAAGCGTTCTTAAACGATGGCGACAACGTGTTTATCTATAACTCTCGTTTCAGGCGTGTGCTCAGGCTGCCGCCGAGTGGTCAGAGCGATTCGTTTTTGGGTTCGGATATCTCGTACAACGACCTCTCGGGCGACAACCTAAAAAAAGATTGCACGGCGAGCATTTTTGGAGGAATCGGAGGGGAGCGTCAGCCTAGAACTCGTTCCGCAGCCAAACGCCCCGACGCCCTACGGCAAGGTTCAGCTGACAGCTGAGAAACCCTCGTACGCACCCACCACCATCACCTACTTCGACCAACGCGACGCAGCGGTCAAAGAGAACATCTTGTCGGACTACGCCGAAGTCGAGGGGCTTTACATCCCCCAAAAGTTTGAAGTGAAGGATTTGTTGGAAAAAGGCAACATGACGGTCGTGACCTGGCAAGACGCCGAGTTCGGGGTAGACATTCCCGAGGCATGTTTTTCGCAGAACGCTCTGGAGCGCGAAGGGGCGTGTGAGTAATGGTCGCCTTAGCTTGGCGCAACCTCTGGCGGCAGGGGCGGCGCAGTCTGATTTCGCTTCTCGCTGTGGCTATCGTTGTGCTTTTTGCCATTGTCATGTACAGCTTGGGCGGCGCAGTGGCCAACGGGATGTATGGCAACCTTACCAAAGAGGTCGGGAACGCTCAGATTCACGCCGCAGGCTACCGGGACGCTTACGACTTTAACGCCGGACTCCTAAAAAACGCTGCCGAAGTTAGAAAAACCGTGGCACAGACCGCCCCGGACGCGGTGGTCGTCGGGTCATTGCAGATTCCCGCGCTGGTCGCTGGTGAAGACCGCTCGCGTGGGCTCGCCGTGCAAGGTCAGGACTAGCTCAAGCTGTTAAAAAACGACTTCGCTACCGACTACCTTGCTAAGGGTACGTTTGTCGCGGGCGATAACGTTACGGGCATCATGCTCGGATGGTCTTTGGCGATGGCGCTTAAAGTCGGTTTGGGTGATGATGTATACGTCTACGCGCCGGGTACCGACGGTTACGGCGCAGCGGCGTATACGGTTCAGGGTTTGCTCGACTTCAGCGACCCCAACCGTGAAATCGGCGCGGCTTACCTGTCGTTAGCGGCGGCGCAAGAGCTGGCTGCACCGGATGGTTTGAGCAGGCTCGAGCTTCACTATTCCAAGATCAATACCGTAGCCGAAGACAGCTTAATCGCCCCTGACCTGAACGCGCTCCGGCGTGCGCTGGGTGCTGGCACCAAAGTCGAAGCGTGGCGACAACTCGACCCCGGTTTGGCAGGCATGTTGAACTTCATCGCCCCGATGATGGTCGTGGTGTCGCTTATTTTCTTCGTGCTGGCGGGTTTGCTCGTCCTTAACACCGTTTACCTGAGTACCTTGGAGCGTGTCCGTGAGTTCGGCGTCATCTTGAGTTTGGGGGCCAAAGGGCGGCAGGTGATGGGCATGGTGACGCTCGAGCGTCTCATCATGTGCCTTACGGGTGCAGCGCTCGGTCTGGCCCTTGGTGCCACGACAACCTACGGCGACCTCGACCTCAGCTTTGGAATCGAGCGGCTACCGTTAGAAACCGCCCGTTTGAGCGTACCTTACAGTGTTGAAACCGTTGGTGTTAGAGGCGTTCGTCACGGTGTACCGGGCGTTCGCGGTGTTCTCTACAGCGGTAACTGGCGGGTGCAGGGAGCTGTCTTTTATAGCGACACTGAGAGAGATTTTCTCGAGAATGTCACGCCGCTTGTAAGTGTCAGAAGGGCGTTCGATAGCTTTGACCTCGAGGCCCATCTGCTTTACCAAAACGGTCTTGTTACCGGGCTCGGGGGTAGCGGTTTGGTCGGTGACGTGGTGGTCTACGGCGAAGCATGGCTTTTAACCGATTCGAGTTTGACCGGCTTTTCCGGACGTGGAGCGCTGGGGCTCAACGGCAATTTAGAACGCGGGACGTGGACGCTCGAGGCCGCCTACCTCACACCGGGCGAAGTCAGCCTCAAAGATGACGACGTAGCTCCGGCGCAGTTGTCGCCCACAGTCAAACCGCGCCCTGCGGTGCTCGGTCAGGTTGCATTGCCACTTGGGGACGAAGGAGATAGGAGCTTGTCACTGACGGGTAACGCCTTCTTCGATCCAGATGCCGTGCGCTCCGGTATCGGCGCAAGTTATACGCTTTTAGCTGACGCTGAACTTACACTCGGCGCAGCGGCGCGGTTCGGACCTGAACCTGCTGTTGCTACTTTGAGCTTGGGTGTGAAGGGGTTTTTTTAAGCTCCCGTAGCAAATAGCGTCTGGTCAGCAACGCACTCCTCTTAAACTGGACCAGCACGCACGTTTTGAACCAGCCTACGCCGTACCGACCTCAGATGCCACCGCCTCAGCCGCCCGGCGCGCGACGACCGCAGACAAAAGGCCAATTTCCGCAAGTCCGTCGAGCGCTTCCGTAGCGGCGACGCGGCTCAGCGCTTCGGCCTGGCGGCGGTGCAGCGCGCTCAAGTCTTGCGCTTTACCGTCCAACTCGCCCAGTGAAGCGGTGGCCTCCTCTTCCCAGCGCACAAATGTACGCTTCGCCTCCTCGACCGCTGCTGCGTGGACACTCGGCAGCTGCTCGAAAAGTGCCAACGCCTCGACTGTGCGGCGCGCCGCCAGCCGCCGCGCGGTCGCCTCGGCGTAGGCCAGCTCGGACGCGTCCTCCCCTAGAGGTTTGGGCAGCCAGCCGGTCAGCCGCGCCAGAAAGCGGTCGAAGCGGGGCCGCTCGCGCTCCTGCAGGGTCTCCAGCGAAGCCCGGCCCAAGCTCACGTCTTCGATTTTGTCGTCGGCCTCGTGGAGTAAAACGCGAGTCGAGGCGGGCGGCAAGAGGCCCGCGTCGCTGAGGCGCTGATACGTTTCGCGTTCTACAAACAGGCCGCGCCGCGTTACGACCTCCAGCTCTTCTGCCGCCGACAACTCGGTGCGTGCCAGCTCCGTGCGTGCTGCGTCTTCAGCGTCGCTGAGCGAAGCCGAAACTGCCGGGTTCTCGAGCCCCAACTCTTCAAGTCGCGCCCTCGCTGCCTGAACGCCCGAGAGCCGCGCCCCACCCGCGAGGAACTGCTCGGCGCGGCTCGGTTTATCGAGCCCCAGACGGTGGACGAGCGTCCGGATAGTGGTCGCGTTTAAGAGCAGCGTGGCGAGCACGACGCCGCCCGTCATGGCGATAAACAGCTCGCGTTGCGCCAACTCTTCGGGGAGCGCCAACGCCAGCGCCAGCGCGACGCCACCCCTGAGCCCGCCCCAGATGAGCACCGCCTCGTTGCGAAAGCCGAAGGGCGGCAGCCCTGAAAGGCGCTCGAGCACCGACACCAGCGGAATAACCGCAGCGGCGCGCGCAAGTAAAACGACGACGATAGCGAGCACGATAGCGCCGAAATGAATACGGAGCAGCGCCGGGTCGATAGCCAGCCCGATGAGCAGAAATAGCAGCCCGTTGGCGGTGTAGCCGAGCGATTCCCACAGCTCGCTCCACGTTTCACGGACAGCTTCGGACGCGCGGCTCGGCGCGAAACCGCTCAGCACCAGCCCCGACGCGACCGTCGCCATCACGCCCGAAAAACCGAGCACTTCGTCAGCCAGTACGAAGCCGCCGTAAGCCACCGCCACCGTGAGCGCCGCCGCCGATAAACGGCCCAGCCACGGCAGCGCGAGCGCCGCGAGCAGCCCGACCACCGCGCCGATAAGCGTGCCCCCGACGAAAACGCTGAAGAACTCCAAGACGCCGCCGAGAACGCTGACCTCACCACCGAGAGCCGCGCCCAGCAAGATGGTAAAGAGCACGATCGCCACCCCGTCGTTGAGCAGGCTTTCACCCTCGACGATGGTCAGTAGGCGGCTCGGTACACCCAGTTCCCGGAAGATGGCGACGACGGCCACCGGGTCGGTCGCCGAAATCAGCGCTCCGAAAAGGAGCGCAGCCATTAGCGGCGTGCCTAAAAGCCAGTAGAGGGCGAGGCCGACAAAAACTGCCGAGATGATAACAGCGGGAATCGCCAACACCAGAATCGGCCCGAGGTTACGAAAAAAAGCTCGAGTCGAGAGGCCGTAGGCCGCCTCAAAAACCAATACGGGAAGAAACAAAAAAACGACGACTTCTTCAAAACCCTCGCCCCCCAACGGGCTACCCAACCCGAAACTGCCGCTGACCCACGAGGCGACGAAACCTACCACGACCAGCACGACCGTCACCGGCAGCCGTACCCGCTCGGCGAAGGTTCCGAGAATGACCGCGAAGGCGAGAAGCCCTGAAACGACCAGCAACCATCCCGGTAAACTCATATCCATTTTGCCCCCTTTTCGGCTATAGACACACTCTAAGATGTTGGCAAAATCTCTGCAACATGTTTGGGGTGTACGACTAACAAAACTGTTATCGCAAGGTACCCCCTTGCGTTACCGACCCTGTTTTGTAAAGCAGTCCTCGCTACTATTAAAGGAGGTTCGCTACACTCAGTGCTCGGCGTGGGTTCGCTGCAAATAGGTAACGTCCGACATCAGGTTGCTGTAGCTTCCCTCGAGGTTTGCCCGTCGCACTAAAAAGGACCCCTTGGGATAGTCCTGCGTCGTCTATATAACGGTAGAAGCTCGAGTTCAAAGCGCGTCCGAAAACCTCCGAAGACCTAATTCCGAAGGCCTAATATTGTCGCTGAGCGCTTTGAGATAGAGCGTTGAGTATAGAGCCAGCCGTTACCGAGCCCTATATAAAAGGCTTAAAACACGCGTTACGCTAGCGTCGCCTTGACAAACGCCCACAAAGGTGGTCCGAGCAGCCACAACCCGGCGACAGCTGAAATCAGCGCAGCGACGAGCACCGCTCCGGCCCCGGCGTCTTTGGCATATTTGGCGACCGGGTGCAGCTCGGGTGAGGCGAGGTCAACGGCGGCCTCGAGCCCGCTGTTCAGCAGCTCTAAAGACAACACGAGCGCGCACAAAGTCAGCACCGGGACGACGCCGGTTCTTAAGAGTAGGCTCAGCAGCAGGACCAAAATCCCGACGCCGACCTCGAGCCGAAAGTTCCCGCTGGTGCGCCACACCGCGCCGATGCCCGCAAACGCGACCCCAAAGGCCGCGCGCAGCCGTCTCAGTGAGAGAGCAGCGCCACGATGCGCGTTTGGTTGGCGCGGAACGTTGCCCATTCGTCTTCCGTAGGGTGATCATAGCCTAGTAAATGCGTGAGCCCGTGCGCGGCGAGGGTGGCGACCTCGGTCTCGAGCGGATGTCCGGCGGCGTCGGCTTGGCGCTGCGCGGTGTCTAAGCTGATCACTACGTCACCTAGGTGCGCTACATCGGGGAAACCCTCGTCACCGATTTCGAACAGGGGAAACGACAGTACATCGGTCGGACTATCAATGTCTAGATGCTCGGCGTTGAGCGCGTGAATCTCCGCGTCGTCAACCAAAACGACCGTCAGCTGTTTGTTACCGACGCCGAGTTCGTCCGTAAGCGCCACGAGCGCCCTTTTAAGCGCGCTACGAGAGGGGTAACGCTGGGCTTCGCCGAGGATCTCGATCATGTTTTAACCTCTGTATCTCCTCGCTGGAGGGGTACGAAACGCGGCGGTGGAGAATGGCGGTGAGCATCCGTTCGAAAGTATTGGCGATCACCTCCAGGTCGTGAAAATTGAGTGGGCTTTCGGCGAGTTGGTCGTCTTGGAGCCGCACCTCGAAAAGCCGGTCGATCATCGCCCGGATGCTCCCCTGCGAGGGTTCGGCGAGGGTCCGGGAGGCCGATTCGACGGCGTCGGCGAGCATCAGCACGGCCGTCTCCTTGGTTTGGGGGCGCGGCCCCGCGTAGCGGAAACTAAGTTCTTTAACGCTTTCAGAGCCCTCGAGCGCCCGTTTATAAAAGTAGGCCAACACGGTCGTCCCGTGGTGTTCTTGAGCAAAAGGCTCTAAAGCGGCAGGTAGCCCGTACTCGCGCAACAGCTCCACGCCGTCGCGGACGTGGCTGGTAATAATCAGGTACGACAGATGCGGCGAGATGCGGTCGTGTGGGTTCTCCCCGGCAAACTGGTTTTCGGTAAAAAACTGAGGTCTCTTGAGCTTGCCGACGTCGTGGTACAAGGCCCCCACCCGGGCTAGAAGCGCGTCGCCGCCGATGTTGCTTACGGCTTGATCGACCAAGTTTGAGATGATCAGGCTGTGCTGATAGGTTCCGGGCGCTTCTAACAAGAGCTTTTGCAAGAGCGGGTTCGACGGGCTCATCAGCTCTAAAAGGCGAAATTCGGTTAAAAAGCCCAAGTTACTTTCGGCGAGAGGCAGCGCGGCGAGCGCGAGAATGCCGCTCAGAAGGCCGCCGCCTAAAATCCACGCGCCCCCCGCCGCTACCCCGAGGGTTTCAAACCCGCCGTTTAAGGCGCTGAAGATCACAAAACCTATAAACCCGGCCACGCCGCCCAAAAGCCCTGCAACCAGCAAGAACGCCCGTGTCCGAAACGTTCTCGCCAAAAGGAGCGCGACTACGCCGCTGCAGAGCACCACGAGCAGCGTAACGAGACCTGTTCCGGGGGTTAAAAACGCGGCGATTACTGCCAGCCACACCGTCAGTACAAAAGCTAGCCGCTCCCCGAACAACACTGCGCCTAAAAGCGGCAAAAAGGCGACGAACAAAAGGTGAGCGTCGGCGGTTAGGGCGAGGCGCTGGGCTATGAGCGCCAAGGCCCAGAGCGCGACCAAAAACGACAGCTGCCCGACCGTAATACTGCGCCGGAGCGCCGCGTAAAAAAAGAGCAGCGGCGCGCTTAACAGCAGCGCCAGTACAGCGCACACGAGCCACAAACGGACGCCCTGCGCGAGCCGTTCGCTCCGCGAGTTGTAGAGTCCGGTATCCTCGAGCACGCCCAGGACGTTTTGTGTCAGCGGTTCCCCTTGCTCAACTATGACCTCACCCGCCGTGAGCGAACGCAGCACCGGGGTGACGCTACCAGCAGCCGCTTCCCGCGCCGCCTCGGTCAGCCGGACGTTCGGTTCGGCGCTCGCAAGGAGCGTTTCGGACAGGGTTCGTGTGACGCGCGGTTGCTGCGCTTCGGGGACGAGGGTAGCAGCCCCGCGAACAAGGGTGCCCAGAGTAAGGGCGCTCACCCCTTCAGGGCGGGTGTAAGCCGCGCTCAAAAAGCGCTTGACCCGCTCGGGCAGGTTGTTTTCAGCGAGCCCCTCGAGCACCAGTTCACGCAGTTCGGGTACCGAACTGTAGATGGTCCCGACCTGACCCCGCGCCGCCTGCCGTTCGCGCGCCGTCGCCGCCTCGTCCACCGCTGAAAGTTGCTGCGGCGCGGTAAACGTTCTCGGGCTCGGCTGCCCGACTCGGAGCGCCTCTGCCGGATAGAGCCCGTAAACGCTGTAAAAGAGTCCCAGTAGCGTTACGGCAAAGAGCGCTGCGGTCAGGCCGAAACGCTTGCGTGAGAGTTCGCGTCGCCGCCGCCAACCGAGCCGCAACTCGGTTTTAGGCTCGGCTCTAGGGCTCCTGGAAGCTGTCATACGCTTTGACGATACGCGCGACGAGCGGATGCCGCACCACGTCGCTCTCGTTAAAGTAGATAAAGTCGATACCTTCGATATCTTTTAAGATGCGTTCGCCGACCTTGAGGCCGCTGGTGATATTTTGCGGCAGGTCGGTCTGGGTAACGTCACCCGTGACCACGACCCGGCTGTTAAAGCCCATCCGGGTCAGAAACATCTTCATCTGTTCGGGGGTGGTGTTTTGCGCCTCGTCCAGGATGATAAAAGCGTCGTTTAGGGTGCGGCCCCGCATAAACGCGAGCGGCGCGACTTCGATAGTACCGTTTTGAAACAGCAACTCGCCTTTGTCGCCGTCCAGCATATCGTAAAGCGCGTCGTAAAGGGGGCGCAGGTAGGGATCGATTTTGGCCTGCAGGTCCCCCGGCAAAAAGCCCAGCCTTTCGCCTGCTTCGACAGCGGGGCGCGTCAAGACAATGCGTTTGACGCGTTTGTCTTTCAGCGCCTGCACCGCCATCGCTACGGCCAAGTAGGTTTTGCCGGTTCCCGCCGGGCCGATCCCGAAGGTGATTTCGCTCCCTTCGATAGCCGAGACGTAGCGGCGTTGACCTGCTGTTTTAGGGCGGGCGCGGCGCGGGAGCCGCTCCGCTGCACCTTGCGTCGCCGGTTCTGTCGGGGCGGGGTTGCTCAGAGCTTCAGGACTTATGTGCGTCAGCTCGGTAAGGCTAAGCGCTTCGCCGCGCCGAATGCTGCTTAAAAGTGACGCGAAGGTGCGCTCGGCTTCGGCAACCTCGCGGTCATCACCGGAAAGCCGGAGTTCGTCGCCACGGGCGACGACCTTCGCGCTCAGTTTATGCCGTAAAAGTTTGAGGTTTTCATCGTTTTGCCCGAACAGCGAGATAGCCTCGGCGGGCGAGCGTAACTTCAGGGTTGACGTCGCGATGGATGGGTCCTCCTTTTAGAAAGCGGCGGTGAGAGGATTTGATGCCACACAAAGCCGGTCATCAAGGTCGGCTCATCGAACCGCATTTTGTACGAGCCCAGTGTAGCGCTTCTTTGGGTGCCTACGCGTTGTACACGTAGAGGCGGCGCAGGCGTTGAAAGGGAGCGGCTGGTCGGACTGGCGGTGCGCTCGAGACTGACGGCCTCCGGGCGATAATCCTCGAGGCCCGTCGGTGCCTGACGTACTGGTGCCTGACGTACCGGTGCCTGACGTACTGGGTTTGGGCGCGTAACGGACGGACGGGGCTGGACGAGTGGCCTCGCTGCTTGAGGCTTGGGGGTTGAGGTTCTTGCTTGCCCGCGCCTGTCCCGCTGGTCGGCTTCACTCTGCTGCGCCTCGCGGACCCGGCGCTGCGCCTCCTCGAGCCAACGCGGAATATCCGTACTCGTATCAGCGCCGGTACTTGTGTCGGCTGAGGGGTTAGAGGTATTCGTGCGGGGAGGTCTGGCGGGTCGTGTGCGGGTAGGAGGGCGCGGCTGCCCACGTCCCTGAACGCGCCGCACTACGCTGCTGAGCGCAGGCAGCACAAAAAACAGCACGATAAAGATGAGTTCAAAGGGAATGTTCAACCGTTGCCGCCGTCTTCACCGTCGGTCGCGCGGGCGATATTGCCGCGCATCTTCGTGTCGGACTGAAGGTTCTGCAGGTTGTAATAGTCCATCACGCCGAAATTGCCGCTGCGGAAAGCTTCGGCGAGGGCGCGCGGCACCTCGGCTTCGGACTCGACGACGCGCGCACGCATCGCCTCGACCTGCGCCCGGTTTTCCTGCTCGGCGGCGACCGCCATCGCGCGGCGCTCCTCGGCTTTTGCCTGGGCGACGCTCTTGTCGGCCTCGGCCTGGTCGGTTTGGAGGATCGCGCCGATATTTTTACCCACGTCAACGTCGGCGATGTCGATGGACAAAATTTCAAACGCGGTACCCGAATCGAGCCCTTTAGCGAGCACAGTTTTCGAGATGACGTCGGGGTTTTCCAGCACGGTCTTATGGCTCGCCGACGAACCGATCGACGAGACGATGCCCTCACCGACGCGGGCGATGATGGTCTCTTCACCCGCACCCCCGACGAGGCGCTCCAAGTTCGCGCGCACTGTGACGCGCGCGGTCGAGATGAGCTGAATCCCGTCTTTGGCGACGGCGGCAACCGAGGGCGTCTGAATCACGCGCGGGTTGACCGAGACCTTTACGGCGTCTAACACGTCGCGACCCGCGAGGTCGATAGCGGCGGCGCGGTCGAAGGGGAGGCCGATTTTGGCTTTGTCGGCGGCAATCAGCGCGTTCACGACCCTATCGACGTTACCCCCGGCAAGGAAGTGAGCCTCGAGCAGGTCTTGCGTCACGTCGATTCCGGCTTTGTCGGCTTTAATCAGCGGCAAGATAATGCGGTGGGGCGGGACACGCCGGAGCCGCATCGCCACGAGGCTCGTCAAACTAACCCGGACACCCGCCGAAATCGCGGAAATCCATAATCCGATAGGCACGAACGAAAACAAGATGATAAAAAAGACGATGACGATAGCGGCGATGATGATGATACTTAAGTCCACAAATAAACTCCTTTAGCTAACCGCCTCGGTCACGGTTCTGGTAGGTGGGGCTGAGGCTATTCTAAGCTAAACGCAAGCGGGGGGTTGGGAGAGAATAAAGCTCGAGCACCGGCTTCAAATACTGCGTTTTAAGGACACTGTGTTTAGGTGCTAGGTTTAAGCGCTCAGGTCGCGCACCGTTACACGGGTACCTTCGACCCGGACGACCTCGACGTCGCTGCCACGGGCGATATAACCGCCCTCAGTGACAACATCGACGCGCAATTTGCCCAGCTGAACGGTACCCGCCGGACGCAGGTCGGTGAGCGCAGTACCGGTCTGACCGAGCAGGTCGTGGGGCGACTGCGGGACAAGCAGCGTTTCCTCTTTCGGAGAAGACGAGAGCCGCGCCGAGAGAGTGAGGGGCCGCATCAAACGTGAGTTGGGTAAGAGCCACAAGGCCAAACCCAAAAGCGCCGCGCCGATCAGCGTGGTGTAGCCGAGCATGGTGAGGGTGTTGCCCTGAAAGATGCGGGCGATACCCCACGCCAGGGTCGCAAAACCCAGCACCCCGGCGACGCCGAAACCGGGGATGACGAACAGCTCTAAGGCCACTAAGATCACGCCGCCCAAGATAAGCGCCACGTCGAGGATTCCGGGTGGACTCGCCGCAAACGACCCGGCAAAAAAGAGTAGCAGCGCGACGATCCCGACGCCGCCCGGAATTCCGAACCCCGGCGTAAAGATTTCAATCGCGACGCCGAGCGCGCCGACCGCGAGCAGCACGGCGGCAAAAAGCGGGTTGGTCAAGGCCCCGGCAAAGCGCTCCCAGGGGCTCGGCTCGAGCCTTTGGAGCGCGACGTCGCCGTACCCGAGTTCACCGAGCGCACCCCGCAGACTGTCGGCGCGTAAATTGGCGACGTTGTACTCGACCGCCTGCGCCGCCGTCAAGGTGATAAGTTCTTTGTCTGTCGAGAGCCCCGGAATCTCGATACGCTCCGAGACCATCCCTTCGGCGACGCGGGCGTTGCGGCTCCGCGCCTCGGCGACGCTCCGAAACTGCCCGCGCCACGCCGAATTGATCTTTTCCGACGCGGTTTCACCGGTAATACCGTTGATCGCGGTGGCCGCGCCGATGGTACCGCCGGGGAGCATCGCAAGTTGCTCCGCGCTCATCGCAATCAGCGCGCCTGCGCTCAGCGCCTGATTTGCTACGGCAATCGTCGGAACGGGTGCGTTTAAGATGCTGTTGGCGATCTCCTCAGCAGCGGCGACGCTACCGCCGGGGGTATCGATCTCAAAAACGACGGCTAACGGTTCTTCGGTCGCGGCCTCCTGAAGCCGCGCCTCGACAAACTGCGCCGTCGCCGGGGAGATGACGCCCTCAATCGGCACGACCCACACCGGGCGCTGCGCCTGCGCCGCTCCCCACCCTAAAGAACACGTTAAAAAAATCCCCAGCCCAACGAGACTCGTCATCCGTCGCCACAAGCCTCCACACGTTTGCATAGCTCTAAGTATAAGGGTTAAGGACGCCGTTACCGTGCTACCCGGCGACGCAGACGCTCCCGGACGAGCTGTGAGATTGCGGTCTACCCGGCTGAACCGAGCTTGAGCCGGGCTATAATAAAGCGTTATGCTTTTTCTCTCTCTTATCTGTTTTGCGCTGGCGGCGATCGGGATATTTTGGGTTTTACGGGCGTTTAGAACGAGTGACGAAACCCCGACCGAACGCGCCGACCTAGACCGGGCGGGCGGCGTCATCTTTACGGTCGTCTGCCTCTGCGTCGGCGGCGTCGCGCTCTACCTTTACGCGAGCAACTATTTGGCACCTGTGCCGGGACTCGAGCCTGATACCAGCGTCCGCACAGAACAGCTCGTCTAAAGGCGTTTTGCCCGCCCGCTGCAAATTTTCCGTATTCGGTCTTCTCAATGCTATTTTCTACTTAAGCACGGCAGAAGCGGCTACTAAGGGGAAACGCCGAGAGCGGTTAGTCGTTGGTTTGAAGGTCGGCGAAGACCTGTCCCGATAAGAGGTAGATGATGTCGGTGAGGTCAACGGTTTCTTCCAAGCAGCTGACTTCGATCTCGAGCTGCTGCTTTTCCGGAAGCGACCACCACCAGAGGAGGGCGTTGGGGGAAAGGTCTTTCATGGCCTTACTCTAGCGGGTTGAGCGCGCGTGGTTGGGTAAAGTTTGGCATCGGCGGGACTGTTCAGGGATTGTGAAATACTCTACTATTGAACTGAGGCATTTCCAAGTTGCTTATTTGTGTAGTTCAGGTTTGAAGCAGGTGTAAGCTCCGTCGTCGCAACCCTGCTGAATATAGGATTAATGCTGCTGGGTGCTCTGCTGCCGGATACCGTTTTCTTTCTGCCTATAGGTAGCAGGTATACCCTGGGGGCACATGTCATCTGGTCAGCAACGCACGCCGTCCAAACCTTGCCGCTTAGCACACACATTCTGAGGTGATGCTTGGGGCAATCTCTTATGGAAATGCTGAGGGTATGTTGTATCAGCCCTTTCGGTGGCTACGTTGTGACAAGGCGTAAAAACCTAGTAGATCACTCTTGAAAATTTTTCAGAGCCCCCGAGTCGCCGCCAACAAAGTGTGGGCGCGCCGCCGTTTCTCGCTTAGTACGGCGTGTTTTTCCGGGTCGGGCGTCAGCAAGGTGCGTTCTCCAGTCGAAGCAAGCTGAGCTGCGCCTTCAAACGTCGTCCAACCGAGCGCAATCTGAGCGAGGAGCGCCGCGCCGATGGCTGAAGCGTCGGCGACGCGGTTGAGTTCGGTACGAACGCCGAGCGTGTCGGTAATCAGCTGCGCCCAAAAGGGGGAGCGCGTCACGCCGCCGGTAAGTTGTACGGGTTGCTCGTTGGGCCGGAGCAGGTCGTACACGTCCGCGAGGCAAAAGGCGACGCCCTCGAGCCCCGCCCGCGCAAGGTCGGCGCGCCCATGAGCTTTGCCGACGCCGAACACCGCTCCGCGCAGCGACGCGTCCCAGTGCGGCGTACGTTCGCCGGTCAGGTACGGCAAACAGATGACGCTACTCGGCGCGGCCTCAGCTGCGCCCTCAAGAAGCCTTTTGAAGCCCTCATCTTCAGAAAGTTCGCTGTAGAGGGTCGCGCGGAGCCACTCGAGCGCCAAGCCGCCGTTGTTGATCGCGCCCCCGGCAAAATAGCGGTTTTCGGCCAGTAAGTAGCACCAAGTCAGCCCTTCGGGGCCGAGTTGCGGCGCGTCGGCGACTTGCCGCACTGCGCCGCTCGTTCCGACGGTGACGACCGTTTCGCCGGGCCGGACGACGCCGGAGCCCAGGTTCGCCAGCCCGCCGTCGCTCGTTCCGGTGAAAATCGCAGTCCCAGGCTCGAGGCCGGTCGCGGCGGCAGCCTCCGGCGTCACTGTACCGAGCTGCGCCGTAGGTGAGGTGAGTTCGGGCAGTACGTCCGCGCTGATTCCGGCTAACGTGAGCGCCCCCTTATACCAGTGCGCTTCTCTAATGTCCAGCAGCCCCGTCGTCGAGGCCATCCCGATATCGGTAGCGAGGGTTCCGGTGAGGCGGTACGCGACGTAGTCTTTTAACGAAACGAAGGTGCGTGTGCGGTGAAAAAGCCCGGGTTGCGTCTTTCTAAACCAACGCAGCCGCGCCGGGTGATAGGGCGTCTCGAGTGGGCAGCCCGTTTTTTCGTAAATGTCTTCGGCACCGTCTGTTACGGGGCCTTTAGCGCGGCTGTCCGCCCAGGTGAGCGCGTTTCCTAGCGGCTCCGCGTGTGCGCCGAGTGGCAAAATGCTGTGCATCGCGCCGCTTAGCGAAAGACCTGCGGGTTGCGGTACCCCTGAGTGGGACAGCTGACCAGACAGGTTTTGCAAACTTTGGCAAACAGCCTGCCAAATCGCGTACGGGTCTTGTTCGGCCTGCCCGGAAGCGTCGGTCAGGAGGGGATAGGTTGCCGACGCTTCCCCCAAAATTTTTCCTGTGGGGCTTAGCGCGACGACCTTGCAGCCGGTCGTACCGATGTCGAGTCCGAGTGTGATAGCCATCGAAGTTTTAGCTTAACCCGCCCGGACGTTCTAAGAGGACGAGGCCAGGCGAGTTTTACAGCGATATTTTCACAGCCAGCATTTCCGCGAAAGGTTGACACAAGTATCACCCCGGAACGTGAGTGCTAATCAGCAAAACCTAGACTGAGAGCGTCTCCAACCAGCTGATACCTGCCGAGCGCTACAAAAAGAGGGTGCGGAAGCGTCCATAGGCGTCCTCCCAAGCTTCACCGTTTTGTGGTTCAAAGTGGGTTTGGGGGCTCGAGGCCGCTACAACCCTGCGGCCCGCTGCTAAATCGGGCAAAAAGCCCCTAGCGAGCGCCTGCATCATCAGGTTGCCGAGGGCGGTGGCCTCGACCGGGCCGGAGGCGACCGGGCGGCGGCAGGCGTTCGCGGTGTACTGGCACAAAAGCGCATTTTGCGACCCGCCGCCGACGATCCGCACGGTGTCCATACGGGTACCGGTGAGCAGCTCGAGGTCGTCTAGGACGCTCCGGTACTTGAGGGCCAAGCTTTCCAAGCAGCAGCGCACCAGCGCGCCGATACTTTCCGGTTCGGGTTCGCCGTGTTCGCGGCAAGACGCGCGAATAGCCTCCGGCATGTCCTCCGGATTTAAGAACGTCTCCGCGCCGGGGTCGATGAGGCTGCGAAACGGTTCGGCTTTTTTACCTAGCGCCAAGAGCTGTTCCCAGGTGCTGTCGTCGCCCTCTGACGCCCACTGCTTGCGGCACTCCTGCAAAAGCCACAACCCCGCAAGGTTTTTAAGCAGCCGGACGCTACCTTGAACACTGTCGCCGACGCCGCTCTCGTTCGTGAAGTCGCGCGCCAGCGCCTCAGGCGTCAAGATAGGCTCGGCAATCTCGGTTCCGACGAGGCTCCACGTCCCGGAGCTGACGAACATACCGCCGCCCGAAATCGCGGCGAAGGCGCTCGCGGTGTCGTGGGTTGCGGGGACGACGATGGGTGTGTCGGGCGAGAGGTGTGTGTCACGGGCGACGCCCGGATGAAGGGTGCCTAAGACCGTCCCCGGCGTTACCAGCGGCGGCAAGATATGGCTGGGCAGACCCAAGGTCTCTAACAGAGCGTTGTCCCACCTCCGCGTCGCCGCGTTTAGGAGCTGACTCGTCGAGGCGACCGTCGTTTCGCCCCGGGCGCTGCCGGTCAGCCAGTAGTGAAACAGGTCGGGCATCATCAGGAGCGTTTCTGCCGCCGCCAACTGCGCACTCTCTTTTATGCTGTAGAGCTGGTAAAGCGTGTTGATCTGCATAAATTGCAGCCCGGTGCGGCGGTACAGTTCGGCTTTCGGGACGTGCTCAAAAACCCGGTCTATCATCCCGTCGGTACGAGGGTCGCGGTAGTGGTGCGGGTTGCCGAGCAGGTTGCCGTGCTCGTCCAAGAGGGCAAAATCGACGCCCCAGGTATCGACGCCGATACCCGCCAGCGGAGCTTTGACTTCACGGGCGTAGTTGCTCAGCGCCTCCTGAATTTGACGCCACAGCTCGAGCGGGCTCCAGTAAAGATGCGTTCCGACGCGTACCGGGCCGTTGGCAAAACGGTGCAACTCGCGCAGCTCGAAACGTTCGCCGGTCAGTGTGCCGAGCAACACGCGTCCGCTCGAGGCCCCCAAATCGACCGCTAAAAAGTTTCCGTCCGCCCCGGACATTATTCGACCAGCCGCGCGCGGCGGTAGTGTTCATCGAGGCGGTTGTCAATACGCGCGACTTCCTCCGGGGGCAAAAAGCGTGGCCCGCCGAGCGCGTAGGTCGCTGCGAGGGTTCGCGCCCACTTGTCGGCCATCAAGGTGATATTTAGGGCTTCGCGGGCGCTGCCACCGAGGGCGACCACACCGTGATTTTCCAGCAGCAAGAGTTTGGGCAGGGTGCCGTACGCCTCTTGATGCCGCGCCAACTCGCGCTGCACCGCTTTGGCGAGGCCAAAACCGGGATCAACGTAGGGGACGACTGCCGGAGCGACGCCGCACACGACGACCGCGTCGGGGAAGATATGCTGCCGGAACGGTTCCGCCCCGAGCGTGCTGCATAAAATCTGGTTGACGGCTTCAGCGTGTGTATGTGCGACCCAGGTTGCGCCGCTCTGAAGGCAAAGTGCGTGTAAAAACGTTTCGACCGAAGGTTTTTTGTGCGACGGGTCAGTTTGTGCAGCGACGAGTACCGCTTCGACTTCGGTTTCGTCCAAGGTCTCTTGCTTTAGCGGCGTTAAAACGTCGTCGAACCGGACGCGGCTCAGGTCGGTGGAAGTAAGCGTCCCCAAACTGCTACCCGACGCCTTAACCCAAAACGTCGTCTCGTCGGCCCGCACGCTGACGTTGCCTTCGCCTAAAATCGCCAGCGCCCGCACCGGGTCGCCGAGCGTTCGCGCGAGCTGCACCAGTCCCCTTTGAAGCGCATTATCTCTATGCGTTTGTGTCACTGTAACCTCTGTAAAAAACGTGCTCTAAAAAATGTGGTCGCCTAGACTTACACCCGCAGTTTACGGCTACGGGTGTCTCTATCTGTTCGGCCGAACGACGCCTAAAAGTCGAAATCGTTAATGTTTTCGCTCGTAAAGATAAACGGCGCGCCGAGCAAGATTTCCGAACCGTTGATAATCTGCAGGTCGCCCAAACGTCCGGCAGAAACGGTGGTCGAGTCCGCCGTCAAGGTTCCTTCGGCGGCGGCTCGCAGCGTGTAGGCGGCGGCGTAACCGAGGTCAACTGGGTTCCAGAGCACGACCGATTTGACGCAGTCCGATTCGACGTACGGCTTCATATCGTTGGGGGTGGCCAAACCGACGACCGCAACTTCACCGCAGAGCCCAGCTTGCGTGACGGCGTCCGCCGACGAAGGTGTCGCGACGCTCGTCATGCCGAAAATGCCGTCCAAATCGTCGCCGTACTTGTTGATCAGCGTGTTGGCCTGGTTAAACGACTGCACGGCGTCCTCTTGCGCCTCCAAGGTCTCGAGCCACGCCATGTCCGGGAAACACGATTCCTGGTACGCCTGCATCTCGGCGATCCAGCGGGCCTGGTTGGGAGTCGTAAAGGTGCTCGTCACGATGCCGAACTGCGCGGCGTCGCCCTTTTCGGCGACCATGCTGTCGATCATCGCCTTCGCAATTCCGTTAAATTCGGCCTGGTTGACGAACCACTCGCGCGCGTCGGGCTGGCTGTTGGCGTCGTAACCGACGACGTGGATACCCTCTTCTAAAGCCCGCTTCAAGACTGGCGAAATCGCTACCGGGTCGTTGGCGGCGAACAAAATACCTTGAATGCTGCCGCTCGAGATGTAGTTTTCAATCACCGCAATCTGGTCGTCGATGTTCGCTTCGGTCGGGCCGTCGGTACGCCCGGTCATGTTGCCGAGTTCTTCAGCGGCCTCTTGAATCCCCTGCGTGGTCGCGTTGAAGTAACCGATCCCGACGAGCTTGGGTACATCTACAAAGCTGAGCGAATCTCCCTCGGAGATCGCTGCGCCGCTGGCGCTGCCGCCGTCGTAGGGTTGCGCGGCGGGCGCGGGCGCGGCTTCGTTACCGCAAGGAAGCGGGCTCGTGGGCAGGTCGTCGCCCCCGTCCCATGTGCTTTGGGCCACGCTGAAACTAAATGACGCGGCGACGAGGAGTGCAGCGAGTTTTACAGTGAGTTTGGCAATTTTCATAAATCCTCCGTTTGAGATGATAAGTGGCTACGGGTTCCGGCCTGCTTGCTGTACGTTCTACATATCTACATATGACATGCTCTACATAGACCCTCCCCTAAGGCGCTGAATCAGGTTGTTGACTAAAATAGCAAAAATCAAGGTGCTGCCGATCACGATAATCGTCGCGTCGCTCGTCACCCCGGTCAGGGCTAAACCGTTTTTAAGGAGCTGAATCAAGACGAGGCCCAAAATCGTGCCGAAGATGCTGCCTTTACCCCCGAAGATGCTGGTACCGCCTAATACCACGGCGGCGATGGCGTCCAGCTCGAGCCCCGAACCCATATCGCTGCGGGTGGTGGTGACTCTCGAGACGAAGATGATCGCCGCCAGCGCTGCCATCAAGCCGGAAAACGCGTAGATCATGAGTAGATTACGCCCGACCGGGAGCCCGGAAAAGCGTGCACCGACCGGGTTGTTCCCGAGCGCGTACAAAGAGCGCCCGAGTGTGGTACTCCGGAGCACGACCGCCGACACGACCGCCATCACGATAAACGCCCAGAGCTGCACCGGTAATCCGGCCACTCTGCCCTGACCGAACCAGAAAAACCACTCCGGGTAACCCGTGACGCTCCGCGCCTGACTGATCCCCTGCGCCAACCCCCGGTAAAGCGCCAGGGTCGCCAGCGTCATGATGAGCGGCGGTACGCCGACCCGGACGATAAAGGCAGCGTTAAACATCCCGGCTAAAATACCGACCACAAGCACCAAAATCAGCACGAGTCCGAGTGGAATCCCCAAACCTTGCCAGAGTACGCCAAGCAGAATCGCGCATAACCCCAAAATCGACCCGACCGAGAGGTCGATGCCGCCGGTCACGATAATAAAGGTCATCGGCAGGGCGACGAGCCCGACTTCGCTCATCAACCGGCCCTGGTTGATCAGGTTGCGCGGGGTAAAAAACGCGTCGCTCCGCCCTGCCAAGATTGCGATCACGACGACCAAGATGACGAACAAAATTCCCTCTTGACTCAAAATGGCGTTGCGCGCGCGTCGCGCCAGACTAGGCGTGTTTTGTGTCACAGGAGCTGCCTCCGGCGTCTTAAAAGGTCGAGCAGCACGGTTACGAGAATCAGCACACCTTGCACCGCCTGAATCCAAAAGGGCGAGACGTTCACAAAGATCATCCCTGAACGAATCGTATTGAGGAGAATGGCGGCGAGCATCGCGCCTATGACCGTGCCCTTACCGCCTAAAATGCTGACGCCCCCGACGACGGCGGCGGTGATGACGAACAGCTCCAAACCGGGCGGCGGGGTCGGTTGAATCACGTTGAGCTGTGTGGCGTAGAGGACGGCAGCAATGCCCGCAAACACACCGTTTAAGATAAAGACCTGCATCACCAGCCGCGTCTGCGAAAACCCCGAGAGTCGCGCCGCCTCTGCGTTCCCGCCGAGCGCGTAAAACGCACGCCCAAGGCCGCTGTAACGGAGCCAGAGCGCCGCTAAAAGCGTCAATACCACCATAAAAATGACCGACATCGGAATCCCGAGTGGTCGCGCCTGCGCGAGGTAAAACGCCTCCGGCATCCCGGTAATGCGTTTGCCGCTCGTCCAGATGATGAGGATGCCCTTTAGAATACTCAACATGCCAAGCGTCACGACAATAGACGGAATCCGCAAGTATGCGACGAGCAGACCGATCACAGCCCCGACGCCGCCCCCGACGACGAGCGGCACAAGCCACGCGACGACGACGGGCACATCGTTCACCACTAACCGCCCGCTGATAACTGCCAAGAGACCGATCAAAGACCCCACCGAGATGTCGATGTTGCCGGTGATGATGACCATCGACATGCCAATCGCGGCGACGGCGATGTAGGCGTTACCTTGCAAGATGTCGAGCAGGTTGCGGTCGGCTAGAAAGCGCGGGTTGTTGAGGCCGATGCTTACAAACAGTACGACCAGAGCCACGACGATTACGCTCTCTTGGTTGGCGAAAAGACGGTTCAGGCAGTATTCGGGAGAGGTCGCGGCGCGGGGCAGGGCGAGCTGCACCACCATCACGACGCCGAGGGCCAGCATCAGCCAGAAGCTTAGACCCATTGCGTTCAGATAGGTTCCCTCGTCGCTGCGGTACGAGAGGAAAAAGACGGCGAAGTATTCCAAGACGAGTACGCCGCCGAGCGCGGTGACGGCTGCGACCGCCCGGTTGAACTTTCCGTTTGTCAGACCCCACACTCCGGCGAGCAGCGTGATTCCGGCAGCGAAGAGGATGAGCTGCGCGCCATTGGTCTCGAGGTCGAACTCGTTCGCGTCACGTGAAGCGTTGACCGCCGGAAAGGTACTCAGGCCTAGCTCCGGTTGGGTTACGAAGGGCAGAAAAACATACGAAACCAAAAGGGCCGCGCCCAGTAGTATAGGCAGCCACGCCAGCGGCGAACGAACGGCGTTCACACTGTGGTTAGTATTGTGGCTCACGCCGCGACCTGCTCGCTCATCATCGCCGCGCCGACCCGTTCCGGCGTCGCTTCAGCGCGTGAAAATTCGGCGACAATCCGGCCTTCGCGCATGACCAGCACCCGGTCGCTCATCCCCAGAATCTCCGGGAGTTCGGAGGAGATCATCAAAATCGCTAATCCCTGTTCTGCTGCGAGTTGCCCGATCAACCGGTGAATTTCAGCTTTTGCCCCGACATCGACGCCGCGCGTCGGTTCGTCGATAATTAAAACCTTGGGGTTGCTCGCCAACCACTTACCGACGACGACCTTCTGCTGATTGCCGCCCGAAAGCGTCCCGACAATCTGCTCGGGGCCGTAGGAGCGAATCCCGAACTGCTTGATGGCGTCTCGTGCTAGGTTTCGCTCGCGTCCCGTGTCGATAAAACCGCCCCGCGCCACCCTTTTAAGTACCGCCAGCGAGGTATTTTCGCGGACGTTCATCTCTTTGATAAGTCCCTGAGTACCCCGGTCTTCGGGAACATACGCGACGCCGTGCGCGACCGCCTGCGCGGGGTCGCGGATAGTAACAGGTTTACCCGCGACCAAAATCTCACCGCTCTGCGCCGGGAGCGTGCCGAAAATGGCCTGCGCAGTTTCGCTCCGGCCCGAGCCGACGAGCCCGGCGAGCCCGACGATTTCACCGGCGCGGAGCACCAATGAGACGTCGTGCGTGTGGGGGGCTCGAGTAACGTTGCGCAGCTCGAGCACCACCTCACCCACGTTGCTCGCTTGTTTGGGAAACAGCGTCCCAACGTCGCGCCCGACCATCATGCTGATCAGGCCCTGCTCGTCGGTGTCCGCGACCTCTTTCGTACCGATATACTGCCCGTCACGCAAGACCGTCACCCGGTCGGCGAGTTCAAAAACTTCACTGAGTTTGTGTGAGATGTAGACGATCCCGACACCCCGGTCACGGAGCAAACGTACGGTGCGGAAGAGGTGCAGCGTATCCGCTTCGCCTAAAGCGGCGGTCGGTTCGTCCATAATCAGCAGCTTGGCGTTTAAGGAAAGTGCTTTGGCGATTTCGACCCGTTGCCGGTTGCCGATGCTGAGCGCCCCGACCTTGCCGCGCACGTCCAAGTTGTACACGTCCAGCTCGGCTAACAACTCCTGTGCGCGGCGAAATATCGTGTCCCAGTCCATGACTTTGAGCGGTCCCACCCGGCGGTAGGGCGCGTGACCCATAAAGATGTTCTCGGCAACCGTCAGCTCCGGGTAGAGGCTCAGCTCTTGGTAGATCGTATTGATACCGAGCCTTTGCGCGTCCCTCGGGGTGTTAAAACGAACCGTTTGCCCGCCGAAACGCAGCTCGCCGCCGTCGGGTTGATGAACACCCGCAATCGTTTTGATCAGCGTCGATTTACCCGCGCCGTTTTCACCCAGCAGCGCGTGAACCTCGCCGGAGCGCACATCGAAATCGACGCCGCGAAGCGCCTGCACCCCGGCGAAGCTCTTGCGAACGCCTACCAACTCTAAGAGTGTAGGGTTTGTCACAAGCCGCCCCGCGCGTCACCAGAGCGCTTTAGTAGCCAGCGTAGCTGAAGCGCGAAGAACAAGCCTGCACCCCTTTAAGTCGTAAGTCAGTTACAGAGCGGTAAAAACCGTCTCGCAGTTAAAGCGTTAAGGAGAGCGTAGCACGGCCTAACACAAACGCGCAAGCAGGACTTTATAGATGTTAAAACGTGTGAAAAATGCTCGAGAATGCTGTGAGAAAAGGTGTTCTCTGTCTCTACTAGACCTCTTGCGAAAGTCACAAGTCGAGACCCGCATTGATAAGACCGGCGATAAGGTTGAAGCGTAAGGCGAAACGCTTGCGTCTGTTGCGGTAGGTTTCTTTGAGGATACGCCAGATTTTGA
>JAABUN010003523.1_pt1 | contig 23967 bp, 21 predicted proteins | sample 5559311 | NCBI WGS metagenome assembly JAABUN01 (sample SAMN10711877, study PRJNA513370) | rock metagenome | isolation source: Antarctica rocks | place: Antarctica: Victoria Land, Siegfried Peak sud
CAAATCCGGTGCCTGCATTTTTTAAAACTTGCCATACCCCCTTTACACTTAGCTTACTCATTTATACCTGTATTATAAAGCTGAAAAAAAATCTTCTTAATAGCAAAGACAGTCCGCAAATTGGTTGGGTCTATTTTTTAAATGCTTACACTTCAATTCAACTATTTCAATTCAGCTTTAGGTGGCATGTAATTGAAAATAAGCGTACCAATTCTTTTATTAAAACCCATAACAGGCGAGTAAACGCCTAAAGTAGCATCATCATTTTTGTTGATGGATGTGCTGTCGTTGTTTAAGTATGCAGCGTTTCCAACAGCAGCGTAGGATTTACCTTCCAGTTTCTTGTTGGTAGAAGAAACAACCACTCCTTTATCGTTTACAACACTGATGGTTTGAAAATTTTTTTCTTTAACCATGTCGTTTGCATATAAGTTTACTACTTCAATATTTCCCTTCATCATTTCAGTTCTTATCGCCCAAACATACGGCTTTGCTAACAGTTTCAAATACCGGTAATCTGCCTGCCTAAGCAGGTCAGCAGCCTGCTGTTGCAGTAAAGCTTCCTTTTTATCATGCTCCTGTTTAAGATTTTTTATCTCTGCAGCTTTCCAAATCCACAGAGCTGCAAAGAGTACAATTACTACACCTGCTGCTACTAACATTTTATTTTTCGTTGAAGAGAAAAACGAGCTTTTTTCTGCGCTTTCTGAAGCGTTCTTTTCAATGTTTTGCATAAAATTTTTTTTGATTGCAGGGCGGTAAACGCTTAAGGCAATGGTTTGAGGACAAAATAAATACCTTTATAAAGGTAATGCACTATGTAAACATTTAAATTTTTGTTCAGATGAAAAAGATATTGGTGTTGATTAACGATTACAAAGTACCCGCCACCGCGCTGAACTTTGCCATCAAATTTGCCGTTCAAAACGAGGCAACGCTATTTGGCATATTTGCCCAAAGTCTCAAATCCCGTGACGACAGTTACCTTTTTCCAAACGATATAAATCTCACCGATAAAGATTTAACAACAGCTACAGACGAAGATGAGCATCTGCAGTTTTTAGACACAAGTGTGAAGTTATTTGCCGATACCTGTGAGGCAGCAAATGTTTCTTTTAAAACCCATACTATCAGCACCAATCATTTAGATACACTAATAGACTACAGTGCTTTTGCCGACCTGATTGTATGCGATGCCGACACACCACCTATCCATTATTCGATGAACACATTTTTAGCAGATACTCATTGCCCCGTATTAATGATTAATAAAGATTACATCAACACCGACACGTTAATATTTGCTTACGACGATAAATTGTCAAGTATATACGCAATCAGGTTGTTTACCTATCTTTTTGGCTTTTACAAAAATTTACCGGTTCACTTTGTCTCTGTCTTACCAACAAATGTGCTGGGATTAGAGTATGACGACCTGATTAGAGAGTGGCTGCCCTTGCATTATCCAAATGCAAAAATTGAAATCATTAAGGGCGAAACAAAAAACGAGCTGACAAATTATATCAACAGATTATCTAACCCACTTATTATAATGGGCGCTTTCGGCAGAAGTTCATTGTCAAGATTTTTTAAAGAGAGCCATGCCAACCATATTATGACGCAAACAAATGCGCCAATATTTATTGCACACAATTAACAGGCCCGTTATGAGATATATTCTACCGGTAATAGCAACAACTTTATTCTTTTTATTAAATGTGTTTTGTAACGAAGTATCTGTAAAGCGGGGGAAAATTATAACAACCAGGGATACAACCATAACCAATGCTAATGCCTTTTCACAACTATTCTTTGATAGCCTTAACCTGGAACACTTCTTAGAAAAAGAAGTGAGCGGCGACAGCATGGCTAATTACATGCGTAGTTTTTATAACGCACGTAATTACAGCTTTGCATGGTTTGATGAAGATGGTCTTACCGTACAGGCACAGGGCTTTTGGACTGCTCATAACATGGTGGTAAAAGAGGCAAGCGACAGCAGTATTTATGACGGGCAATTGCACCAGATTATAGATACCCTGTTAAGCGACAGTTCATTTATAATTGACAAAAAGCAGCTTGAAGAAACCGAGCTCCGTTTTACAAAACATTTTTTTAACTATCTACAATTTGCTTACAATGGTAAAGTAGCTCCGCAAAAAGTACAATGGCATATTCCCAGGCGGAAACTTAAGCCGGTTGCAATCTTAGACAGTTTTCTCAACAATGAAAAGGGCGATTGGAAACCATTAAATAAGCCTTATTATTTGCTTCAACAGCAACTGTTCCGATACAAAGACATAGAAAGGAGCGGCGGGTGGGGAACGATTACTACAACCTCAACCATTAAACCAGGCAATAAAAACAATTTAATTATCGCAATTAAAAAACGCTTACAGTCAACAGGACTTTATACCGCCGCCGACACGACAAATTTTTACAACAACGAATTACTTATTGCTGTAAAGAAGGCAGAAGCAAGTTTTGGTTTAACAGCGAACGGAATTATTGATAAGGCTTTAGTAATTCAGTTAAATATATCGGTGGGGGACCGGATAAAGCAAATGCTGATTAATTTGGAACGTATGAAGTGGATGCCTGAAGCGCCACCAAATTTTTTGTTGGCTAACATTCCGGAGTACCGGCTCCATGTAGTTGAAAGTGGAAAAGATGTTTTGGCAATGAATATAGTAGTAGGTAAGGCTGCAAACAGAACCGTAATTTTCAGTGACGAGCTAAAATATGTTGTGTTCAGCCCTTATTGGAACGTGCCACGAAGCATTGTGCGTAACGAAATATATCCAGCTATGCAGCGAAGCAGCAGTTATTTAAGCAGGAACAAAATGGAAGTGACAGGGTACAGTGGTGGCTTGCCAAATGTTCGTCAAAAGCCGGGTAATAGCAATGCGCTGGGGCATGTAAAATTTATATTTCCAAACAGTTACAATATTTATTTTCACGATACGCCAAGCCGTAGTTTATTCAACAGGCAGCAAAGAGCCTTCAGCCATGGTTGCATCAGGCTTCAGCAGCCCTTTGATTTAGCTGTTTATCTGCTACGCAATCAACCCAAATGGACGAACGAAAAAATTAAAGCAGCAATGAACAGTTTAAAAGAAAAGTGGGTAACGCTTGATAAAACAGTTGCTGTTTTTATCACCTATTTTACCTCGTGGGTGGATGAACAGGGATTGCTGCATTTTACAGATGACATCTATGGACATGATGAAAAACTGGCGGCACATTTACTTGAATAAATAAAGCGAAACAGACAACATGAAAAACATATTTTTTGATAGCTGGGAGAGCATTATAAGAACTTTTGTAATCACCATACTTGCCTATATATGCCTTATATTTTTTTTGCGTTTATCGGGCAAAAGAACGTTATCAAAAATGAATGCTTTTGATTTTATAGTAACTGTTGCTTTAGGCTCGTGCCTGGCTACCGTTTCTCTAAACAAAAATGTTGCATTAACCGATGGCGCTCTGGTCTTTCTAATTTTAATATTTCTTCAGTTCTTAATAACAACACTCTCTACAAGATTTGAAGCAGTTAAATACATTGTTACCAACAAACCAACTTTGTTAGTGTATAAGGGTGAAATTTTATATGACGTTATGAAAAGGGAAAGAATAACCAAAGATGAATTATTTGCTGCTGCAAGGAGTAACGGCGTTACACAGTTGGAGAATTTAGCTGTTGTTGTACTTGAGACAACAGGTGATATTACGGTGATAAAAAAAATAGAAGGAGAAAATGCTGAAGCTTTAAGTACTATATCCAACTTTCCGATAGAAGGAGCTTGATGACTCGAAATTTCTAAAATTTATATTTTACATGTTAACAACGAAAAAGAGGATAGTTACCTAAACTAATTATGATTAAGAAAATTTTCAAATGGATACGTAAGTATTACAAGGAAACAATCAACAGTATTGCCTTTTATCCGGCGCTGATATCTTTAGGTTTTTTGCTGCTTTCCATTCTAATGCTTGAATTAGATTTTTCCGAAACAGGAAAGCATCTTAAGTCGCGGCTAAGCTGGTTAAGTTTGCGTGATGCAAGCACAGCACGTTCTATACTTACAACCATTTCCGGAGGCATTATTTCACTTACAGTATTCAGCTTCTCAATGGTAATGATACTGTTAAACCAGGCTGCATCGCAAATGAGCAACCGGATGCTCGACAGCATGATTGGCAACAGGTTTCAGCAAATCATCTTAGGCTTTTATATCGGCACCATTGTCTATTCCCTGTTTTTATTGAGTACAATACGCGATATAACATCGGGAATTTCTGTACCTGCTTTAAGCATTTATCTATTGCTCTTGTTTACTGTTGTAGACATATTTCTGTTTATTTACTTTCTGCATTATGTAACGCAATCAGTTAAGTTCGAAACCATAATAAATCGTATACACAAGAAAACATTACATACACTACAACATCATTGCTGCACAGAAAAGGCAAACATATTTACGCCAGATGAAAAAAAGGCACAAATCATTTATATGCCTTCATCTAATTACTACCAGGGATTTATTAAACCGTCACTTCTGCGCTTTGCCGAAAAACATGATGTGCTTGTTCAAATACTTCATCCTCCAGGCTCCTATTTATTAGAAGGCAGCCCATTACTCATTGTGTCTGGCGAGAAAAAATTACATAGGGAAGATATAGATGAGCTGGTGGTAGCAATAGATTTATACAGCGGTCAACCGATAGATAAAAACTCCTACTATGGCTACCACCAGCTTGCTGAAGTTGCCATCAAGGCATTAAGCCCGGGTATAAATGACCCCGAAACCGCCGTTTTAAGCATACACGCCTTAACTGACTTGTTCCGGTTTAGATTATTCAACTATCTGCCTTTAACCTTAGCCGGTGAAAACAAAGTAATACGTGTGGCAATGAAAGAACTATCGTTTGAAGAATTATTTGTTGAATGTTTCTACCCCATCTGGAACTATGGTAAAGAGGACAGGTATATTCAAAACTCGCTTCTGCAAATGATGGAGCAGTTGATACAATGTGATGTTCATAAAGAAAATCTAATACCATTGCAACAATTTAAAGGGAAAATAGAGTTGCAAATAGACTCAATTGTAAAATGAAAGCAATGCTTCTATTTAAAGATAATTACAATGAATAGAATTTATAACGTCATCAACTAAATGGTTTAATTTGTTTTAAGTACCACTTCAGTTCCCGGGTACGAAATGTGTCGTTTTGATTTCAAAATTTGTAATGCCATTTACGCTCAAGAGATAAAAATCTATTAGTATTAACGTTTATCCCGTGAACAATTACTTCACCCAAACAGAACAAAATGAATATAGCTAAGCTACGAATTGCAGATAAGCATCTTCCAATCCTAATGAGTTGAACTTTGCAGCACTTACTGTCGTTTCAATTAAAAAAAGCTTCTTTAAGTTCCTTGAGATAATACCGTGAAAAAAGCGGTGCAAGAACCGAGTTGTGAACGTTGATTAAGGAGGGCTAAACAATAGTTTTGAAAATAGAAAAAAAAGCAATGTCATTTTAATCTTGAATGTGAAAATGATTATACAGTAGTTGTTTTGATGAAAAACCTAAAATCATTTTACACACAAGCAGAAATGTTACAAATATTTAAATAAAAGGTAAGAAATTTAAAAATGTTCACACTCTAGTAACATCCGGTGTCCTTCACTTTATCCTATCAATACTTAAGATATAATAAAGGATATGAACTTTTTGTGGAAACCACTGCACCCATGTGATGTCAAGGCTTGTTAATTTAAACCATGAGGAAACCAAATTAGTAAAAAGAATTTGTCCTGGTAATATACCAAGAGCACATTCTTTTTAATAAGAAATCTTATAATAAATTACTTTATTTTAAAACAGGCTTTAATTTATAGGTTCCATTTCCAGTTTGATTAATAGACAATCCTGCATCAAAGTCTATCTTGAGACTATCAAGTCCCGCATTTAATTTTTTTGCTACCTTAATCTTCAAACCTGTCTCATCTGCACTTGCCACTGAAAGAGGGTAAATTACGTTGTCTATTTTAATTGTAGTGTTAGTTCCAAGAAGTAGGCGTAACTCATGCAAAATTCCTGCAGGAACATTAGATGTAGCAAGTAAAGTATCAACTCCATTTTGTAGACCAAGCAGGTTATATATTTTAGCATTAGTTTGAAGAGGGATCCAACTTAAAGTGTCATTACTAAAATTTACACGAACTTCTTTTATATCCACATTTACTTCCTATGCGTTGAAAGGGGCGTCAGTTAATTTAATGGTTAACTGCGTATTGCTATCATTAGCCTTTTTACAACATAAGAAAATTGCAAAACACACCATAGTGGTTACAGCAAAAACTGATAATCTGATATTTTTTATGCATTTTATTTTAGATTAAACGAATGGAAATCATATATTATTTTAATTGCACTAAAGTTTTTACTTTGTTTGACATGGATGTAAGGTCGCATATGTTTTATAAGCAAGAAAATTTCAAACATTGCTATGCTTCTAATCAACATTTAAAACAAAGTCTTTAAAAGCAGAATTTGTATATAAGTATCAATAATTCTTAACCAGCTTACTTTAAAGTTTTCAGGGAAGTTCTATAATTTTTAGATTACGAAAATGAATTTCAGCACCTTCAGATTCCAGACATAGATAGCCTTTTTTTACAGTTGACTTACTTATGCCATTAACAAACTTACCGTTTACCGAAAGTTTAATTACTCCATCCACACATACAACTGTATAGCTGTTCCACTCTCCTTTTCCTTTGCACAAATTTTCAATAGACTTACTCCTGGTTCCCCTGGGATTATCAGGAATAGTTTCTACCCCTCCTACCCCAAAAAGCTCACCATGAACATATGCAATTGGAGGTTTTACCCCGTCGCGAATATTCCTATTAACCCAGTCAAGTTCTAGCATTTGTACTTCTACTCCTCCCGGTAAACGCGATTTTTCATTAGGGTTTGCATCGCTCCAAACAAAAACACCTGAATTTCCACCAGCTTCCATATGCATCCATTCAATCTGTAAGATGAAATTCTCATATTGCTTTTCAGACCGCATAACTCCAATTGGTTTACCTGCACATATTAGTAAATCTTTATTTTTTTTCCATGTATCAGGATTAGTATTCACATTTATCCAGGAGATCGGGTTCCCTTTGTTCTTATTACCCGGTATGACATGGTTGAGTTCCAATTCAGTTCCAAATAAAATAAAATTAGGCTGTGCACATAAAAAGCAATCACTGCTTAAAAGACGAACTAAGAAGAAAAAAACAACTATTATTAATTTCATTTGGAAAAATTTTAGAAAATATATCAGCTAAATTTTGTTATGCCTGGTTTGGCAACTGAAGGAACATTCCACTTCAGATCCCAGGTGTAATCTTCCGTTTTAGGTCCTAAGATTTCATTAGAATTTATAGCTTGTTCCCACGTAATAGTTTGTCCGGTGTAACCAACCATTCGTGCCCAAATAGCCAGCATTGTGCTATTAGCCATCCATTCTCCATCATTCATCGGCTTGCCATTACGAATAGATGCAAAAAGTTCATCGTGCTCTGTTTGATACATATTATTCTGCGGCCCTGTGTATTTCCATGCATTTTTACCCGTTATTTCATATATACGACCAATATGTACTGAAGCATTTCCATCTGTACCCATAACCTCGACTGTATTACGGTTAGAAGTACCTGACTGTTGCCGGGTAAAATGAAATCCTTTAGCACCATTTCCATACTCAAATTCCACGGCAAAATGATCATAAATATTGCCATATATGTCACCTACGCGTACCTGCCGCCCACCTGTTCCGGTCGCCTTAACCGGCATTATATCGCCCATTAACCAAGACATCATGTCTAAACTATGAACGGCCTGCTCAACGATAAAATCACCCGAAAGCCAGTTATAGTAGTACCAGTTACGCATTTGATAAGTCATGTCAGACCATTGGGGTTGACGAGGTTTAGACCATAGTTCTCCGCCGTTACGAAAAGTAGAAACAGTTTTGATATCTCCCAGGTCTCCTTTCAAAATCTTTCCAAAAATTGCTCTGTTTGATAAATCATATCGAAAGCAAAAACCGGATACAAGGGAAAGCTTTTTCTCTTGTGCTTTTTTTGCTGCCATTAAAACTTTGCGAACACCCGGGGCATCCACAGCAACTGGTTTTTCACAAAAAACATGTTTACCGGCATTAATTGCAGCCATTAAATGATCCGGCCTAAATGCCGGGGGAGTAGCTAACAAAACAACATCTACTCCTGATTCAATAACTTTTAAATATGCATCAAACCCAACAAACTTATTTTCATTATTTACTTTAACCTTATCGTTAGCAACTTTAATAAGTTCCTGGTAAGCTCCGTTTAAGCGATCTTCAAAAACATCGCCCATTGCCGTTAGTACCACATCAGGGTCTGCTTGTAATGCCTGTACAGCGGCGCCATTTCCTCTGCCGCCGCAACCAATTAAACCAATTTTGAGCGTAGTCTTTTTTGTTCCGCCTAATGGTGCTGAAACACCGGAATGATAAGCAAGAGTACCTCCTATTAATACAATGCCTGATTTCTTTAAAAACGAACGGCGGTTTGCACCTATGTTTTTGTTATTACTCATATTGTTTATTTAAACTGTTTTTTAATACCCTATTTGTAATTTAGGATTTTCATATTAAGACTTATGATATAAATAATTTTATTTAAAAATAATATTATGGGTCATCTTGCTACGATAAAAGATATAGCAAAAGTTTTAAACATTTCTGTTTCTACAGTATCGAGAGCTTTAAGAGGTACTTATGACGTTAATCAAGAGACAAAAGCCAAAGTTATGGAAGTTGCTCTTCAATTAAATTATAAGCCTAATTATAATGCTGTAGGCTTAGCAAAAGGACATAGTCATAATATTGGAATAATATTACCCTGGATAACAAACTATTATTTTTCAACTGTAATTACCGGCATTCAGGAGTTAGCCTACAATAAAGGCTATAATATTGTTTTATTTGTTACCAATGATTCGCATGAAAGAGAACTATCCATTACCCAAAACTTATCTACTGCCAATATAGATGGTTTATTAGTATCCATATCTTCTAACAGCGACTCTTGCAGCCATTTTCAAAATATAATAGATGAAGGTATTCCCATTGTATTTTTTGACAGGGTTCCAGATAATATAAAAACATCAAAAGTGATGCAAGATGATTATTATGGGGCTTTTGCAGCTGTAGAACATTTAATTGAAAATGGTTACACCAAAATTGCTCACATAGCAGGTGATCAGGGTTTAACCTTCACGGAAAAAAGATTACAAGGATACATTGATGCACTTGAAAAGTATAATTTACCGGTTAGGAAAGAATGGATAATTTATTCGGGTTTTTCGCAGGAATGTGGTGAAAGTGATACTTATCAATTATTAGAATGTGAACAAATACCAGATGCTATTTTTGCGGTAAATGACAGAAAAGCTATCGGATCAATGATGGCTTTGAAAAGCAAAAATATCGTGATTGGAAAAGAGATAGGCGTTGTTGGTTTTACAAATGATCCTGCTTCTACTATCATTTCACCATCTCTAACAACTATGGCTGAGCCTGCATTTGATATAGGAAGTAAAAGTTGTGAATTACTTTTTAAGCATATAAATAAGAAGAACTTTATTTATGAAGAAGTGATCATACCAGGAAAATTAATTATCAGAGAATCTACCACTCGTAAATAGGTTGTTAATTGATGAAAGGGCTTAAATTTTTAAGATTACTACAATAAGTCTTTCTTACATAATAAGATGCACTATCCAACTAATTCCGTTTGCCTGTCATAAACTATTCTCCCTTTTACCAGGGTCATCCCGATGTTTATGTTGTGATCAAAAATAATAATGTCAGCATCCTTACCTGCTATTAGGGATCCTTTTTTATTTGAAACTCCCATAATACGTGCTGGTGTACTAGTAATCATCCTTATTGCATCGGGGTTATGATATGCCCGTTATATATTTTTAAATAAGGTTTCTCCATTCCAGGTTCTAATTGTTATTTAAAATCATTGCTTTACTCCCCTGTTTATATTTTATTAGAGACCAACTTTTTATTCGATGGCCATAAATGGCATAGAACATTAGGTATAAGTAACAAGGGAACAATACCCAATAGGCAGCACGAACATTATATAAATCTGCGAAATAGCCGTAAAAAAGTGGCAAGATTGCATTGCCGCATAACCCCATAATAAGTATTGAAGCTCCCAGCTTGGTAAACCTACCCAATCCGTCGAGAGCAAGAGGCCATATTCCAGCCCATATTAAAGAATTAGCAAATCCTAATAATACCACGAACCAAATTGAAATATCTGTTACATGCCCCAGGAGATGAACCTGTCCCTTTGTATAAATTATGAGCAAGGTAAGTAATACTCCCAATGCTGTACAGAATCGTAATGCATTAACCTGGCTAATAAATCTGGGTATGCAAATGATACCTAAAATATAACCGCAAATAGTGGCAAACAAGGTATAAGATGGAAAAACTTTTGCTTCCAGTAATTGAATATTCATAGAACCAGCGTAACCAATTATCGTATCAATGGCTATTACCTGTGTGCCTACATGAAGAAAAATACTGAGCGCCCCCAAGATGAGGTGTGGAAATTGAAAGATGCTATTCTTGCTGGAATTAATTTTTGCTATTTCAGAACTTTCATGTTCTGTATCAATTTCAGGTAAGGAAGAAAAACGTACCAGTAATCCTAAACCTGTAAGCACTGCTCCAAGGCATGCATATGGCAAAATAACCCTTCGGATTAACGCATCCAATGCTGCCCCTTTATCTATGCCATCGTTAAGAGCTAGCTGTTTGAATAGTTCATTATCCGTAGCTCGCAATATTACTGCAGCAAATACAATAGGCGCAAGAATACCAGCACCTTTATTACATATACCCATAATGCTTATCCGCTGTGCAGCTCTTTCCTTTGGACCAAGAATAGTTATATAGGGATTAGCGGCAGTTTGCAAAATGGCAAGGCCAGCTCCAATTGAAAATAATCCCAGCAGGAATATTTCATACGTCCTTGTCATAGCAGCAGGTATAAATATAAATGCACCAATGGCCATCGTCCAAAAACCCACCATCATTCCCTTCTTGAACCCTACCTTTTTTAATAAATAAGAAGAGGGCACAGACATAAAGAAATAAGAAATATAAAAGGCAAAAGTGACCAGATAAGATTCGAAATTTGTTAGCTCACATGCTATCTTGAAATAAGGAATTAAAATAGCATTTACCCAGGAAACAAAGCCGAATATGAAGAATAGAACTCCTATTATTCCAATCGAGATATAGGTATCACGCTTATTTAATGAACCCGCGCTTACAACAGAAACAGTTTTTTTCATATAAATATTTCTCCTATAATTTGTAGTTAATAATTAATTATGAAAGCGGCTCATTTAGCCTTATCACTTGTTTTCTGCTAACCCAATTTAAACTGGTTTCTACAATTACCGGTATTAGCAAATCAAGCCAATGAATATTATTAAAAACTTACCCTTCATCAGCAAAATTCACATGCTCTTAGAACCTGTTCTTTAACAGAATAAAAAGTGGCTTTTTATCATCCATAGCGTTATTCCCTATAAATCCAGGACCAATTATTATATCCTGCTTTCCATCATCATCAAGGTCTGCATCATCAAGGTCTGCAACATCCATGGTCGTTGCCTTTTTGAAGTTTGCTTCTAAAGGCAAAGCATAAGGCTGAAAATGGAAATTTCCATTATTTTTTAGGAAAATAAACCCTTCTTCGGGCTGCTCGTTATCAGTAAAGAAACCTATGACAGCGATATCAAGATCACCATCTTTATCAAAATCTCTTGCCAAGGCTTTAATACAACCATTTACAGGGAAAAAATATTTTTTTGAGAATGTATTCTTCCCGTCATTAATAAATACATAAACACCGTGATAAGGTTTTAACTGATTTATTCCATCTCCCCAATCGCCGCAAGTATATACAATATCTACTGATCCATCATGGTTAAAATCATTGAGCTCAAAAAAAGAAGAACCATAAGTTGGGGGGAATCTAATTAGCTCTTTCTCATCAAACAAACCTTTACCCTTATTCGTAAATAAGAAAATACCTTCTTCTCCCTGTGCAAATAAGGCCCAAATATCAGGAAGGCCATCATGATTATAATCCTGAATAACGGTGTGTGTTGCTCCCGCCATAGCACGGACGTTATGACGTGAATATTTATCATGTCCTTTATTTTCCATCCAAAATAACGAGCCTGTTACGTTTCCAAATTCGCTGATGAGGTAATCATTTTTTCCGTCCCCGTTAATGTCAGCAGATGTGATCTGTACAGGCCTTGCTAATGTGTCAAATAAAGACTCAATAACTTTTAAGCCGCTCTTCTGAATTCTCAATAAGCTCCCAACTCTTGCATTATTTCCAAAGAGGTTACTGCCTATCTTACACGCTACTAATTTATTTTCCTTAAAGTCAATATCAACAATAGGACCGTCCGTAACTACCGAGTCCATTACCTGTAACTTTTCATTAAGCAAAAAAAGTGTATTAGAAACAGACCGGTTGACAAATATGCGCTGAGGTTTTATTGAGGTGTCAATTTTAATATACGAGGCTGTATTTCCTTTCCTATAAAATAATTGGGAAGGAAGTTCTAATGAAAAGAAGGGAAGCTGCCTTTTAATCGGTTCTGTCCTTTTTTGAGGAGGCATAACGGAAGGTGCTTCTGCTGTATAATAATCAAGAATCTTCTGCCAGTCCATGGAGCTCACAGAAGGTTCAGACGGATAAAAACTTTGGTCAATATCAGTATATATTTTATAGGCATTGTCATTATGATAGTAAATTCCCAGGCGGGGGCCCATCATGGCTAGTGCTACCTGCCAATTTTCTTTATCAAGCAAAGAAGGATCAGGTAACATATGGCATGACTGGCAATGTTGGGCAGCCAATGCTTTGCCTTGTTCCATTCTTAAATTCTGATTTTTTATATCAGTGTTGCTGTTTATTTTTGAATCATTGGTGTTCTCAGGCGAATTACATGATATATATATAGCTAAAAAAATTAGTAGAATTGGGATTAATACTATTGCCTTCTTATTTCTCAAAGCTTCACTTATTGCGTTTTTATTGCTATTTCCACTTGCATATGTCATGCAATTATAACTTGCATGGCAAGGTTAAAAAAATTAATGAATAAGTGAATAAATGGATAGCAGCGTTCTATTAAGTGAGTTTAATAAAACCCGTTATAACTCTCATCGCCTCTTCTTAAAATAACAAAAAATTATCCCGGTATTAATCTTTCAAAATTAAATCTGCTGAAAGAAGTGCAGATGAATTTTTATCGAGATAATAAGTGCAATTTGGATGCAACTGAAGTACACTGGCCGGGAACAAATTGCTTACCGGTTCTTCAAGGCAATCTTTCACTGCTTTAGCTTTTCGTGAATCCGGTACAGAACAAATAATATATTTTGATTTACAAATTTGACTGATGGACATGCTTATTGCCTTAGTTGGTACATCTGCTACTGATTCAAACCATCCCTCATTAAACTGCTGGTTCCGGCACTGTTCTTCCAACTCTACAATGATATAAGGCTCTTTTGTATCAAAATCAGCTGGTGGATCGTTAAAGGCAAGATGTCCATTTTCCCCTATTCCTACAAGAGCCACATCTATGGGATGCAATTCAATAATACTATTTAACCGGTTTACATTCCCTAACCGGTTCAGTCTCTCCATTTACTAAATAAGTGGCTTTTAAAGCAGGTACTTTATCAAGAAATCTTTCCTTCAGATATTTTCTAAAACTTGCCTTTGAAGACGCTGGCAATCCAATATACTCATCAAGGTGAAACATTACAACCTTGCTCCAGTCAATATCCTTTTCTGAAATTAATTGTTTTAATGTTTCAAATTGACTTGCTCCTGTGGCCAGAATAATATTCGCTTGTCCATTTTTTTCTATGGTATTAATAATTAGCTCGGCTGCGGCGCTTCCTGCTGATTTGCCCAATTCGATTGGATCCTTTGTTAAAATGATTTCCATTTCAAATATTTGATTGTTGAATAATAATTTCAGCCAGGTATAGCGATCTAAAAATAGCAAGCCATACCTAAACATTATTGTACATAAATCCTACTGTATTTTCAATTCATTGTGCCTATTTTCTACGATGTTAATTGAAAACTGTTTCTCCACCTTGCTTTGTCATTCTTCTTAACTTTTGAAACTCTGTTTTATATTCCTTTAAACTGCTTCCATTTAATGTCAGGCCCGACATAGTAACGGGGTTGATGATAGTAACAGGCTTACCACTTAAAGCTGCTGCCAGTGATACATCACCCCAATTAAGAAAACCGGGCAGGTGAATGGCCATGCTAAAAAAGTCCACAGATTCCCGCGTGTCAAACAAGTAACTTAAAGGTGCTTCACGAAGTATAAGATAATCTGCCTTTCCTTCTGTAGCACTGCTTCCGTAGTGATATGAACATGAGCATCTATTTTTTCAACAGATTTAAAATCATCAACAGTATAATACCGGGTTGAATCTGAAGGGTTCCTTTCGGCTTTTGAATTATTTACTTGTGAGCAGTATTGATAAAAGACTAAAAGAGGAAGCAAACCCAGGTATCTGCATTTTCTTAAAAATTTCATTAGTATTAGTTTGAGAATAGATTTTTTAGCAAGATCATCACGCCCTTATCTGGAGCATTCGGAGGTGAGAAAGAAGGCTTTTGCTTTTCTGTAAATGATCTCTTGCCGCTGTATTCGTTTGGATATTTTTAACTTGTTCAAAATGTTTAATTCATCAGCTATTTCCAAACCACATTATTATTATTTCGAACTGCGTTCTTTGGAAATGGATGCTTGCTGTTAAAGGAATACAATGTTTTCTGGTCCTCTATCACGATCATATCTTCCTTAAGCGTTCCGTCTTCATTCATTGCTTTAGTTAGATCCAGTCCCAGGTGTTTGGCAAGAAAGGGATATGCAGCTTTTCGTTTATTATCGTCATACCCATGAAGATCATTTGGAAGGTGCACGTTTTCAACAGCACCCGGCTTATTAAAGAGATTGTATATGTATTTCAAGTGAGGGTATTCCACTTCCGGATTGTTCTTTGTCCAGTCATTGCCATCTGATACCAATAGCATAGGACGGGGAGCAGCGACAGCAGCAATTTCTACATTGTTGGTTTGAAAATTTTTACTTTTATGGATGGGCATGCCGCTCTCGCAAATACAACCACCAAAGAAATAGGCGGATACCATAACTACAGGAACCGAAACCGCTATCCGGTCATCTACAGCAGTAAGTAAAAATGTTTGAGTACCTCCACCTGATGGACCTGTCATACCGATCCTTTTAGGGTCAGCTCCCATCGAAAGCAGGAAATCAACACTCCTTATACTATTCCATAATTGTAATTTTAAAGCGTCCGGATGTTTATGCTCCCAACCGTAGTCCACCAATTGACCATACCCAACTAAATCATAAGACCACACTATGGCTCCCATCCTCGCCATAGATGCATGACGTTTTTGAGCTTCACGGCGGTACCTTCCATAATCTTCAGGTTTAGGCCAATGTCCTTCAACACTTAATATACCAGGAATTTTACCTTTAGCATTGGCAGGCGTATATAAACTTCCGGTTACATATACTCCGGGCAAACTTTCAAAAGCAACATTTTGTACCTGATAACCATCGAACACACGTTTTTCCCCCATGATAGGATTAAGGGGACCTTTTTTAGGCTGCTTCTCTAAACCAGCGCCTTTTAAAATTTGTTTACGAATTTGGCTTGCCCTGTTTTTCCATGCTTCTGCTGTTGTGTAGGTCTTACGCACACTATCCAAAAATCTTTTCCCTTCCTCCTCTGTCCAATATTTGCCTATACACAACATAGTATCGGAAGCCGCTTTATTGGGTTGGTTTTGAGAAAAACCCGGATTAAAAGAAACGAGCTGGAAATAAACAATAAGGAGAGTAATTTTAGAGGTATTCATCTATAAGGTGTATTTATATGATTGTTTCCAAATTAAACAAGTATTTACCCGCTGAAGGATTTTACATTTTTACTTAAGACAAATCTTCAGAAACTAAATGCCACGACAAGGTACTTTTAATTTAATCCGCACTTTAAGCAATTAACGGAAACGTTATCGATAACTTTTAAGAACCTTATTTAATTGGCAAGGAAACTATTTGATGGAGAAATCCATGCCTTTATCCTTTGCTAAGTATAAGTATGGCCAATGCATGGTAATAAGTATATATGATTTAAGAACGAGGAAACGTGAGATAAATAATCCTTAAACCATTTGATATTTAAGCTTATCAAAGAAAAACTTTGTCTGCTAAAATACCTATTGCTTCCCTTCGTCGGCAGCAGCATGCATTGCTAAAACAATCTCTACAGCTTTTCGCGCTTCAACTCCATCGATTTTAATAAGGTCGCCAGCTTTCCTGGATTAATTATAATTAAGCAATAGCCGCCCTTGCTACCCTAAGCGTATTTCCACTCAGAATTTTTTGAATCACATCATCTGCATATCCCAACTGAACCATTCCTACAGTAAAGAGAGGCCAATTGGTCCAGGACATACTTTGAATCATTTCCGGGGTTTCTTTATATTCCTCCCGAGGCCATAACGCTTCCCACCTCGTCCTGGCTTTTCTGTAAGATGGGATTTTACTGCTTTCCTCGCCTGCATATTGGGATGTATAAGCAACATCAGTTCCGATAGCTACATGATCACTGCCAAATTTCTTAACTACATAATCAATGTGTTTCATCATTGCCGCAATATCTCCGGTGCCTCCAAGAAATTTTGGGATACAGCAGATGCCAATATAACCACCGGTATCTGCAATGGCGCGAATGACATTATCTGGCTTTGAACGGATATGTCTATTAACTGCTGCAACAGTACTATGGCTTGCTACCATTGGTTTTTGTGATACCTGCGCAGCTTCAAGGCTGGTTTGCCATCCCGAGTGAGCTATATCAACTATCACCCCAACCCGGTTCATTTCTTTTACTACGGCCCTGCCAAAATCGCTCAATCCGGCATTTGCCAGTTCTCCACAACCGTCTCCAATCATGTTTCGCCGGTTATAGGTTAAATGCATCATCCGGATGCCAAGTTGAAAGAATACCCGGATATATCTTAATTCTTCTTCTACCGACACCATTTCCTGCGGTAAAGGGACACCATTACCGGTAAAATAAAGTACATGACTATTATCTTTTTTGGCCTTAACGATGTCATCTGGTGTCACCGCTTTACTGATAAAATCGCGCATCATATCGGTGGTATAGGTGAAATGCGCAAGACGTTTGAGCAATCGCTTTACTTCATTACCTTCTTCACCTGCATTCTGAATCACGCAGGTAACTCCTGATGCAATCCACGCATTTTTGAACTCTGCTTTTTCCTTTTCATCAATAACAAATCTGCTCATTGACATATCTTCTTCCAAATCCTGTATTTCTAATGGAGATGCAGAATCATTAATGGCTGCAGTAATAACAGCCCCATCCCTTGCAGCCCTTGGCATGAAGCCATAACTGTCGATGACTAGTGAGTTTCGGTGTAATTCCATTCCATGTTCCAACTGCTTTTTAGAAGGCTTCAAAATGTTCAACCCCACTTCATAATCAGCTTTAATTTTTTCATTCACCCCTAAATGGTATAGGTGCATTAGGAGTGCTAAAGAGAGAATTGATATCTGAACGCTTTTGATGGTAAGCTTCTTTAGCAAAGCCCGGCACTACACTACTGCCGGCAATGGTGAGACCTGCTAATCCTGAAAGCTTTATAAAATCTCTGCGTTTATTTTTCAAGATAAAAAAAGGAATTTACGGCTTACCGCTGTTCTATGAGTTATTTATACTTTGTAGCAAAATCTTCGGAGAATGCGTTAATTTCGGCATCACTCAAATGTTTACCTGAAGTAACAATTATCCGGTATCTCATCTTTAAAGATCCCCCTGCAGGAATACTATAATTCAATTCTTCTTTACCTTCTGTAAAATCTTTTACGCCGAATGGATTTGCTGCAAATAATCCGTAGCCACGGGCATGCCAATAGGTTGGATAGCTTAAGTTTTGAGGATGGTCACAAATAATGATTGAAATTTTTTCATCACCAACGCTTCCATATAGATCCATCCATTTTGCACGTTTACCCCAAACTGCTTCACCAGTTACGCCTTCGCTGCTTCTGTAATTTCCGGTTACTCCTTCGTTCGACATTTTTTTAACTGTAGTTGGATTACCGCGGGCATCAGTAAGGGTAATATCTTCTTTTGAAGGTAATTCGAGTTGGCGGGCAACACGGATACCAAAACTACCTTCTTTAGTATCTTTGAACGATACTGCTGCCTCACTGGAAGTTAGGGTTGCAATGCGATCGATAATACGGGTTGTACCTTGGGCTATAAAGTAAAATTCAGTTTTTTCGGCCAGAAGTTCTTTACCGGCAGGGTCTATCCAACTTGCAGTTGTTACCAATGTACCTTCACCTTTTCCGCCTGATGAACTTCCAATACCAAGATGTTTTATCTGACCGCCATTCACATTCCTTATGCCTTCGGAACCGTTGCCCCAGAAATCATAACCATTAACGTTGCCATAGTTAAACCAGTTACCTACCTGGTGAATATGATCGCGGCGTTCGCCCTCTCTTGGTTTTATGGGAAATCCACGTGTCACCGGAGTTCCGGCAGCAGTGAGAATAGGATAAAGTACAGGCTTGTAAACACTATCCGGCCACCAATAAGAAGTAAATAACTTTCCATCTATCATAACATCAACTCTTTTATCAGCGTCATGCTCAACAAATTTTATTATTGAACTTTGATCTTCATTACCTGCTTTCTGTGCTTTAGAACTACACGATATTGAAACAATGGCCGTTAATAAAAAAATTAAAATTGCTCCTATCCTCATGATTTTTTTGATTAGTTTATAATTTTATGTAGAATACTGATGCTGATGTACTTCTGCATTAAACTGCTGACGAAATGATGTACGGTTTGCGGTATGCCCGTGTAAGCATATCATCTGCTTCATGATCTTTTGAAAACTTTTCCTTATCCCCATCAAATCTCAACTCACGCCCCAAACGATACGATATATTGGCCAGCAAGGGAACGGCAGATGAATAGAAGCCTTCCTTAATATGGCAGTTCAGCTTTAAATCGCTGCCAGCGCGGATTGCATCCAAAAAATTAACGTAATGCGCAGAACCACCGGAAGCAAGCCGAAAGGTTGGATCTGCAACTTTATTCTCCGCTGCTTTTTTTGAGCCTGTAAATGGTTCTGTTTCTCTTTTACGAAAAGCTTTCCAGTTTCCTCCATCGAGCTCCAGGTATCCTTCGGTACCATAAAATATGTTACCCACACGAATGTTTGAACTTGATTCAGCGTTAGAAAAACGGCCACGGGTTTCAAACTCCAGTATTTTACCATCTTTGTATTTAGCAACAGACATCTGGGTATTTGGTGTTTCCTGCGAACATTCTTCCGGGGTAAATCCATAAATACCACCTGAAGAATAAACTGACACCGGATGTTCATTTTTATTAAGACCCCAACGTGCGATATCAAATTGGTGCGGCCCCTGGTTTCCGGTATCTCCATTGCCGGTATCCCAATGCCAGTGCCAGTTATAATGGACGCGCTTTTCATTGTAAGGGCGATAAGGTGCTGGTCCTAACCACCGGTCATAATGCAGTGTTGCTGGTGGCTCACTGTCTTTTGCAATACCAAATGAGTCCCGTGGTTTAATACAAAGGCCACGGGCCATATACACATCGCCTATGCCACCCTCATGCAGAAATTTTATGGCCTCCCTTACATTTGGTATGGAACGATTTTGAAAGCCAGTCTGAACCCGGACATTATACTTTCCTGCAGCTTCAATCATTTTTCGTCCTTCGAAAATATTATGACAAGCCGGTTTTTCTACATACACGTGCTTACCTGCCTGAGCCGCCCAAATCGTTCCAAGTGCATGCCAATGGTTTGGGGTAGCAAAGGATACTGCATGTATATCCTTATCATCAAAAACTTTATGCATATCCCATTCCATTTGAGGCTTAACGCCAGACTTATCCAAGACTGTTTTAGAACCTTCAGCCCAAAACTTTTCATCTACATCGCAAAGGGTTTTAATGTTTACATTTTGACTAGTTTTCAAACTGCAAAAATTACTGATGTGGTCGCTACCTCTGCCACTGATACCAATAACCGCTACATTAATACGATCGTTAGCACCTTTTATTGACCTGTAGGATTTTGCACTAAAACCCATTCTGGTAACAGCGACTCCGGCACCCCCCAGGAGGCCCTTCTTAATAAAATCTCTTCTTTTTGACATTTTAAATGATTTTTAATTAACTGATTTAATTATAGCAGCAATTGCTGCCTATACGTTTACCTTGGTATTTCCACCGCTAGAAATTAATACATCTAACGGTTTATTGGTTTTCCATGCACCGTTGGTAAAGTCTGGTATTTTACTCGTAGCCTGATTAGCAACCGAGGTTTCTGATAATGGGCCAATTGAACTCCATAAGGCAGCATCATATACATCCTGGTCAAGAGGTAAACCGTTACGAAGACAGTCTATTGTACGCCAATCCATTAAAAAATCGCCACCTCCATGAGCTCCTACCTGTTTAGCCACTTCTCCAAGTTTCTTAACAATATTTGGCTCATACTTTTTTTCCAATGCTTTAAATTCTGCATCAGTAATCCAGGTTTGTGCATCTGAGCCTCTCCATGTTTCAGGGGTAGCCTTCCGGGCAATGGAAATCTTTTCAACAGGATATTGAACAGCCGATGCCTTCGTTCCGCTTATTACATATCCATCAGATTTTGGACGTGGAGAGGTTACATCATGTTGTAACATAATAGTGCGGCCCTTATTGGTACGTATGGTGGTAGTATTCATATTACCCCTGAAGGGCTTATCAACAAACTGTTTATAAAAGTCATCCTTAGCAGCCATTTCTTTAGCCAGGTCATTCATCATAAAATCGTTGCCGGAAACAGAAACGAGGAAATCAAATTTATCACCCCTGTTAATATTCATTACCTGTGCAATGGGTCCTAAGCCGTGGGTAGGATATAAGTTGCCATTCCTGCCTATATTTTCTCTAAGCCGCCATAAATTATAATATTTGTCTTTTGAAAAATGACCGTACAGGAGGTGATGAATATACGCCCCTTCGCCATGTATAATTTCTCCAAAAAATCCCTGCCGGGCAAGGCTTAACATAAACAATTCGAAAAAGCCATAACAGGCATTTTCCATCATCATACAATGCTTACGGTTTCGCTCAGAAGTTTCTACCAGTTCCCAACACTGTTCCAGCGTTTTTGCTGCCGGCACTTCTACGCAAACATGTTTGCCGTGATTCATGGCATATACGGCCATAGGCGTATGAAGTTCCCACGGTGTAGCAATAAATACCAGGTCAATATCTTTACGTTCACATAATTTCTTCCAGTCTTCTTTACCTGTATATATGTCGGGCTTAAAGCGGGTTTTTTCAATTCGCTTTTGCGCTAAACTTATTTTTTCCGGCCTTAAATCACATAAAGCCTTTATGTCAACTCCATCTAATATACTAACCTGTGCAAGATGGGCCGGCCCCCTGTTGCCAAGGCCAATAAACCCAATTCTTACAATATCTAATTTTGGTGCAGCATAACCGCACATATTGAATTGTTGGGCATATGGCCTTGCGGCACCGGTGTTAATGTTGCCAGATTCTGCAGCAAGTCCTTTAAGTACACCTCCTCCCGCTACAGTAAGTCCGGTTAAGCCCGTAAATTTTAAAAAATCCCGGCGTTTATTTTTCATGTTTAATTTAAAATGTTTGGTCATCCTGGTTAAAAAAAATGAACCGCTATTTAAAAGAATTCTATTTGAGTAAATGATTAATACCTCTTTAATTTTTGAACATAATGAAAACTATCCCACCTTTCCCCCTGCTGCATTCCAAGGTTCAACCTGCCTTAGTTTTTTTGAAGCAAGTGCACGATAACAATCCGGCAGATCGAATTTTTTAATACGCCGGGCAACAAGGTAGAAAGGGGCCAGTTATATTCTTCACTTTCGGCAATATCGGTGTAGCTGGTAAGAGCATTCTTTAAAGTGACTTGTGATACATAGTTTGAAAGAATTGCAGCAAAGGTAGCCGGAATTGTACCTCACCCTTTTGCTACCAGGTGAATTTCTTCATGTCCAAAAAAATTCTTCCGGCCCCGCTCAGATGCTGACCCTGTAGCTTCCTGTCCTTTTAGACTTCCTGCAAATAGCTGATCAATTGATGTAGATAGAAAATTTCTTCGAAATGCGGAAAAGTTAGTATTTAAAGCTTCCTCTTGCTCAGCAGCAATAAAAGTATTTAGATTGTGATCATTAAACCGTTTTTCATATTTAATACGAAGGTTGAATAAAGAACGCCGGTCTCTGTTCGAGGTCTCCCGAAGCTGCGGAGCCAAAATACCTCCTCCTCCAACCGGAATATATTTATTAGTAACACTGTTGTAATCATAAACCGTCCATGGCTTTTGGAAGTTCTTAATAAAGCCACTGTTATTGGTGTAGCTAAAATATCCATCAACCCCTAATCCGGGTACGAAAGGAAGGTTGATATCAAAAGATGCCTTTAGCAGGTACCGCTGCGTCATATCGTTAACGTTTCCCGTAGCATCTGTAACCATTACAGCAGGATTGTCTCCTCTTTCAATTCCTGCTGAAGGGAATCCATTAGACCAGTAAACAGGGATCCACGGAACAACCAACATACGGCCAAAAGTATTGGTGGTACTCGAAGTAGGGTAATTACCATTATCAATTCTGGCATTCATGTCAAAACCTACTTTGATATTTTTGTTTATCTGGGCATCGAGGTTAGTACGAAGGGAGTATATTTTAAAATTTGTACTTCCTTTTTTAAATATACCATTCTGGTTAGAATACGATCCTGAGACTGAATATTTAATATTCTCACTACCTCCTCTCATAGCAAGATTATGCATGCTTTGAAAAGTATTTGGTGCTAATATCTCCTTATACCAATAACGCTTGGGTAATTAATAGGGTCGTTTCCATCAGGAGTTGGGGGAGTAAAGTTCCTCTTCATATAAATTGGGTTGGAAAGGTGATTGGAATTCTTTTAAGATTTATAAAAACATCCTCTCTTTTTGGATTGAAAACCTAAGTTAGTTAATAAATCTTGTGGAGATCGGGGAATACGCTAATAAAAGAACGAGAACGTTATCGGCATCCTTAACACCAAGTAAAACTGTAAGAGTTTCCCTGGCTCTCTACCACCGGAAGTATTAAAGTAACCGGGGATAAAAGAAAAAATGAATGTTGTTATCGAAAACGGGTACTGAATAACTGCCTATTAAAGTATTGGGTAAACGGTAATGACACTCTTATCTTGTTCTTAAAATCGTTTTGAATCTCATTACAATGCGGTAGTCATCTGGCTTCCCTGGTGCCACATTTTATAATAGTTGATAACCCTTTAATAAATGTTATAAGACCTAACTTAATCTTCGGAAATAACAATAGTTAATACATAATGGACATTAACGGTAGAGTGGTAATGCACTGCCATTGCAAGCTTTCCCAAACCTACTAACTCACCTTACTCACCGTAATGTTATAAAAATCATTTATGCAGCTTTAGGTGTGGATAAGTTTTTAGGTTCTTCGTAAGCAGCTTTGAGTGCTGCCGGGTAAATTTTAGTTTTCATAGCAAAATGATTCATATTGTTTCTCTCTTTTAGCCATTCTAATTTTGCATAAGCTAAAATGGATAACATAAAATGGTTGGTTTGTGTCTTA
>JAABUN010003524.1_pt1 | contig 23965 bp, 21 predicted proteins | sample 5559311 | NCBI WGS metagenome assembly JAABUN01 (sample SAMN10711877, study PRJNA513370) | rock metagenome | isolation source: Antarctica rocks | place: Antarctica: Victoria Land, Siegfried Peak sud
CGGGGGGTCCGGCCGCAACACGGCGATCGTCCGCGCCAACTACCTCACGCCGGAAGGCGTCGCGTTCTACGACCGGTCGGTGCAGCTCTACGAGCGGCTGGCCGCCGAGCTCAACTTCAACGTCATGTTCGAACAGCGCGGTCATCTCACCCTGGCCCACAACGACAGCTCGCTGCGCACCATGCGCTGGCGGGCGGAGGTCAACAAGCTGCAGGGCGTCGACTCCGAGGTGATCGGGCCGGCGGAGATCGCCCGGCTGGTGCCCTACATCGACATCTCGCCCGAGGCGCGCTATCCGATCCTCGGGGCCCTGTACCACCCGCCGGGGGGCACCATCCGGCATGACGCCGTGAACTGGGGCTACGCGCGGGCGGCCGATGTCCTGGGCGTGGAGATCCACCAGCAGACCGAGGTCCTCGGCATCGACGTCGAGAGCGGCCGCGTTCGTGGCGTGACGACGAACCGGGGACACGTGTCCACGCCGGTCGTCGTGAACTGCACGGCGGGCTGGGCTTCCCTGGTCAGCGCCCTGGCCGGCGTTGCGCTGCCGATCACGACGTTTCCGCTCCAGGCCGCCGTCACCGAGCCGGTCAAGACCTTCCTCCGTCCGGTGGTCGTGTCGGGAACCTTGCACGTCTACGTCAGCCAGACCGACCGCGGGGAGCTCGTGTTCGGGGCGAGCGTGGACCCGTATCCGTCGTACTCGATGGGCGGTTCCCTGGAGTTCACCGAGGAGCTGGCGGGGCACGTGCTGGAGCTCATGCCCGGAATCGCCTCGCTGCGCGTGCTCCGGCAGTGGGCCGGGCTCTGCGACATGACGCCCGACTACTCCCCGATTCTGGGTGTCACGCCGGTGGAAGGCTTCCTGGTCGATGTCGGCTGGGGGACCTACGGCTTCAAGGCCGGCCCGGTGGCCGGAGAGGCCATGGCCGCGCTGGTCGCCACCGGCAAGACGCCCGAGATCATCGAGGTCTTCGACCTCGCCCGCTTCGCCGACGGACGACTCGTCGGGGAGAAGGGCGCCGCCGCGGTGGGCCACTAGCCGTGCTCCCCACCACTTCTCCGGAGGCGCCGTGTTGCTGATCCCGTGCCCGCACTGCGGGCCGCGCAACTCCAGCGAGTTCCGGTACGCCGGCGAGGGTCGAGGTCGCCCGGACGTGACGACCACCACGCGGACGCAGTGGCGGGGCTACCTGTACGAGCGTCGCAACGCGGCCGGTTGGGTCCGCGAGAGCTGGTACCACGCCTTCGGCTGCCGGCGTTACTTCACCGTGGAGCGCGACACGGTGAGCAACGCCCTGCGTCCCGTCGCCGCGGTCGAGGGCGGGTCGCCGAGCGCCGAGGACGGGGTCGTCGCGGATTCGGTCCACGGCAGTCCGGCATGAGGACGTCGTACCGCCTGGACGCCCAGCCGGGCGAGGTGATCGACCGCTCCGCGCCGGTCAGCTTCCGCTGGGACGGGCGGGAGTACCAGGGGTACGCCGGCGACACGATCGTCTCCGCGCTGCTGGCGGCCGGGGTTCGCACCTTCTCGCGCAGCTTCAAGTACTCGCGCCCGCGCGGTGTCCTCACCGCCAGCTTCATCGATCCGGGCACCACCTTGCAGGTGGGCGATGAGCCGAACGTGCGTGCTGGCCACCGTCGGGTGGCGGCCGGGATGGACGTCCGGCCGCAGAACGCCTGGCCGTCGCTGCGCTACGACGCCCGGGTGGTCAACTCGGCGCTCACCCGGTTCCTCACCGCGGGCTTCTACTACAAGACCTTCATGAAGCCCCAGCGGCTGTGGCCCGTCTATGCCTCGGTGCTGTCGCGGTTCGCGTCCGGCGGCCGGACCCGGGCGGACGCGCCGCGGGTGGACTACGACAAGCGCTACGCCCACGCCGAGGTCGTTGTCGCCGGCGGCGGACCCGCAGGGATGGCCGCCGCGCTGGCCGCTGCCGGGACGGGTGCGCGGGTGATGCTCGTCGAGGAGGAGTACGACCTCGGTGGGCACCTCCGGTGGGGAGGTCCCGACGACCTCCGCCGGCTCGCCGACCTGCGGAGCGCGGTGGCGGCCGAGCCGGGGATCGAGGTGCTCACCGACTCGGTGGTCACCGGGCGCTACGACGACAACTGGCTCGCGGTCCTGCAGCGGAGCCGGTCCGGCGGCGGTGAGCGGTTGGTGAAGACCCGCGCCGCCGCTCTGGTCGTCGCCGGCGGTCTGATCGAGCGTCCCTACGTCTTCGCGGGCAACGACCTCCCCGGTGTCCTGCTGGGGACCGCGGTACGCCGGCTGATCAACCTCTACGCCGTGCGACCGGGCTCGCGCGCGGTCGTCTTCACCGCGAACGAGGAAGGGCACGCGGCGGCGGCGGACCTGCGCCGGGTCGGCGTCGACGTCGTGCGGGTCGTCGACGCGCGCCGCGGCGAAGGTGTCGCGCGGGCGGTCGGGCGGGGCAGGGTGCAGGTCGTCGAGCTCACCGACGGCTGGCGGCATCCGGCGGACCTGCTCGTGACCTCCACCGGCTGGACCGCCCCGACGTCGCTGCTCAACATGGCGGGCAACCGCCCGGTGTGGGACGCCACCGCGGCCCGCTTCCGGCCCGGGCCGGAGCTGCCGGACAGCGTGCTGGCCACCGGCGGCATCCTGGGCGACGGGACGATCGCGGAGCACCTCGCCCACGGTTCGGCGGTGGGTGCGGAGGCCGCGGCAAGGGCGCGGGGCGAGCGACCTGCGCCGGTCCCCTCGCTCGGCGTGCGCCCACACCCCGCGCTGTTCCGCGGACCGACGCACGGGTTCGTGGACTTCTCCGAGGATGTCTCCTCGAAGGACATCCTCGCGGCCGCTGCCGAGGGTTATGACTCGAGCGAGCTGGTCAAGCGCTTCACGACCGCCACGATGGGGCCCTCACAGGGGAAGCTCGAGGTCGTCAACACCGTGGCGGTCCTCGGCGAGGCGGTGGGCCGCGACATCGCCGAGCTGGGGACGACGGTATGGCGACCGCCGTACGCCCCCATCAGCCTGGGCTCGCTGGCCGGGAAGAGCTTCGAGCCGATCCGTCGATCGCCCATGCACGGCTGGCACCAGGGCCACGGCGCCGTGCCGCTGGTCGCCGGGCAGTGGATCCGGCCGGACTCCTACGGCGACGCCGCGGCCGAGGCGAGGGCGGTACGCCGCGGCGTCGGCATCATCGACGTGACGCCGCTGGGCAAGCTCGACCTGCGCGGCCCCGACGTACCTGCGCTGCTCAACCTGGTCTACGTCAACAAGTGGTCGAAGCTCGACGTCGGCTCGGTGCGCTACGGCGTCATGTGTGCCGAGGACGGCGTCGTCCTCGACGACGGCGTGACCGGCCGGCTCGGCGACGAGCACTACCTCATGTCGACCACGTCCTCGGGTGCCGCGGCGGTGTGGGAGTGGCTGGAGAACTGGCTGCAGACCGAGCATCCCGAATGGCAGGTGCACGTCACACCGCTCACCACGGCGTACGCGAGCATCAACGTCGCCGGTCCGCACAGTCGGTCGCTGCTCTCGCGGCTCGTCGAGGGCATCGACCTGTCGCCGGCGGCCTTTCCCTACATGCGCGTGCGCACCGGCCGGATCGCGGGGGTCGACGACTGCCTGGCGTGGCGCATCGGGTTCACCGGGGAGCTCTCCTACGAACTCCACGTACCGGCGTCGTACGGCCTGCACGTGTGGGAGTCGCTACTCGCCGCCGGCGAGGACCTCGGCGTCGGCGCGTTCGGCGTCGAGGCGCAGCGGATCCTGCGGCTGGAAAAGGGGCACCTCATCGTCGGTCAGGACACCGACGGCCTGACCAAGGCCTCCGCCGCGGGACTGGACGGGCTGGTCAAGCTCGACAAGGACGACTTCGCCGGCAAGCCCGAGTTGCTCTGGGAGAGCGAGCGGCCGACGGACGTGACGCGGCTCGCGGCGCTGCAGCCGGTCGACCCCCGCCTGGTGCCCGCGGAAGGCAGCCAGATCGTGCGGGACCACCACCGGATCGCCGGCCGGGTGACGTCGAGTCGGCTCTCACCCGAGCTGGGTCGAGCCATCTGCCTGGCCCAGATCGCCCCCGATCTGGCCGAGCCGGGCCGGGTCGTGACGGTCGTCCTGCCCGACGGACGGCGCGTGAAGGCGACCGTGCAGCCGCAGCTCGCCTTCTTCGACCCGGAAGGGAGCCGACTCCGTGGTTGAGCCGGCGACCCTGCCCGATGCGGCCCCGGCGGTGGCTCGCAGCCCGATCCGACCGGCCGAACCCGTGGCGGTCCGGCGGGGGTGGGAGGTCTCGAGCCGCCGGTCCGAAGCCGCGTTGCGGACGGCACGGCAGCGGCCGCGCTCGGGGTTCGCTTCGGTCGGGCCGAGAGGGACCGGGCCGGGACGCTGGTCGTCGGCTCGGGCCCGGGCGAGTGGATGCTGCTGGGTGAGCCAGGCCATGCCGGTACCCTCGCCGCACGGGCCGCGGCGCTACCGGACGGTCGCTACGTCGCGGCGGTCGACGTCACGCACGGCCGCGCCCTCATGCGGTTGACGGGACGGGACGCCGCCAAGGCGCTCGCCAAGGTCTGCGCCATCGACTTCTCCGACCGGGCCACGCCCAACGGTCGCGCGTTCCGCAGCGCGGTCGCCGAGCTGGCGACCGACGTCGTCCGCGACGACCGGAGCAAAACGCCGTCGTACCTCTTGCACTGCGAGCGCTCCTCCGGCCAGTACCTCTTCGACGCGCTGCTCGACGCGGGCGCCGAATTCGACATCGACATCGACGGCTGTCGCGACGGAAACGGACTGACGTGAGCTTCCCTACAGACCTCGAGATCGCCCGCTCGGCGAAGCTGAAACCGCTCGACGACGTAGCCGGCGAGATGGGCATCGGCCGGCATCTTCTCGAGCAGTACGGCGAAGGCGTCGCCAAGGTGCGGCTGGAGGCGATCGAAGAGCTCGCGAACGTGCCCCGAGCGAAGTACGTCGTCGTCTCCGCGATCACCCCGACGCCGCTCGGAGAGGGCAAGACGACCACCACCGTCGGCCTCGGCCAGGCCTTCCGGGTCATCGGTAAGCGGGCCACCATCGCCATCCGCCAGCCGTCGATGGGCCCCACATTCGGCATCAAGGGCGGCGCGGCTGGTGGCGGCTACTCCCAGGTCGTCCCGATGGAGCTGTTGAACCTGCACCTCACCGGCGACATGCACGCGGTGACCGCCGCACACAACCTGCTCTCGGCGATGGTCGACAACTCGCTCTACCAGGGAAACCCGGCCGACCTCGATACCCACAACATCACCTGGCGCCGGGTGATGGACGTCAACGACCGGGCACTGCGCAACATCGTCGTGGGGCTTGGCTCCGCACTCGACGGCGTGCCGAGGCAGACCGGCTTCGACATCACGGCCGCGTCGGAGGTGATGGCGATCCTGGCCTTGTCGACCTCCCTTCGGGACCTGCGTGGGCGCCTGGGCCGCATCGTCGTCGGCTACACCCGGGACGGCGAGCCCGTCACCGCCGAGCAGCTGCGCGCTGCCGGCGCGATGGCGGTCATCCTGCGCGAGGCGGTGAAACCCAACCTGCTGCAGACGCTCGAGAACACACCGGTGCTGGTCCATGCCGGACCCTTCGGCAACATCGCTCACGGCAACTCGAGCGTCGTCGCGGACCTCGTCGGGATCCACTCCGGTGACTTCCTCGTCACGGAGGCCGGCTTCGGCGCGGACATGGGAGCCGAGCGCTTCTTCAACATCAAGTGCCGCACCTCGGAACTCCGCCCCGACGCCGCCGTGATCGTCGCCACCGTCCGGGCTCTCAAGGCCCACTCCGGCCGCCACCGCGTCGTCGCCGGCAGGTCGCTGCCGCCGGCGCTGCTCGCGGAGAACCCCGAGGAGGTCTTCCTGGGTGGCGCGAACCTGCGGAAGCAGATCGAGAACATCCGACTGCACGGCGTACCGGCCGTGGTGGCCATCAACGCCTTCCCCGGCGACTTCCCGAGCGAGCATGCCGCGATTCGGCAGATCGCCGCGGACGCCGGGGTCCGATCGGCCGTGGCCACCCACTTCGTCGACGGGGGCAGGGGGGCGGCCGGGCTCGCGGAGGCCGTCGCCGAGGCGGCCGAGGAGCGGTGCGACTTCCGCTTCCTCTATCCGGACGACGTGCCGCTGCGCCGCAAGGTCGAGACGATCGCGACAGCGGTCTATGGCGCCGACGGCGTCGACTACCTGCCGGCCGCTGCCAAGCAGCTCGACGACTACGAGCGCAACGGCTTCGGCCACTTCCCCGTCTGCATTGCCAAGACCCACCTGTCGATCTCCAGCGACCCGACCCTGTACGGCGCCCCGACTGGCTGGCGGCTGCCGGTCCGCGAGGTGCGGGCGAACGTCGGTGCCGGCTTCATCTACCTGATCTGCGGGGAGATGCGCACCATGCCGGGCCTCGGCACTCACGCCGCCGCGACTCGGATCGACATCGACGAGAACGGCGAGATCGTAGGTCTGGCTTGACCGCTACCGGTTCCCCGGCCGACTACCTCGCCAGGCCGCTCGCCGGCTTCCTCGACGACGTGGCCGCCCCCGCGCCGACGCCGGGCGGCGGCGCGGTGTCGGCGTTGGTGGTCGGCCTCGCCGCCGGACTCGCGGCGATGGCCGCCGGCTTTTCGCGCGACCTCGCCGATGCCGGGTCTTTGGTCACGGCGGCCGAGGTGCTGCGGGCGCGGGTGACGCCGCTCGCGGCGGCGGACGCCGCCGCGTACACGGCAGTCCTGGTCACCGCGACCATCCCGAAGGACGCTCCCGGCCGGCAGGAAGCTGTGCGTCGCGCCTTGTCGCACGCCGCTGACGTGCCCCTCGAAGTGGCAGAGGTGGGCGCTGCGGTGGTGCGGCTGGCGGAGCGGCTCGAGCGCGTGGGCAACCGCAACCTGCGTGGTGACGCGGCGACCGCCCGGTTACTCGCTGCCGCGGCGGTCAAGTCCGCCGCCACGCTCGTCGAGCTCAACCTCTCGAACCCCGACGACGCCCGGGTGGTCCGTGCTCGGGCGCTCGCCGCGGAGGTGTGGACGCGATGACCGCGGGACGGCCCCAGGTCTCGGCGAGCAACGGGTGAAGCCGCGGCCGGTCCACGGCGCAGTGCTTGTCAGTCGTTGATCCGTTGTGCTATAGACAACTGTGGGTAGCGCCCGGGCAAACTCCGTGCAACGAGCGATGGCGACGTTGGTCGTGCTCGGCTCCGATGACTCGGTCGAGCAAGGGGGCCTTGGTGTCGTCCAGGTCGCCCAGCTCACCGGTCAGGACAAGAGTCAGGTGTCCCGGCTGCTCAAGACCCTCAGCGAGAGCGGGTTGGTCGAGAGAGACCCGCACACCCGGGGGTACCGTCTCGGCTGGCGGTTCTTCGCGTTGGCCGCCCGCGCCGGTGACCGCCGGCTGCTCGAGGCAGCGACGCCGGTACTGTCGCGCCTCGTGACGCAACTGGGTGAGCGCGTCAACCTATCGGTACGGCGCGGTCGGGAAGTCCTGACCGTCCTGTCCGAGTCGCCGCCGCATGCCCTGCAGGCGGCTGGCTGGGTGGGGCGAACCGTGCCGGCCTATTGCACCTCGTCCGGCCGGGCGCTGCTGTTCGACCACCGGTTGATGGACCTCGCCGACCTGTTCGCCGGTACCCGGTTCGACCGGCTGGGCCCGAACACACCGGCCGACGTCGACGAGCTGTACCAGCGGATCGCCGCCGACCGCACCCGCGGTTTCGCCCTCGTCGAGGAGGAGTTCGAGCCAGGTCTGGTCGGTGTGGCGGCACCGGTACGCGATTCTCGTCATCAGGTCATCGCCACGGTGAATGTCTCGGCACCCCTGTTCCGGCTGGGTGGCGCCCGCCGGCTAAGGTCGGTCGGCAAGGTACTCAAGGACATCACCGATGAGATGTCCCTGCTGCTCGGCGAGACGCCCGACGCGGACATCGGGCCCGTTGCGGAAGGGAAGCCCGGGTGAGGAACTTCCTGGACTACGTCTCCCGGCATGCCGACGACATCGTCCCGGCCGTCATCGCGCACGCCCAGGTGGTCTTGGTCGCCATGATCATCGCGACCTTGGTCGGCGTCACGCTCGGCCTGCTCGTCCATCGCAACCAGCGGGCCACCGACCTTGTGATCGCAATCTGTGGCGTCTTCCTGACGATTCCGTCCTTCGCCCTGTTCGCCCTGTTGATCCCGGTCCTCGGCCTGGGCTACAAGCCCACCCTCTGTGCCCTCGTGCTGTACGCGCTGCTGCCGATCGTCCGCAACACGGTGACGGGTCTGCATTCCGTCGACCCGGCGGTCATGGAGTCGGCGCGCGGGATGGGGCTCGGCAACCGGCAGCGCATGTGGCGCATCCAGCTGCCCCTGGCCTGGCCGGTCATCCTCACGGGCATCCGGGTGTCCACCATCGTCGTTGTCGGCATCGCTGCCATTGCGGCCGGCGTGGTCAACGGTCCTGGCCTGGGCGAGTTCATCTTCGGTGGCCTGTCGGCCATCGGCAGTCCCTTCGCACTTTCGCAGGCGTTGACCGGCGTCGTGGGTGTCGCGCTCGTCGCCCTCGCCTATGACGCGCTGTTCGTTCTGATCGCACGGCTCACGATGTCGAGGGGTATCCGTGGCTAAGGCATCAAGTGCGTCGACCAGCGGCGGCGAGATCATCCGGCTGGAGGGGCTCAGCAAGCGGTTCCCCGGTCAGTCCCTAGCCGCCGTGGACTCGCTCGACCTGGAGATCCCGGCGGGCGAGATCGTCGTGCTCGTGGGCCCGTCCGGATGCGGCAAGACCACGACCATGCGCATGATCAACCGTCTCATCGAGCCCAGCTCAGGCAAGATCATCATCGGCGAGCAGGACGTCACCCGGATCAATCCCGACCAGCTCCGCCGCCGGATCGGGTACGTGATCCAACAGGTCGGGCTGTTCCCGCACATGACCATCGCCGACAACATCGCCGTCGTACCGCAGCTGCTCGGCTGGGACCGACGGCGGATCTCGGAGCGGGTGGACGAGCTGCTCGAACTGGTCGGCCTGGAGGCGGCGACATACCGCCGCCGTTATCCCAAGGAGCTCTCCGGCGGTCAGCAGCAGCGGGTGGGGGTTGCCCGGGCGCTGGCCGTCGACCCGCCCGTCATGCTCATGGACGAGCCGTTCGGGGCCATCGACCCGATCACCAGGGACCGGCTGCAGAACGAGTTCCTGCGCCTGCAGGAGCGGATCCGAAAGACCATCGTCTTCGTGACGCACGACATCCACGAGGCGATCAAGCTCGGCGACCGCATCGCGATCCTCGACAAGGGGTCCCGGCCAGCCCAGTACGACACACCCGACCAGATCCTCGCGCATCCGGCGAACGACTTTGTCGCCGACTTCATCGGGCCGGGTGCCTCGGTGCGCAGTCTCGGGCTGACCAGTCTGGCCGATGTTCGCCTGGACGCCGTCCCGGTGGTCGCGCTGGAGGACTCCATCGACAAGGCCCGCGTCGTGCTGGCTCGCACGCAGTCGGACCGCGCGCTCATCGTCGACGACGCCGGCCGGCCCCGGGGCTGGCGGCGGTCGTCGGACCTCGAGCAGGGCATGTCCAGCGGCGGCGGTCCGGTCGCCGTGCTGCGCCGCAGCCAGACCGTGCACGACGCCCTGAACGAGCTCCTGCGGCTCGGTGACACGATCGCCGCCGTCGTCGACGCCGACGGCGCGTACGCCGGCGCCCTGCGGCTGGAGACGATCATGGGGTTGACCGCGCAAGCCGACGCCGCCCGGACGGTCCGCACGGTCGCCGACCCGGTTGCGGTTGGACTCGGTGATCACTCGTGACCATCACCTCGGAGCGGACGGCCGCGGAACCGGTGGCACCCCTGCCACCGAGCGAACCGGACGTTCGCCACGGGGCCCGCAGTGTCATCAGCCTCTTCTTCACCCCGGTGCTGCTTGTGGTCATCGTCACGGCGCTGTACGTCTACGTGCACTCTCGGACCCTCGACAGCATCGAGCGACGGTCCCTGAACCGGACGTTCCTGGTCGAACGAACTCTCCAGCACGTCCAGCTCACGGTCGTCTCCACCATCCTGGTGATCCTCATCGCCATTCCGCTGGGCATCCTGCTCACCCGGCCGTCGATGCGCCGCGCCACGCCCTTCGCCCTCGCTGTCGTGAACGTCGGGCAGGCCGTCCCTTCGATCGGCGTTCTGGTCCTGCTCGGCATCACCCTTGGCTTCGGCTTCAAGTATGCGATCATCGCGCTGGTCCTGTACTCGTTCCTGCCGGTGTTACGCAACACGATGACCGGACTCCAGCGCGTCGACCGGTCGTTGATCGACGCGGCTCGTGGCATGGGCATGACCAAGGACCTGGTGCTGCGGAGGGTTGAGCTCCCGCTCGCGGTGCCGGTCATGATGGCCGGAATCCGTACCGCCTTGGTCATCAACGTGGGCACCGCAACCCTCGCCACGTTCACCAACGCGCACGGCCTCGGGGACGTCATCGACGCCGGCCTGAAGCTCGACCGCAGACCCGTGCTCATCACCGGCGCGGTGCTCGTCGCCGTCCTGGCGCTCACGATCGACTGGGTCGCCGGCCTCGCCGAACGGGCGCTTCGGCCCAGGGGCTTGTAAAGATCAGGAAGACCATCATTCGCCGACCCAGTCAGATGAGGGAGATCCACATGCGAATCCCCAGCGGTGCCCACCGTGTCGCCGTCCTTGCCGTGGCCGCCGTTCTGGCGGCCTCTTGCGGCGGGAACGACAACAAGTCGAGCTCTGGAAGCGGCGGCAAGCTCGCCGGCAAGCTCGACGGCAAGTCCTTCACCGTCGGGGGCAAGGAGTTCACCGAGCAGAAGATCTTGTGCGAGATCACCGCCCAGGCGCTCGAGAATGCCGGTGCCAAGGTGAAGCGGCAGTGTGGCCTGTCCGGCAGCTCGACCGTGCGTACGGCGCTCACCTCGGGCCGGATCGACATGTACTGGGAGTACACCGGCACAGGTTGGATCACCCACCTGAAGCACACCAAGCCCATACCGGACTCACAGCAGCAGTACGACGCGGTCGCCAAGGAGGACCTCGAGAAGAACCAGATCAAGTGGTTGGCGTTCGCGCCGTTCGACAACACCTACGCGCTCGGCGTGCGCAAGGACAACATGACCGACGTGAAGACGCTGACCGACTACGGCAAGCTCGCCCAGTCCGACCCGGCCAAGGCCTCGCTGTGCGTGGCCACGGAGTTCACCAACCGTGACGACGGGCTGCCCGGGCTGGAGTCGACGTACGGATTCAAGGCGGCGAAGCTCGCCACCCTGGACGAAGGCGCGATCTACAACTCGATCCAGAAGGCCAAACCCTGCAACTTCGGTGAGGTCTTCACGACGGACGGTCGCATCGAGGGCCTCGGGCTGCGCGTGCTGGAAGACGACAAGAAGTTCTTCGCGATCTACAACCCGGCATTGAACGTCCGCGAGTCCGTCTTCAAGGACAACCCGGCGCTGGCCGAGGTGATGGACCCGATCGCCAAGGCACTCGACACGGCGACGATGCAAAAGATGAACGCCGACTTCGACACCAAGGGTGACACGGCAAAGGATCTCGCCAAGCAGTTCCTGAAGGACAAGGTCAAGTAGGCCGGCCCAACCGGGGTCTGTCAGGCGTTGCCGCCCTCGGCGATCAGGCGTTCGAGTTCGCGGACCAGTAGTCCGAGCCGCGCGTCCTTCAACAACGGCAACTGTCGACGCCGGCGGTGTGCTGCCGGTACGTCGATGTCGACGAGCAGCAGTGCCTCCTGCTTGACCGGCGCAGCCGCCACGACCTCACCGGCCGGGTCGACGACGCATGACCCACCCCAGAACTCGAGGTCCCCGAGCCGACCGACGCGGTTCACGAACACGACCCACAGCTCGCTCATCCGGGCCACGGCGCGGAGGAGATCCCGCCAGTAGGCGTGGGTGTCCAGGATCTCGGGGGCGCGCGTGTCGACGCTGTTCGCGGGCACGAACAAGACCTCTGCCCCGTCCTGGGCGAGCACGAAGGGCGGGCAAGCCTGCCAGGCGTCGTTGCAGGTGAGGATTCCGAACCGGCCATGGCGGGTCGGGAACGCCCGCAGGGCGTGCCCCGGACTGAAGTGCTTGTGCTCCTCCCAGATGTCGTAGGTGGGCAGGTACAGCTTCCGGTGGACATGGGCGAGCTCGCCGTCGGCGAGGTACGCCGCGCTGTTGTAGGTGTGCGGACCCGCGTCCTCGTGGAACCCGATGACAACGGCCGGCCCCTTCCGGGGGGCAAGCTCGAGCAACCGCTGGTCATCGGCGGTCATGGCGAGACCGGCGTCATAGCGACCCACGGGATAGCCGTGCAGCGTCAGCTCGGGAAAGACGACAAGATCGGCGCCCTTCGCCGCGGCCCGACCGATGGCGTCGTTCGCGGTGGCGAGGTTGGCCTCCACCCGGCCCAGCCGGCAGTCCACCTGAGCGAGCGCGACCCGCATCACACCGACCTGTCCGGCTTGTCTTGGCTACGTTCGGGCAGCCCGCGGCATGGTAGCCGTACGGTCCACCGGCGAATCCCGTTCGGGCGAACTCCGACTTACCGACTGCCCGATGGCGCCACGGTCGGCTAGGAGCGCGCGCCGGTACCACTCGTGGAAAGTGGCCACCGAGCCCTCTGTCACCGGCGAGAGCGGACCCGGCAGGTAACCGCGGGACCGTACACCTGCGTGGTTGGCCTCGCAGAGGACCCAGTCCTGTTCCGATGTCGCCAACCCGACAGCGACCAGGTCCTGGACGCTGTAGTCCCTTCCTTCTACGGCGTCTTCTCGAACCAGGAACGTGATGTCGACGTCCGTTCGGCCGGCACGCACGGGCGTCAGCCGCGTGGTCATCGCGTAGTCCGCATTGACGTGGATCCAGCAGTTGGGCAGCGTGATGAACCGCAGGCTCCCCACGTCGGCGGTGGGCAACCGACCGAGCAGTGGTGCTACCAGGTTCCCGCTGAGGCTCTCCGTCGAGAAGCCGTCGCGCAGCGGCAGCCGGGCTACCCGGAACCAGCCGTCATCTTCGAAGCTGACCTCGCGTGGGAAGAGCCCCTGCTCGACCCAACGACGGTGATGTTCGGCCACGGCGGCTTCGTACGCGCGGTTGGTTCGCTGGTCGCCGGCGATGCCCAGATCGTAGTTGGACAGGCAGAACTCGGGATGGTTCGGCCGGCAGTGGTAGCACTCGCGGTTGTTCTCTACCAGGATCTTCCAGTTCGCGGCCACGCTGAAGTGCCGGCGAGCCGCGACCCGGGTGTTGGCCAGCTGGTGCAGGCGCAGCTGTGGCTCCACGGCCGTGATCGCGTCGTCGAAGGCCGGTGGTGTGTCCGCGAAGCACACGAAGAGCAGGCCGCTGAGGTTCCGCAGGTGCACCGGCCGCAGGGACAGCTGTTCGCGCGCCAGTTCCCGCCCCATGTGCGGTGCGCCTCGCAACGAGCCGTCCAACCCGTAGGCCCACAGGTGGTACGGACAGACGACGACGCGGGCGGACCGGTGGCCGTCGTCCTGCAGCCGGCATCCCCGGTGCCGGCAGACGTTGTGGTGCGCGCTCACCGTGCCGGCCTCGTCGCGCATCAGCAGCACGGAGTCGCGCCCTACGGTCCACGCCAGGACGTCGCCGGGCTCGGCGATCTCGCTGGCGGCGCCGACGAAGACCCAGTTGGGCGCGAAGACACGCTCGTGCTCCAGCTCGAGAACCTCGTCGGTGACGTAGGCCGCCTGGGGGAGGGAGTATCCCGGGGTCAGCGAAGCCGCCAGCTCTTCGGCGCTGTTCATGAGCGGGGCCTCCTGAGCCACGAGCGAGCCCTCTGTCGTTGCCGAGCGACGACACCACCGCTCGGTGTTGTGGACGAGTTGAGCATATTACAACAGGAGTTGCAGCGAGACATCAGGTCACACCGTCAGGGCAGCAATTGACGATGCGGTCAGAGCACGGGCCGGAAGGAGGCGAAGAACGCCTTGAGCTCGTCCTCCGACCCGGCCCAGTCGCTGTCCCTGGCCTGGAAGAGCAGCGCGTAGCTTCGATCTCCGGAGGTCAGGCTCAGGTCGACGGCGTGCAGCGTGGTCGACCCGTCCCGGTAGGTCCACTCCCAGATGGCGGCGTCGTCGTAGCCAGGGACCGAGATGTTGCCCAGCCGGATGCGCGAGTAGTTCCTGTGCTCGCTCTTGAAGCGCGCCTCCAGCGCCGAGAGGGCTGCCAGCGAGGATGCGACCGCCGGGCTCTGGGAGTCGACCCGGACGTATCGCGTGGTGGCGGGGTCGACGTAGTCAGTGCCACCCCGGCGCGCCCGCGGCCGCCAATCACCGGGGTGCGCGAACGACCACCCTGCGGGGGCGGTGAAGCGCACCCAATCGGGCGGCACGCCTGTCCCGGAAGTGCTGGGCGGGCGGCTGTTGGTAGGCGTAGGTGTGCCCGCCGATCGCGGGGGGGTCGCCGGCGGAGGCACGACTACGGGTGCGGCGGGCGACCGCGAGGCCGCGGGGCTACCGGCACTCGGCGTGGGCGAGGTCTGCTGGCCTTCTGCCGGGGATTTCGGGTTGCCGCGGAGGAACAGGACTGCGGCCACCGTGCCCAGGCCCAACAGCAGCAGCAGTACGGCGATGCCGCCGGCGAGCCGCTCCGACCGACGGTCGCCGCGCCGCGGGGATGCAGGCACCGGACTGACGCTGGAACCTGACGCGGCCGGTGGGCGGACCGGTGCCGAGGCTGTCACCGGGGCGGTGGCCCGCGGTGCCGGTGGCAGCACGATGGTTTCTTCGGCGGGCGCAAGCGCGGCCGTGGCGGCGGCAGTTCCGGCGGCGGCCGTCCTGTCGTTGGCCGGGTCGGCGGCGATCGGCCCGAGCAGCCGGCGCGCCTGCGCGGGCGTCGGCCGGCCGGCCGGGTCCTTGTCGAGCAGCCGGTCGATCAGCGGAGCGAGCGGCCCGGCCGCGAGGTAGTCACCCGGTGGCTCGCCCACGACCGCGGCCAGCGTCGAGAACGGCTCGCCGCGGTCGAACGGTGGCCGGCCCTCCACCGCGGTGTACAGCGTGGCACCGAGGGACCACATGTCCGAGGCCGGCAGTGGTTCGCCGCCCCTGGCCCGCTCAGGGGAGATGTAGGACGGCGAGCCGAGCAGCAGCCCGGTCGAGGTGATGGACGAGTCGCCGGCAGTACGGGCGATCCCGAAGTCGGTCAGGATGACCCGGCCGTCGATGCGGACGAGTACGTTGCCCGGCTTGACGTCGCGATGCACGATGCCGGCCGCGTGCGCGGACTCCAGCGCGTCGACGAGGGCCAGGCCGACCCGTGCCGTCTGGGCGCAGGTGAGCGGGCCGTCCTGGCGGATGACGTCCCGCAGCGTGCGCCCCTCCACGAGTTCCATGACGATGCACGGTCGGCCGTCGTCCTCGACCACGTCGTACACCCGGACCGCCGACGACGAGTCGATCCGGGCCGCGGCGCGCGCCTCGCGTAGCGTCCGCTCCCGCAGGATCGCCAGTTCGTCCTCGCGAAGCGACGGCGGAAACGCGATCTCCTTGACCGCTACCGGGCGTCGCAGGAGCTGGTCCTCGGCCCGCCACACGCAGCCCATGCCGCCGCGGCCCAGCATCTCCTGCAGCTGGTAGCGGCCCGCGACAAGTCGCACCGAGCCGCCGGTCACGACGCCGTCCGTGGTCACCCGGACGGCGTACCCGGTCAGCGTGCTCCGTGCACGCCCGGTCGTCGTCGATAGCATCGGTGCGGTGACGCGGGAGTCGGAGTCCGGGCTGCCGATCGCGCCGGTCTACGGCCCGGCCGACCTGGCGGGCTTCGATCCGTCGGTCGCGCTGGGGGAGCCCGGCGGCTATCCCTTCACCCGCGGGGTCTACCCCTCGATGTACACCGGCCGGCCCTGGACGATGCGCCAGTACGCCGGCTTCGGCACCGCCAAGGAGTCCAACGAGCGCTACCACCGGTTGATCGAGGCGGGTACCACCGGGCTCTCGGTGGCCTTCGACCTGCCGACCCAGATGGGTTACGACTCCGACGCCGCGATCGCCAGCGGTGAGGTGGGCAAGGTCGGCGTCGCGATCGACTCGGTCGAGGACATGCACCGCCTGTTCGCCGGCATCCCGCTGGCCGAGGTCTCCACCTCCATGACGATCAATGCCCCGGCCGCCGTACTGCTGCTGCTCTACGAGCTCGTGGGCCGCGAGCAGGGCGCCGAACCGGCGCAGCTCACCGGCACGGTCCAGAACGACATCCTCAAGGAGTACATCGCCCGCGGCACCTACATCTACCCGCCTCGCCAGTCACTGCGGCTGGTCACCGACGTCTTCCGCTACTGCCGGACCGAGATCCCGCGCTGGAACACGATCTCGATCTCCGGCTACCACATGGCCGAGGCCGGGGCGACCCCGGTGCAGGAGGTCGCGTTCACCCTGGCCAACGGCATCGAATACGTCCGCGCCGCGATCGCCAGCGGCCAGGAGGTCGACGAGTTCGCCCCCCGGCTGGCGTTCTTCTTCGTCGCCCGTACGACGCTGCTGGAAGAGGTGGCGAAGTTCCGGGCGGCCCGGCGGATCTGGGCCCGGGTGATGCGGGACGAGTTCGGCGCGCGCGACCCGAAGTCCACGACGCTGCGCTTCCACACCCAGACCGCCGGCGTCCAGCTGACGGCACAGCAGCCCGAGGTGAACCTGATCCGGGTCACCGTCCAGGCGCTGGCCGCGGTGCTCGGGGGTACCCAGTCGTTGCACACGAACTCCTACGACGAAGCGATCGCACTGCCGACCGAGAAGGCGGCCCGACTGGCGGTTCGCACCCAGCAGGTGTTGGCGGCCGAGACCGATGTCACCGCCACCGTCGACCCCTTCGCCGGTTCGTACGCCGTGGAGAGCATGACCGACGAGCTGGAGGCGGCGGCCGTCGAGCTGATGGCCCGGGTGGAGGAGATGGGCGGGGCGGTGGCGGCGATCGAGCGGGGCTTCCAGAAGGGCGAGATCGAGCGGTCGGCGTACCACATCGTGCAGGGCGTCGAGGACGGCACCCGGGTGGTGGTCGGGGTGAACCGGTTCGTCCGGCCGGACGACGAGCGCTACGAGCCCCTGAGCGTCGACCCCGCGATCGAGGCGGAGCAGATCGGCCGGCTGGCCGAGCTGCGCTCCGACCGGTCCGCCGGCGAGGTCGACCGGACGCTGACCGCGCTGAAAAGGGCGGCGGAGGGCACCGACAACGTGCTCTACCCGATGGCCGACGCGCTGCGGGCGCGGGCCACCGTCGGCGAGGTCTCCGACGCGCTCCGCGAGGTGTGGGGGACCTACCGCCCGCCCGACGGCGTGTAGCGGCCAGGGGTCGACCGGCCAGAAAAACGGCTCGGATCGCGGTCACGTTGTCGATAATCGATGCATTTCCATACTCCCATGGTCGACGCGGCGCAGCTCCTGCGCGCGGCCCGCCAACGGGCCGGCCTGTCCCAACGGGCACTCGCCGCCCTGGCCGGCGTCCGCCAGCCGGTGGTGTCGCGGATCGAGTCGGCGCGGCAGCAGCCGTCCCTGCCGACGTTGCAGCGCCTGCTGAACGCATGCGGGTACCAGCTGGTGGCTCTGCTCGAGCCACTGCCGGACCCCGGCGACCTGTCGTTGATCGACGTGACGCTGCCGCTGACCCCTCAGCAGCGGGTCGACCGGCTGCTCAAACTGCACCGGGACGCGCGCCGGCTGCGGACGTCGGTCCAGGCGGCCTGGACGGAGCGGCCATGAGTACGCCGGAGTTCGATCCGATCGCTCAGCTCGCCGTGCTGAACCGGCATCGGGTCCGCTACGTGTAATGGGCGGCTTCGCCGCCGTTGCGTACGGCTCGCCGTTGCCCACCTCGGACGTGGACGTGACGCCGGCTCGCGACCTCGACAACCTCCGCCGGCTTTCGACCGCCCTTACTGAGCTGGGCGCGCGCGTCCGCCTGGAGGGCGTCCGAGGCGGGCTGCCCTTCTCGCACAGTGCGGAGACCCTGGGGGACGTGACGGTGCTCGATCTCGTCACCGACTTGGGGCCAGCTGGACATCGTCATGGTCCCAGCCGGCGACGCGGGATATCCGGAGATGGCGAGCCGGCAGCTGCTGGTGCGACTGGGTGAGGTGGAGGTTCCGCTGGCGGCGCTGTCGGACGTGATCGCCTCCAAGGAGGCGGCCGGGCGCGCCAAGGATCGCGCCGCGCTACCGGTGCTGCGGCGGCTGGCAGAGCGGCTGGCGGACGGCGAGGGCGCCTGAGCAGCCAGGCGGTCGCGACATCGATCGTTCAGGTGGGCCCTCCCTGCACGGCAAGCTCGCCGGGGATGCGATCAGTACGACGCGCGCACGGCAGTCATGAACTGGCGGGCGAGCTCTGGGTCGATGGCGTTCGCCTTGTCGCCGTGCTTGAGGCAGGTGGCCACCACCATGCCGTCGACGTGCCGCAGCACCTCCCGCACGTTGTCAGCCGTCGCGCCGCCACCCAGCCACACCGGCACGCCCGGCACCGCCGCGCGCACGCGCCGGATCCAGTCGAGGGACTCCTCGACCGACGAACCCGTGACGAACAGTCCGGCGGCCGCTGCCTCGTGCACCGAGGCGCGCGCCAGGTCCTCGACCGACCGCGCGACCAGTGGGGAGGCATGCGGCTCACGTACGTCGGCGTACACCGGCATGGTGGAGCGGATCAGCGAGCGAAAGCGCAGCGCCTCGTAGCACGAGGCCTCGGCGATGCCCCAGGTGGTAACCGTGGCGCCTATCCACGTGTGCTCGGCACGGACGAAGTCGGCCCCACACGCCTCGGCGACGGCGATGGACGCCGCCACGTCCCAGTTGACGATCACGCTGAGCGAGAGGTCGGGATCGGCGCGCCGGATCTCGACCGCGGCCAGCGTCATCTGCGCCACCGTCTCCGGGCCGGCACGGTTGCTGCTCGGCATGTCGCCCATGTTCTGCAGCTGTACGCCGGTGAAGCCGGCGTCAGCCAGCAGAACCGCTTCCTCGACGGCCGAAGCAACGATCGACGACAGCGGCTCGCCGGCGTACCGCGCAGAGCCCGGAAGCGCCCGCAGCTGCACCATGCCGACGACGTGGACGTCGGGGCTCATGCCGGGGAAGCCGGTACGTAGATGCTCCGGTCCGCGATGCTCATGCGGTCGGAGCGGTTCGTGCCGAACGGATAACGCGAGTTGGCCCGGGCGAAGTGCAGCGCGGCCAGGGCGAAGGGGAGCCAGGCCAGCAGCGGAGCTGTCGTCGCGCCGACCGGTGGGATGGTCATAGCGACGTCCGCTGTGTTCTCGGGCGTCGTCAACCCCACCACGGCGACCCGTCCCCCGACCGACCGAGCCATGGCGGCGACCTGCCGGGCGCGCTCCACCAGTCGCTCGTCGGTAACCGACATCAACAGGGTGCGGCTCTCGTCGGTGGCGAAGTACTGCTCGTGAGCCCACTCCTCGAGGTCTTGGGGGACGCCGACGAGACCTGCGGCCTCGAGAAACTTGGCGACGGCGTAGTGGGCGGTACCGGCATCGGCGCCGGTGCCCACGACGAAGAACGGCTCCTTCAGCCCCACCGCGACGTCGGCGGCGAACCGCTCGGCCGGTGCAACCGTGTCCGGCAGCAGTCGGAGTGCATGCGCGATATGGCGTACGACGTCCTCGGCGCTCCCCGGCTGGGCCAGCGCGACGCCGATGCTCATCAGCCCGAGCAGTGACGCGACGTAGGTGGAGGTGCCCGGCACCGGGCCGGGCGTGCCGGTCACGCCGGTCACCACCGCCGCATGTGCCGTGGCAGCGAGCCGGCTGTCCGCAGAGGCGGTCACTGCGGCCGTCCGGCCGCCGCGGGCGGCGTGCGCCGACACGGCCTCGATAGTGCGGCCCACCTTGCCCGACACCGACACCCCGACGAGCAGCGCATCGCGGGACAGCAGCGCACTCGGGACCGCCACGACCTCCATCGCGGGCCAGACCAGAACCGGCAGGCCGGTCAGGTCCTCGAGCAGCGGTCGCACCGCCAGGCCGGCGTAGTAGGAGTCCCCACAGCCGGTCAGCACGAGTGCCGACGGTCGCTCCGACAGCGCCTCCGCCTGGGGGAGGCACTGATCCCAGACCGAGGTGGCGTTCTCACAGATGAAGGAGATCTCCTCGCGCATGCGGGCCAGGAGCGAGGCCGGGTCGCGCTCGACGGGCTGGCCGGCCGTCGTCATGCTGGTCCTCCGGGTTGCGGTCGTCGTTGGGCCGGCTGCGCGAACGACGGCCGTCGTCGCGTGGGGACCGTGCGATTCTAGGCACCAGCACGGGCGGTTGCAGAGTGCCGGCGACCGTGCCACCACCTCGCCAGGGGGAGGTGCCGCTCAGCTTGTCCCGGAGGAGTGGTATGGCCCCGCGGTTCGGCGTCGTGGGGTGCCTGACGGTGGACAGCGTGATCACCCACGACCGCAGGCGGTACGCCGGCGTGGCAGGTGGCAACGTCCTCTATACGGCCCTCGGCGCGCGGGTGTGGAGCGACAGCATCGGGATCGTCTCGCGGGCGGGTGCCGACTACCCCGCCGGGACCCTGATGGCCTTGGCAGACCTGGGCATAGACACCAGCGGCGTCACGCGACTCGACGGCCCGCATGCGTTCACCGTCGCATTCCAGTACACCGAGGAGGGGCACCGCAGCCGGACGGTGGACGCGGACGTCCTGGCGAGCCTGCCGTCCGTAGAGCGGCGCTACTACTTCGACAGCACCTCGGACGAGACCCTTCGGATGGCCTACGCCCCAGACCCCTCGGACATCGCCGCCACCTGGCAGCGCGACGTACGCGGTTGGCACCTGGCCAGCCTGCCGCGGGTGAAGCAGCGGATGCTGGCGCTGCAGCTGCGCCGATCCACGCCGGCCGGAACCGCGCTGGTGGCGGACGGCGTCGACGCCAAGGATCTGGGTCCGACCAGCAGGCTGGCCGACTTCGACTACGTCTCTGCGCTCGACGCGCTGCTCCCCAGCGAGGCCGACCTGACCGTTCCCGGGCTGGCGGAGCCTTTCGAGCGCATGAGCGCTTTCCACGGTCTGGGCGTACCGACCGTGGTCATGAAGTTCGGCCCTCGCGGCTGCGTTGTGCAGACGTCGGCTGGGAGCTGGCACGTCCCGCCGGTTGAGGTGGATGCGGTGGACCCGACCGGGGCGGGGGACGCGTTCTGTGGAGGCTTCCTCGTCGGCTACACCGAGACCGGCGACGGGGTGGCGGCCGCCGTCTTCGGCACGGTGGCGGCATCCTTCGCGGTGGAGCACTCGGGTCCCCGGCTGACGACGCCGGTGTCGCGTGCTGAGGCGGAGTTGCGTGCCGAGGCGCTGCGGCAGCGGGTCCGCAAGATCGCGCACGACTACGCGCAGATTCGCTGACGCAAAACGATTCCCGAGCGAGAGGTGGGCGGTGCAGAAGATCGGCGTGATCGGCCGTAGCCGGCAAGAGGGGGAGCAGCTGCCCCGGCACATGCTCGTGGCGGCGCGGGAGGTCGGCCGGCTCATCGCCGAGAGCTCCGCAGTGCTCGTCAACGGTGGGATGGGCGGCGTGATGGAGGAGTCCGCCAGGGGAGCGAAGCTCGCCGGCGGGCTTACGGTCGGCTTTCTGCCTGGCTCCGACGCGAAGGTGGCGAACCCCTACATGGACCTGGTGTTCGCCACCGGGATGGGAACGATGCGCAATCTCCTGACCGCCCGATGCTGCGACAGCATCATCATGATCGGCGGTGGCGTGGGCACGCTCAACGAGGTCACGATCGCCTACGACAGCGGCGTGCCGGTCGTGGTGCTCGAGGGGAGCACCGGATGGAGCGATCGCCTCCGCGCGACCCTGTACGACGAGCACTACGTGGACGAACGGCGCATAGTGGCGATCACCTACGCCTCGACTCCGGCGGAGGCGGTCGCCCAGGCGGTGGCCCGCTCGAGCGAGGCGCGCAGGGTGCCACACCTGCCCGCGCACACCGGTTGGGCCGGTCAGTAGCGGTTACCCGCCCTGGCCCCGCCGATAGACGAGGCCGTCCGCGGCCGGCATCCGAAGCCGTTGCGAAGCGAGCGCCAGGACGAGCAGGGTGGTGATGTACGGCGTCATGCCGGCGAAGTCGCCGGGCACCTCGTCGGTGAGGAGGAACCACACGAGGAAGGTCACCCCCGCCAGGGCCGTCACGACCGCAACGCGAACCCGGCGGCGAAGGGCGTGCCGAACCGCGAGGACCGCCAGGATGACGGCGACGGCCAGCAGCAGCGCGTGGACGGACTCGCCACCTCGGCGCAGCTGCAGGGCGTCGGTGAAGCCGAACAGGCCCGCGCCGGCAGCCAGGCCACCCGGTCGCCAGTTACCGAAGATCATGGCAGCCAGACCGATGAAACCACGGCCCCCGGTCTGGCCCTCCCGGTAGGTGTTGGACGCGACGATCGCGAGGAACGCGCCGCCCAGCCCCGCCAGGCCACCCGACATGACCACCGCGACGTACTTGTAGAAGTAGACGTTGACGCCGAGCGACTCGGCGGCGATCGGGTTCTCACCGCACGACCGCAGCCGGAGCCCGAACGCCGTACGCCACAGCACGAAGTAGGTCGCCAGGACCAGCAGGACGGCCAGCAGCGTCAGGGCGGAGACGTTGACGGTCACGGCCCGCAGGGCGCTGGCGATGTCGGACACGAAGAACCAGTGCCTGGCCTCGATGTCGCTGAGCGAGCTGTCGGCGCCGGGCACGGACAACGCCGGCAGGTCGCCGACGGCGGGCGACTGCGTTGATGCCCCGCCGGGCTTCCCCACGAAGGCGAGGTCCGAGAGGTACTGCGTCGCGCCGAGGGCGAGGATGTTGATGGCCACGCCGGAGATGATGTGGTCGACACCGAACGTGACGGTGACCAGAGCGTGTAGGAGGCCGCCGAGCGCGCCGAACAGGATGCCGGCCAGTACTCCGGCCCACGCCCCGTGCTGGTAACCGGCCCAGCCGCCTCCCCAGGTGCCCAGGATCATCATGCCTTCGAGACCGATGTTGACCACACCGGACCGCTCGGCCCAGAGACCACCGAGCCCCGCCATGGCGATCGGCACGGCGAGGCCAACCGCAGCGTTCAGCGTGCCGCTGGAGTCGATGTCGTCGGCACCGGTGACGATCCGGATGATCGACAACAGCAGGATGCCGGCGACGCCGGCAAGAACGAACGGGAGAGCGCCGCGCCGCCGACGCCGTACCGGCGCCACCCGAACCGTGTCGAGCTCCAGGCCCGCCGCGCTCACACGGTCACAGCCTGAGGAGAGCTCTGCGCCGGTGGAAGCAGTTGGCCAGCCACCCGGCGCTGCTCCTGTCGGATGCGGTAGCGCCGTACCAGCTCATAGGCGACGACAACGGAGAGCACGATGACGCCCTGCATGATCGTCACGATCTGGCTGGAGACGCCGGCGAGGATCTGCAGCGGGTTGCCGGTCACGTCGAGGTAGGCCCACAGCAGGGCGCCCAGGGCGATGCCCACGGGGTTGTTGCGGCCGAGCAGCGCGATGGCGATGCCGGTGAAGCCGAGTCCGGCGGGGAAGCTGATGCTGTAGGAGTAGGCCTCACCGAGCAGTACGGGAAGCCCGACCAGCCCGGCAACCGCTCCGGACAGCAGCATGGCGACGACGACCATGCGCTTGACGTTGACGCCGCTGGCGACCGCCGCCGACTCCGAGCTGCCGGTGGCGCGCAGGTCGAAGCCGAACCGCGTCCGGTTGAGCAGCACGGAGAAGCCGATGCCGGCCGCCGCCGCCAGCACGATCAAGCCGTAGATCTTCAGCGGGCTGTTGGGGATGAGCGCCAGGCCGCCGACCCGGCCGGACGGTCCGATGACCCTTGTGCCGATGTTGTTGCTGCCCTGGATCGGCACCGCCACCCGGCGCAGCAAGAAGGCGATAAGTCCGGTCGCGATGGCGTTCAGCATGATCGTGGAGATCACTTCGCTCACTCCGCGAGTGACCTTGAGAATGCCGGCGATACCCGCCCAGGCCGCACCGACGATCATGGCGACGACGA